>Ga0160467_100073_pt1 | contig 152393 bp, 133 predicted proteins | sample HID1972I_E11MG_FD_108221 | JGI IMG/M metagenome (GOLD analysis project Ga0160467, IMG submission 108221) | Enriched pill bug-associated microbial communities from UW Madison campus, WI, USA - HID1972I_E11 MG | ecosystem: Host-associated > Arthropoda: Insects > Digestive system > Unclassified ... | reverse complement strand
CTCGTCGTCGGCGCGATCTGGAACTGGGTATTGTCAGGCGATTTCGGCGTGCTGAATTTCTTCCTGCGGGAAAGCGGCATGATCTCAGGCAATATCTTCTGGCGATCGGACGCGAATTTTTCGCTCTGGGCCGTTGTCATCGCCAATATCTGGCTCGGCACCTCGTTCAACATGATCCTTCTTTCTGTCGGCCTCGCCTCCATCCCCGGCGATCTCTACGAAGCGGCGGAGCTGGATGGCGCGAACGCCTGGCAGCGTTTCTACACCATCACCCTGCCGATGATGCGTTCCACCATCGGCGCGATCATCTCGCTCGGCCTGATCTTCACGCTTCAGCAGTTCGATCTTTTCGCCGCCATCACCGATGGCGGGCCCAACAACAGTTCCAACGTGGCGCAATATTGGGCCTGGGATCTTTCGTTCCGGCAATATGATTTCGGCAAGGGCGCGACGATCTCCGTCATCATGATCGTTTTCGTCATGCTGGCTTCCGTCGTTTATGTGCGCTCGACACGGCATGAGGTGCGCGGATGAGTATCACGACCCGCAACCGGTTGATGCTGGCAATCGCCATCGGGCTTGCCGTCATCTATCTCTTTCCGCTCTACTGGATGTATCTGACCTCGCTGAAAAGCGGCTCGGAGATGTTTGCGAACCCGCCGGGCTTCTGGCCGGCCGATCCGCAATGGCAGACCTATGCCTATGTCTGGGAAAGCCGCAATATGGGCCGTTATCTGTGGAATTCGGTGCTCATCGCTTCAAGTGCCGTGGCGCTCATCACCGTGCTTGGCGTTGGCTGCGCCTATGTGCTGGCGCGCTATCGCAACGTCTGGGTTGATATCGGCCTCTTCCTCATCCTCATGCTGCAGGTTCTGCCAGCGTCCCTTATGATTACGCCGATCTTCGTCGGCTTCTCGCAAGTGGGTCTGCTGGATTATCCCCGCCTGTCGGTCATTCTCGCCATAGCGGCGAAAAGCATGCCCTTCTTCGTGGTGCTGGTGCGCGCAACCTTCATGGCGGTGCCGCAGGAGCTGGAAGAGGCAGCGCTTGTGGACGGCAATTCCCGCGTCGGCGCCTTCTTCAACATCGTGCTACCGCTTGCCAGAAACGGCATTCTCGTCAGCGCCATTCTCATTTTCATGCAGGCATTCGGGGAATTCGTCTATTCGAAATCCATGATCCAGGCGGCTGAATTGCAGCCTGCCAGTGTCGGCCTCAATTCCTTCATGGGCCCCAACACCAGCGAATGGAACAACATCATGGCCTATGCGACCATGTATGTGACGCCCATTCTTGCCCTGTTCATTCTCTTGCAGCGCCGCATCGTTTCCGGCCTGACATCGGGAGCGTTAAAATGACCCTTCAGATCGAACTTTCCGGCGTAAACAAATATTACGGTGCCTTTCACGCGCTGAAGAACATCCATCTTTCCATCAAGAAGGGCACCTTCGTCGCCCTCGTCGGCCCGTCCGGTTGCGGAAAGTCCACCTTGCTGCGTTCGCTGGCGGGGCTGGAAACCATATCGAGCGGCGACATGCGTATTGCAGGCACTTTGATGAACGGTGTGCCGCCGCGCAAGCGCGATGTGGCGATGGTGTTCCAGTCCTACGCGCTCTACCCACACATGACGGTGGAGGAGAACCTGACCTACTCGCTGCGCATGCGCGGCGTGGCAAAATCGGAGGCCCGCAAGGCGGCAGAGGAGGTTGCAGCCACCACAGGCCTGTCAAAGCTGATGACGCGCTATCCGCGCGAACTTTCCGGCGGGCAGCGCCAGCGTGTGGCGATGAGCCGCGCGATCATCCGCAACCCGCAGGCATTCCTGTTCGACGAACCGCTCTCCAATCTAGACGCGGCCCTGCGTGTGCACATGCGCAAGGAAATCCGAGCGTTGCACGACCGCCTCCACGCCACCTCGGTCTATGTCACCCATGACCAGATAGAGGCGATGACGATGGCGGATCACGTCGTCGTCATGCGCGACGGCGTGATCGAACAGCAGGGCACGCCACTGGAATTATACGACCGCCCGGTCAATCGTTTTGTTGCTGGCTTCATCGGTTCACCGGCAATGAATTTCATTCCGGCAACGGTCAGCCCGGACGGCGCGGCGCTTCAGCTGCGTTTCAGTGAAGGCGAGCCGCAGCAGTCCATCAAAAACCCGGCTCCCTTGTCGCCCGGCAAGCGTGTTATCGTTGGTATCAGGCCGGAACACATCCGGCCGCGAACCGCAACCGGCGCGGCGCTGACGTTACCTGTTTCGGCCGTGGAAACCACAGGTTCGGCCACCTTCCTCACCCTTGGCACATCGACCGAAGTGGTCATCGCTATACAGGGACGCAGTGAGGTCAGGAGCGGCGAAGTCGTCGGCCTCGACATCAACCCGACCGACCTGCATTTGTTTGATGAAGAAACCGGAGCCGGCCTCGGAGGCAGGTGAAACGAGCCATGGGGCATATCCGGACCGGGTGGCCCTTCGGGGCTTTCCGATCCGCAACGAGGCGAAAGCTTCAGCGCCCCATGATGATGTCGAGGATGTTGCGGCGCGTGGTTGCGGAGGTGGCGGTGGCCCGGCCAACCTCGCGGGCGGCGATGGCGGGCGAACCGGAGCCTTCAATATCCACCCACCGACCGGCATGTTCCGTGGATTGACGCTTGAGATAGGTATAGGGCGTTTCGTCCCAGCGAAAGATCTTCGATTTCATATTGTCGAGAATGAAATCTCCGCGGTCCGTTCTCACCGTGAGGATGGCATGGCCATCGCCTTTTTCGTCGCGGACGACGGTGATCAGCAGATCGGAAACCGGGAAACCGGCATCCATAAGCCGTTTCCGTTTCTCCAGCGTGAGGTCCTCGCAGTCTCCCGCGCCGTTATAGGGATACTCCCAATAGTCCTCGTAACCCCACACTTCCATGTCGGAACGCTGGTCGATTTCGATATTGACTGCGCTGTTGATCGAAACAAGGGTAGCCCAGACATCAGGCGTAAGACTGAGCGGCGGCATTTCCTTGACCGGCTGACATTCATCCGTATGCCGCTTGCAGAAATCGTAATGCCCGATGGGCTGCGACGTGAACTTGCCAGTCTGCATCGAAGGAGACGCCTGCACCGGCGCAGCGAAACCCGCGACGGCCAGAATGAAACATGCTTGCAGCAATTTGATGAGATGGGTCATGTTCGTCTCCTGACGACATGACCTACCGGTGGCGATTTGAGTTCACATGAAACAAAATGCTCGACTTTTAACGAACCCGATAATTCCGCTCCCGATGGTCCCGACAAGGATCGGCGTTGACTGGGATAACGCCGGGGTAGCCACGGCATCTGAACGGTCAGCAACGGTAAAGTGAGCAGCGGGAACTTGCCACGCCGGGGCGGCCTGCCTATGAAGAGGCCGTCACGCAATAGTAATCCACATATTAGAGAACGCTGCATGAGCCTGTTTGCGAAGACCACCCGCGCGGCCGCTGTCATTCTGGCACTGGCCTGCCTGCCCTCAAATGCCGCAGCGCAGCAGATGGTCGTCGTACCTCCCGGAAACCGCTCCGCCCAACAGCCGGAAATACCTCAGGCCTCGGCGATCAGGACCAGGGCGTTTTCCACGACCTATGAGGAAAAATTCCGCAAGACGGTCGATCTTCTAAACAGTGAACCCGGTCTACTTGGCAAGATCAGGAAGGCGGGAGCGGCCTATGGCATCGACCCGATCCATATCGTCGGCGCTATCGTTGGCGAACACACTTTCAACGTCACCGCCGTGGACCGCCTGCAGACATATTACGTCAAGGCCATTTCCTATGCGGAACTCGATATAAAATTCAGCTATCAGGGCGTTGCCCTGAAGACGTTTCTCGAGCGTCCGGAATTCCGCTCCTGCGCGACGCTTGCCACGACATCCGAGCAATGGAGCTGCCGCGATATCGTTTGGGATGCAAGTTTCCGCGGCAAGGTCGTCGATGGCGTGAGCTATGAAGCGATTTCGTTCCAGCGGGCCTTCTTCCAGCCCTTCTATGCCGGACAGACCTTTGGTCTTGGCCAGATCAGCCCGTTGACGGCGCTGCAGGTCACCGATCTCGTAAACAGAACCAGTGGTCTGCCGAAACTCTCCGCCGACAGGCCGAAAGAGATCTACCGCGACGTCATGGATCCTGACCGGAGCATCATCTACATCGCCGCTATCCTTCGAGATTCCATCGACGCCTACAGGGAAAAAGGCTTCGACATTTCCGGCAATCCCGGCATCACCGCCACTCTCTACAATGTCGGCCAACCCCGGCGTCGCGCCGAACGCCTGCGGACGGCCGTGGATGCAGGCGCAAAGAACCTGCTGCCGGTTGAAAACTACTATGGATGGCTTATCAACGAGCGCCTCGACGTTCTGAGAGGCATCCTCGATGGCAAGGCCATCGACAAACGAACCACCTCGGATATCGGCGAAAAAACGCGATAATGCCCTTGCAGGGAGGATTGCAAATCCGCCTCGCAAAGGATGATGCACGCAAAACGCTTCCCCGACCGCCCGGAATCTGCTACTGCCACGTGCACAAGAATTGACTGATAGTGGGATAATTCCGCGATATGCCTGACGAAGGCGACAGTACCGACGATAGTCGACACCGAACGAGGCTGGCTTGCGTAAAGCGAAGCCAGCCTCGTCCTTTCTTGTTTTCTTCAACGAAACGGGTTTCAACCTCGGATGTTCAGTCCGGGGCTTTTTGCGTTCGCGCCCGTTCCCATAAAGGCCCCTGACCATGGAATTCCTCGCAGATCCAAATATCTGGATCGGCCTCGTTACCCTTATCGTCCTCGAAGTCGTCCTCGGCATCGACAACCTCGTTTTCATCGCGATCCTCGCCGACAAGCTGCCGCCGCATCAACGCCACAAGGCGCGGATCGCCGGTCTGTCGCTGGCGCTTGTCATGCGCATCCTGCTGCTGTTTTCGATTTCATGGATCGTGACGTTGACGCGGCCGCTATTTCAGGTCGCGGACTTCTCCTTCTCCGGGCGCGACCTCATCCTCATTCTCGGTGGTGCGTTCCTGCTCGCCAAGGGAACGATGGAACTGCACGAACGGCTGGAGGGCGCGCATAAGCCAAAACAGGGCAAGGTCGTCCATGCCGTCTTCTGGCAGGTGATCGTGCAGATCGTCGTGCTTGATGCCGTGTTCTCGCTCGACAGCGTCATCACCGCCGTCGGCATGGTCAACAATCTCTGGGTGATGATTACCGCCGTCTGCGTGGCCATGGCCGTGATGATGGCAGCATCGAAACCGCTGATGAGCTTCGTTTCCAAACACCCCACCGTGGTCATTCTCTGCCTAGGCTTCTTGTTGATGATCGGCTTCAGCCTGATCGTCGAAGGCTTCGGCTTCCACCTTCCCAAGGGTTACCTCTATGCCGCAATCGGCTTTTCCGTGCTCATCGAGGCGGCAAACCAGATTGGCAGGCGCAATCGCGAAAGACGTATCACCGCCGGTGATATGCGCGAGCGGACGTCCGATGCCATTCTGCGGCTTCTGGGCGGCCGTGTCGGCGAAGAACAGTCCCTTGGCGAGACAGCCGACGTCATCGCGGCACAGGCGGCACGAAGCGACCTGTTCAAATCCGAGGAAAAGGACATGATCCGCGGTGTCCTTACGCTTGCCGAGCGCCCCGTTGTATCAATCATGACGCCACGGACGGAAATCGACTGGCTCGATGTCGACGCCGACCACGATACGCTGAGGAACCGCCTGCTGGAACTCGACCATTCCCGCCTGATGCTCGCGCAGGGCAAGCTGGATTCGTTCCTCGGTGTCGCCGCAACAAGGGACTTGCTGCGCGATCTTCTGCATGACGGCAAATTGAACCTAGAGCGCTCGCTGCGCCAACCCCTCGTCGTGCATGAAAGCGCCACCGCGTTGCAGGTCATGGAGCAGCTGCGCAAATCCCCGCTCCAGATGGCCGTCATCGTCGACGAATACGGCACGCTTCAGGGAATAACGACGCCTACCGACATTCTCGAGGCTATCGCCGGCGAATTTCCGGATGAGGGCGAGGAATCGCAGATTTCGGAACGGGCAGAGGACGGTTCCTGGCTGCTGGACGGCGCTGTCGACGTGAGACGGGTATCCTATCTGCTGGATATCGATCTGGTGGACGAGGACGATCGTTACTCCACCGTCGCCGGCTACATCCTCTGGCGCCTAAATCGCCTTCCCGAGATCGGCGAACGTGTTTCCGGCGACGGGTTCGAGTTCGAGATCGTTTCCTGCTCGGACAGAAACATTGAAAAGGTCCGGGTCTGGAACACCACGCTTCCCGAGGCGTGAGCTGAAAAATCCCGAACCCGTTTCGAAATGGCGACGTGACGTGCAAGCCACGGCACGTCTCCACATTTGCATCACCAAGCAAGCGGCCGACCGGTGAAAGCCGTCCTCCGCTCTAGTGGGCGGCATCGATCGTGGTAATCCAGCCGGCGGCGCGGCGGGCTGCTTCCGCAAGCACCGGTTTCGGCGCCTTGTACCATTCGTTTTCAGGCAGCTCACGCTTCACGCGTACGAAGCTGATGGCATCGTCGAGCGTCGGGAATTCCACCGGCAACGTCATATGCAGAAAGAGCGCAACAACGGCGACGGAACGCGAACGGCCGCCGCGGCAATTGATCAGCACGCTGCCGCGCTCGCGCCGGGGATAGGACGGCTTGTCGGGCAGTATCTGTTCGAGCGCCGCCCGCAGGATGTAATGGGCCGCAACCATCTGGGTATCGGGATTTCCATCGCCGTCGATCAGGCCGATCTTGTAATAACGTATTTCGCCGGGTCCATAGACGCTGCCTTCATGATCGGAAACGATCTGCGGCTGCTCCACGAAGTTGAAGTCGAGATTGACGGCGCAATTGACGACGGTGGTGATGCCGTTTTCACGCAGAAGCTTCAGATCGCTGGCGCCTTCCTTACCTGAAATGAAGAGATCGACGCCATAAAGCGGATGCCGCTCATAGATGCGGCTGAGCTTCGGCAATTCGCCGGTTTCCTGTTCGCGAGGTAGGGTCTTTTCCGGTTGCGGCATGTCTTGTCTCCATCGGCGCCGATGTGGCGGCCGTCATGTCCTTGCTTGTTCAGGCGTTTGCAGCCGTCTGGCTTGGCGGGATCGCTGCCCTGGCTATGCGGCTTGCGGATATGGATCGCGCCACCCGCTGCAATGTCTGGTAATTCGCCCCCTCGCCCGTGGCGATATAGCCGGGGCAGAGAAAATCGGCCGACCCCTCCGCCACCTTCCCCAAGGTCAGCGGCTCGTATGTTCCCCCGGCATTCTTGAGAATGAGGATGGCTGCTGCCACATCCCAGGCGTTGACGCCGAAGCCCGCAGCAGCATCTGTCCAGCCAGCCGCCACATGCGCGATGCTGAGTGCAGCGCTGCCGGGCCGGCGCAGCGTCGAAAAGGTCTCGACAAGCGCACCGAAATTGGAAAGCGCCGCATCCCGCCCATCCAGCCGGAAATCGCGCGAGACCGGATAGCCCGTGATAAGCGTCGCCCGGGTTTCATCTGCAACGCTGCGGGAGCGCAGCCTTTCGCCATTGAGATAAGAAGCCTCGAGGTCGGCGGAAAACATCTGGTCAGTCACGGGGTCGTACACCACGCCGGCAACGGCTTCCCCACCGATGACGGCGGCAATCGATACGCACCAGAAGGCAAGGCCACGGGCAAAATTCGCCGTGCCGTCAATCGGATCGACATACCATTGCACCTCGCCGTTGCCGATCTGGCCACCCTCTTCGCCCATGATCGCCGAATTCGGCTCCCGTTCGAGAATGACGGCGCGGATCGCGGCTTCGGCGCGTTTGTCGTGAATGGTGACGATGTCGTGGAGATCGACCTTGTAATCCACCGCCATATCAGAGCGGAATGCCACCAGCAGCGGATCGCGCACGGAACGCGCCGCCGCTTCGGCGATTTTCATCAGCCGCACCGAGCGGGAAAGCGAATCCTCATTTCCAGATTTGTTTTCAGTCGAAGAAGGGCTTTGCATCGGCATATCCAGTCTGTTTTCTTCGCAAAGGAGGGACCGGCGCGGCAGGACCGCGCCAGCCTGGATTATTTCCTGTAGTTGACGCGCCAGACATCCTGCCATTCCTCGCGACGATCGAAATCGTTGAGGCCGGTGGCGGACTCGTAACCCATCAGCCTGTCGGCAACCTTCATCAGCCCCGACGGCTCGTCAGCCGGCATCTTGATGTCGATATTGGTCGGCAGCTTGCCGTCCTTCATCTGCGGTGCGATGCCCTCTTCCGTCAGTATGTAGTGGACGAAGAGTTTCGCCATGTTCGGACTTTTGGTCTTGGAGGCGATGAGCCCAAGCTTGATGTAAGTCCAGCCGACCCAGGGATCGAGACCAGTGCAGAGGCCGAGCTTGTAGCCCTTGTCGGCATTGTCGCGGAACTTGGCAGAGCTGAGCAGGCCGAAGAAGGGCTTCTTCTGGCCGGGTGCGCCGACGGCCTCTGCCACCGGGTCATCGCCATCGGTGGCAAGCGGGCCGTTCTGCGCCAGCGCCTTGATCCAGGCTGCGGCCGCATCCTTTTCGATATCCTTGCCAAAATGGGCCTTGTAGGCGGCCGCCACCTTCTCGTTGCCGTGGGCTTCGAGCTGGTTGAACCAGTCCGTATAGGTGCTCTTGCTCAAGGGATCGACCATGGCGACCTTGCCTTTCCATTTCGGCTCGGTCAGTTCCCAGATGTTGGTCACCGGGCATTTATCATAGGCTTCCGTATTGTAAGCCCAGACATTGGCGTTGGTGGAGATTGCCAGCGGGTTCTGGAACTGCGCCGGGATTTTCGCAACCATGTCACCCGGCAGGTAATTCTCGACAAAACCCGCCGGCAGAAGCTGCGCGAGCGCCGATGGCGCATCGGTGATCAGCACCACGTCGCCCTGCACATTGCCGGACTGGCTTTCGCGGATGATCATTTCCAGCTGGCTGTTGGCGGAAACCTTCACGCCTGTCGCCTTTAACCCGTATTTGGCGCTGAACTTGTCGGCCATCTCCACGATCTTGCCGGTGCTGTCGTAGATATTGATCGGCTTTTCCTGCTTCGCCGCCGCCAAGATCGCATCGAGATCGAAGGTCTCTTCGGCTGCAGCCCCCGTTGCGGATATGCCTGCAACGGCGATGGCTATCGCCGTCATCGGTAAAAATCTGCTTCTTCTCATCGTTCCCCTCCCAAGGAAAAGGCAAGGCAGGCTCGCGCCTGCCCTGCCGTTATTTTTTGTAGTTCACACGCCAGAAATCCTGCCAGCCTTCGCGCTTGTCGAGGTCGTCGGCCGCTGTTGCGGCATCAAAGGCCATCAACTCGTCGAGATGATCGGCTACCCGCGATGGTTCGTCCGCCGGCAGACCGATTTTCGTGTTGCCGGAGATTTTGCCATCGACCGTCTGCGGCGCGATGCCCTCTTCCGTCATCAGATAGTGAAGGAAGAGCTTTGCAGCATTCGGGCTTTTGGTCTGCCCGGCAATCAGGCCGAAGCCGGGATAGAGGAACCCGGAAAACGGTTTTACGCCGCTGCAAAGACCGAGCTTCAGCCCCTTGGCCTCATTATCGCGGTATTTCGCCGCCGAGGTGATGACGAAAAAGGGATCGGTCTGTCCCGGAGCGCCCGCCGCATCGGCAACCGTGCTCGAGTCCGTCAGCAGGGGAGCGTTCTCGGCAAAGGCCTTCACCCAGGCAGCCGTCGCGCTTTTTTCGCCCGTTTCCAGCCTCTTGCCGTAAAGCTCCTCATAGGCCTTGGCGACATCGGCGTCATGATGGGTTTCGATCTGGTTGAACCAGTCGGCATAAAGCGGCTTGTCGAAGAGATCGAGCATGGCAAGCTTGCCCTTCCAACGCGGCTCCGTCAGCTGCCAGATGTTAGTGACCGGGCATTTGTCGTATTTCTCGGTATTGTAGGTCCACACATGCGGATCCGAAACGACCACGAGCGGATCGCGCAGCTTTTGCGGAATATCGCTTTCCATATCCGGTGGCGACCAGCTGGTGGCAATGCCTTCCGGCAGAAGTTCCCCCATTGCGGAGGCGACATCCGTTGCGACGCTGACATCGCCGACGACATTGCCGGCGCGATGTTCGCGGATCATCAACTCGACCTGAGTTGCCTCGTTCACTTTCTTGCCGCTTGCCTGCACGCCATATTTGGCGGTGAAGGCCTGTGCGGTGTCGACGATCTTGCCGGTCACCGCATAAACGGTGATCGGTTTTTCCTTCTTCGCGGCGTCGATGAGCGCATCGAGATTAAAGGCGTCCTGCGCGTGGGCAACACCGCCAAGCGCCAACGAGAAGATAAGGGAAAGGGCTGAAGCCGCCATCCGCCGCCGCCGCTCGCCACCACATCGGTTCTTGGTCATGATATTCACTGTGTCGGTCCCCCCGTTATTTCTTGTAATTCACGCGCCAGAAGTCCTGCCAGGTTTCACGCGTATCCCAGTCTTCCAGGCTGGTGGCCATGCTGTAGGGCAGAACGCGGTCGAGCACGGCGCCGATACCCGAAGGTTCGTCGGCGGGCAGTTTCACGTCTTTGTTGGTGGACATCTTGCCGTCGATCGCCTGCGGCGCGATGCCTTCAGCAGTCATGACGTAGTGAATGAAGAGCTTTGCAGCATTGGGGCTATCCGTGCCCTTGGTGATCAGGCCGACACCTGGATAAAGCCAGCCGATCCACGGCTTCAGCTCCTTGCAGAGGCCGAGTTTCATGCCCTTGTCGGCATTATCGCGAAACTTCGCCGAGCTGATGAGGCCCATGAAGGGCTGCTTCTGGCCAGGCGTGCCAACGGCTTCCGCCGCCGCTGCATCGGCATCGGTCAGCAGCGGCGCGTTGGCGGCAAGTGCCTTGACCCAGGCCGCTGTCGCGCTTGACTCTGCGGTCTCGAGGTCCTTGCCGTAAAGCGCCCTATAGGCCGCCTTCACCTCCCCATCGCCATGCTTAGTCATCTGGTTGAACCAGTCGACATAGGATGCCTTGCCGAGCGGATCCTGCATCGCCACCTTACCCTTCCACTTCGGGTCGGTCAGTTCCCAGATATTGGAAACGGGGCATTTGTCGAAAAGCTCGGTATTGTAGGCCCAGACATTGGCGCTGGTGACGACGGTCAGCGGATCCTGATATTCTGGCGGAATATTGCCAGCGAGATCCGGCGGCAACCAGCTTTCGACAAAGCCCATTGGAATAAGCTGTGCCATCGCCGCCGGGGCATCGCTGATGATCGAGACGTCACCCTGAATATTGTTGGCCCGCGCCTCGCGGATGACCATCTCCAGCTGCGCTGTTGCCTTTACCTTCGCACCCTCCGCGCCCACGCCATACTTCTTGGCGAAATTCTTCGCCATTTCCACGATCTTGCCCGTGCTGTCATAGACGGTGATCGGCTTTTCCTTTTTGGCAGCCTCGATCAGGGCGTTGAGGTCGAAAGGCTCCCCCGCCTTCGCCACGCCGCCAAACGTTGCCAGAATTGCCGTTGCACACAGGAGACGGCTAAGGCCGCCCGTCATTTTCCGCTTCATACTGCTCCTCCTTCAGCAAGCGATTGTCAGTCTTTTCGTCGTTGTCAGTTGTAGCTACTGCTCCTCAGCACGGCGTCCGCTTCGGTAATCCGTTGCCCTTTTGCGTCGAACACATGCAGGGCGTCGGGAGGCACGTGGAAAAACACACGGTCGCCACTATCGACGCGCGGCAGGGCATGGGTGGTCAGGAACAGCGTGTGGTTCTCGCTCCTCAATTCGAGAATCCAGCTGCCGCCCGTCGGAAGCACGCCGGTCACCGTCATTTCACCGAAAAGGCTGCCCTGCGGCACATCCTCAGACCTTGCCGTGTAACCCATCGCCTCCGGCCGCATGCCGACCGAGGCGATGCCGCGCAACTGCGGATAGCGCGTTGCGAAATAAGCCTCCGCATTGTCGGCGATATCAGACACGCCGGGCTGGCCGAAGGTCAGAATATTGATCGGCGGACTGCCGACGAATTCGGCGACGAAGCGGTTGGCCGGACGGTCGTAGATATCGTTCGGCGTACCCATCTGCTGGAGCGTGCCCTCGTTCATGACGGCGATTGTCGTTGCAAGTGTCATTGCCTCCCACTGGTCATGCGTCACGAAGACGATGGTGGTCTTGAACTCCTTGTGCAGCCGCTTAAGCTCGGCGCGCATTTCCAGCCGCAGCCGGGCATCGAGGTTGGACAGCGGCTCATCCAGAAGGAGCACGCCGGGATTGACGGCAAGCATGCGGGCCAGCGCCACACGCTGCTGCTGCCCACCGGAAAGCTGTGACGGATAACGGTCGCGGTACTTGGCAATGTCGAGCGCCTGCATGACGCGCTCGACGCGTGCCTCCCGCTCGGCTTTCGGCAGCTTGCGCAGGCGCAGGCCGAAATCGGTGTTGCGCTCGATGGTCAGATGTGGCCAGAGCGCGTAGCTCTGGAAGACGAGCCCCATTTCGCGCTTTTCCGGCGGCACGAATATGCCGTCATTGACGGAATCTATCACCCTGTCGCCGACACGGATTTCACCGCCGGAGAGGTTTTCAAGACCCGCGATCATGCGCAGCGTCGTGGTCTTGCCGCAGCCGGAGGGGCCGAGCAGGCACATGAATTCGCCGTCGCGGATTTCGAGATCGAGATCGGAAACCGCGTTTGCGGAATTCACGCCGTAGTTCTTCTGCGCCCCGCGCAGGTTGATGGTAGGCATCAGCTTCCAAGTCCTTCTGCAAGATTTGTGCGGGTCAGCTTCTGGGCCAACAGGGTACCGAAATAGGCAATACCAGCGATGATCAGCACCACGGCGTTTGCGGCCTGCGTATAGTGGTAGTCGACCAGCCGCAGCGAATAGGTGGTCAGAACATCCGTGCTCGGCACCGCGAGGATCACGAACAGGCTCAAGCCCTTGATGCCCGAGATGAAGGGCAGGAGAACCCCCGTCACCAGCGATCCCTTCTGGATCGGGATGACGATCGAGACCATGCGGCGGAACCAGCCGGCACCGGCGATCTGTGCTGCCTCTTCCGGGTCCTTTCCAAGCTGTGTCATGGCCGAGATACCGGCGCGCGAGGCATAGGGCATCTGGTCGGCAATCAGTGCGAGGATAAGGATCGTCACCGTGCCGTAGAGCGCCGGCATCGGCCCGCGTGGAACCGCAAACAGCGAGAGATAGGCGGCAGCAAAGGCGATGCCGGGCACGAGATAGGGCAGGAACGTGACCTGACGCAGATAGACCGAAAGGGCGCGCACCGGCGTGCGGATGACGACATACCCGACCAGAAGGCCGAGGACGCCAGATGTGAGCGAGGCAAGACCAACAATCATCATGGTGTTCTTCGCGGCTGCCCATAGATCGGGGCTTAAAAGAACGCCGGTCTGCAAGGCCACCGTGTTGAGATTGCTGCCGATCCAGTAATCGAGCGTGAAATTGTCGAATGTGAATTTGGCCGGCATCTTCATGACGGTCGAGAGAGCGAGGGTGAGTAAAGGCAGGCCGACGCTGAGAATGAAGACAGCGGCCGCAAAGCCCGTTGCCGGAAGACGCATTTTGCCGAGGCGGCTTTGCCGGTTCATCGACCCCTTCGAGCCGATCGTCACGAAACGGCGGGCTTCGCGAACCAGGCGGGCATCGATCATCAGCGTGATGATGCCGATGAGCATGATCGAGGCCGCAACGACACCGGCAACACCGGTCTGGCGCGAGGCGATGCTGCGGAACAGCGATGTCGAGAGGACTTCGAACTTCACGGGAAGCCCGAGAACATAGGGTACGCCGAATTCGCCAAGGCACTTTGCAAAGATCAGCACCATGGAAGAGAGCAGCGCCGGGCGCATCAAGGGCAGGATGACCTGCAAAGCCACCTGATAACGATGGGCGCCGAGAATGCGGGCCGAATCCTCCAGCTGCGAGTCGAAGCGGCGCAGCGCCGAGCCGAACAGCAGGATAACGAAAGGTGTGTAATGCAGGGCAAGGATGATGGTGATCGGGAAGCGCCCATAGGCCACCCAGTCCGGCGGTGTCAGGCCCATCGCCTCGAACCAGCCGGGTTGGCCGCCAACGGTGCGGTTCTTGAACAGCGTCGTCCAGGCGAGAGCGAAGGTCCATGCGGGCAGCATGTAGGGCACGATCAGCGCGGTCGCGAACCAGCGGCGACCGAACATGTCCGTGCGGCTGATAAGCCAGGCAAGCACCGTGCCGATAACAAGCGAAAGCGCAATCGCCCCCAAAGCGACGGTGAGCGTGTTGAAGAGCGGATGCCAGAAAAGATCCGTTGCGACGGGCGAGAAGAACGCCCTGTCGAGATAATAGAGCGTGAGGTCACCGACATCCTTGCCAAGACGCCGTTCGTGGCCAAACTGGACACGGACGGCATCCAGAACGATAGAGATGATCGGAACGACGATCAGATAGGTGAAAAGTAACGCCGTTAGCACGCCGATGAGCGTCGTCGGCTCCCTGAGCGCGACCTTGAGGCGATATCGCCAGGCCTGCCATGCCGAAGGCGCGGTCGCCGGGGGACGCCCCAGTGCCTCCGCCTTCGTTGATTCGCTTAAAAGAGCCATTATTCCTCCCCATATGGCCGCAACATTGCTCCGACACGCGGCAAGCATCTGCCTGCGCGCAACCTGCGGAACAGGCGGCGCGTGCGTCGAACATGAGCAATGCGTCAATGCTTCAGCAGCGGGCACATCAGGCCCGCGAGCAACGATGATCCAGCTCCTCCCGGAAACATCGCCGGCAAGCAAAACGTGGAATAAATATTCCATATAGCGCTTAACCTTGGAATGCATGATCCATCCTAAACGGCATTTTGTCAACGAAAAAATGCACACGTGATCATTGATATATGCCATTGTTTTTAAACGGTTTTATTGAACGTGTTTTGCAAATTTTCTTATCGACGCACAAGCAGTCATTTTTTCCCGCAGAATGAAAATGGAAAGGACGATATATTTGCCGACGAAAGCGAGAACCGCCTTCCATCAGCAAGAGCGCTTCGCACCTGAAATATTTCGATTGGAATAGTCGGCCCTTATGGCCTGTGATATCAGACATGAGGTTTTGCAACGGGGAAGTTGAATGGCGAGAGGGTTCGTGACGGCCGAAGAGGTGGCGAAAAAGGCTGGTGTCTCGCGCTCCGCCGTCTCGCGCACATTCACCCCCGGCGGCAGCGTATCGAAGGCCGTCCGGCGCAAGGTGTTGAAAGCCGCGCATGAGCTTGGCTACCGCGTCAACCGTCTGGCCCAGGGCCTCAATAATGACCGATCCAATCTCATTGGGGTGGTCGGTGCCAATCTCAGCTCGCCGTTTATTTCAAAACAGCTCGACCTCCTCAGCATCGGCCTTCTGCGTCGCGGCTTGCAATGCCTGCTGCTGAATGCGGCCGATGCACGCAAGGATATCGCGCCGCTGATCGAACTGCTTTTCGAGTTTCGCGCCCAGGCCATCGTCGTACTCTCCGGCGAGCCGCCAGCCTCGATTGTCGACGAATGCATTGCCAATGGCGTGCGCCTCATCCTCATCAACCAGCGCCTCGACCGGACCGATACGAACATGGTGCTGAGCGACGATTCCCACGGCGCCGATCTCGCCGCCATGCGGCTTGTGGCGGCTAAATGCCGGAAGGTCGCGGTCGTTTCCAGCGGCAGCCAGACACCGGCACAGCTGCGCCGCGCCGGCGCTTTCACCCAGCGCATGAGCATCGAGGGTATCGAGGTTGTTCCATGGTCGGGCGGTCCGACGAGTTATGACAGCGGCTATCAGGCAGGCTGCGAGTTGCTGACGGACAAGACAATAGACGGCGCCTTCTGCGTGACTGATCTGCTGGCACTCGGCTTCATGGATGCAGCAAGGCTAGAGATGGGCCGCCGAATTCCGGAAGACCTGTCGATTGTCGGTTTCGACGATATTCCGCAGGCGGGCTGGAAAAGCTATCAGCTGACGACCGTTGCCCAATCCTTTGACGCGCTGACCGAGAAGGTCCTGACCGCCCTCGACAGCGACGAGCCCGAGACCCGGCTTCAGGTCGTGCCCGTTGAGATGGTCGAGAGGATCACCGCGCGCTAGAAGAGCACTCCCGGGCAAAAACCACAGCGCCGTTTTACTGGCATGGCTTCAACCCGCCTGCTTGATCCGGCTTTCGATCAGGAGACCGCTTTCATCGAGGATCGGATGTGCGACGGCGGCGATATGGGCGTTGATGCGCTTCAGATCGCGCAGCATGTCGAGATGCACTGAGCTTGTCTGGATGCTGTCGGTCAGGCCGTCGCGCAGGCGTTGGAGATGTCGCTCCGATGACTGTTTTTCCAGCCGTCGCACATCTTCCTTCACCTCCACCAGCCGACGGGCAAGGTCGGCATTGCGGGTGGCGAAAACGGATTGCGCCATGCGGATATTGTCGAGCGTGATGGAGAATAGACGTTCCAGCTCGCTTTTGCCATCATCGGAAAACCTGAGACCAAGATTGATCTTCTTGGCGATTTCCGGGCGGATGCCCTTCTCGATGATATCGCCGATATGTTCGAGATTGATGGCATATTCAACGATATCCATCGCACGTCGCTGATCCTTCTGGCACAAACCGTCCTGGCCCACCTTCGAGACATAGACCTTGATGGCATGCTGGATACTATCGACCCGGCCTTCCAGCGTACTGATATCATTGAGCTTGGAAAGATCGCTGTCGCGCATGGCGTCATTCGCCTGACGCAACATGCGCTCGATCAGGTCACCAACCAGCATGACCTCGCGGCTTGCACCGGCAAGCGCCGCAACCGGTTGACCCAGATCATGACTGTCGAGATAGCTGCGGCGGCTTTCGACTCCCTCTTTTTCCGGCAGCAGCGCGGTCGTCATCCGCAGCAACAACGGCGATAGCGGCCATGCGATCGCGGCAACAGCAAGATTGAAAAGGAGATGCGCATCGACCGCTAGATTGGCGTGCGAGAAAGGCGACATGTCGAGCAGTGCCGCGCCGTACCCGGCAAGAGGCAGGGCTGCGACACAGCCGGTGGTCCGGACGATGAGGTTGCCAAGCGCCACCCGGCGCGCCGCGACCGGCGCCTTCAACGTCGCCAGCACCGGCGGAACCGCGCCGCCGAGATTGGCGCCGAGTACCAGCACGATAACGAGGCTTGTTTCAATGCCGCCGCTTGCCGCAAGTGACAGGATGAGGACGACGATGGCAAGGCTCGATGATGCCAGCACGGCCAGCACCGCGGAAAAGATCAACGCGACCGGCCAGGCATTACCGAGCATGGAAATGAAGAGGTTAAGCGCCGGCGACTGCCGGATCGGATCCGTCGCCGCAGAAAGAAGATGCAGGGAAAGCAGCATCAGGCCGACACCGGCAAGGGCAGCACCCGCACCCTGCCGCTGCACCGACTTTCCACGCAACAGAATGACACCGGCAAGGATCAGCATCGGCGACAGCCAGCCCAGACCGAGTGCGACAATCCACGCGGTCGTCGCAGTACCCACATTCGCGCCGAGCAGCACGATTTGCGCCATCGCCGGTGCGATCAAGTCTTTTTCAACGAAGGAGGCAACCATCAGCGCCGTGGCTGTCGAACTCTGCAGGGCGATCGTCGCCACGAGACCGGCGATGAAGGAGCGAAACCCACCCCGTGTACCGGCGGCAAGCCCGATGCGAAGCTTGGCACCGAAGGCACGCGACATTCCGTCCTTGATCTGCCCAAGGCCGAAAAGCAGCAGCGCCACCGCGCCGAACAGATTGATGCTGACAACGACCGATTCCAATAGATCACCTCGCCTGTCCTGCTTGCCGCCACTCTTCCCCGAGGGGAAGTTGATCTGCCCCGTTCACATCGCGGATTGCGTCGAAAAAACCTACGGATCACACCGCAACGGATTGGAGTTGCGGTGTGAGACGGAGCTCCAGATGCCGCAAACCGCCTTCGGCACGGTTGAGAAACAGCCCAAGGGCACCGAAGAAGATTTCGATAAAACTCTTAACCGAACCGTCGTGGTGATCGGGCTCACGGCCGAACCGCTCCGCCAGCATCCGGTAAAGGGAAAGCCGTTGAGGCGCGATATGGACAAGCGCCAGCCCCGCGCCCTGACGCAGGCAATACCAGTCAGCAATAAGCTCGAACATCGGCAGATCGGAGGAAAGCCCGACATCATGCGAGGCAAGGCTTTTTTCACCAAGCAGGCCGATAACCTCGGATATGGTTTTATCCGCGATAGCCGCTACGATCCCGGCTGGCCACTCCTTGGTGAAATAACGATGCCTGATAAGCGCGCGTTTGTGGCCAAGCAGGAAATCACCATAATTGCCGGCCGCAAATGCGCGGTCCTCATCATCGCCCGCAAGTGCCATTTCCTGCGCATACCCCCGGCAAATGCGGCTGTTAATCGGCAGCGCGGCCATTTCCACCGTCTCGACGGAAATCTCGTGCTGCTGGGGATGGACGACCTTGAAGGCGGGTGGAAAGGCAACCAGAGACGGCACGGCGATATTTGTGAGCGAGGTTTCCCCTTCCCCACGCCGGGTTACGCCTTCCACATGCAGATGTCCGCTGAAATGGACTTGGAGCCCCGCCTCAACCAGCGCATCCTCAACCGCCTTGCGCGGCGTGCGACGCACCACGTTGGTTTCGCCGAACAGCGCACTTTCGGCACCGCTTGCGCCATCAAAGGGATCGAGCGCCGGATAGTGCGAAAAGCCGAGCAAAGTCTTGCCGAGCGCCTGCGCCCTTTCGCGCACATCGGCAATCCAGTCGATGATGAAGGGCTTGCAGCGCAAAAGCGCATTCCAGCCGCCAGAGGTACTGTCGGTGAAAGCCGCTTCCTCACCCGTCTCGAAAGTGCCGTCAAGCGGTTCGAAAATATTGGCGTCGATCATGAGCAGCCAGAGGCCCGGCTCCGGCTCAACCAGATAAGATGCGTCCATCAGCCGGTAGATATTGGTGCCATCGGGGGAACGCACCTCGTAGAGACGATCTTCCGTCGCATCGGAAAGCCCGAACGGTGTTTCCCAATGCAGATAGTTCGGCTGGCGGAAATATCCGAAAGCCGCCATCGGGCCAAGGCCAACGGGGTAGCCTTCGCAATACATCCGGTCGCTGATCACCACCCGATCACCGGCCCGCCGCGCATCGCTTGAAACGGAAAGGCATTTGCCGTTCTCCGTCAGAAACTCCTTGGTATGATGCCGGCCACGCGGGCCGAAAATATCGTGATTGCCGGGCAGCGCATAAAAGGCGGTGCCATGGGTATCACGATGACGCTCCAGAATACCCTTCAGCGTTTCGGATGTCGCGCGCTGGCCGTCGTCGGTATAGTCGCCAAGCAGCACCACATGGCGAATGCCCCGCTGCCGCACTTCTTCGAGTGCAGCATGCAGCGCATCGGCGCTTTCGTTGAAAACACGGGTGGATTCGCGTGTATCCGACCAGCTACGCATGGTGATGCGTTCTCCATCGACCTCTATGCCGGGAAAACCGAAATCGGCCGCCGTGTCATGGAAATGGGCGTCGGCAATGACGGCGACGGAAGGAAGCGTGCGTTTCAGCATGGTTGGACAGTCTTTCTGCCTTCGACCATATCGATCCAGTCGGAAGCGCGGCGGGCAGCAGCATAAAGCATCGGTTTCGGTGTCTCGAACCATTCGTCCGGCCGCAATTCCCGCTTCGTGCGGATCACAGCCAGTGCATCGTCGAGGTTAGGGTAAAGATGCGGCTGCTGCTTGTGCAGGAAAAGCGCGACCAGCGATACCGAGCGGCTGCGGCCGCTGCGGCAATTGACGAGCACATTGCCGCCATCGGGGAACGGATAGGTTTCGCGCTTCGGCATGGTCTGCCGCAATGCGCCGTCGAGAATATAATAGGCCCCCAGCATCATCGTGTCCGGACTGCCTTCGCCGTCGATAAGACCGAGCTTATAATAACGGATATCGCCATACCCCACCGCGCACCTGTCGCCATCTTCCGCCGACGCCTGCACGAGATTGATATCCAGATTGACGGCGCAGTTGACGACGGTGGTAATGCCGTGCCGGTGAAGGAGCCCAAGGTCGCTCGCACCATCGCTGCCGCCGATATAGAGCGCAACGTTACGCGGGCCGAGCCCTTCCGCAATCAGGCTGATCGCAGGCCGGGCATAAACGGGTCCATCCATCTCATTCCTCCACATGCACCAAGCACCCTTCACGGACAGGCGCTCGTCTAAACTCAGGCCGATACGGCCCGCTGCCGATCCGAAGGTTGCCGCTCTGCCAAAGGTATCTTCGATGCCCGGCTGACGCCGCTTGCAACACCGCTGGCTGCGGCCAGCACCGGCCCGCCATCTTCAAGACTACCGATCTCCAAGAAAGGGCAGACGTCGCCGCCAGCTTCGCTGACGAGTAGCAGTCCCGCAAGACAATCCCATGAATTCATGTGCAATTCGAGATAGGCATCGGAGCGGCCATCGGCCACATAGGCAAGCGCCAGCGCACCGGAACCGGCGCGGCGTACATTGGTGCCCATATCGAGCAGGTTCTTGACGACATCAAGATAGGTGGCATTCGCGATACGGGTCGACCAGCCCATTTCGATCGAGGCCGCATCGAAACGTTCCGTCTGCGCAACCTGGATCGGCTGCCCGTTACGCGTTGCCCCCTCGCCGCGTCGGGCGAAATAAAGTTCATTCAGAGCCGGATTATAGATAGCGCCGATTTCGGTTTGCCCATTTTCAACATAGGCGATGGAGATGCAGAAGTGCGGAATTCCGCGGGCGAAATTTGCGGTGCCGTCCACGGGATCAACGACCCAGACGCGATCACCGATCACACCGCCGCCCTCCTCGCCGAAAAAACTGTCCTCAGGAAAGCAGGCCGAGATCGCGCCGCGAATATGCGCTTCGGAGGCTGCATCCGTCACCGTCAGAAAGTCCTGCGGGCCCTTCATCGAGAAGCTGCGTGTCGCCTCGCCCTGAAAGCCTTTCAGCACCAGTTCCCCGGCGGAAAGAATAACGCTGCGGCACAGTTCGGCACGGGCTGCCAACGTATCCGGATAAGGCATCAGGTCCATGCGGAATAACCATCTCTCAAAAGATTGAACACGCGTTCATATTGCACACGTGTTCAATCTTTTCAAGCGTGATTTTGTGGCGGGCGGTCCGCTGGAGTTCATACCAGTCCCCTAAGCGTTCAGACAACCGGTTTAGCCCAAAATCCCCCAGACGCGATGGAACGGTTTTGCACTGCGGGAGTTTCCATATCGCAACCCAAGCAGGAGGAAGAAAAATGGATCATGCCAATCACGTACGCCTCGTTGAAACCGAACTGACGCCGTCGGTTCTGGAAGGTGCAACAGTTTATGGCGCAGATGACCACAAGGTCGGCAAGGTCGATCACGTCCATGGCGTCGGCGCGGCAAGCACCGCGATCATCGACGTCGGCGGCTTTCTCGGCATCGGCGCAAAGCCCGTCGCAGTACCGCTCAGCGATCTCGATTTCATGCGCGATGAAGACGGCGATGTCCACGCGATTACCTCGTGGACCAAGGATCAGCTCAAGGAAATGCCTGAGCATCACCACTAATCTTTGAAAAACGCCCGGCTACCAGCCGGGCGTTCTTTTTTCTCCTGTCGGGCGACCCCGCCCATACTCCCCATAAGATGAGCTAAGGCCCGATTGTTCTGCCGACCGATGGAACGCTTAAGCGTATCGAGCATTTTCATGGCGCTCAAAAAATTCGGGCGCAATGCAGTTCAGGGGGACAGTGATTGAACAACCAGATACAGGCCACTCCGCTGAGCATCGACGACGTCACCGTCATCGATGACGAGAAGGTCAAAAAAGCAGTTACGGCAGCCGCTCTCGGTAACGCGATGGAGTGGTTCGACTTCGGCGTTTACGGCTTCGTCGCCTATGCCGTCGGCAAGGTCTTCTTCCCTGACGCGTCACCCGCCGTTCAAACGGTGGCGGCGCTCGCAACCTTCTCCGTCCCCTTCCTCATCCGCCCTTTGGGGGGCGTATTTTTTGGCGCCATGGGCGACAAATTCGGGCGTCAAAAAGTCCTCTCCCTGACAATCATCATCATGGCCGCGAGCACCTTCTGTATCGGCCTCATCCCCGGTTATGCCACCATCGGCATATGGGCACCCATTCTGTTGCTGTTATGCAAGCTTGCCCAGGGGTTTTCCGTTGGCGGCGAATATACCGGTGCGGCCATTTTCGTGGCGGAATACGCGCCTGACCGGAAGCGTGGTTACCTTGGAAGCTGGCTCGACTTCGGCTCCATCGCCGGCTTTGTGCTTGGCGCGGGGCTCGTCGTGCTGCTCAGCACCGCGATGGGTGAAGCCAAGTTCCTCGACTGGGGCTGGCGCATTCCGTTCTTTCTGGCGGCACCCCTCGGGCTGATCGGGCTTTATCTGCGCCACGCAGCAGAAGAAACACCAGCCTTCACCGAACGCCTGCAGCGCTCCGAAGAAGAAGACAGGCAGTCGCTGAAAGAGCGCCCCATGGTTCCCATCGCCGAGATCGTGAGCCAACATTCCCGCTCGCTGGCAATATGCATAGGCATGGTCCTCGTGACCAACGTCACCTATTACATGCTGCTCACCTACATGCCGACATATCTGTCGAAGACGCTGAATTACAGCGAGGACCATGGCGTCCTCATCATCATCGCGGTTATGGTTGGCATGCTGTTCGTCCAGCCCGCCATCGGGCTTTTGAGCGACCGGATCGGACGCAGGCCGTTTCTGGCGGTTGGCAGCACGGCGATCCTGTTTCTTTCACTGCCGGCATTTCATCTCATCGCCAGCGGGCAGGTTGTTCAGATTTTCTTCGGCCTGCTCATCCTGGCGGTCGCACTTAACTGCCTGATCGGGATCATGGCATCCACCCTCCCGGCCCTTTTCCCGGCCCGCATCCGCTACAGCGCGCTGGCTATCGCGTTTAATATCTCGATCATCGTTGCCGGGCTCACGCCGACACTCACCGCATGGTTGGTGGAGGTAACGGAAAATATCTATATGCCGGCTTACTACCTCATGGTCGCGGCCATCTTTGGCATTGTGACGACATTTTTCCTCAAGGAAACCGCCAACCGGCCGCTTTATGGCGACACGCCGAATGCGTCTAGCCGAAAGGAAGCGAAGTCGCTTCTTGCAGAGCAATATCTGCACATCGAGAAAAGCGTCGAGGAGATAGACGACGAATTGCTCAAACTTGAAGAACAGAAGGAAATTCTTCAGGCAAAACGCAACCAGCTGGTTGGCAGACATCCGGATCTGGCCTGAGCGGATACCCAGTCCTGGAACAGGATGCGCGGCGATGCATTTGCACCCCGCGCATCCCTTGAACGTCAGACGGCGAGGAACCCGCCATCGATGGGCAACACCGCGCCGGAAATCATGCTGCTATCATCTGACAGAAGCAGTGCGATGCTTTGTGCCACGTCTTCGGCCTCGGCAAAGCGCTGCAGCGGATGGCGAACCATCATTGGTGCGCTCTTGGCCGGATCGTTCCATGCTTCGGCAGCTAGTTCAGTCAGCGTGATGGTCGGCGCCACGGCGTTGACACGGATGCCGTGCGGCCCGAGTTCCTTGGCAAGAACGCGGGTTGCGCCTTCAAGCCCCGCTTTCGAGGCCGCGTAGCAGAGATGATCCTGAAAACCACGATGACCGGCAATTGACGTGATGTTGACGATTGCGCCGCCGCCACCCTTTGCGACGCGGGCACGCGCGAATTCCTGGCAGGTGACGAGCGCGGCACGCAGATTGATGCCGAGCACAGCCTCATAACCTTCGTCGCTCATATCAAGCACGCTTTCGAGCACGTTGATGCCAGCGCTGTTGATGAGAAAATCACAAGGACCCGCTTCGGCCATTGCGGACCGCGTTGCAGCCACATCGGCAAGATCGACGCGGATTGAGCGGCCGCCGATTTCGCTTTTCAGGCTGTCGAGATCGGACTGGGTCCGGCTGATTGCCACGACCTCAGCACCGCGCGCGGCCATCAGGATAGCGCAGGCACGGCCGATGCCCTTGCCTGCGCCGGTGATTATGACGGATTTTCCGGAAAACTGCATGGAATCCTCTTTATTTTGCGGCCAAGACGGCCGGACGACGGAAGCGTGTGGCGCTTCAGGAATGGTTTGCAGAACGAATGGCGCGCGCCGCATTCTGCAGTGCCAGAAACGCGTCGTAGCGTGACTGGTGCACTTGGCTGAATGCAGCGTCCGGCGCCGAATATTTGGCAATACGCGACATGGCGGGCATTGCGGAAATCAGGTCGGGATAGGCCTTGGCAGCAACCGCACCGAGCATTGCCGATCCCAGAAGCACCGGCTCCTCGCATTCAGTGAGTTCAACAGGGAGCCCCGTCGCATCCGCCAGCAATTGTCTGGCAAGCGGATGCGCGCCCGCGCCGCCGCTGACACTGATCGTTTCCACGGGAGCGCCATGACGCGCCTGCGTCTCGATGATCTGGCGAAGCCCGTAACCGAGGCCGAGAAGCCCCGCCACGTAAAGCGCGACAAGCGAATCCACACCCGTCTCGGTGCCGTAACCGGCAATGACGGCACGGGCATGAGGATCGGCGAAGGGCGCGCGGTTGCCGAGGAACTCCGGCACCACGTGAAAATTCTCGGCAATCTTCACGGCAGCGGAAGCAGACGTGGCCAAAGCCAATGCACGGTCGGCAAGCCATGCAGGTAATGACTTGCCTTCTTTTTCGGAAAGCGCCTTTGCCTCTGAAAATGCCGGGTGCAATTGCACCAGATAATCAATGGCCGCACCGGCGGCGGATTGGCCGCCTTCATTGAGCCACGCGCCGGGAACCATGGCGGAATAATAGGGACCCCAAACACCCGGCACGAAAGCCGGCTCCGAGGTGGTTGTCATGGTACAGGAAGAGGTACCAAAGACGTAACCGAGGCACCGCGAAGCGTCGCCGCCCGCAGCCACCGTGCCGACACCCCCGGCATGCGCATCGATCAGACCGGCGGCAACGGCGGTTCCAGCAACCAGCCCCATGGCTGTTGCGGCCTCATCGGTCAAACCATTACCCAGCGCCGTGCCTGGATGAACGACGCTTTCACCGATACGGCGGAATCCCTGCTCCGCCAGATCGCCAAGCCCGATGCGGGTGAAATATTCCGCATCCCAACGTTCCTCATGGGCGAGATAAGTCCACTTGCAGGTAACCGTGCAGGCGGAACGATCGAGCGCGCCTGAGGCTTTCCAGGTCAGGAAGTCCGTCAGGTCGAAGAAGTGCTCGGCGCGCGCATAGATATCCGGCTTGTTTTCGCGAAGCCAGAGCAGTTTGGGCGTCTGCATTTCCGGGGAAATCCGACCGCCGACATATTTCAGAACGGCATGTTCGCCCGCATTGATCCGCTCCGCCTGTTCGACGGCGCGGTGATCCATCCAGACGATAATATCGCGCTCTGGATGATCCGGCGCGCCGACCGGAAGGGTCTCATCCTCAGGCCCGCGCACCACGAGCGAGCAGGTGGCATCAAAACCAATGCCAACCACGGCTGCGGGATCTATGCCGGCGCGCGAGACACTTTCCCGCACGCTGTCGCAAACGGCTTTCCAAACCTCACCGCTCGATTGTTCGGCTATGCCGCCGTCTTCGCGATGCATCTTGATCGGGCGCTTGGCGGTGGCGAGAAGCCTGCCCGCCACATCAAAGACACCGGCACGGGCAGAGCCGGTACCGACATCGACGCCAATCAGGTAGGAAGCCATTTGCGATACTCCTTGGGAGTGTGGTTTAAACGCGGTCGAAGTTGGTGGGCAGCACCAGCATGTCGCGGATGGTGACGGTGCGCTTGCGGGTCAGCATGTAAACAACCGCATCGGCCACTTCACTCGCGTCGATGAGGCTACCCGATTCCTTGGCCTTGCGAAGATTTTCTTCCGGCCAGTCTGCCAGAAGGGCCGAGACGACCGGGCCGGGAGAGACCTGCGCGACGCGCACACCATGCGGGATCATCTGGCGACGCATGCCCTGCACGAAGCTGGTGATCGCCCATTTCGAACCCGAATAGACCGGCTCCCAATAGGTCGGGAAATGTCCCGCGATCGAGCAGGTGACGATGATGTCGCCGGTCTTGCGCTCCGACATGTGCGGCACGACGGCCTGTACATTCTTCATCACGGCATTGACGTTGAGGTTCAACATCTTGTCGATGGCTTCCGGCGTGGTTTCGGTGAGATCGCCACCGATATAAGTACCTGCGTTGCAGTAGAGAATGTCGATGTGATCGACCTTCTCAAGGATTTCCGGGATCATGGCATTGCAGCTGTCTGCATCCAGAAGGTTCGTGACCTGCGCGATGGCGCGCTTGCCGAGTTTACCGACAAGTTCATTCAGGGCTTTCTCGTTCCAGTCGACCATGACGACCGTTGCACCGTTTTCCAGTAGCGCCTCGGTGGTGGCGAGGCCAATACCGGACGCGGCGCCGGTGATGACCGCGATCTTGCCTTGCAGCAATTCAGACATTTAATTCTCCTGCTTCTTTGAAGATATGACGTGTGGGCTCAACGCCAGTCGCGCCCGATATAGATGGCGAGCAGAATGATCGCGCCCTTGATGACATCCTGCAGATAAGGGTTGATACCCATGAGATTGAGGCCGTTATTCAGGATGCCGAGCAGCACCGCGCCGATAAGGGTACCAAGAATGAGCCCGCGTCCGCCGGCAATCGCCGTGCCGCCGAGAACCACGGCCGCAATGGCATCCAGCTCGAAACCGACACCCGCATTGGGCTGTCCGCTCATGAGCCGGCCGGTCAGAATGAGAGCTGCAAGCGCTGCCGTCACGCCTGAGATACCATAGACGGCAAGCTTGACGCGCCGGGTCTTGACGCCGGAGAGGCGCGCGGCCAACTCGTTGCCGCCGAGTGCATAGACATGACGACCGAAAGCCGTACGCTGCAAAAGCACCCAGGCCACGGCGTAGATCACCACCATGATGATAACAGGCACCGGCACGACGCCAACGCGACCGACGCCAAACCAGGAAATCCAGCTCGGAATGCCGCTGACGGGATAACCGCCGGAATAGATGAGGCCGAGACCGCGCGCCATTCCCATCGTCGCAAGCGTGACGATGATGGCCGGCATCTTGCCCCAGGCGACAAGTGCTCCGTTGAAGATACCGATGCCAAGTCCGATGAACAGCCCGGCCGGCAAGGCGAGCGACGCAGGCAGGCCGGTATTCACCATCAGGCCTGCAGACAGCGTGCCGACAAGCGCCATGACCGCGCCGACCGACAGGTCGATGCCGCCTGTGAGGATGACGAATGTCATGCCCACGGCCAGAATGCCCACGACTGAAACCTGTCGCAGCACGTTCATGATGTTGTTCACGCTGAAGAAATTGTCGCTCGCAAGACCCATCAGGATCGATACGACAATCAGGCCCGCCAGAGGCAGGGCGAGAGGCGAGCGCAGCATGCTGCCAAGGCCGAAACCGCTCGTCTTTTCGGCAATGCCGGTATTTGCATCAAGCGACATGTTCAACCCTCCCGGTGGTGGCGTTTGTCATTATTGTTTCTGAATTGATGTCTGCGCCCTCGACGGTGGCGACGATGCCCCCGGAGCGGAACACGCAGACGCGGTCCGACATGCCGATCACTTCCGGCAGCTCCGAAGAGATCATGATGATCGAATAGCCCTTGGCTGCGAATTCGCGCATCAGCGCATAGATTTCTGCCTTCGCGCCGACATCGATGCCGCGCGTCGGTTCGTCGAAGATCAGGACGCGCATGTCATGGTTCAGCCAGCGGGCGATAACGATCTTCTGCTGGTTTCCACCGGACAGCGTGTCCACGCGGGCATAGGGTCCCTGTGCCTTGACCTGAACCTGCGCCATCGCCTTTTTCGTGTGCTCCAGCTCTTTTTTCAGGTCGATAAACCAGTGAGCCTTCTGGTACTTGCGATAGTTGTTGAGGGAGATGTTCTGCAGGATGGAGAAACTGGTGATCAGACCCTCTTCCTTGCGGCTTTCCGGCAGCAGGCCAATGCCGCGCATCAGCGCCTCATCCGGGCCGGAAAAGCGGGTCTCGACGCCATCGACCTTGATCTTGCGGCGCGAAGCGGAATGCGCGCCAAGCATGGCCAGCACCGTTTCCGTGCGCCCGGAACCGACAAGCCCGGCAAAACCGAGTATCTCACCCTGCCGCAGGGTAAAGCGCGAGACCGGCCCGCCTTTTTTCAGTTGAAGCTCTTCGACCTCGATCACGTTGCGCGCAGCTGTATCGATCTTCGGTTTGGGCGGAAAATTGGCCTCGATGCGCCGGCCGACCATCATCTCCACCAGACGGTCATTATCGACGTCAGAGGTGAGGCAGGAGCCGATGAGTTCGCCATCACGCAGGACGGTGATGCGGTCGCAGATCTCGAATATTTCCTCGAGATGATGGGAAATGAAGATGATAGCGACACCCTGACGCCGCAGCTCGCGCATGACCTTGAAGAGATGCTCGGTCTCGGACGGGGTAAGCGTCGCAGTCGGCTCATCGAGAACGAGAATACGCGCATCGAGTGAAAGCGCCTTGGCAATTTCCACGAATTGCTGCTGGGCAACGGAAAGTCGGTGCACCGGCACATCGAGCGGAACGTCCACGGCCAGACGGCTCATGATTTCGGCGGCACGTTTACGCATCGCGCGCTTGTTCAGCAGGCGCAGCGGTCCGCGGATTTCGCGTGCCAGAAACATGTTTTCAACCGCATCGAGATAGGGGATCAGGCTGAATTCCTGAAACACGATGCCGATACCGGCGGCAATCGCCTCGTCGTAATTGGCGAAGCGGCGGTCCTTTCCGTCAATGCGGATCGTGCCCTCCGAGGGCTGCAAAATGCCGCACAGGATTTTCATCAATGTCGACTTGCCAGCGCCGTTCTCTCCCAGAAGCGCATGCACCTCGCCGGCGCGCGCCTGCAGGTCAACGCCGCGCAGGACCTCGATCTTGCCGAAGCTTTTTCTTATTCCATTCAGTTCCAGCATTTTACCCTCCTCGATGGTCGGGACATGTCCCGCCCCCACACGAGGCGGGGACGGGACCTGGGGAGGAATTCTTACCAGCTGAAGTCGCCGGCGTTCTTGCTGTCAACGACCATGACGTCGATCGGTACTTCCTTCGGAACGACGCGGGCGCCCCACTTCTGGGCAAGCGCCATGGCAAGGCCAACGCGCACCTGGTCACGCGGGAACTGCGCGGTCGTTTCGATGAAAGGGCCGCCGTCGGCAATTGCCTTCACAGCTTCGGGAGCACCATCAACCGAGGTCAGCTTGATGTCCTTGCCGGAGCCCTGGATCGCAGCGAGTGCACCCATTGCGCCGCCATCATTCACCGAGAAGATACCGGCGAGGTTCGGACGGGACTGGATCATGTTTTCAACGACGCCGAGCGCAACGGAGCGGTCCTGACGACCATTCTGCGTGTCGACAAGCTTGATGTCGGCAAATTCGGCAAGCGCTGCCTTGCAGCCTTCGACGCGCTGCAGGATCGGCACGACCGGGATACCGTCGAGGATTGCAACTTCACCCTTGCCGCCGAGCGCATCACCGAGATGCTTGCAAGACTTGTAGCCTGCGTCACGGTTCTTCGAGCCGACGAAGGTGTCGACCGGGCCGTTTGCGTTGGCGTCGACAGCAACGACAATCACGCCGGCAGCTTTGGCAGCGTGCACGGCGGCTTCGATGCCGGCGCTGTCGGTCGGGTTCAGAAGCAGAATGTCGATCTTCTGCTGCAGCATGTCTTCCACGTCGGAAATCTGCTTTGCCACATCGTGGCCGGCGTCGGTGACGACAACATCAGCGCCGATGCTTGCCGCGGCTTCCTTCAGCGCTTCCTGCATGGACACAAAATAGGGGTTGTTCAGTTCCTGGAACGTCATGCCGATCTTCAGCTTGTCCTGTGCCAATGCCGGAGCGGCCATCATTGCAAGTGCGGCCGATGCCATCAGGAACTTGGATTTCATTCTCATAGTAACTTCCTCCCGTTTGGAAAATCTGGGCAACAAGAGCCCGTTTCCGGACAGTCCTCTGCCCGAATTGGTGAAAAATCCGCGATGTATCTTGGTTTAATCCGCCATGACCGCTGCCTTCTGGGCCGCGAATACCGTACGAAACCTCGATGGCGACATTCCCTTCAGCTTCAGGAAATGCCTGTTGAAATTCGAAAGGTTTGAAAAGCCCACGTCGTAGCAGACTTCCGCCACCTTCACGTCCTGATCCACCAAAAGCATCTGGCAGGCCAGATCGATGCGCAGCTGATTGCGATAGCGCACCAAAGTCGTTCCCGTATGTCGCTTGAAGGCACGGGAAAAGGCACTCTGGCTCTGGCCAACCATGTCGGCCAGATCGATTTCCTCGACCTGTTCGGTCAGGTGCTGGCGCAGATGCGACAAGGCGCGGTTGATGCCGCTATCGCCGATGCCCGTCAGGTCCAGCTCGTAGCTCAGGCTCGCCAGCACCTCGGGCGCCGGCGCATTGACCAGCAGATCGAGAATTTCCCAAAAAATCGCAAGACGCTTCAACCCCTGCGCCTCGATCAAACGCAGTATCAGCGGGCGAATGCGATCGCTGGTCTCATCGTCGAACAGAATGCCGCGGCGGCTGCGGTCCAGAAGGGCGCGAACTACCTCCATCTCGGACATGGAAGCGCAGGCATCCTCGATAAAAGCTTCCGGAAACTGGATGACGAGAGAGCGCGTGGGAACGATCTCGTCCGGCTCGATCTCGCTGATCCAGTTTTGAGGGAGATTTGGGCCAGTCATGATTAGCTGGCCCGGGCCGAAGCGACCGACGAAATCGCCAATGTAGAACGTGCCTGACGTCGCCACGACCAGATGAATTTCATATTCGGGATGGTAATGCCAGCGCACGGTGCGGAACGGATAGCCATGCCGCCAGGCGGCGAAGGATTCGCCCTTGCGGATATGTACCAGTTCCAGATCGGGCTGCATCGATGTTTCCTCCCATCGGTCACGTCCGCCGTATTCGCGGAGCAAAGCCATTCCTCTTTATGGCTCGTCCCAGGCGTTGATGGGGAGCATATGGCCTGCGGCACATTTACTTCCACATCATACCGGGGAAATTACCGATACTTTTTTGACTGTTTTTTGTCAGAAATTGAAGAGTGCCGTGCATCCGCCGACAACTAAGCCAGCGGTTGCGCCCATTTTTTCGCGCAGTTGCACGCCATACGCCCAGAAAATGCGCATCTTAAAGATCGATGTGATGATTTTTTAAAGCTCGACCCGCCGATCACCGGCAGGTCGAGCTTATACTTTTCCGAAGGGTTTTTGACGCCCCTGCATCGGCAGGCGGCTTGCCGGAAGCGATTATTGCGGCATCAGAATTTGCAGCTTCACGTCCGTTTCCCTTGCCTCCACCGCACGGTCAAAACCGGCAATGCTGTCTTCGAAGGGAATGGTCTCTGAGATCAGCGGCTTCAGATCGACCTTGCCGGACGCGATGAGAGCGACCGCACGGTCATACACATTGGCGTAGCGGAAAACCGTCTCTACCCGCAGCTCTTTCGCCTGCAAGCCGACGATATCGACCGGCACCGGATCGACCGGCATACCGACGAGGACGATGGCGCCGCCGGGACGTGCGAGTTTCGCCATACCGAGCACGGCGGGTGCAGCGCCAGAGCATTCGAAAACGACATCGCAACCCCAGCCATCCGTCGCATCAGCCACGGCCTGCGACAGGTCACGTTCGCGGATGTTGACGGTCTCGATGCCGTCATAGGCTGCGATGATATCCAGCTTCGGCTGGGCAAGATCGGCAACGATCACCTTTGCGCAACCGCCGGCTAGCGCCGCCAGCGCAACCATCATGCCGATCGGACCGGCGCCCGTCACGATGGCAACATCGCCGGGCTGAATACGCGCCCTGAGCGCTGCCTGCATCCCGATGGCGAAGGGTTCCACCATGGCGCCTTCGGCAAAGGAAACGTTGTCGGGCAACTTGTATGTAAAGGCGGCGGGATGAATGACTTCCGGTGTCAGGCAACCGTGAACGGGTGGCGTTGCCCAGAAGCTGACGGCCGGATCAACATTGTAAATGCCAAGTTTGGAGGCGCGCGAGGTTGGATCGGGAATGCCCGGCTCCATGCAGACGCGATCACCCGGCTTCAGATGCGCAACCTCGGCACCGGTCTCGATTACCGTTCCGGAAGCTTCATGGCCCAGCACCATTGGCGCATGCACAACGAAATGGCCGATTTTACCATGGGTGTAATAATGGACGTCCGAGCCGCAAATCCCGACGGTATGGGTACGGATGCGCACATCCTTGGGTCCGAGCTTGCCGGGAATGTCGAACTCCCTGAGCGAGAGCTTTCCTTTTTCTTCCAGCACCAGTGCTTTCATCTCATCCTCCGTAGTTTGCGAAAGGCCTTACAGCGAATTCAAACAGCGTGATGCGTTGCAATTTCGACAAAAGTAAACAGAAATCAGCCGGATCGGCCGGTTTTTCTTCAAGGAGGAAAAACTGTATCGATGAGCCCGCAATTTCTTATCATCCCTGGCGCGCCAACGAGTCTACGGGGGAGAGAGACAGCACGATTCGCTCAGCGCGCTTCGGGGAATATCGCCGGCTCAAGGTTACCCACTCAGCCGGAACGAGATCGACCCTGATGTGTACGCAGAACCGGCGACAAGCGGATCAGCGTGTGATCCTCAGCCCTTCCAGAAAGGTGCGGAAACTGTCGACGGCGCGTATCGAGGTCGTTTCGGGGTCGTCGGAATTCGCGATCCACTGGGCTGCACTGCTGCTCGCCGCATTGATGAAACGCGCACAGGCCTCCGGATCAATGTCGACGATCGTCCCTTCCTGCTTCAGCGCATCGAGACTTCGCGCAACGGCCGAGATACAACCATTGGCATTTGGCCAACGTGAAGGGTCGCCGAGAACGGCTGGCCCATCACGGAACATGATCCGCTGGATTTCCGGCTCCAGAGCCATGAGAATGTAACCGACATTTTCCTCAACGAAACCCTCCCAACGCGTCGCGGCCCTAGACGAGATGTCACAGAGCCTTTTCGTCATCTCGGCGTCGATCTCACCCACAACCGCCAGCAGCAGGCCTTTCTTGTCGCCAAAATGGTGATAGAGCGCGCCGCGGGTCAGCCCTGCTTCGGCAGTGAAGTCGTCCATCGAAGCTTCGGCATAGCCGATGCTGCCAAATGCCTTGCGGCCAGCGACCAGAAGCTTCGCCCGCGTCTCGGCAATCATTTCACTGCGAGGTTTGCGCATTTTTTCTCCGAATTCTACATACGTCGCGTATACTAGTTGACATACGCGACGTATGCAATTATTTCATTTGCATACGCCACGTATGTTTGTGGTGGGTACTCCCTAAACAAGGTGCATCCCGATGTCTAATCCATATAGAGAAATTTTCCGGGCTCCGGGCGCCAAAGGCTTTTCCGCCGCAGGCTTCTTTGCCCGTCTTCCGATTGCGATGGCACCGATCGGCATCGTCGCCATGCTTTCCCAGACCCATGGTGAATATTGGCTTGCCGGTGCGGTCTCGGCAACCTTCGCGCTGACCAATGCCGCGGTCGCGCCGCAGATTTCCCGATTGGTGGACCGCAAGGGCCAGAGCAGCGTCCTTGTCCCGGCCACCATCATATCGGTCATCGCCTTTGCTATCCTGATTATCGCGACAAACCAGAGATGGCCTGCCTGGACGCTCTTTCTTTCGGCCTTCCTCGCCGCGGCCATGCCGAGTATTCCCGCGATGATGCGCGCCCGCTGGACGGAAATCTTCCGTGACCGGCCTGAGCTGAACACTGCTTTTGCATTTGAATCCGCCGCCGACGAACTTGTCTACATCGCCGGCGCCTCGCTCTCCGTCGGTCTCGCGGTCTCACTCTTTCCGGAAGCAGGTATGATGATTAGCACCGCCTCGCTGGCACTCGGTACCTTTGCCTTTCTGATGCAACGATCGACCGAACCCAAGGTACGCGCGGTTGAAAGTGGCAGCAGGCAACATTCGGCTATCCGGCTGCGTTCGGTCCAGATCATCACGGTCGCCCTGATCTTCGTAGGGTCCACTTTCGCCACAGCCGAGGTAAGTGCCGTTGCCATCACCAAAGAACTCGGTCAACCGGAAGCTGCCAGCCTCGTCATCGGCGTCTATGCCATCGGTTCGTTTGTCGTCGGCCTGCTTCTGGGCGCGATCAACCCCAAAATGCCGCTGCAACGGCAATTGCTGATCGCCGTCAGCGTCCTTGCGCTCACCGCGCTGCCGCTCCTCTTTGCAAGCACGACAGTTTCCCTGCTTGCCTTCGCCGTATTCCTCAGCGGCGTTGCAATCTCTCCCATCTTCATCACGGCATTTGGCCTGATCGAGCGCCGCGTGCCGGAATCGATGCTGACGGAAGGCGTGACTTGGGTGATGACCGGCATCGGTATCGGCATGGCGCTCGGCGCCTTCATTTCCGGCTGGGTGATCGATAATTTCGGCCCGAGCAACGGCTTCTGGGTATCGATTGCCGCCACCCTGTCGACAGTCACCATTATCAGCCTCGGTCAGCGCAGCCTTTCTGGAGAGACCAACCGCTCTGCGACGACAACCGCAGCGCAACCAGCCGAGTAAAGCACAGACGTATGAAGCGCGCGCCGGCGCGCTTCTTGGCATAGCCGGCCGACGCAATTCACAATCGGTATGAAAAGCTGCACGCTATGTCGCCAAATAAAACAGTCTGGCATTGCGGTGGCCGATCGATGCCTGCTCGTCGGGCGAGAGCGTCGAAAGAAGCTCACTCGTCATACCGATCCATTCCGGTAGACCCGAGCCGAGATCGACCACCGGCCAGTCGCCGCCCCAGACCATTCTCTCAGGTCCGAACAGGTTGAGCACGGTTTCCACATAGGGTGTCACGCTTTCCAGCGTCGCGCATCCCGGTGCACAATAGGCGGTGATGCCGGAGAGTTTGACGAAGAGATTGGGCAGCGTCGCCAAGTCGGCCATACGCCCGCTCCACTCCCGAAAATCGTTTCCGGCAATGTCCGGCGTGCCGCAATGGTCGAGCATGAAGCGCACATCGGGGCAGGCCCCGACAAGTTCGGCGGCAATGGCAAGCTGCCGGGAATGAAAACACAGATCGACCGGCCATCCGGCCTTTCCAATCGTGCGCACGTTTCGTCGGTAATTTTCCTCGCGGCTGAGGTCGTCGGGCATAACGTGGAGAATGCGCCGGAAACCGACCACGTTGAGGTGGCGGCACTCCTCCAGCCAGGCTTCGAAACCATTATCCGTTTCCGGTCGGCAACTGGCGATCTGGCCGAACATCGGCAAGGCACCCTCGCCGATCATGCTGGCGATGAGGCGAGCCTCGGCCTGATAGTCGCCGTCATCCACCCCGCTTTCCATGAAGATCGTGCCGACTACGCCACATCCCTCGACAAGCGCTGTGTAATCAGCCCGGGTGAAGCTTCCCGCAAGGCTGGGCTCCCCTCGTGTCCAGGCATAACCGAGCTTGCCTCGCAAGATCAGATGCTGGTGAGTATCGATCAGATCCATGGCGTCCTCCTCCATGTCGTTGCGGTCAATTTTCGAGGGCGAGCGCGTCGAAACCCGCCCAGGCGGCGTCCGGCACGGCCGTTTCGAAAATAGACAGGTTGCGCAAAAGGCTGTCCGGTTTTGCGGTGCCGATCAGGACACTTGCGACATCGGCATTTTGCAGCGGAAAATGCAGGGCAGCGGCCGCAAGTGCAACCCCGTGCCCGGCAGCGTGGACCTCCATGGCACGCACCCGCTCCATGACATCTGCTGCTGCTTCACTATAGTTGAAAGTCGCACCCGGCCTTGCACCCGTCGCAAGAATGCCAGAGTTGAAGACGCCGCCGATGACGAGCGAGGTGCCGGTTTCCGCACACCGCCCCAGCAGCTTTGCTGCAGCCGACCGGTCGAGCAGCGTATAACGACCCGCCAGAAGAATGCAGTCGATCTCGTCTATCTCCATGAGGTTCAGACAAGCCGGAACCTCATTCACGCCAAGACCGAACGCGCCGATCCGGCCTGTCGCCTTCAACTCGTGCAGGGCCTCGATGCCGCTTTCGGTGAATATCCTGAAATGATGGCGATAGGCCTCTTCCCCAAGCGTGGTATCCTCCAGATCGTGGACATAGAGAATATCCACTGAACCGAGACCAAGCCGGGCGAGGCTTTGCTCATGCGAGCGCATGATGCCATCATAGCTGTAGTCGTATTCCACCACGAAAGGCAGTGCATCGACAAAACCGTAATCCGGTGTCACGCCCGCTTCAGCCGGTTTCAGGATCCGCCCGACCTTGGTGGACAGCACGAATTCGTCGCGTGGTTTCCCCTGAAGAAAATCCCCGAGGCGGCGTTCGGAAAGGCCCTGCCCGTAATAGGGTGCGGTATCGAAATAGCGGATGCCGGCGTCCCAGGCGGCTTGCAGCGTCTCCATCGCATCTTCGCGGCTGACGCTGCGATAGAGATTACCGATACCGGCCGCGCCGAAGGAAAGCTCGCTCAGCGACAGCGCCGTGCGACCAAGTTTGCGGGTTTTCATGCGGTACCCTCCTCGCGGCGAAGCTGGCGCTCAATGGTGCGGATGACGCCGCGGAGTTCGCCGAGCCCCTTCATGCGGCCAATGTAGGAATATCCGGGATTGGTCTTTTTGGTGATGTCATCACCCAGCAGATGGCCGTGGTCAGGCCGCATTGGAATATTGGTGCGGCGGCCAGCCTTGGCGGCGGCCCGCTCCTCGCGCAACAATGCCTCGATGACTCCAATCATGTCCGTTCCGCCATCCAGATGATCGTCCTCAAAGAAGGAACCATCCGCTTCAACGGTCACATTCCGAAGATGGGCGAAATTGATGCGAGACGCGAACTCCCGTGCCATCGCCACAAGATCATTGTCGCTGCGGGCGCCGTATGAGCCGGTACAAAGGGTGATGCCATTGTTCGGGCTTTCAACGGCCGAGAGGATGGCGCGAATATCTGCAGGTGTCGAGACAACGCGCGGCAGGCCGAACAGGGAGAACGGTGGATCATCAGGGTGGATGCCGAGATGCACGCCCACCTCTTCCGCCACCGGCACGACCTCTCTCAGAAAGGCCAGAAGATTGCCCTGCATGGTCGCGCTGTCGATGCCATCGAACGAAGCAATCAGAGCGGCGATGGATTCGCGCGTCTGCACCAGGGCGCCGCCCGGCAGGCCGGCGATGATGTTACGCTCGAGAAGCGACTGGTCATCTTCGCTCATTTGCGCAAAACGCTTTTCGGCTCGCGCCACGAGCGCAGGATCGTAATTTTCAGCAGCACGAACACGCTTCAGGATGAAGACGTCATAGGCGACGAAATCCGCCATTTCGAAGCGCAGCGCCAATCCGGTATTGCGTGCCTGCCAGCGCAGGTTCGTGCGTGTCCAGTCCACCACCGGCATGAAATTGTAGCAGACGACGGGAACGCCCGCGTGACCGAGACGGGAGAGTGTATCTTTCCAGCGCGCAATCGCCTTCGGCGCATCGGCATCGCCGCGCTTGATGGACTGTTCCATCGGAATGGATTCGCAGACACTCCATTCCAGGCCGGCTGCCTCGATCATCGCCTTGCGTTTGGCGATCTCTTCGACCGGCCACGCCGTGCCGTCGGGGATCTGGTGCAGCGCCGTTACAACGCCGCTGGCGCCGGTCTGCCGCACATGCTGCAAGGTGATGGGGTCCGATTCACCGAACCAGCGCCAGGTTTCCTTCATATTCTACTCCTCCGAAAAATGCCGTTCGATGGCGCCGAGCGCGCCGTATTGGACGATGTCGCGATAGGCCGCCCGAAGCGCCGTTACGAATGCCTCATCCGCCTGCCATTCAGGCCCGAAGACGCGACGGAATGTTAAAAACCGGTCGATGACCGCGTCCTGCTCCTCGCCGTTGCCGGTGGGTGCACTCCATTCGGAAAATGCCGGATCGGCCATGACAATTGCCTCTCCCCGCTCGTTCAGCGCTGCGCAGGACCGTATCCACATCGCAACCGCAAAAAGAGCGGCCTTATTCGGCGCGCCTGCGGCACGTAGCTCCGCAAGCGGCGCGAGAATGCGTTGCGGCACTTTCTGTGAAGCGTCAGAGGCGATCTGGGCGGCGCGATGACGAAGGGCGGGGTTGGCGAAACGCTGGCGCAGACCGGCAACATAGTCTGGTCCGCTGACGGCCGGGCTCAATGTCGAACCAACCTCCCGCCAGTAACGGTCGACGTAACCGCGTACACGCGCATCGGCATAGATATCGGCGATCGTCTCAAGCCCGCTGCATTGGCCGATTGCGGCCATGGCGGTGTGAGCGCCATTCAGCATCCTGAGCTTCATATGCTCATACGGCTCGACCTCATCAACGATTTCGGCACCTGACAGCTCGATGCCGGGGCGACCGTGCGGAAAGCGATCCTCGATTACCCAGCGGAAGTAGGGTTCCGCAATTACCGGCCAGGCATCCTCGCAGCCGAGACGCGCCGTCACGCGCTCGCGGTCGGCTGCGGTGGTGGCGGGCACGATGCGGTCCACCATGACGCAGGGGCAGGAGAGATTTTCCGCGATGAAGGCAGCGAGATCATTATCGGTGAGACCAGCCATCTCCACCAGAAGACGGTGCAGGATGCGACCGTTGGACGGAAGATTGTCGCAGGAGAGCAAAGTCAGCGGCACAGCCCCGGCGGCCCGCCGGCGTCTTGTCGCTTCCAGCAGAAAACCGAGCGCGGAGCGCGGCTTTTGCGGATGCGCCAGATCATGAACGACATCGGTGTGGTCACGAAGAAGCGTGCCCGCCGACAAATCGGCGAGGTAACCCTTTTCCGTGACCGTCAAAGTGACGATTCTGACCCGCGGATCAGTCATGGCTTGCAGCAGCCGCTCCGGATCCTCAGGAGCGACGATGGTCTCGAGGATTGAACCGACAATCCGCAGCGTTTCGTTTTCACCGTCGCGCAGGCAGAATGTATAGAGATTGTCCTGCGGCGCGATGGCATCGCGAGTATCGGGGCTGCGCAGCGAGGCAGCGACAATGCCCCAGCCGGTTTCGCCACGCGCCAGGCAATCATCGATGAAGACCGCCTGATGGGCGCGGTGAAAAGCGCCAACGCCGAGATGCACGATACCCGGTGTCACCGCTTTGCGATCATAGGCGGGCAAAAGGACGTCGTTTGGCAGATGCGGCAACGCAAGGGACGAGAGGCGTTCTGTCATGGTCATTTATCTCCGTATCTCAGCCGAATTGCAGGCCGCCATTCATGTCAACGACAGTGCCGGTCATGAAGCCGGACAGCGGCGAGGCGAGGAAACCTACGGTATGGGCCACCTCTTCCGGCTGGCAGAACCGCCCGACCGGAATGGCTGCAAGCTGGCGCTGGCGGTCTTCCTCTGACAGTTGCTCCATGATCATCGGCGAAACCACATAGGCCGGCGCGACTGCATTGGCGGTGACGCCAAAAGGGGCAAGTTCGCGAGCGGACGAGTAAGTGAGGCCCACCAGCGCCGATTTCGAGACCGAATACGCCGTGCCCGCCGTCAGGCCGCCGGACTTCCAGGCATAGGACGAGATGTTGATCAGCCGCCCCCAGCGGTTTTCCTTCATGGCGGGAACGACGGCCTGCGTCAGCAACAGGGCAGCATCGAGATTGACGGCCATCAGCCTGTGCCAGTCATCAAGCGTGGTCGCTCCCAGCTTGTGCGGCGACAGCACACCGGCATTGTTGACGAGAATGTCTATGACCTCGAAACGGTTGGCGACATCTTTCATGACGGCCTGCAGCGCCGTCGCATCGCCGAGATCGACGGCGACGGGATCACAAGCACCGCCAAACCCCTCCGCAAGCGCCGCAACAGCTTCGATGTCGCGATCGAAGGCGACTACCCTCGCCCCTTGCGCGACCAGCGCCGCAACCACGGCACGGCCGATGCCGCCACAAGCGCCTGTCACGAGCGCCGTCTTGTGTTTCAGTTCCATTCTGTCTCCTCCACGTCCACTATCAAATGGACAAATGCTTCCGCTCTTCTTCAGGCAACTGTTCGTAGATCACGAAAACCATATCCAGATGCGTCACCAGCGCCTTTTCCGCACCTTCGGCATCGCCACGATCGAGAGCATCCACGACTGCCAGATGCTCTTCGATGACGGCGGGCAATCTTTCCGGCTTTGCCCAATAACGATGGAACCGCGACAGGGTCACCTTGGCAGCAAGGATCGCCTGCCAGACACCTTCGCGACCGGAAAACGTGCCGAGCAGGCGGTGAAACGCCTCGTCGGCATGAAAGAAACCGGATGCGTCGTTTGCGGCAATCACTCTTTCCTGCTCGGCGATGACGTCGCGCATCGTACGGCTCATTTCTTTCGTCCACTTCGGCGCGACTTCGCGCAGCAAAGCCACTTCGAGTGAACGGCGGATAAAATGGCTGTCCTGAATTTCGCCAAGCCTGATCGGCGCAACAAAGCTGCCGAGTTGCGGATAGACGTCCACAAGACCCTCTTCCGACAGGCGCTGGATCGCGGCACGCACCGGGGTGCGCGACACCGAAAACTGACGGCAGATCGAGTTTTCACTGATCGGTGCCCCGGGCGCGAGGCGGACCTCGACGATCGCCTGACGCAACGCCGCATGAACCTGATCGGCAACCGAGCCATAACGATTGACCACAAGCTCCACGCTTTCGATTCCGGAGCCGGGGGCCTCTTGATGAGCGCCGCGCCCAGTAAAACCGGCAGTGGTGTTTTTCGTCATGAACGCTCCCCTTCAAAAGGCGGTCGTGAAAATCTCGTTGCTACTTGGATACAAGTATACTAGTGTCCATGGTGCTTACGCAAGTCGGCTGTTGGGAGAAAGAGCGATTAAGGGAGGTTCCAGTCGCTTTTTTTAAGGAGCAGGCCGTTTCATGGAGGAGAAAAACATGACGTATTTCATGCGCAGCCTCGTCGCTGCCGCAATCATCGGCGCGGGAGCGTGCGGTGTCGCGCAGGCGGCGGACGCCAGCAAGATCGCCCTCGTTCCGGGCGGTCCGCACCCTTATTTCGCCGCCTGGGAACAGGCCGGCAAGGACGCGGCCAAGGACTTCGGCCTGGCTGGCGCCGACTATAAGGTGCCGCAAAAGTGGGAACTGGCACAGCAGAACCAGCTTCTCGAAAGCCTTCTGAGCCAGGGTTATAACGGCTTCCTGATTTTCCCCGGCGATCCCGTCGGTGCGGTCTCGACAGCAGAGGAACTGACCGGCAACGGCGCGAATGTGATTGCTGGCGCCGGATGCTTCAAGGACCCCTCGCCCGCCGCCTTCTGCCTTGGTACCGACACCGGTAATTCCGCTTATCTCGGCACCAAGGAGCTGATCAAGGCGATGGGAACGGGCAAAAAACGCATCGCCCATTTCACCGGCTTCCTTGTTGACCCCAACACCCAGCTTCGTATCGATGCCGTGAAAAAGGCAGCTGACGAAGCCGGCGCCGAGGTCGTTCAGGTCATCGCCGATATCGACGCGCCGGAACCGGCGGAAGAAAAGATCAGCGCCTACCTGGCCGCCCACGCTTCCGAAGTGGACGGCATCGTGACCACAGCCTGGGTTCCTGCGGTCGTTGCCTCCAACGCACTGCGCAAGATCGGCGACAAGCGCATCCACATGGTCGGCATCGACCACGACGAAGTCGTGCTGAAAGCGATCAAGGACGGTTTCGTCGACGGCACGATGCTTCAGAACCCCTATGGCCAGGGTTATATCGGCGCGTTTGCACTGAGCAAACTTCAGGCCGGCTGCAAGGTGAAGGAAGATGCGCCGTTCAAATCCAATGCGCTGACGACCAAGTTCATCGATTCCGGCACCGCCTATGTCGATGCCGCCAAGGTGGACAACTACATCGATGCCATGCGCGCCGAGACCAAAAAGCTGCTCACCAACTTCGATACGACCTATCTGAGCTGCAACTAATCATGCCTCGAGCGATTGCCGGGCGGCAAACGACCGCGCCCGGCAATCTGCCCCGCCAGAAAATATTCTTTCAGGCGGCAGCGCAATGACCAGGCGACCCGCGCAGGCGCTTCGGGCGAACCAATACCGGGACAGTTTCATGACCGTGAACGATACTTTGCTCACAAAGGGCTCGCAGGAGGGCGACAGACGAATGGGGTCCAGCCTTTCGCAAGGCCGCTTTTTTCTGACCAATGAATTCGGCCTCATTCTGCTGATCGTCGTCTTCGCCGTCATTTTCGGCGTCGCGGCCAGCGGCTTCCTTTCGCCTTTCAATCTGTTCACGCTTGGTCGCAGTGCCGCGATCAACATCATGATCGGCCTGTCGATGATGGCGGTGATCGTGACCGGCGGCCTTAATCTTGCCGTTGGAGCGATCGGCGTCTCGGCGGCCATGGCCTTTGGTTATCTGATCGAGGTGCTTGGCGTGCCGTGGCCGCTCGCCCTCATTGGCGGTCTCTCCACCGGCGCGTCGCTCGGTTTCGTCAATGGCTGGACCGTCATCCGCACGGGGCTGCACAGCTTCATCATCACGCTTGCCACCATGAGCATCTTTTTCGGCGTGATGATCTTCCTGACGCGCGCCGAGGCCTACCGTGGCCTACCGCCGATCTTCGCAGCCTTCGGAAAAATGAAGCTCGCGACCTATTTCTCGCCGCTGCTTCTCGTCACGCTTGCAACGGCGCTCGCCCTGTCCTTTCTCTACCGGCGCACCGTTCTTGGCCGCGAAATGCTGGCGGCAGGCGCGCGCCCGGAAGCGGCGGAACTTTCCGGCATTCGGGTCGACCGTATCTTCATTGCCTGTCACGTGCTGTCGGGCCTGCTTGCAGCACTCGCCGCCCTGATGCTGGTGACGCGCACGGGCGCCGCCATTCCTTCCATGGCAGGCCAGCTTGGGCAGGACTGGCTTCTGCCAGCTTTTCTCGGCCCGGTTCTCGGTGGCACGCTTTTGCAGGGCGGCAAAGTTTCGGTGCTCGGCACCTGTCTTGGCGCACTTTTGGTCACCATGCTCACCAGCGGCCTGCTGCTGCTTCAGCTCGGTGAATTCTGGGTCCAGACATTTCTCGGCCTGCTGCTGTTGCTAGCGGTTTTGATGGACAAGGCGCGGCGAAGCTATCTCGCCCGACGCAACCTGGCTTGAGGACTGGACGATGAAGACCGACAACACCCTTCTACGCCTTGCCAGAACCGACTGGTTCGGCCCCCTATTGGTCACGGCGCTGGCAATCGCGCTTATCCGCAGCTTCAGCCCCAACTTCCTCTCTTCCTTCAACATCCAGATTCTGCTTCTTGCAATTGCGGTCAATGCGCTCATCGCCTTTTCCCAGATGATCATCATTGCCATTGGCCAGATGAACCTGTCCGTGGGCGCAATCGGCGGACTGGCGGCAATCTCCTTTGCGGGACTGATGCAGGTCTGGGGGTTTCCGGCACCGGTGGCCGCCATTGCCGCGGTGCTGATCGGTGTTGTCTGCGGCATGCTCAACGGTCTGCTGATTGCCATCACCGGCATTTCCGCCTTCGTCATCACACTGGCGACGCTGTCGATCTACAAGGGTATCAACCTTGGCATCACCCGGGCGGAGCCGTTCTACGGCGTGCCGGAATCGGTGAAAGCCTTCGGCTCGGCGCTGCTCGTCGGCCCAGTTCCGTGGCTCGCAGCACCCACCATCATCATCGCATTCGCGCTGTGGTTCATGCTGCGCCGCCAGCCGATAGGCCGCTTCATCCTTGCCATTGGCGGCAACAGCCATGCGGCAGAGCTTTCCGGCATTTCGATCCGCACGACAATGATTGTGGCGCACGGCATTTCCGGCCTTCTGGCGTCGGTCGCCGGCATTCTGCTCGTATCCCGCCTGCAGATCGGCCAGCCTTCCATTGGCGATGACTGGCTCATCCTGTCCTTTGCCGCACCCGTTATCGGCGGTGCCGTACTGGCTGGCGGGCATGTCAGCGTCGGGGCGACCCTGCTCGGCGTCGTCATCGTCGCCATCATCACGCAGGCACTCGTGCTGTTCTCCATCGATCCGTTCCTCGTGCAGGTGGTGCTTGGCGCAATGATCCTCGCCGCCGTCGGCATCAACCGCCTGCGCGAAACGCATCTCGGCAAAAAGACAGGAAAGGCCTGACATCATGGACAAGCAACCTGTTTTTCAGGCGCGCAACATCGAAAAAGTGTTTCCCGGCGTTCGGGCGCTCAAGGGCGTCAATCTTTCGCTGGAGCCGGGATCGATCCACGCGTTGCTGGGTGAGAACGGCGCCGGCAAATCGACGTTGATCAAGGTCATTACCGGCGTCCACCATCAGAGCAGCGGCCAGATCCTTGTCGATGGGCAGGAAGTACGCTTCGGCAACCCGCGCGAGGCCATTGCCCGCGGCATCGGTGTCGTCCATCAGGAACGCAACCTCATCCCGCGCTTCTCGATTGCCGAGAATATCCACATGGAAAAGCTTGGGGCGCACTATCTCAAACCCATCGACTACGCCGCGCTGAACCGCGACGCACGCCGCTGGCTGCAGGCTCTCAATCTGGAAGTCGATCCGGCGATGCCGGTATCCGAGCTTTCCGTCGCGCAAATGCAGCTCGTGGAAATTGCGAAGGCGCTTTCCCTGCAAAGCCGGGTTCTTTTGCTCGACGAACCCACGACATCGCTGACCCCGAGCGAAACGGACAACCTCTTCCGCATTCTGCGCCGCCTGCGCGATGATGGCGCAAGCCTTGTCTTCGTCAGCCACAAGCTGGAAGAGGTTCTGGATATCTGCGACCGGGTAACGGTTCTGCGAGATGGCGAAAACGCCTGCGAAAGCCGGTCTATGGAAGGTCTCGGACGCCAGGACCTGGTGCGCCTGATGATTGGCCGTGCCGAAGGCGGCGGTGGCTGGCGCAAACGCGCGGTCGAGCACAATCCGCTGGTGCTTGAACTCAAAGGTGTCTCTACCGCAATCGGCCATCGCGATGTCAGTCTTTCCGTGCGCAAGGGTGAAATCGTCGGCCTTTACGGGCTGGTGGGCGCGGGGCGCACCGAATTGGCAAAATCGATCATGGGTAAATTCGCCGTCACGGAAGGCGAAGTCCGGATCGAAGATCGCCCGGCCCGCATCCGCTCCGTTGCCGAAGCCATCCACGAATACGGCGTCGGTTATGTCAGCGAGGACCGCAAGGGTGACGGCCTCATTCTCCAGCATTCCGTTCTCGCCAATGCGGGCGTTCCCATCTGGCGCAAGCTCTCAAACGCATTCGGCGTGCTTTCCGACAGCCGCATCCGTGCGGCGGTCACCCCTTTCCTGCAGAAACTTGAGGTGAAGACGCCGAGCCTGAGCCAGACCGTGGGTAATCTTTCCGGCGGCAACCAGCAGAAGATCAGCGTCGCCAAGTGGCTTGCCGCCGACGTGAAGCTGCTGATCGTAGACGAACCTTCTGTTGGCATCGACATCAAGACCAAGGCCTATCTGCACGATCTGCTGCGCGAGCTTGCAGACAGCGGCACCGCCATTCTCGTCATTACCAGTGACATGCCGGAGATGGTGGCAGTGGCCGACCGCATTGTTGTCATGGACCGCTATCGGGTTAAAGGCGTGGTCGAAAACAATGGCGTCTATGCCGATATGAGCGAGGGTATCATGGGCTTGATCCATGATGCGGAGCGCGAAACGGCCCTTTCACGTCAGGCATGACGCACTGCCTTGCCGAAGTGTCACCGCAAAAACCGCACGCTGTTCCGGTAGGGCGTCAGGTACCATCGGACGGCTGCTCGAAATCTCTCCCGGCACGACGCCTTCTGCTGGGCGGGACGGCGTATTTCTGGGTGTAGCAACGGGTGAAATGGGCAGCGGTCGAGAACCCCGTCAGCAAGGCCACGTCAACGATCGAAAGCGAGGTCTGCTGCAGCAGCTCATCCGCCTTTGCCAGCCGAAGACCACGGTAAAAAGACATCATGGACTGGTCGAAATGGCTGGAAAACAGGCGGTGGAGCTGGCGAATACTGCTGCCGCACAATTGGCCCAGCTGCTCCGGCGACAGGGGATCCGCAACATGGGTCGCCATGAGTTCAATGGCAGCTTCGAGTACCGGGTGGTGGACGTTGAAACGTTGGCCGGCGCGGCCCAACTGAGGCTCATCGGCCGTTCTCAAACGCGGATGTATGAACCATTCGCTGACATCGCGCGCGAAGGCAGAACCATGGTCTTTCGCAATAAAAGCCCCCATCATGTCAATGGCGGCAACGCCGCCCGCGCAAGTGTAACGATCGCGATCGATGACGTAGAGCGCACGCTCGATCAGGAGATCGCTGGCATATTCACTAAGCGGATCGATGTGGGTCCAGTGAACGGTAAAACGTCTGCCCGTCATCAGACCGGATTTGGCAAGGATCGCCGCGCCGCCGGAAATGCCTCCGAGCTTGACACCCCGCTGGTTGAGCGTGCGCAGGTTTCGCACAAGTGCCGGATCTTCATAGAGCATGGGATTTCCGCCCGCGACGATGAAGACCAGATCCAGCTTCTCAGACAAAGCCCGCGAAACGGGCGCGGTATCAAAACCTCCGCCTGACGTGGATGCGCCAAACCCGCCATTCGCCGAATAAAACCGGCAATGGTAGAGCGTTTTGCCGGCAAGGTGATTGGCCGCGCGCAGCGGCTCAACCGCCGCAGCCAACGACATCAGCGCATAACCCTCAATGAGTATGAACCCGATCGACATCGACCCTTCGGCGTGCATGACCTGCTCCAAGACAATCCCCAGGACAAGCTTAGCCGAATTGGCCAAATTGGACAATAATGCGTCCGTCACGGATAAAAAAATCGTCCGGTATCGCGCTATAAACTTGGACAACCGCCCTGTTTTCGAGGAACACAGATTTGCGCTATTCGGCTCTCCAGGTTTTCAAACAGGCCCTGACCGGCCACAAGGGCTGGCACCCACTGTGGCGGAACCCCGATCCGCAACCTCATTACGATTTCATCATTGTTGGCGGTGGCGGTCATGGACTTGCAACGGCCTACTATCTAGCCAAAACCTTTTCCAAGTCGCGGATCGCCGTTCTGGAAAAAGGCTGGCTGGGATCGGGAAACATTGGGCGCAACACCACGATCATCCGCTCAAACTATCTGCTGCCCGGAAACGAGCCATTCTACGAATTTTCAATGAAACTCTGGGAAGGGCTTGAACAGGAATTCAATTTCAATGCGATGGTAAGCCAGCGCGGCATTGTGAACCTGTTCCACACCGACGCGCAGCGCGATGCCTACCGCCGTCGCGGCAACGCCATGCTGCTGGCCGGTGCGGACGCGCAACTGCTAGCGCAAGACGATCTCCGCGCCATGATCCCGTTTCTCAATTTCGACAATGCACGCTTTCCGATCAAGGGCGGCCTTTACCAGCGCCGCGCTGGAACTGCCCGCCACGATGGCGTTGCCTGGGGTTACGCGCGCGGCGCCGATCTGGCAGGGGTCGATCTTATCCAGAACTGCGAAGTCCAGGGATTTCGCATCGAGGATGGAACGATCAAGGGCGTGGAAACCAGCCGTGGCTACATCGGTGCCGGAAAGGTAGGCGTCGCCGTGGCGGGATCGACCGGCCGCGTCATGGCCATGGCGGGCATGCGTCTGCCGATTGAAAGCCATGTGCTGCAAGCCTTCGTTTCGGAAGGGCTGAAGCCGACCATACCCGGCGTCATAACCTTCGGAGCAGGCCATTTCTACGTCAGCCAGTCCGACAAGGGTGGCCTGGTCTTCGGTGGTGATATCGACGGCTATAATTCCTATGCCCAGCGCGGCAATCTGCCCGTCATCGAAGATGTCGCCGAGGGCGGCATGGCGCTGATGCCGATGATCGGCCGGGCGCGCCTGCTGCGCATCTGGGGCGGCATCATGGATATGTCGATGGACGGTTCACCGATCATCGACCACACGCCGGTGAAGGGCCTCTATCTCAATGCCGGCTGGTGTTACGGCGGCTTCAAGGCGACGCCGGCCAGCGGCTATGCATTCGCTCATCTGCTGGCCACGGATACCCCGCATGATACGGCCAAGGCCTACCGGCTCGACCGGTTCGAAAAGGGCTATGTCATCGACGAAAAGGGCGCCGGCGCCCAACCGAACCTTCACTGAGGCTTGAACAATGCTGATCCCTCACCCACTGCTCGGGCCGCGCGACGCTCAGGAATTCACCTATCTCGGCGATGCCGCCCTGTTGCGTCGCCCGGACGGAATGGCCGAGAGTGCTGCGAAAGACTTCAACGATTATGTCTATCTGCGTGACAATCCCGCCGGCCTGCATCGGGAACTGTGGTTTCACGAACAGGGTGATCGCAGCTGGCTCGTGGTCACGCGAAACACCGTCACCCATGAAATCCTCGGAGCGGAGCTCGCAAACGAGGTAGCGCTCCGTCAGAAGGCAGATGAAGCATGAGACTGAAGGACGGCTTGATCGACCGCAGCAAGGTGCTGCATTTCACCTTCGATGGAAAGAATTATCAGGGGCATCCCGGCGACACGCTCGCCTCGGCACTTCTGGCAAACGATGTCCGCCTGATGGGGCGCAGCTTCAAATATCATCGCCCCAGAGGCGTGATCTCTGCCGGCTCAGAAGAGCCGAATGCGCTGGTCGAATTGCGCACGGGATCGCGGCTGGAGCCGAATACCCGCGCCACGACGGTCGAACTGTTCGACGGGCTGGAGGCGAAAAGCCAGAACCGCTGGCCATCCCTGGCTTTCGATGCCCTTGCGATCAATGATCTGTTTGCCGATTTCCTGACCGCAGGCTTTTACTACAAAACGTTCATGTGGCCGAAGGCATTCTGGGAAAAGCTCTATGAGCCCGCCATTCGCAAAGCTGCGGGACTTGGAAGCCTGTCGATGAAACCGGACCCCGACAGTTACGACAAGGGGTTCCTTCACTGCGATCTGCTGGTCATCGGCGCCGGAGCCGCCGGTCTGGCTGCTGCCCTGACTGCGGCGCGTGCCGGTGCCAAGGTTATTCTGGCGGACGAGGACAATCGCCTCGGAGGTCGCCTGCTTGCAGAGAGCCACCTGCTCGACGGCGCCCCTGCAACCGACTGGATCGGAACGCTAGAGGCGGAGTTTTCAACCCTGCCGAACCTGCGCGTCATGCGCCGCACCACGGTTTTCGGCTCATTCGACCATGGCATATTCGGTGCGGTCGAGCGGGTTTCCGACCATCTTGCCGCACCAAAGGGCGTACGCCAGTCCCTCTGGCGCATCACTGCAAAGCGCACGGTGCTTGCCGCCGGGGCGACAGAGAGGCATATCCCGTTTAAAAATAACGACCGGCCGGGGATCATGCTTGCCGGTTCGCTGCGTGCCTATGCCAATCGTTGGGCAGTCAGTCCGGCAGGCAGGGTCGCAATCTTCACCAATAACGATGACGGCCATCGGACCGCTGTCGACCTGGCTGCGAAAGGTGTCGAGATCGCCGCAGTCATCGATCCGCGCCCGGATGCGCGGGCGCTTGCGGAATACCGCCTGATTGCGGGGGCGACAGTTACCGGCAGCAAAGGCAGGCTGGGGTTGGTTTCCATCGCTGTCCGCAAGGATGGCTATGACGAAACCATCGATTGCGGTGCGCTTGGTATCTCCGGGGGCTGGAACCCCAATGTTCATCTTACATCGCACCAGCGCGGTCGCCCGTTATGGGATGACGGGCTACAGGCATTCCTGCCCGGCGACGTACCCTCGCATATGCTCGTTGCAGGGGCGGCGGCCGGCAAAGGCAGCACAGGGGCGGCGCTGATCTCCGGTGCATCCGCTGCCATAACGGCTCTGGAGCAAATGGGGATTGCCGCATCCAGGCCAGCCCTGCCGGAGGCCGAGGATACGCAAATCGGCATCAAGCCCCTGTGGCATGTGCCGGGGAAAGGGCGCGCCTGGGTCGATTTCCAGAACGACGTCACGGTCAAGGACATCAAGCTCGCCCATCAGGAAAACATGCGGCCCATCGAGCATCTCAAGCGCTGGACCACGCTTGGTATGGCAACTGACCAGGGCAAGACATCGAATGCCACCGCTTTGGCAATCATGTCCGAACTGACGGGCAAATCGATACCGGATACGGGTACGACGATTTTTCGCCCTCCCTATACGCCGGTTTCGATGGCGGTACTCGGCGGCGGCGACACCGGCGCACATTTCCGTCCGCGCCGCCTGACACCCAGCCATGCCTGGGCTGAAGCACATGGCGCCGTTTTCGTCGAAGTCGGTCAATGGATGCGTGCCCAATATTTCCCTCAAGCCGGGGAGACCCATTGGCGGCAATCCGTCGACCGCGAGGTTCGGGCCACCCGAAAGGGCGTCGGCATCTGCGATGTGACGACGCTTGGCAAGGTGGATGTTCAGGGCGCCGATGCGGCTGAATTTCTCGACCGTCTCTACTGCAATGCAATGAAGAGCCTCAAGGTCGGCATGGTCCGTTACGGCCTGATGCTGCGGGAAGACGGCCACGCCTATGATGACGGCACCTGTGCCCGTCTGGGTGAGGATCATTATATCGTCACCACGACCACGGCCCAGGCCGGCCCGGTCTATCGTCACATGGAATTCGCCCGCCAATGCCTGTGGCCGGAATTGGATGTGCAATTGATCTCGGCAACGGATGCCTGGGCACAGCTCGCAGTCGCTGGTCCGAACGCCCGCCGCCTTATCGAACGCATTGTCGATGGTTTCGACCTTTCCAACGCAGCCTTTCCCTTCATGGCCTGCGCCGAACTGACGGTTTGCGGGGGATTGCGAGCACGGCTGTTCCGGATCTCGTTTTCAGGGGAACTTGCTTACGAGATTGCAGTCCCCGCCCGCTACGGTAATGCCCTGATGTCCCGGCTGATGGAGATCGGTGCGGATCTTGGAGCCACCGCCTACGGGACGGAAGCGCTTGGTGTCATGCGTATCGAAAAAGGCCATGCTGCCGGAAACGAGTTGAACGGCCAGACGACGGCGCAGATGCTGGGCATGGGCAGGATGGTTTCGGCCAAGAAAGACGCGATTGGTACCGTCATGACTCGCCGCGAAGGGCTTGTCGGCGAAAGCCGGGTGCTCGTCGGCCTGCAGCCGCTTGCGGCAACGGACCCTGTGGTGTCAGGTTCACATCTGTTTACCCGCGGCGCCAGCCAGAATACCGAGACCGATCAAGGCTGGATCACATCCGCCTGCTATTCGCCCAACCTCGGTTTCAGCATCGGTCTTGGTTTCCTTGCCGATGGTGCAAACCGTATCGGAGAGATCATCGTCGCGGCCAACCCCTTGCAGGGACAGTCGGTCGAATTGCGTGTGGTCTCGCCCCATTTCATCGACCCTGAGGGAGAGAGACTCCGTGCCTGATTTGAAGCCGACAACCGCACTCGGCGCGCAAACTTCGCGGCGCGCCCGCCATGGCACGTTGCGACTTGAGGAAAATTCGGGGCTTGCCCTCGCATCGCTCAGCCTGCGCCGCAACGTCAAAGAACCGGTGCCCTTTGACCTCACCTTGCCGGGTCCCGGAAAATGGGTCCAGCAAGGCCCGGTTTCAGCTTTTTGGACGGGGCCGGGCCAATGGCTGATTGAGGCCGCAGACCGGGCCGAAACGGATTTCGCCGCAGAACTCACGAGCCTTTGCCCTTCCTGTTCCGTGACGGAACAGACCGATGGCTTCGTCGCCTTCGAAATCGAGAGCGACGCAGGCGAGGCGCCGATTGTCGCGCTCATGCAGAAGCTGGTGAACCTCGATCCCTCGGTATTCGGGCAAGGGACCGCCACGCGCACAGGCATGGAACATATGAGCGTTTTCGTCATCCGGCGCGCGCCGGACCGCCTTGCCATCCTCGGCATGCGCTCCGCTGCGGAAACACTGTGGCATGTGATCGAGACTGCGATCCGTCGTCAGGCGGAACTTCTTGGCGCTGCCGCATAAAGCGGGACTGCAAAGCCACCAGACCGTTTTTTGCCAATCGTCGACCTGTACGGGCGAACTGTGTCGTGTTGACATGGGCACATCGGGATCATCTCGAACGGTTACCGTTCTGAGCCATCAGTGAATAATCGCCCTGACGACGGCGCAAATCATATTGTCGCAAAAATCGACTAGATGGGCTATCGCCGCCTGTGAAAACGGCCGGACTAGTGCAGCGGAAATATGAGGTTATCGTAGTGACAAGCGACAATGTTCAATATTTTTCGGCAACACTCTATTTTGACGATTTGCCCACCCTGTCGGCTGAGGCGCTGATCGAAGCCTGGGGCCTTGAAGGGTACGAATGTGAGCAACTGGAGAGCGAAGGCGTCTTTGACGGCTTTCGCGGCGGAACCCGCGTCTTCGTTGGCATTCCCGAGGCGGTGGGAACGCTGGCAATTCCTGCTCACTATCCTGCGGTAGCGCGGGTCGAAGTCGACTGGACGAACACGTTCTGCATCAATGCAAAAGCTGCGCATGATGACCTGTGCCGTGCGACCCATCAGGCGAAATTCAAACTGATGATCGTGGCGGATGACGACGACCCCACAGTGGCACATAACGAGATCGCCATGACCCTGCTCGGCATTCACAAGCTTGCACCGATGCGCGCCGTTGTGTTGCATTATCTAGACCTCATCGTCGGCCGCACCGATCTCGACGACTGTCTGAGCTACGCCAACAGTCACCTGGATCAGCCGCAACAGACAGCAACAATGCTTACCTATGGCGCCTTCGTGATCCGGGAGAACGGCGCGACCAGAGCCTGGACTACGGGTCTCGAGCATTTCGGCCAAACGAATTTGCTCTTCGACACGTCGTCGGATAACCCGACGGAGGCTCTTCTTGCCGTATTTGGGCTTGGACATCTCGCCGTCCACGGAAAGTGCTTCAAGGCGGGCGAAGCCGTAACCTCATTCGACCTTCTTGCCCGGTTTGAATCCGCCGAGATGGGCGGGCAGCCCATGCTGCGGATTGTCAAACACGAAGCCGGCCAAACTGTATTGAATCGGCCGGGCTAGCAACAACAGAGCATTTTCATTCCCGCTATGGAAATGCCGTCTTCCGCCCCGCTTTCCTTGCGGTCGGATGACGAGTTTTGTTCTGGCGAGCTGGGGAAAACGCTTCGCGTATATCGACAGGGCGTGAATTATGGTGCTCCAAGGAATGGCAAAGCCTGACGCAATCTCTTCAAACGGACGACAGGCAAATTCTAAGGGACGCCAATGTTTGCATTCACACCTTTCCTTCGCGGCACCGTCGTAATGTCCGTAGCCATTACTGCGCTTCATGCCGGTAGCGCTTTGGCTGCCGAAATCGATCCCGCATTCTATGATGCGGCCCTGTGCAATCCGCCCTATTCGATGACATCGGCGACCGAAATTTATGATGCCGCCGAAAAACTTGCAAAGGCCGACACATCGTCTTTGGGTGCGGCTATCTATAAGCTTCCGAACCAGATCGGCCGCGATGGGTTTGAGAGTGACGAAGTCTTCTTCGCCAATGGTGCAGTCGGTGTTTTGATCAAGGGCCAGCGTGCCGATGCTCTGGCAGCGAAATATGATTTGAAACCAGAAACTTCAGACCTGATGGGTACATCGAGCAAGGGTTATGCCCGGCAGCTTCCGCAGGACCAGCAGCCGCCTGAAGGTCTGGCTGGGCCGGGAAAAGTCTCCATTGTGGCGCGCGAAGGTGCGGCACTTGGCGACAAGACCCTGTTGGCGTGCGAATTCGCAGCGGACTGAATGGTGGCGAAGCACTGCCAATCCTAACGCCTTGACTAACAAATGTAATTGCCGCCCGCATACCGCTTTCACAGCTCTCCTGCTGGCGGGCGCGGCTACATATTCATATCGAGGTTTGTTTCATACGCCAGCCTGATCGCCCAGGCCGGCGCCGCTTGGAACAATTTCAGGATTTCGCCTGAGCGCCCTCATGGAAATGGATAGGGGCGTGGTGCAGATAGTGCGCAACCTTTCGCTTGGCGGCGATATCGGTCCAGACGAACCGGACATTGTCCTCCGTCAACCCGGTCGCCGTGGCGATCTCGGTTGCAGGCATGCTGTGTTCCAGACCGTAGAGGCAGATATCCATCTTGTCGTAAGGAAGCGCGAAATAGAACTCTTCCTGCGTCTGCGGCATGGAATAGGTGTCCGTTGTCGGCGGGCGGGAGCGGATTTCCTGCGGGACGCCGAGATGGGCCGCGAGTTGATAGACCTGTGATTTGTAAAGATGGGCGATCGGCTTGATGTCGGCAGCGCCGTCGCCGTTCTTGACGAAGAAGCCCTGGTCATACTCCAGGCGGTTCGGGGTTCCGAGCACCGCGAAGTTCAGGCGGTCGGCGTGATAATATTCGAACTGCTTGCGCGTTCGCTGCTTCATATTCGTCGCCGCAACGATGCCGAGATAGGCTTTTGCGGAGAGGCGAACCTTGCGCGTTTCGCCCGATGGCGAACGGACGACCAGCGAGGAAATATTATAGGCGCCGGTGCTCATGGCGTTGTCGAAGACGATCTTCGAGGCCCAGCCAGGCCCGTATTCAGGGACAACCTCGCGGATGAAGCCATCGCGCCTTTCATAACAACCCATGGCGGCAAGCGAAGGGCCGATATCTTCCAGCACGCAGTCCATACCCAGCTTCGTCGCCAAAGCCTGCCCCAAGCGCAGGCTTTCCGGGTCGGAATCGTTTTCCGGCATGAACAGGCCAATAACATTTGCTGCCCCGAGCGCGTGAACGGCAAGTGCGGCGCAGACGCTGGAATCGATACCGCCGGAAATGCCGAGCACCAGCCCACGCTTGCGCAGGTTGAAACGAAGCGACTGGCGGATTTTTTCGGCGATACGCTCTACCTCCGCCGCCGCATCAAGTTCAAGCGGCGAGAAAGGCAGGCTTTGTGCATTGTTCGTCATCGATTGTTCTCCGTATCTTGAGCAGCGAGGCGACGACTGACCTTGCCGGTATCCGTCGTCGGCAGGAAATCGCGAAATTCAACCAGTGTTGGCACCATGTGGGTTTCGAGGTGCAGAGCGCAGTAGCGCATGACGTCTTTTGCGGTGATCGCCTCGTCGGATGCGATCACGATCGCCTTCACCGCCTGACCGAAAACCTCATGCGCAACGCCGACGACCAATGCGTCCGAGACGCCCGGCATGGCTTGCAGAACGGCCTCGACCGCCTGCGGCGCAACCTTTTCGCCACGCGACTTGATGATATCGTCCTTGCGGGCAACGAAGGTGAGATAACCCTCGGCATCGCAGGTAAACAGGTCGCCGGTGTGAAGACGCGTCCGGCCCGTTGCGGCATCAACGCGCAGCGCGCGCGCTGTGGCAGCCTCGTTGCGCCAATAACCACGCATGACGTGCGGCCCGCTGACCACGAGTTCGCCGACCTCTGCGGGCAACAGGCTGTCTCCGTCCTCGTTCACCACCGCGATGGCAGTGCCCGGAATGGCGATGCCGACAGAACCGCGTTTCCTGTCGAGGTCTTCCGGCGGCAGAAAGCTGATACGGGTACACTCCGTCTGGCCATACATGCAAAACAGGTGCACATGCGGCAGAAAGGTCCGCAGCCAGTCGCTATGGGTGGGCGACAGGGGTGCAGCGGCAGCGGTGACGTAGCGCAGGCTTTCAAACAGCGCCGGCGACAGATCGCGCGTCTGCATCATGATGGACAGCATGGTCGGCACCAGCGCGAAGCCCGTGATCCGCTCGTCGCGGATACGCTCGAAAATCAGATGCGGATAGGCGAAGGATTTCTCGATCACCACCGTACCGCCGACGAAAACGCTGGAAAGCAGCTGGTTCAGGCCATATCCGAACGAAAGCGGCAATACGCCGAGCAGAATATCTTCCGGCCTATTGCCGAGATACGAGGTAATCGAACGGACGGCCGCATCCATGTTATCATGCGCCAGCATCACGCCCTTTGGCTCGCCGGTGGAGCCAGATGTATAGATGATTACTGCCAGATCGGTATCGAGCAGGTTTTGCGGCAGCGCGCCTATCGGTTCCTCGAGCATCGCGTCAAAATCGACACAATCGGCCGTTGGGTTTGGCGCGCCGGAAACGATGCGCAACAACGGAGAAGAACCGGCCGCATCCGAAACGACCTTTTCCAGCCGGGCCTCGGCAACCACCGCAAAGGGCGTACAACTGTCCAGAATTTGCGAAAGGCGTGCGGCCTTGGACGATGGGTTGATGGGGCAGGCAACAGCGCCCGCCATCCAGCAACCGAAAACCGCAACCGCCATGCGCCAGCCATTGTCCAGCACAAGGACGACACGGTCTCCCGGGTTTGCGCCTCGCGCTATCAGAGCAGTGGCGAAAGCCTCGCTCATCGTCTTGAGTTCGCCGTAACTCAGGCGCGTCTCACCGGCCACCAGCGCCGTCTTGCCGGCATGGCGCTCCGCACTTCGATGCAGGTAGTGGTCGATACGCAATTGGCGCTTCCCGAAATTTCAGGCGGTCTGCTTGCGACCGATGAAAGCGGCGATGTTGTCGATCGTATCGAGGTTGGCCGGTACGATATCGCCGTCGGCAACGCGGACGCCGTAGCGTTCCTCGATGAAGCTCACCAATTCGAGGATTCCCGTGGAATCGACCATGTCATTGTCGATCAACGAAAGATCGTCGCCAAACGGCCGGCTTTCGTCACCGAACAGAAAGTTTTCGATGATGAAACCGCGAATTTCGGCTTTCATGCCGGTGCTTTCATTGGTCATTTGGAGCTTCCTTCGATTTTTTGCGATGACATTGTGGAATTCTGGGTCGTGGCAGCATGCAGAAGCTGGGTCGAGAGTATGCCGACGAAGGCGGCGTTGTCGCGAAAGCCGGTCGCCTGTTTTTGCCGCACCTTGGTTGTCAGCTTTTCCACCGCCTGGGCATTGAACAGGCCGGTGGTCCTCACTTGACCGGTAGAAAGTACGGTTTCGAGATAGCCGGCATCCGCGAAGGCTTCTGCGTCGGGCGCGCGATAGGGCTGCTTGGGTCGGTTTAATATCGCATCGGGCACCAGCTCGGCTGCAGCCTGTTTGAGGATATACTTTTCCTTCAGACCGCGCAGTTTCGCCTCGGGATGGAGCGCTGCGGCAAAGTCCACCACACGGGGATCGAGGAACGGAAACCGGCCTTCCACTCCATTTGCCATCATGACCCGGTCTCCCTGACTGGACAGAATATAGCCGGGCAAGAGAAATGCTGTCTCGAGGTACTGCGCCTGATGAAGCGGATGCCAGCGGCGGAAATCCTCCGGCAACTGCGCGGCAAGATCGGCCGCAGCGTCGTAGTCGCCAAGCTGCGCTTTCAATTCCGCTGAAAAGAAGATTTTCGCCGCCGCCGTAGAGCGCAAGCGCGGCCGATGGGAAAACAGCGGTTCGTCGGTGGCTTCTGCGCCGAAGGAGAAGAAGCGTGCCAGATAATCCGGCGTCTGCTGTTTCAGCCCCGGAAGGTAGGGATAAAGCCGCTGGAACAGTTTCGGCCGGCGAGCCGATTGCGGCTGGCGGCTGCAAAAGCGCCGTACCCGCGCTTCGCGGAAAATATCGTAGCCAGCGAACAGCTCATCAGCACCTTCACCGGTCAGCACCACCTTCATTCCCCGTTCGCGCACATGCCGGGAAAGCAGGTAAAGCGGCACCGGTGCTGTGCGAAGAATGGGCGTCTGCACGTGCTCCATGACCTCAGGCATGTATTGCGCTATGTCCGCAGTTGAGCACTCCGTGGTTTCGGATGCGACGCCAAGATGCTGGCTCATTGTTTTCTGCCAGATACTTTCGTCGTGCTCCGCACTTTCGAAGGCCAGCGAAAATGTGCGCAGGCCTCGGCTAACGCTTTGCGCAGCCAGGGCAGAAACGAGGGAGGAATCGAGCCCGCCGGACAGATAGGAGCCGACAGGCACATCGGCGCGAAGCCTGATCCGCGTTGCGTCGGCCAGAAGCGCCGTCAGCTCTTCCACCTGCGCGCCAAGGCTTGCCGGCGGTGCTGCGTCCTTGCCGTCAGGATAGGAAAGTTGCCACCAGCGCCGTACCGTGGACGCGCCATCGCGCAGGATCATCAGATGACCGGGCGGCAATTCGTGAATGCCGCGAAAGGCGGTGCGCGGCGGCAACGGGAACCAGAAGGTGAATATCTGATCCAGCGCCACCGGATCGATCTCGGCCGTCATTCCCGGCAACGCCAGAAGCGCCCCGATCTCGGATGCGAAATAAAACGTACCTTCATGCCACGTATAATAAAGCGGCCGGACACCCATCCGGTCACGCGCAAGCACCAGCGTGTCGTTGCGGGCGTCGTGCAGGGCGAAGGCAAAATCGCCGTTGAATTCGTTGAGGCAATCCAGCCCCTTGTCTCGATAGTCATGCAGGATGACTTCGGTGTCGGAGTGGGTGCGGAAATGGTGGCCGCGTGCGGACAGCGTTTCGCGCAGTTCGACGTGATTAAAGATTTCGCCGTTGAAGGAAATGGCAAGATCGTCTTCGACGGTGCGCATCGGCTGCGTGCCATCGGCAATGCCCACAATCGCCAGCCTTGCGTGGGCAAGGCCGACATCGCAGCGCAGCAGGGCTCCATGCGCATCTGGACCACGATGCTTAAGACGCGACGCCATCAGCGCAAGGCGCTCGTTTGCGTGCTCGGCCGGCATGTCGTGTCGATAAAATCCGGCAATTCCGCACATTACTCGACCGCCTGACCAAAGCTGTCACCGATGAGGCGCGTCCAGCTTTCACCGCAAAAGCCGTTAAAGAATGCCGTTCCATCCGTCGCTGCCTTGAGGAGGTCCGCATTGCGCGAATGCACGATGGTGGATGACGCATGCAGAAACGTGCATTTCTTGCCGAGCATCGCCCGCAGCAGTGCCGGCTGGGTGCGACCTCTGATGGCCGCGAGACCACGATCATAGGCATTGCGGATCAGCCGGTCGATCACGATCTGCTCCTGCCCGGGCACGGCCATGATCTGCAGCGTCCGGCCGATGCCCGTTGGATTGCCGTGGTAAAGAAAAAGCCCCACCGCTCTGCCGCCGCGGGCCCTCACAATCCGCTGGACTGGTTCGCCGTGCAGTCGTTTGCGTTTGGCGTGTTGGAGCATGTGCAACAGGCTTTCCTCGGTCCAAACGGGATGGAGCGGAAAGTGGCCGACGAGTTCCCGTGCCAGGCGCGCGAATTCGGTATCGCTCGCGTCGTCGTCGGTAAAGCTGTCCACCTTGTCCGGATGTGATGCGTAATAGGATAATGCTCGCCCATGGCCACGCGCCGAAATGGTGCGGTCGATGATCTTGCTGAACGGCGTCAGCGCGCGGAAAGTGCTGGAGAAACGATCAGCGGCTATTTCCAGCCCGAATGAAGCCGGGCGTAAAATCCGCAGCCAATCGAGACTGTAGGAGGCGAGCAGCTGGCCGCGCATCGTCTTCCACATATCAGCGGAAACGTCGTTGATCGTCTCCCCGAATGTCAGCTCCTGAGGTCCACCCAAAACTTCGCGCAGCAAACGCGCTCCGGCAAAGGGATCGGTCTCACGGTCTTCAGCGACAAAGGAAGAGCAGACAGCGGCCTGTATGTTCCGGCCATTAAGTTCCATTGCCACGGGCAAAACGCCCAGAAATCCAGACACGCGGCCATCGTCGCGCACATAGACCTTGGAGTGAATATCCGGGTTTATGTTTGAATTTTCGAGAAAGACGGCGCGCAAATATGAGGTCAGATCATCTGTCGCGGCCCCATCTTTCTTCCGCAAAAAACGGTGAAACATGTCAGCCACGGACACGAGATCGTCCGCAATAAATGAGCGTATTTCAGACATACTCGCCGCTTCTTGCCGGATAGATATTTAATCGAAAGTAATTATCATTCCTATTCTGCCGCAGGCGTATTAATCAGAAGTTATGTGCCGGCGTTTTTTCGCGTGATTGTGGCGTTTTACAAAGAATTTGACGGGTAATTTCAACCCTAGAGCGCGTCCGGTTTCAACTGAATTCGGTGGACGCGCTCTATATCTTTGGTTTCAAACGTTTTTCCGGACGTAAAAGTCCTACGCCCGGAAATACTTTAGTATTGGACAGACAGGGAATCGATTGGCGCAGCTTTCGGCGGTGCGAACTTGGTCAGATCGATACCTACCACGGCGGCCTTGTATTCCTCAGCGCTCGGTGTGCGGCCAAGGATTGCCGACAGTACCACGACAGGGGTCGAGGCCAGCAGCGATTCACCCTTCTTCTCGGCAGTGTCCTCAACAACGCGGCCCTGGAAGAGACGGGTCGAGGTTGCCAGAACAGTATCACCCTTCTCCGCCTTCTCCTGGTTGCCCATGCAAAGGTTGCAGCCCGGGCGCTCCAGATAGAGGATGTTCTCGTATTCCGTCCGGTTGGCAGTCTTCGGCTTGAGATCATCGAACTCGAAGCCGGAATACTTCTGCAGGATTTCCCAATCCCCTTCCGCCTTCAGCTCGTCGATGATGTTATAGGTCGGTGCCGCGACCACGAGCGGCGCCTTGAACTCGACCTTGCCTTCGGCCTTCTCGATGTTCTTCAGCATCTGGGCGACGATCTTTATGTCGCCCTTATGCACCATGCACGAACCGACGAAGCCCAGATCGACCTTCTTGGTGCCGCCGTAATAGGACACCGGACGGATCGTGTCATGGGTGTAGCGCCGGGAGACATCGGTGTTGTTGACGTCGGGGTCGGCGATCATCGGTTCGTCGATCACGTCCAGATCCACGACGACTTCAGCGAAATATTTCGCATTGTCGTCAGGGGTCAGAGCGGGCTTTTCGCCCGAGCGGATTTCGGCAATACGCTGATCTGCCTTGGCGATCAGGCCCTTCAGTGTCTGGGCGGCATTATCCATGCCCTTGTCGATCATGATCTGGATACGCGACTTGGCGATTTCCAGCGACTCGATCAGCGTCTCGTCTTCAGAGATACAGATCGACGCCTTGGCCTTCATCTCGGCCGTCCAGTCGGTAAAGGTGAAGGCCTGGTCGGCGAGCAGCGTGCCGATATGGACTTCAATGATGCGGCCCTGGAAAACGTTGTCGCCATGCTGCTTCAGCATCTGCGCCTGCGTCGCATGGACAACATCGCGGAAATCCATATGCGGCTGCATCTTGCCCTTGAAGGTGACCTTGACGGATTGCGGGATCGGCATGGTCGCCTCGCCCGTCGCCAGTGCCAGCGCCACAGTGCCCGAGTCGGCACCGAAGGCCACGCCCTTGGACATGCGGGTGTGGCTGTCGCCGCCGATGATGATCGCCCAGTCGTCCACGGTGATGTCGTTCAGCACCTTGTGGATCACGTCCGTCATCGAATGATAGACGCCCTTGGGGTCGCGGGCAGTGATGACGCCGAAGTTGTTCATGAAGGACATGAGCTTCGGAATGTTCGCCTGCGCCTTCTTGTCCCAGACGGAGGCCGTGTGGCAACCCGACTGGTACGCACCATCCACCAGCGGCGAAATGACGGTTGCCGCCATCGCCTCAAGTTCCTGCGCGGTCATCAGGCCGGTCGTATCCTGCGAGCCGACGATGTTCACTTTCACGCGGACATCCGAGCCAGCATGCAGCACCTTGCCAGGCGTCACGCCAACGGCGTTGCGGTTGAAGATCTTCTCCACGGCGGTGAGGCCCTGGCCTTCGATGGAGATTTCCTTGTTGGGCGCAAAGACAGGGGTGGCCTCGACGCCAAGCGTTTCCGCCGCAAACGTCTGGAGCTTCTTGCCGAAGACGATGGCATAGGAGCTGCCTGCCTTCATGAATTCCATCTTCTGCGGTGTGAAGGAGGATGAGAGATCGACCAGTTCCGTGCCGTTCTCGTCACGAAGCTTGTAGTTCTTGGCGTCGATCTTCAAAACGGTGCCGGTCTCAACCGAATATTTCTGCTCCAGAACCGGATTGCCGTCATTGTTGAGGATAGGCTTGCCGTCTTCGCCGAGTTTCTTCACCCAGTTCTTGAGGTTGATGCCGATGCCGCCCGTCACATCGACAGTGGTGGCGAAGATCGGCGAAATGCCGTTGGTGCCGGCAACGATCGGGGCGAAGTTGACGAAGGGCACATAGGGGCTGGCCTGCTTGCCGGTCCACAGCGCCACGTTGTTGACGCCCGACATGCGCGACGAGCCGACGCCCATCGTGCCCTTTTCGGCGATCATCATCACCCGCTTGTCGGGATGCTGCTTCTGCAGCGCGACGATTTCCGCCTGCGCTTCCGGCGTGATCATACACTGGCCGTGCAGCTGCCGGTCGGAGCGCGAATGCGCCTGGTTGCCAGGGGACAGAAGATCGGTAGAGATATCGCCTTCGGCGGCGATGAAGGTCACGACCTTGATCTCATCCTCGACATCGGGAAGCTTGGTGAAGAACTCAGCCTTGGCATAGCTCTCAAGAACGCCCTTCGCGACGGTATTGCCCGCCTTGAAGGCATCGCGCAGCCGGAACATGTCGGCGTCATAGAGGAAGACCTGCGTCTTCAGCACTTCGCCTGCCGGCTGGGCAAGCCCGGCATCATCACCAAGGGCGATGTCGAGCAGCGCTTCGATGGAGGGGCCACCCTTCATATGCGACAGCAGTTCAAGGGCGAAAGTGGGCGTGATCTCCGGAACGACAGTTTCGCCCAGAATGATCTGCTTCAGAAAGGCGGCCTTGACGCCGGCAGCGCTCGTGGTGCCTGGCAAGGTGTTGTAAATGAAGAATTTGAGGGCATCCGCGCGATATTCGCTACCGGTATCCCTGATCAAGGCAATGATTTCGCCGGTTAATCCGCCATCGTCGATCGGCTTGGGAGCGAGCCCTTGAGTTTTTCTGCTTTCGATCTCAGCCAGGTAATCCAAGTAAAGGTTCATCGCAATCCCAACGTCATGAGGTGTATGGCGCCGAAACGCAGCGCCACGAAACACTATTGTTAATCGGCCCAGGGTCCTATCGATTTCGAGTACGTCAACCAGGGCCGGAAGGCAAGATAGCGCACTCTGTTTCTGTTTTCGATAACGGAACAGGAGAACATGCGGGCAGGCATGCCGTCTGCCGTCGTGCCCTCAGGGATGCGCCCGGCATTCCTCCCCGCGGCCTGCCGTACGCGATGCCGGCAAACCATAGCCTCACCGATAGAAGCAACGTCGAGCACAAAAAAATCCGGCCACCGAGGAGGTGGCCGGATCAGGCATGCAGAAGATAAGAGCAATCACATCTTCGGAAGCAGAACCTTGTCGATGACATGAATGACGCCGTTCGACTGCTTGACGTCGGCGATCGTCACATGCGCAACACCACCCGCTTCGTCGGTCAGGGTGATCTTGCCCATGCTTTCCTTCGCCTTGAGGATGCAGCCGCCGACCGTCTTCACATCATGGGTGCCGTTGTCATCCTTGATCATCTTCTCGATGGCGCTGGACATGGCATCGGCCGCTACGACATGACAGGTCAGGATCTTGGTCAGCTGCGCCTTGTTTTCCGGCTTCAGCAGAGTTTCGACTGTACCCTTCGGCAATTTGGCAAAGGCCTCATTGGTCGGAGCAAAGACCGTGAACGGTCCCTTGCCCTGAAGGGTTTCTACGAGACCGGCAGCCTTGACGGCGGCGACCAGCGTGGTGTGATCCTTCGAGTTGACGGCATTCTCGATGATGTTCTTGTTTTCGTACATTGCAGCACCGCCGACCTTTGGATTTTCAGCAAAGGCACCCGAAGCAAGAGTCGAGATTGCCGTCGCAAGGGCGAGCGTACGGATTGCGGACTTGAACATTGAATATTCCTCTTCCCTAATCGCCTCGGCGCGGAAGCGCGCCTCTGAAGGCCTGTCGTTCCTGTCTCGGGGAACAGCACAAGTGACGAGAGCGACAGGAGGAAAGTTTCAAGCAAAACGTAGTTTCATACGATCGCTTGCTACAGCGCTGATTCATTTCGGCTTTTTCTCAACCGAATTACACTCGCGATCGGCCAGCGCGCAGTGATCTGCAAACGGAGCAACCCTACGAAGGGGCGAAAGCACCCAGCAAACATTCGATTTACGACGCTCCCGTCGGCGCTAGCAGCTGGAGAAGCGAAGCCAAGAGCATGTTGCCACCCGCAATACTATGCTCCTGCTCCACATATTCAGCCTCATTGTGACTGAGACCATCCCGGCAGGGTACGAAAATCATGGCCGATGGCGCGACGCGGTTCATAAAAAGCGCATCGTGGAATGCGCCGGAGAGCATTCTCTTTGTTGCAAAGTCCCGCTCTTGTGCGGCCTGATCCAATACGGCAAGCAATTCATCCGGAAAACTTGCCGGCGGCATGTCGAAAATCTGCGAAATAGTCGCCGAGCAGCCTGTGTCCGCCGCTGCCTGCTGGATAGCCATGCGGATTGTCTGCTCCATGACGCCGATTGTTGTCAGCGAAGGGTGTCTAAAATCGATCGTGAAGCGCACCGTTGCCGGGATCGCGTTCACCGCGCCGGGTTCAAGGGCCATTCGGCCAATCGTGAAACGCGCGGCCGGATCGGCTGGCATGATGTCGCGATAGAGTTCAGACATCGCGTTGAACGTGGCTTGCATGGGGTCATGCCGATATTGCAGCGCCGTTGTTCCAGCGTGGGCGGTCTGCCCGTCGATAATCACCTCCAGCCAGCGCGTTCCCTGTATGCCGGTGACGATGCCGATCGGTAAGCCCTCTTTTTCCAATGAAGGGCCTTGCTCGATATGGACCTCGAGATAAGCGAAAACCGGCGTGCCCAGAGGCCGCATCGCGGCAACCGGGAGACTTTCCAGCGTGGCGGAGAGTTCATCTGCGAAAAGCGCACCGTCAGTCGCGCGCATGGTCTCCCAGGCGCTTGGAATTGAACCGGCCGCAAAGGCCATGGAGCCCATGCAGCCCGGCGCGAAGCGGCAGCCCTCTTCATTCGTGAACGACACGACCTCGACCGGCCGCTCGGTTTCCACCCCGCAATCTTCGAGTGTTTCCAGAACCTCAAAAGCTGCGAGCGTGCCGAGCGCACCGTCAAAACGACCGCCTGCAGGCTGACTGTCGAGATGACTGCCGATAAGCAGCGGCGACAGATCCGGGTTGCGCCCCTCGCGGCGAATGAACAGATTGGCAATCGGGTCCTGAAAGACCTTGAAGCCGCGCTGCAGCGCCAGCTCCGTCAGCAATTGCCGCGCCTGCCGGTCGAGGCCGGTCAAGGCCTGGCGGTTTACGCCACCCTTTGCCGTCGCGCCTATTTGCGCAAACCGGTCGAGTCGATCGATAAGTCGCTGCCCGTTGATCGAAAGAGTTTGCGTCATCATCATTTCCCGTTTGCCCTCAACCCGAAAGCCCTGGCTGCGCCGCCTCAACAAACGATCGCACACGGGCAGGCTCGACAGGGTTCCACCAGACACCGCCCTGTTTTAGCGACGAAGCGACGATGACACCGCTGGTGCGCTTCAGGATTTCAACGATATTGGCTTCCCCAACACCAGAACCGACCAGAAGCGGAAGATGTGTGGCCTGCCCGATCTCTTCGATTTCCGCGATCGTTGCGCTGTTGCCGGTTCGCTGGCCAGTAGCGATCACCGCATCCGCATCAAAGAAGGCAAGGTCGCGGGTCAGCTCATCGATGCTACGATCACCCGTGATAGCATGCGCGCCATGCTTGACGTGGCTGTCGGCGAAAACCTTTATGTGCTCGGCCCTGAGCAGGGATCGATAACGCATCGCTTCCGCCGCACGCCCTTCCATGAAACCCTCGTTGGCGACATAGGCATTGGCCCACTGGTTGACGCGGATGAATTTCGCCCCGCCTGCCATGGCAGTGGCGAAAGCCGGGATCGGCGCATTGGCAAGCACGTTGATACCGAGCGGAACGCCAGTCGCCCGCGCGACCCGGTCAGTCACCACGCTCATGAAGGCAGGTGTCTCATGACCGATATCCTCCGGCTTGGAAAAGGGAATATCGCCATGGTTTTCAACGAGAAGACCATGCATACCGCCTTCGATCAAAGCCTCGGCATCGCGCATGCAGACGTCGTAGATGGCATCCATGGCCGCGCCACGATACCTTGGTGCTCCGGGAAACGGCGGGCAATGCACCATGCCGATCAAGGCCTTGTCACGACCAAAGATTTCCTGGATGGCATTCGCCCTATTGTCGGATATGATCTGCATGCCTTGTCCTCTCGAAAGTTTTTCATGCGTGCCTTCGTCATCGGCAATATCGCGCTCGACGAAACCTATTCCGTTTCCGCCCTGCCGGAAGCCGGGGCTTCGATTTTCGGCCGGCAGGCCTTCCGCGATCTTGGCGGAAAAGGCTGCAATCAAGCCATTGTCATGGCCCGATGCGGGCTCGATACCACATTGACTGCTGCTGTAGGTACAGATGACAGGTCTGCGACCATCCGCGCCCGCCTTGCAACCGAACCTCTGACCGCCGACCTCATTGGCATGGATGGGCAGACCAGCGATCTCTCCATCATCTTCAACACGCCCGATGGTGAAAACAGCATCGTCACGACCACTGCCTGCGCACAATCCCTGACCCCGGAAGACGTGGCCGGAACCCTTGGTACAGCCAGCCCCGGCGACCTTCTCGTCGTGCAAGGCAATCTGGGCGAAACAACCACCCGTCTCGCACTGTCGCAGGCAAAGGCAACGGGAATGATCACCGCATTCAATCCGTCACCTCTCCAACCCTGGTTTGAAAGTCTCTGGCCGCTCACGGACATCGCTTTCCTCAACCGCGGCGAAGCGGCCGCCCTGACCGGGGATACCGGCTCGACAGCGATAAAATTGCTCATTTCAGCCGGTGTCCGCCAGGTCATCCTCACCCTTGGCGGCGAGGGTTCGATGCTTGGCACGACAAACCAATGCCTGACCGTGCCCGCCGAAAAAACTGGCGTTGTCGACACGACGGGTGCTGGCGATTGCTTCATGGCCGTCACGCTGGCCTCCGCCGCGTTGAGAAACGTCAGTGTGGATGAACGGGCGTTGAGGCATGGCGCAAAGGCATCTGCGCTGACCGTCAGTCGTCGGGGCACGCTTTCAGCCTTTCCCGATATCCTTGAGCTCGCGGATATTTTGTCCAACTGACGATCCTCTCCACCGATACATGCCGCCGCGCTCAGCGAGCTTCTGTCAGCCAGCCCAGAATGTTTTTCCACAAACGGCCGTAGCCCTGCCATTCGCAGAAGGCGGGAGAGAGCCAGTGCGGACCAATGTCGGACGTCCACGCCGCTGTCCGACCCTGGCCAAAAACGCCGGTGACCAGAAGCGGATGACCGCCCTGCTCCGCAGGCAGGCGGGCGACCACGTCCACATCCGCGCGCTCGCGCACCTCTACCTCATTGACACCGAGGAGAAGCGGCCATTCGCCGGAAAGACCTGCAACGGTGGGATGATCCGGCATCAGAATGTCGGCCGTCGATCCTTCTGGAATTTCAACGCGGTCATCCCATGGCAGGCAGGTCACGGGAAGCGTATCTTCCACGGGGGTGCGACGCCACCGGGCCTTGCCATCGATACCCTGGAACGAGAAATATCCGCCAACCATCAGCAGGCCGCCGCCCTTTTCGACCCATGCCTTGAGAAGCTTCAGACGGTTTGGAACGGTTTTCGAGTGCAACCAAACCGCAGGCGGCAAAAGCAGCGAATTGGCACCGATGTCAGAGAGGATGATCGCGTCATACGCATCCAGCCCCGCCATATCGAAGGGAAGTTTCTCGACAGCATCATGAGCTGTCAGGTAGGTCAGCTCGTATTCGCTACCTTCGAGCGCCTTTACCAGAGGTTCCGCGCCCAAGTGAAAGGTGACGCTGCCGAACTGGTCGAAGCCCTTGTAGTGAGTGGCGGAGCTGACCCAGCTTTCGCCCACGAGAAGTATTTTCTTTATCATTTTTCGTTCCATTTCTATGGGTTCGTCACGTCTTCGCCTGGAAGACCGAGCGCGGGTTATCCCGCATGAGGATTTGCAAGGTGAGGTCATGCAGACCATGCCGCTTCAATCGCGGCAGGAAATGCTTGAGGATATAGGCGTAACCATTGCCGCCATACCGCGTCAGCATCATCTTCAGGAAAACATCGTGGGAAAGCAGGATGCGGTCCAGATATCCCCGCTCCACCAGCTGGACGATGGCTTTGGCCGCTTCGTCGTCACTCGGGCATTGGACCTGCTGATCGGCATAGAAGAAATCCATGCCGATCATGTCGTATTCGATGAAGGCACCGCGGCCGGCAAGTTCTCCCTGATAGCCAAGGTCATCATGCGACGGGTTCATGTGACACAGAACGGTGTGACTGACATCCGCGCCTTCCTGCTCGACTACATCGAGAACCCTGTGACCCAGCCTTAACCAGCCCGGAAGATGCACCATGAGGGGCAAACCTGTACGGGCCTGCGCCCTCGCCGCACCCCGCAGCGATTTTTGCTCCTCGGGGGTGAAGTCCGAGGACACACCGATCTCTCCGATCAGACCGATTTTCACGCCGGTTCCGTCGACGCCCTGAAGCGCCTCGTGAACGATTTCATTGGCGATGTCGTCGATGCTGAGCGCTGCCACTTTCTCAGGATGGGAGGAGGCCAGATAATAACCCGCCCCCATCACGATGTTGAGCCCGGTCGCCTCGGATATCCGCCTGAGGGCAAGCGGATTTCTGCCGATACCCTGGCAGGTCGGCTCCACCACTGTATGGCCGCCCTGAGCGGCGAATTCATGCAGTTCTTTAATCGCAAGCGGCTCATCATCCAGCGTGATGTTGTGCTTGTTGACGAAGGGATCCTGGCGAAGTTCGCCGAGGATTTCCTGGCAGACCAAGCCCTCTGCCAGATATTGCCGCTCCGGCGTTTTCGGTGCGTGCCACCAGCAGCGGCAATCGTTGAGAATATGCTCGTGCATCAGCGTCACGCCGAGCTTTTCCACCGGGACGGGACCGGCAACCGTCATGAAATTGCCGGAGCGAATATGGCCTTTCGAGAGTTCATCCACCATGGCCTCAACCCTTTTTTCTGGAACCCAAGCGGAAGTTGGTGGTGAAGATGCGCGTGTTCAGCCAGATGGCGGCAAGAATGATCGCGCCCGTGACGATCTGTGTGAAAAAGGGCGAAATATGCATCAGGATCAGCCCGTTGCCGATCACGGCAATGGTCATGGTGCCAAGCACGGAGCCGAGAATGGTTCCGCGTCCGCCCATCAAAGATGTGCCGCCAAGCACAACCGCTGCCACGACCTGCAGCTCAAAGCCGACAGCAGCATTGGAGGAACCCGAGCCAAGGCGTGACGCGATCAGCAGCCCAGCGATTGCGGATGCCACGCCTGCGACCAGATAGACCGATGCAAGGATCCATTTTGCCGGCATACCCACACGACGGGCAGCCTCCAGATTGGAGCCTACCGCCACGACCCGGCGTCCGTAGCGGGTGGACGAAATGACCACATAGGCCACGACAGTGATGAGGATACCGATCAGCGCCGGCACCGGGAAACCGAACAGGTCTCCGCGACCGAGAAAAAAGAAGCCGGGCGCATCCGGAATCGGCACCGAATACCCTTGGGTGATATAGAGTGCGACCCCTCGAAGGATGGACAAGCCTGCGAGCGTAACGATGAAGGCCGGAATGCCCTGATAGGCAATGAACCAGCCCTGCAAGAGACCAAGCACGGCTCCGAGCATGAGCATGGCGACCAGCACCAGAGGCCACGGATAGCCCGCCGCCATGAGGATGGCACCGACGGCGTTGATCAGCGCAACCATGGAGCCGACCGACAGGTCGATGCCGCCGGTGATGATGACAAGCGTCATGGCGACGGAAACGATGAGGATGGGAGCGGCCTGACGCACGACGTTCAGCAGGTTGCCTGCCGTCAGGAACGTATCCGTGCTTACGGCAAAGAACAGCATGCAGGCGATGAAAAAGGCCGTTATGGACAAGACCTGCGCGTTTTCGGCGATGAAATCGGCGACGGGTGAGCCCTTGGCGCGTTCAGTGTAGACGGTCAATGGCGACCTCCCACGATCAGTTTGACGAGGTCTTCGAGGCTGGTTTCGTTGATCTGCCGTTCGGCGACCTTCGTTCCCTCGTACATGACGGCGATGCGATCACACACGCGGAACAGATCCTGAAGACGATGAGTGATGAGGATGACGGACACGCCCTTGGCCTTGACCCGGTTGATCAACGCCAGAACGGCCTCCACCTCTGCTACGGCAAGCGCCGAAGTGGGTTCGTCCATGATCAGGACCTTGGGATTGAAGGACGCCGCACGGGCGATTGCGATTGCCTGCCGCTGTCCGCCGGAGAGTTTTTCCACCTTGGCCGTCAACCTTGGAATACGGATTTCCAGCGCGTCGAGCATCTTGCGGGCCTCGGCCAACATCGTCTGCCGGTCGAGGAACGGACCCTTGGTGATCTCGCGCCCAAGAAACAGGTTGCCGATCACGTCTATATGGTCACAGAGGCTCAAATCCTGAAAGACCATCTCGATATTGCGATTGCGCGCATCGGCGGGACCGGAGAAACGGACCTCTTCCCCTTCGAGCGTAATGGATCCTTCATCCGGAATGTAGGTTCCGGAAATAACCTTCGTCAGCGTCGATTTTCCAGCCGCGTTGTCACCGACAAGGCCCAGGCATTCACCGGGATAGATGTCGAGATCGACGCCGCGCAGCGCCTGATGTGAACCGAAGGTTTTTACGATACCGCGAAGCGAGACGCGCGGTTCTTGCGCCGCACCGGAGAGATGCTGGGGGAGAATATCTCCCCCAGCGCCGGTGACAGCGGTTGGGTGCTGTCCGCCGGCGATCATTTGAAGACCGCCCGGTAGGGCTCGACATTGGCCTTGGTGACGATGGTCACGGGCACGGCAATCGTCTTTTCGACACTGCCACCATCAGAAACAGTCTTCAGCGCCTTGACGGCCGCAGCACCCATGGCCGCCGGGTCCTGCTGAATGACACCCGCGACATAACCAGCGTCGATGCCAGCGATCGCCTGCTTGGTCAGATCCCAGCCGAAGACCTTGATGTCCTTCTGCTTGCTCTGGCTTTCGACGGCAGCGACGGCGCCGAGAAGGGCCGGTTCACCCGTTGCGTAGATTGCGGTCATATCCGGATTGCCGGTTATGAGGTTTTCCGCTGCGGAAAGAGCCGTATCCTGCACGTTCTGTCCGTCAACGACGCCAGCCGCCGTGATGCCGGGCTGATCCTTGAGCGTGTCCTCAAAGCCCTTCTGGCGGATATTCTGTATGAATGAGTTGAGGGCCCCGACGACGCCGATCTTGGCCTTGCCGCCCATGTCTGACTTCACATAGTCGACGAAGAACTTGCCCATGTCGGCACCAGCCTTGGCATTGTCGACGCCAATCTGTGCCTTCTGAGGCCCTTCCGGCAATATTGCGTCGATAGCGACCACTGGGATGTTCGCTTCGGCGGCCTGCTTTACCGCAGGCATGATGCCGTTGACATCAATGGCAACGACCGCGATCCCATCGACCTTCTGCTGGATATAGGTCTCGATGGCGCTGTTTTGCGCTGCCGGATCGTTATTGGCATTGAAGATGACGAGCTTGACGCCCGCTTCCTTCGCCGCCTTTTCCGCACCCTTGTTCATGTCGTTGAAAAAGATGGCCTGCTGGTTGATCTGCACCAGGGCTATCGTCTTTTCCGCGGCACCGGCAATGCCGGCGGAAAGCGTCGCCCCGGCCAGAAAGGTGGCGGCAAGGGCTGCGGAGAAATATCTGCGTTTGATTATTGTCATTTGCGTTCTTCCTCTGTTGGTTTTGTCCGTCGCAATTATTGTTTCGACGGCGGCGCAACGGAGCTCCGCACGACGATTTCTACGGGAAGCAGCTCTTCCGGATGGGCCGGAGTTTCCTGTTCCCAATTGGTTTCGGCGAGCAACGACAGGGCGCGCTGGCCAATGGCCCTGACCGGCTGGCGAATGGCGGTAAGCGGCGGATCGAACAGATGCAGCGGGCCGACATCGTCGAAGCCGATCATCGATACGTCCTGCGGAATGCGCACACCCTGCGCCCGCAAGACTTCAATCATCCCGATGGCGATTTCGTCGGAGCTGGCGAAAATTGCCGTGGCGGGACGGCCTTCGGAAAGAAAACGCAAGGCCGCCTCGCGACCGAACTCCGCGGTATAGTCGCCGCAATAGCGCATGATCGACGGCTCGGAGCCGCAATGTGTCCGCAACGCTGCCTCCAACCCAAGGAAACGCCGCTGCGTGCTGAGCATCTCTGCCGGGCCGCCGACATAAAGTACGCGTTCGTGGCCATATCCGGCAAGGTGTTCACCAGCCAAGCGGCCGCCCTGTTCATTGTCACAGAACAGCTTCGGCACGGATGCCCCACTGACGTCTTCATCGACCACAACGACTTTGCCGGTGGCGCTGATAAGCTCGGCAAGCTCGTCCGTATCGGGGTGGTTGGTAACGAAGACCAGCCCGTCGACATGGTTGCGGGCAAGAAGCCGCAGATAGGACAGTTCGCGTCCCGGCCGGTTCAACGTTGCGAAAAGCGATACGGCAAGACCGCGCCTGTCTGCCTCCTCTTCCACTGCTGCAACCAGCATGCCGAAGAACGGGTTGCCGATATCGGGAACGACGAGACCGATCGTATCGGAGCGCCCACGGCTCAGACGCCGGGCATGCGGGTTAGGAACATAGTTGAGCTGGCGAATGGCGTCTTCGATGCGGGCCTTCGTGTCCGCAGGCAATTCCAGTGAGCCGTTGAGCAGCCGCGACACCGTAGCGACGGAAACACCCGCCGTGCGGGCAACATCCTTCAGACTGGTCGCGCGATTTGGCGCCATCATTCTTCCCGTTCCTGTTCCCGTGGGCCTTTGGCCTCTTGATAGAGCTTGTAAAGCGATTTACTAAACCGGTTTACAAGGAAATCCAAAACTTGCCCCCTGTCAAGATCATTTGGTGAGGCATTCGAATTTTGGCATATCGGAGACTTTTGCGGCCTTCCGACGGAGAAGGGCAATCGCGAGACGAGTGACGGCGCTCCTCGCCTTCACATAGAGGTGTCTTCGATCAGCACCTCGGATTATCAGGATTGTTTCATTGCTAAACGAATGAAACGGGTCCACTGTGTTTGTTCCAGCAGCTATAGTACGGGCGCTGCTGTTTAAGGGTTGAATACCCTGGCCCCGACAAAGGAGGACGCCATGTCTTCCATATTCCACCAACCGACAAAACAGAATCTCGCAACGCTGGCTGGCTACGTCTTGTCTGCGGCAAGTGTGGCGTTGATCGTTTACATCCTGATCGGCGCATAGTTGCGATAACCGGCTGTAACTGTGCGGGTTTTAACGCAACCGAAAGCGGTGTTGGACATGATCGAAAGAACCACAGAGACCGAAATCACATTCACGCATCCGTTCCGTCTGGAGGCCCTTTCGGAACCCTTGGGAGCGGGCACTTATCGCCTGGTCATAGACGAGGAATTGATAGAGGGCCTCAGCTTCACGGCGTATCGCCGCGTGGGAACCCATCTAGAGATTCCCGCGGTCGCTGTCGCCATGAACCGCCGCCAGTTCCTTCAGGTGTCACCAACTGAAATCGATGATGCATTGGCTCGCGACGTCGCAACCGTAGCCGCCGGCCCGCGCGCCATTCCATGATCCCGCAATGGTCGCGCATTTCCTAAAGTGCGTAGCAGTTTTACGCCCGGAAAATGCGTAAAAACAAATAGCTAGAGCACGTCAGACAATTTTGTTTAAACAGGATGTGCTCTAGCCGAAGTCGGAAGTCGTCAGGACGTTCAAATTGCGCCGGTACTTGGCATACACCTTCTTGGCAGCCTCGTAGATCGGCGTGCGCATTGCGTCAAAAGACGAAAGGCATTGGGCTTCCGACATGCCTGTTGCATGCACGCCGCCCTTAGCGAGTGCAGCGGCTTCGACAAAAAACCGGATTTCGAACATGCCGTCATGGCCGAAAAACCGCACAGCTTTACGCACATCGTCAAAACTGCGGGCCGAGTTGGGGAAAGCCAGTGTCATGCTTCACACCTGCTGCGTTCTTCCCTTCGCAAAACGTTACGACGATTGAGTGAAAGCATGCCATCGGTTGCTTCCGATATGCTGAGTTCAGTCAGCCTGCGGCCACCCACCCGTACCGGCACACCGGTGAATACATGATATATGGTCCAGGTTTGGTCCCTCTCGATCCTTCTTCCATATTGGGAGTCAACCGTATCGGCGACGGAAGTCCCGCCTTCGTTCTCCCAAACTTCGATCCTGAGCGCCTGGCGTCTTTGGTCGTTATAACTATTCATGGTCTTGCCTTTCATCCGAGGCTTCAGCGCGGCTTTGATCCGCGTGGAGCCGGTTTTATTCTACATTGCGACTGCTGCGTTCCTGTCTCTCGGTCGAAAGTCCCTATCGATCGGAGTGGTGCTTGAGCCAGACATCCCTAAGGACTAAATGCGGTGTCGTGTCCGGGTGGTACCAAGAAAATCCAGGAGCGAAACGACCAGATGCCATGAAATGGCACTGGAGAAATGCAGATGGTCTGCGTTGTGCAACTGGTGGCAGCGTAATCGCCCGTCAACCAGCATGCTCGTGCCGCAATAGGTGACATCTCGGTGATTACCGCAAAGAAATACGGCACCGTCAGCGCAAACATTCACTAAAGGACAACGAAGAAGAGGCGGTGCCTCTCTGACACCGGGGAGCCGTGCTGCCAGCACAACGAAGCCTATACTGCGCCTGGATTGCGCGGAAAACAAGGCGGACGCTAAAAACCTGCCGGGCAGAAAAAGCAAACATGTCTATTCAAAGCAGACATTTCTACGCCATGATAGAAGTAGCCGAGCCCTGTTTCCTGTCCTTCCCCGGATCAACATCAGCAGGCAGGCATCGCAGCCGGAAAATCGGGGCCGAAAAACCCAGGCCACTTCAGGCTGACAGGATCATGTGCTTTTTTGCCTGTCCGGAAAGAAACTCACGGACATCCTGTTCTCGTAGTGGTGCCGCATAGATATAACCCTGCACCAGCGTAGCACCGAGACCTTCAAGGGCCGCGAGTTCCTCCAGTGTTTCGACCCCTTCCACCACGCATTCCAACCCCATGTCGCGGCTGAGCGTGAGCAGCGATTTAACGATTTTGTAGCTGGCTGGCTTTTCGTGCAGATCCGTGACGAAGCTGCGGTCAATCTTGATCTTGGTGAGGGGGAGAGCATGCAGCCGTGTCAGGCTGGAATAACCGGTGCCGAAATCGTCCAGCGAAATGCCGCAACCGAGCCGCCGCAGCATTTCGACCGACTGCCTGACCTGTTCGAAATCATGCGCAAAGGCCGTTTCGGTAATTTCAAGGTCAATACGTGTTGCGTCGAAGCCGCTGTTTTCGATGATGCCGATCAATGACAGCACGCCTTCGCAGGAATTGAGGTCATGGGCCGAGAGGTTGAAGGACAGTCTAAGGGATGGCTCCCATACCGATGCGGAAGCGAGAGCGGTTCGAAGAAGAGGCCGCGTCAGCGAGCTGACGATACCGGCCCGCTCGGCAATGGCGAAGAACTGGGCAGGCGGGACATGCCCAAGGACCGGGCTGTGCCAGCGCGCCAGTGCTTCAAAGCCCGCAGCTCTTCCATCGCGTATGTCGACGATCGGTTGGAACACGACTGAAAGCTCGTTTTCTATCTCTTTCTGCTTGAGCAGATGTTCGATACGAGCTTCGATATTGATCTGCTTTTCGTGCTCCGCATCGAAGAGGACGGCATCGCCGCGCCGGGTTTTCTTGGCGTGATACAACGCATAGTCCGCACGGTCGAAAAGTTGCTCAAGCGTCAGAGCAAGGCACGGAAATACGGCGATGCCCATGGAAGCAGCGACATGCACAGTCCCCTCGGGAAGATGATAGGCCTCCCTCAACCGTTCCGAGATCACGTTCGCATTTGCAACGAGTTGTGCATCGTCAGGTATGATGGGGGCAACGATCGCAAATTCGTCTCCGCCAAGTCTAAATGCCCTGCTGGTCGTCAGAGTATCTGTGAGACGTTTGCTGACGCTGACGAGCAACCTGTCGCCCACGGAATGGCCGTAAAGGTCGTTAACCGGCTTGAACCCATCGAGATCGATAACGCCCAGCGCCAGCCGCGTTCCCGCCACCCTTGCTTTCTCGATCTCGGCTTCCAGATGGGCGAAAAAGGCGCGGCGGTTAGGCAGTTCCGTCAGGCTGTCAATATTGGCAAGCAGCAGGTTCTCATTGTTCAGCGCTTCCGTGCGCTGCTGCGAAACAATCATGCGCTCGAAATTGCGGTAGTTGGTCAACAGGATGGACATCATGCCCGCACAGACCAACAGAACATTGATGGCAATGGCGATGAATGTCGGTTGCTGTGAGGCCAAAAAAAAGATGACGAAGGCGCCGTTGACGATGGCCGTGACCATGAACGCCGCCGAACGCACATACATCAGACAGAAGATGCAGGATATGACGGTAATCGCCATGTAGAAGGCGACGTGGGATTGCGTATAGGCGTCCCCATACGGCACCAGCAGAAAAGACCAGAGCGTAAATACCACGGCAATGCCGGCCGCCAGGCGATTTGTGCGCTGAAGCGCTGCATGAGCCACCTTCGGCGCGGGATCGATACCGCGGGTCCTCCACCAGAACGCGATCCTGACGGTGCAGCCGAGTGTAAAAAAAGCCGGAATTCCAATGGTGAGCCAAAACGGCGCCAGTTGCAGATGTGTAGTCGCCAGCGCCCATGTACTTGAAATCAGTATGAAATACATCATCGGCATCTGCCGGGTGAAGGCGCGATATTGCGCTTTCACCAGGTCCGGATTGTCGGACCGGACAGACATAAAATCAAGCAATTTCTGTTTGGCGTTTGTTATGTTCATTTGCACGACTCATCGAGTACAGAGTCGGTTGTTTAGCAAGTCCGTCTTACATCATCGGAAATACACAAGGTAAATCAAGAGGAAATGAAATCAACTCCAAGATGTGCATTCATATTTGTACATAATCTGCGGCAGCCGCCGAGGATTTCCACTGGTTCAAAGCGATGAATGCCTCTCGGTTGGAATGGCAGAAGCTGTTGTTCACCGAGGAGCCTCGCCGAAAGCCAGAGAACAGACATCCACATTTCTGTGCCCTGTAGTCCGGCAGGATGCCCTTCCGCGAAGGCAAATCCGCTGCCTTTCTGCCAGCGCCCCCTATTGCGTCTCAGAACTTCACGGGCGATCTCTTTTGCCTCGTCCCGCCTGTGATCCGTCTGTTCCAGGCAGAGAAGCAGGGGATGGACCGTATCGAGCAGGTTGCAGGCGTTAAACTCCGTACCCTGAAAACCGCCATAGGCGCGATAATTGGCGATGACCGAGTCGACTGCCGCTTCCGGATAGGGAACGGGCAGGCCGAACTGGGCGTAAGAGCCGCGGGTGAGGCGGTAAAAGCCGTTGACCGGTTGCAGCAGGCCCTGCTCGGTCGTCGCGTCACCCCAGAGACCGGTAGTTCTGTCCGCATTCACCATCAGCCAGCCAAATAGTACGGCGAGATTGTCGCCGGATACGAAGTAGCGCCGGTTGAAATAAAGCGCGGTGGAGATGGCGTCGATAGTAGCGCCGCAATGCCATGCCCGGTTTTGCCAGGGGAGTTCTTCCAGAAGAAGAATGAGGGCGTCGGCACGCATCTCCTCCACGAAAGCAATCTGCTGTTTCGGGCCGGCGCCAAGACATTCGAGCGCATATCCGACAGCCAGAATATTGTAGAGGACCGTTGGGTCCTGTTGCGGCGGCGATGAAGGGCGGCGGTTGGCAGAGAAAAACAGTCCTGTTTTGGTATCCTGCATAGCATGAAGGCCAGCCACGGTTCTTTCGACGTCGAAGGCGGTCTCTTGCTGCCCGAAGGCTGCGGCGATCTCGATAGCATCACACAGATGCCTGGCGTTTTCGACCTCATGTCCGGATGCATCGGCTGAACGATAGGAGCCCCCCTCATCATAGGAGCGAATGGCGGCAAGCCAGTCGCCGGCAATTTCCTCGCCGAGTTCTCGCAACAGGCGATCGGTTTCAGGCACCTTGGGCGTATCTGCCTTTTCCCCGCGATATTTCAGAACCCGGGCGGGAACACCACCGGCAACAGCCAAGGCGGGAACGTCTTTCGCCACCACCGCGCCCGCGGCAATAATCGCTCCGCGCCCTATCTTCACGCCGTCCAGCACGACTGCGTTGGCGCCGATCCAGACATCGTCGCCGATATCTATGCCGAGCGAGGTCAACGGCTGGCGATAGATGGGGGTGTCGGTATCGTCAAAACCGTGATTGAAGCCGACGATGCTGACATGCGAGGCGATGCGCGCACCATTACCGATCTTCACCCTGCCGGAAAGGCAGGCATAGGGGTTGATCGAGACGTTTTCTCCAAGTTCGATATCACCGCGCACGATTGCGTAACCGGAAATCCAGGACTGCGCGCCCATCACCAGCCTGTCCGTATGCAACTCGGCTTTTGCGGCGATGTAGACGCCCTGCCCGAAACTGGCATTGGCCGAGCGCTCAAGACCGCGCAACAGCGCCTGATGGTCGGGACGGTCGATATCTTCCTGTTTTCGTTCCCAGGTCAGGATATTCAGCCGATCCAGCCGTTGGAAAACAGTCTGGGTTTCGTCTGTCATAATGGCAAGCCTGCACGGCTTTCATCGAGTGCAAAGGCGGAAACGCGACGTCCCTCAAGCCTGAACATCTCTTCCAGCGCGGTGAGATCGGGAGCATCCGGTAAGGTCACCAATGCCGCTTCTGCCGCCTTGCCGGCGGGTAGCGCCATGCAGGCCGTAACAAGCAGCGTTTCGCCTGATGGAACGGTGCCACGCAATTGCGGCACGAGGGTTCTGGCGTGGATGAGATTGGTGTTGGCAATGGCCTGATGGCACAGTCCTTCACGACGAGCCCCGAGCGAAAGATCGACAATGACGCTTGTGTCGCTTTGGCCGTAGCATACAGCGCGGCATTCTCCCGCTTCTGTTCGGTCACGGTTGAAATCGGCGCGCTCTATGGCAAATCCGCCTTCCGATGTTTGCAGCGCGCGTGGGGTCCGGATGCGGTGCAGCCTAATATGCCACGGATTATGCGGCACGAGCCAGGTCTCTATCTCCACACCCGCCCATGGCCTCCAGCGGGAATAGAGGCAGTCTCCGGCAATCAATGCCTCTTCCATCGTCTCGCGCGTACGGAAGTGTACACCATCGTCGGAAAGACCGAGCATGCCGTCAAAAGCTGCGGCGGCAAAATGCCGGTCATCCGCCTCGACATTGAAGGCATAACGGGTGGAATAGACGAATTTCGAATATTTTTCCTGCGCGCCGCGCATCCTGTCGTGCTGCTGCCCCGAGGATAGAACAACGACGTTGCCGGGCGTATGGAAAGCAACCATGCCCGGTTCCGGCAATGAAACGGGTTCGGCGAATTCTTCTGATCTGGTCTCTTCCGCCGTCCAGAAGGGATGATCGGCGGGCAGCGCCAGCGGCAGGAAGAATTTGAGCGCCCAGTAGGGCGAGCAGGGAGAATTGTAGCTCTCGCTCATTAAAAGGTTCGGATAGCCGTATCCCACGGAAAGTACGCCATCGCGATCCGCGATCGGCCGCTTCGACCACCAGCGGATATGCCGCATGTAATAACCTTTGATCTCTGGCCATGGCAGCGCCTGCAAGCCGGAAAAGGCGAGTGCACCCCAGAAACCACCCGCCGCAAACCGGTATGTCTGGCTGCGCCCGAAGGCGAGCGAGGCCCCGTCCGGCCCGAACCAATGGCGCATGTCGCGGGCGAAAACTCTCGAGCGTTCGATGAGCCGTTTTTTTCTCGCCTCATCGTCTTTCGCAAGCACGTTATAGATCAGCCCATAAAAATGCATGGCGAAGGGAATATAGTGGTCGACACGCCGTACCGGCCCGTCACGATACCAGCCATTGCCGATATCAAATGCCTCTATTTCGTCGAGATATGCATGGGTCTTGGCCGTGTCGAATTCGACACCCACCCGCTCCAGCCCGAGATCGATCAGAACGCGGAAAAACTTCCAGTTATTATCGACGAATTCCCGCTCGCGCGCCGCCAGAAGGTAGACCGTGACGGTCTTTCTATCCGTTTCCGCAAGCGGCTCCCAGATGTGTTCGGGAACCATGGCGAGTGCAAAGCCTATTGCCGCCAGCTCCACCAATCGTTGGTGCCGGTCTGCGGTGTCACCCCAATATTCGGGGTGGGCCGGGTTGGTGCCATTGGCCAATCCGCGCCGGTAGAGATCCCAGTGCGGAAAGTCATAGCCGCCGGCGGCAAGGGGTACGATGCCCCATAACGGTCGGGCAAAGCCTTCCAGTTCGGCAGCCGGGTAATCAAATATCGCGCCTGTCGCGCCCAACTGCACGCGCGCGCCGCCCGCCGAAAAACAGGCAAGCAGCGGATTGAAGAGATCAATCACAGCCTTTGCGAGATCGTCCCTGCTTGAAAGCGGATTGTGAAAGAGCGGATTGGCTGCGGCGGTTTCATGGGGCACGGTGACGAATGTCCGGAATTCTTGGGTCAGGAAAAAGGCCGCAGGCTTTCCGCCTGCGGCCCATGGCAATTATTTGATGGCCTTGACGCCGTCATTCATGTCCTTGATGCCGTCATCGATTGAAATATTGTCGGTCATCAGTGCGTCATGGACACGGTTCAGAACGACTTCGATCTTGGCTGCATTCGGGTTGACCGCCATTTCCAGATAGGCCTTGCCCGCCTGCAACGCGTCCTTGCTGCCCTGATCCTGCGGGAAGCCCGGCAGCGATGCGATCTTCTCAGCCACATCGTCGGTTCGGAGTGCAGGGAAAGTGCCGGTGGAGGCAATGATGGCCGCTCCCTCAGGCCCGGTCACGAACTGAATGAAATCCAGCGCCGCTTCCTTATGGCCGGAATTAGTGTTGACCGACAGTCCGGCAATCTGCGCGGCCGTCGCACCTGCCGCCACGCCATCGGGATGGGGGAATTTCACGATACCCCAGTTGGCGCTTTTCGACTCGCCCGATTTCACCTTGGCGATCTGGGTTCCGACGAACCAGGTGCCCATCGGCAGCATGCCGATCGTTCCGTTGAAGAACAGCGCGGAGTAATGGGTATTGGATGTCTTCAGCGAGGCGTAGGACGGTATCGCGCCGGTCTTTTGCAGGGCAAGCGCACGCTCATACCAGGGTTTCAGGAACTCATAGTTTCCATCAACCATCGTGTGTTTTCCATCCTGAATGCCGGGCAGTTGCACCGTCGAACGCCAAGTGTGCAACAGAGCGCCGTAAATGCGGTTCGCGCCCATGCCGCCCTTCAGCTTGCCGGCTGTTTCATCGAACTGCGCCCAGGTCATGTCATTGGTTGGATAAGGCACGCCTGCCTTGTCGAAAATATCCTTGTTGTAATAGACCACCCAGAAATCGGAGCGGAACGGCAGGGCGTATACCTTGCCGTCAATGGTCAGTTCCTCGATCAGGCCGCCATAGGGTGCCGTCTCGATCTTCTGATCCTTGATGAAGTCGCTGAGATCGGTGATGTTGCCGGCGCGGACCAGATTGGCGTATCCGGGAACGTCCTTGATGGTAACGACGTCAATGTCCTTCGAGCCGCCAGTCAACTGCGTGGATATCATCTGCGTATAGTCCTGCGAGCCGAGGTCCACCACCTCGAACGTGACATTCGGATGCTTCTGCTTATAGGCCTCCATCAAGGGCTTGAAGTAAGCGCCCTTATCCAGATCCCATAGGGCCCATTTCAAGGTGACGGGGGCATCGCCCGCGGCGAATGCTGTTCCTCCCATACCCATGGCAATGCCGAGACCGGCGGTTGCCAGAGCAAATGCACGTCTGGTTGTTTTAAACTCCATAGCCCGTTTCTCCTTCCCTGACTGATGTCGTTTGATTTTGGTATGTCTTAAACGCCGCTCCCCGCCCGTTCTGATATCCGCAGGCGCGTTTGCGCGGCGACGTTTCTCGCCGCGAAACACAGGGCGAACATGCCGAGCGAAAAATTGATGGTTGCCGGCATAAACACGGACACCGGATAGAAGAGGATATGCGCGATCCAGAGCGCCGCGACGAAGCTGAGCGCCGCCAGCATCGGCCATGGTCTGGTGAGCGCCAGAAACGCCGCACGCCGCAGGGTCTGTAAAAGCGGCAAATCCTCCTTCGCCAGGACAACGGTGGCATAGGCGCAGAGAAGGGTGAGGAACAGTGTGACTGCGAGGCTGATCGCAAAAGGCACACTGTAGGCGAGTTGCGACCGGGCAGCATCGGCATAGCTGACAGTTGCGTAACCACCGCCACCGACCACCAGCGCTGCGAGAAGCACAAGCGCGGTGCCGCGCAGGGCGAATGTCCGCAAGGCTTCAAGGAAATCGCGCAGCAGATAGGTATTTTCGTCGTTCGAGAAAGAAACGCAGACGCGGCCCATGGCCAACATTGCTGCGGGCATCGTTACGACCGGCAGGCTGGCGATGATAAAGAGGAGGTTTAGCTTCACCATCTCCCACCATTCGCGTCTGATAATATCGAGGAACAGGGCGAGACCGGTAGGCGGCGGGGCGTTCTTGTCGATCCCGGCTCCTTCCTTCGTCCATAATCCTTCCAGCCATTGCATCGCTTTTCTCCCGGCCCGTTCAATAAAGGATCGATCGCTCGGTGGCGGGATCAAAGAGCTGCGCATTCGTCAGATCGGCCACCAGCTCAACGGGATCGCCGATCTTCGCCCGGAAGCGCGGTGAAACACGTGCGACGAGGTTTTGACCGCCCGAGATGAGATTGAGATGCACTTCCGATCCCATCGGCTCCGCCAATTCCACTGTCGCCTTGAAGGGAGAGACATTGGCGGCATCGATATCCGCCGGAGCAAATTCGTGGAAATTTTCAGGGCGAATGCCCAGAACGAGCTGTTTTCCTTCGTAGGGAAGTACACGCCCAGGATCGATACCTGCCGGCAGCGGCAATGGGTTGCCGTCGAATATGGCGATAAAGCCGTCGCCCTGGCGGTGCAGCGTCACCGGAAGCATGTTCATCTGCGGTGCGCCGATGAAACCTGCAACGAACATGTTAATCGGCCGGTCATATAGATTTTGGGGCGTATCCACCTGCTGGATATGGCCATCCTTCATCACCACGATGCGATCCGCCATGGTCATGGCCTCAACCTGATCGTGGGTCACATAAATGAAGGTGGCGTCCAGCCGCTTGTGAAGCTTGGAAATTTCCGACCGCATGGTGCCGCGCAGCTTGGCATCCAGATTGGAAAGCGGCTCATCGAGAAGAAAAACTTCCGGATTGCGCACCATCGCCCGGCCGAGCGCGACATGCTGGCGCTGGCCACCGGATAGCGCCTTGGGTTTGCGGTTCAGCAGGTGGGTGATGTCTAGAATTTTCGCCGCGTCCTTCACCTTCGTATCGATGAGGTCGCGCGGCGCTTTTCTAAGCTCGAGACCGAAGGCCATGTTCTTGTAGACGGTCATGTGCGGATAAAGCGCATAGTTCTGGAACACCATGGCGATGTCGCGGTCCTTGGAGGGCACATCGTTCATCACGTCTTCGCCGATGCGCAATTCGCCGCCGGAAATTTCCTCCAGCCCGGCAATCATCCGCAGGGTGGTGGATTTGCCGCATCCGGAAGGGCCAACCAGAATGATGAATTCCTTGTCGGCAATATCCAGATCGATATCGTGAACGACCTTGAGCGCGCCGTAGCTTTTATTGAGTTTTTTCAGGGAAATGCTTGCCATCTGTTCCTCGCGCTCACCAATAGGAAGACCAGTTGCGCGAAAGCCGGATCAGCGCTTCCAGATAATAATAATCACCCCAGGAGACGCACTCATCGACCCCTTCGCCCCGGCAGGTATTGTGGGCGGTTTTCTTGGAATAGGTGCCGTGCAGAAGCTGGCCGTTGGAGATCGCCGGGTCGCGGACCGAATAGTTGTCCATCAGGCTCTTCACCATGCGTCTCGCCAGCTCGCGATACTCCTTGGCCTTTTCCCGCGTTTCCAGCTCCGCCATTTCCAGCAGACCGCAGGCGACGATGGCCGCTGCCGAACTGTCGCGCGGCTCGTCATCGCCATCCGCAAAGACCAGGTCCCAATAGGGCACGAGATCATCAGGCAGGCGCTTCAGATAGAAGGCAAGAAGCCGCTCGAACGTTTCGCGATAGGCGGGAAGTCGCTCGTAGCGGTACGAAATGGCCATGCCGGCAATGCCCCAGGCCTGTCCGCGCGCCCAGTAGCTCTCGTCGCTGTAGCCTTGCTTCGTCACGCCGCGCACCGGTGCGCCGGTCTCGGGGTCCATATAGAATGTATGATAGGTGGAATCGTCCGGCCGCACAGAGTGAGCGAGCGTGGTGCGGGCATGGGCAAGGGCGACGGTGCGATAATCTTCCCGGCCCGTTTCCCGGCTTGCCCAATAAAGCAGCGGCAGGTTCAGCAGGCAGTCGATGATGTAACGAAATTCGTTGGGATTATCCCGGCGACCCCAGGCCTGAATGAATTGACCAATCGGCTGGAACCGCTCCATCAGCTGATCGGCGGCCATCAGCGCCGCTCGTCTGCCATCCTCGTCACCCACCAGTTTCCATGCGGCGATGCAGGAGGGCGAATAGAGGAAACCCATATCATGATGGTCGGTCTCTATGCGGTTTTCGATCCGATGAAGAAAGCTCTGCACCTGAATTTGCGCCGCGTGCTGAAAGGTCCTGTCGCCGGTATGTTCGAAGGCGAGCCACATCTGTCCCGGCCAGAAACCGGCGGTCCATTGATCGTTGGCGACTGCGGGGTAAAAATTCTTCACGCTCGAGTGGTTCTGCGCCGCGTAGGTGAACTGCGGCAGATTGCGCCGGACCTGTGCGACGGCGGCTACGAGCGCGGCGTCGATTTCCGCAGCGGTGATCGGGTTCGGAACGGTCGTGGTCAAGTCGAACATGAAATCAACCCTTGAGGCCAGTGGAAGCGACGCCTTCGACGAAGAAGCGCTGCAATGCTAGGAAAACGATGAGAACCGGGATAAGCGCCACAACCGAGGCGGCCATGATCAACCCGTATTCCGCCGAATATTGCGAAATGAACATGCGCAGGCCGATCTGGATGGTCTTCAGCTCGGTCTTGGTGAGATAGATCATCGGCCCGAGGAAGTCGTTCCACGTCGTGACGAAGGTGAAGATCGTCAATGTGGAGAGCGCCGGCTTCGAGAGCGGCAGCATGATCTTTGCCCAGATCTGGTATTCGTTCATGCCATCGATACGGGCCGCTTCGCAAAGCTCGTTCGGAACCGACATGTAGAACTGCCGCATCAGGAAAACGCCGAAGGCGGTGAAGGCCTGCAGGAAAATCAGCGCGAGATGGGTGTTGTTGAGCCCGAATTCGCGCATCAGCAGAAACTGCGGCACCATATAGACCTGCCAGGGCATGGCGATGGTGGCGATATAGCCTAGAAACAGCGTGTTCTTGTAGGGAAAGTGCAGCTTGGCGAAGGCATAGGCGGCAAAGCTGGATGTCAGCAATTGCAGCAGCGTGACGATGATTGTCAGCTTCGATGTATTGTAGATGAACAGCGCCAGTGGGATTTTCGTCCAGATATCGACATAGTTCTCCCAGCGCGGCTGAGAAGGGATCCATTCGATCGGGAAGGCGAAGACATCGCGGCTGAGCTTCAGCGACGCCGACAGCATCCATGCGAACGGCAGGAGCATGACGATGGTGACGATAATCACCGTGAAATAGATGCCGATCGTGGTGGCGGGGATTTTCCGGCCCATGATACGCATGGCTCAATCCTCCCGCTGCCGTTTGAACTGGACGATAGTGACGATGAGAACGAGGAAGAACAGGACGAGGGCGATCATGCTGGAGTAACCGAGGTCCCAAGAAATGAAGGCTTCGTTGTAGATGTGATAGACCAGAACCAGCGTCGAGGTTCCCGGTCCGCCCTGCGTGATCATGTAGACCTGATCGAAAACCTTGAAGGACTGGATCGTCAGCATGACGGTGACGAAAAAAGTCGTCGGTGCGAGCTGCGGCAGGGTGACGTGGATGAATTTCTGCCAGGAATTGGCGCCATCAAGACCGGCCGCTTCATAAAGCTCGGAATTGATGCCCTGTAGCCCGGCGAGATAGATGACCATGTAGTAGCCCATGCTCTTCCACACGCCAAAGAGGATGACGGTAACCATTGCCCAATGCCGGTCCGCCGCCCATCCCGGCATATCGGCGGGATCGAGACCGAGCGTATAGAGCAACATGTTGACCGGACCCATCTCCGGATTGAAAATCATGTTCCAGACGACGGCCACGGCAACCAGTGACGCCACATAGGGAAAGAACATCGCCGTGCGGAAGAAGTTGCGACCTAAGATTTTCTGGTTGAGCAGTATCGCGAGCCCCAGGGCGCAGGCAAGCGTGGCCGGCACCGATGCGACAGTGTAAATGACCGTGTTCCATAAGGCCGCGATGAAGGCCTTGTCCTCGAACAGCCGCCAGAAATTATCCAGGCCTGCAAAACGCATTGGATTGGAGCCGTCCCAATGCATGAAGGCGAGTACGAAGGCAAAAAGGATCGGTCCGAGCGTGAAAATCGCGAAACCGAGAAAATTGGGCGCAATAAAAGAATAGGCCACCAGCGCATTCTCGATCCGGCGTCGCCGCCTGGAGACGATGCGGACTTTTTTCCTGCGATACGGGGCCGCCTGCTTGTCGGACATGGTCGCGGTTGCGATTGCCACAGCCTACCTCCCATTGCTGCCGTTTCACCGCATCTCAGGTGTCGGCTGCTGCGTTTTCCATAACGGCGCGGGATCCTCACCCTGCCGCCTCCCGCGCTCTGGATAACACAATATCGATATTGGTCAAACAACTTTACATTAAGTCAGACAAATTTTCTAGTTTTTCAAAAATACGTATGATAGGAGCCAATCATCGGATTGCGGAACGCGCGGGAGGTTCAGGGCGTGTTTGTCGAAATGATGCGGCTTATGCCCGATCGGTTCGCCGATTTCGGGGCAGAACTCACAGCGAAAAAAATTCACTCCTCAGCGTCGGCTGCGGTTCGCGGCAGCCTTATCGAGGCGGCGGTGCAGGCTCTTGGCGAGTCCTGGTCCACCATTCTGGCGGGCGACTACCGGGAATATAGCGGGAGTGGCAATCGTGATCGTTTCGAGTGGCTTTATTTTTCCCGCCGGCTGAAGCTGAACGCACTGGTTCTTGGTGAATGCGCGGAGGGGCAAGGCCGTTTTCTCGATGCCACCATCGATGGCCTGTGGCTGATATGCGAGGAAAGCGGCTGGCAATTGCCCGCTCATAATTCCCATATTCGCGGCGGCCCGCGTGACCCTCTGCCTGACCCGGAAAACCCAGTGATTGACCTGTTCGCTGCGGAAACGGGTGCCAATCTGGCGTTGTGCCTGCATCTGCTTGGACCGGAGCTGGAGCGGGCAAATACGAATCTCGTTTCGAGAATTCACGCAGAGATAGACCGGCGTATAACGACACCATATCTGAACAGACATTTCTGGTGGATGGGGAACGGCGCAGAACGGATGAACAATTGGACGGCCTGGATCACCCAGAATGTCCTGCTCTCGACGCTGCTCTTGCCGACAGACCAGCCGACGCGACGTTCGGTGGTTGAAAAGGCACTTGAGAGTCTCGACGCGTTTCAGAAGGATTATGCCGAAGACGGGGCCTGCGAAGAGGGCGTTCTTTATTACGGCCATGCAGCACTTTGCATGTTCGGGGCGATGACTATTGTCGAAAGCTGCGCGCCCGGCTCGATTGCCCCGCTCTTCAATGCGCCGAAGCTGCGAAACATGGCCGAATTCGTCCTCAATATGCATGTGGCAGAAGACCGTTTTTTCAACTTCGCCGATGCGCCGGCGAAGGTCGAGACATCAGGGGTGCGGGAATATCTCTTGGGCAAAGCCGTTTCCTCGACCCCGCTTCAGGCCTTCGCTGCCGCCTGCTGGAACCGCTCACCGGACCGGCTTATGTCGAAGGAATGGAACCTTTGGTATCGCGTTCAGGCGGTTCTCACCACACCGGAATTGTCAGCGCTTACGCCCGTGGCACCCACAAAGACCGACATAGTTTATTCAGGCATCGGACTGGTGATTGCCCGTGACAGTGTTTTCGATCTTGCCGTCAAGGCAGGCAATAACGGCGAAAGCCATAACCATAACGATGTCGGCAGTTTCACGCTTTACAAACACGGCCGGCCATTCATCATCGATGTGGGGGTGGAAGCCTACACCGCCAAAACCTTTTCCCCGCAGCGCTATGACATCTGGACGATGCAATCGGCCTTTCACAACCTGCCGACCTTCGGCGGCGTCATGCAATCCGCCGGACCTGAGTTTGCAGCACGCGATTTTGTGGCCGAATTCTCGGAGGGAAAGGCGGAAATTTCCTTTGATATAGCCGGTGCATATCCAGCCGCAGCAACTGTCGCGCATTATCGTCGCCGTGTCCGGTTGCTGCGCGGCAGCCATGTGGAAATCATCGATGACCATCGGGGCGAAATTGACGCGGTCCTGTCGCTGATGGTTGCAGAAAAACCGCAAATCACACCGGGTGGCTTTAATTTTGCAGACCTAGGAAAGGTGGACTGCGACGGCGAGGGCGACCCGGCCATTGAGACGATATCGATCGACGATACCCGCCTTCGCCAGTCCTGGCCGCCGGTGATCTATCGCATTCTCATCCCTGTTAAAGCCAACCGTCTTTGCCTGAAAATCACTTAAGGAAGTGCCGATGAAGCTTACACTCAAGGTCGTTAATGCGGCTGGCGCGATTTTGGCGCAGACCGGTGCGGAAGACGAGGTTTTTCTCGTCTACAGGGCCGAGTATTGCGAGGGTGATCGGCTTGTCGTCGAGGTTTCACAGCCCGGACACATCTGGCTTGCCCTGGATGCCGGAATGCCGGCGGCACTGGTTTTTTTACGAACGACAGAATTCGTCCTGCCCGTTCCTTCCGCCTCAAGGCGAAAATCCTATCCGCCGCAGGCGTTCAGCGGCGCCATTCACCGGATCGCGGCGCGCCGTGCGCTCGCCGGGGATGTTGGGGTCCGTAGAAACCTGGCCTTGAACCCGTTTGATGAACATGAAAACACCGCCCTGTTTCCACACGTCTATGCGAGTACCGAGACGCGCGGAGAGGCCGCCTTTGCGGCACGCAATGTGATTGATGGTGAAAAAGCCAGCGCAGGTCACGGTTTTTGGCCCTATACCAGCTGGGGCATCAATCGCGATCCTGACGCTTCATTGACGCTTGTTTTTGGCCGTGCGGTGATGATCGACCAACTGACATTCTATCTGCGGGCGGATTTCCCCCACGATGCATGGTGGAAACAAGCGAGTGTCACCTTTTCCGACGGTGAGTGCGTAAGCTTCGCCTTGCAAAAAACCGGAGCCGCCCAGACTTTTTCAGTCTCGCCGCGCCAGGTGGAATGGATTCGTCTGCACGATCTTAAAAAAGCGGATGACCCATCGCCATTTCCCGCACTGACGCAAATCGAGGTCTGGGGCGCCGATCTTCCGGAAAGTCTTTAGCTGTGCGCGATGCCCCGCAGGTCGCGCATCATGTCACGGTAGCGGTTCTGGCTGCCGCGTAGATGCGCCTGCATCGCCAGTTTGGCATCCTGTTCATTTCTGTCCGATATGGCGATGACGATCGCCTCATGTTCCTTGTGGATCAGCCGTCTGTAGGCCGTCTGGTCGTTTTCCGCGGCTTCGGAAACCACGCGGGATTGCGGGATGACGGCCTGGCCGTGCAACTCGAGAAATTGTGTGAAGAGCGGATTGTTGGTCGCGGTCGCCACGGCGATGTGAAGAGCCAGATCCGCCTCGCGAATGGAGCGGTTCTGCTCAATACATTCGAGAAGCCGGGCGTGACAGTCGAAAATCGCCTCTTCCTGCGATGGTGAACGGCGAAGAGCGGCAAGGCCTGCCGCCTCGATTTCAAGCGGCGTTCTGATTTCCAACACTTCAAGGTCGGAAGACAGTCGGGCGCGATCGACGCCGGGAGCGGACGAGACTTCCTTTCCGCGCTTCAGCACGAAGATGCCAGCCCCCTGGCGAACCTCCACCAGCCCGTCGCATCGCAACGCCGTAACCGCCTCACGCACGACAGTGCGGCTGACACCGTGCGCCTCCGTCATTTCGATCTCGCTGGGCAGGCGGTCGCCGGGTCCATATTGGCCGGACGCAATAGCGTTTCTAAGGCTCAAGCTGACCTTGGTCACCAGAGACCCGGAAGACTTGCTGCGCTGTTTTTGTTGTTCTGGCACGTCGGTCACCATGCATGGAAAATAGAGAATGATAAATATGTATGATGAATTTCATTCAAACTCAATGATCATACCAATTATACCAGTTTTTGCACAAATGCCTCATATCGTTCAAAATTGGCGATGAGCAGCTTGATAATCGAACGTGTTACCGGATCGCGTGCATTTCCCATCATCGGCAACAGGGAAATCCGCCAGAAATTCGCCGCGTCGTAGGCTCGGCATGGTCTCCTTACCGCTGAGTAAACGGAGGCTTCCTGGCGTCTTCGTCCGGCACGTATGTATTGCACGCGGCAGGCCTGTTGCATTTTTCACGTGTTTCCCGAGCCTGGCTGTCTATCGGACCCGAGAAATACTGTTCCAAAATTCTCTCACGGACTGCCCGTCTGTTGCCGCACGCGCAACGCATTGTTCCCGCTTCCGGGACTACAAAGTGTCATAGCTCACTTCATATTCGTCGATGGTGCACATAAAGAAAAACAATCGGTGCGCGACCGACCAGAGGAAGAAAAATATGAGCAGAGCCCCAACATCAGCAGGAAGCTGGTGGCTTCACGGTATCGTCCTGGCCATCGTCATCATTGCGGAAATAATCGGCATCCGAAAAGTTCCGATCGGCATAGGAACCGTCGTGTTCCTGCCGATCCTGTATGCGTTTGCCATCGGCATCGCGCTTAACCCGCATATTCTAAAGAAGACGGCAAAGCTCATTCCGCCGAGCGCCGTGAAACTTTCCGGCACTATGATCACCATCGCGATCATGCCGTTCATTGCGAAGTTCGGAACAACAGTTGGGCCTCAGATCGAGAAAATCATCGAGGCAGGCCCGGCGCTTGTCTTGCAGGAAATAGGCAATCTCGGAACGATCCTGATCGCTTTCCCGGTCGCCGTGTTTCTCCTGCGTATGGGCCGTGAGGCGATCGGAGCCACCTACTCGATCGACCGCGAACCGAACATCGCATTGATTGCCGATCGCTACGGCCTGAACAGCCCCGAGGGAGCTGGCGCAATGGGCGTCTATGCCACCGGGACGCTGATCGGTACATTCGTCTTCGCAATCATGCCTCCTCTGATCCATGCGCTTGGATGGTTCGATTATCGCGCACTGGCAATGTCCTGTGGCGTCGGCTCGGGCAGCATGCTGGCAGCCTGCACGGGTAGCCTTGCTACCGTCATGCCGGAAAACAAGGACATCATTCTGGCTCTGGCAGCGGCGAGCAACATCCTCACCTATGCGACCGGTCTTTATGTCGGCCTGTTCGTGGCACTTCCGTTGACAGAGTGGCTTTATAAGAAATCACGGCCTCACGACCCCGCCAACAAGGTTCAGACAGGAGCGAAGATATGAGCATGAACTCAACCCACACTGCGTCCGCTGAACACACATTGCCATCCGAGGGTGAAGACGAACGCAAAATCAACGTCGTCCGATACTCCGGACTTCTGTTGGTCGCGTCTCTCATCGGCCTCGTTTCGAACTGGGTAGGCACCGGCACAGACCCGCTCACCGCCTTGCCGGGCATGAGTATATTGTACCTCGTTTCGGTCGGTGGTCTTCTGTTTGCCCGTTTCATGCCGTTCTACTTGCCGGGCGTGGCATGGACGTCGCTGCTTGCGATCCTCGTGACAATTCCGGGCATTCCCGGTTCGGCATGGGTGATTTCGCAGGTAGAGGCTCTTAACTTCCTCGCTCTTGCGACGCCCGCACTGGCTTATGGCGGCCTCGCCCTCACCAAGGGCGAATTCGACATCGCACGAAAATCGGGATGGAAGATCGTCATCATCGCCGTCTGCGTGATGTTCGGCACATATATTGGCTCGGTCTTTATCGCAGACATTGCGCTTCGGATCGGTGGGCAATAATACCGGAACCAGATGCGGCCGTCCTGCAAAGACGGCTGCATCCTTCAGGAGCAAGACCTAGATGCAGCAATTCTTTCCAAGCACGGAAATCGATGAAGCCGTTCAATGGCGGCACTATCTCCACCAAAACCCTGAATTGGGATTTCAGGAGCAGGAAACGTCAGCTTTCATCGCGGCACGCCTTTCCGAATGGGGTTACTCAGTTCGCACGGGTTACGGTAAGACCGGAGTGGTCGGAACGCTCAGCCGCGGGACGTCTTCAAAGGTGATTGGCATCCGCGCAGACATCGATGCACTTCCGATCCTGGAGCAAACAGGGCTTGCCTATGCCTCCCGCACACCCGGCAAGATGCATGCCTGCGGCCACGACGGTCACGTGTCGATGGCGCTTGCCGCCGCCCGCGCCTGCAGCCGGTTGAACTTCGACGGCACGGTGCATTTCATTTTCCAACCCGCAGAAGAAAACGAGGGCGGAGGCCGGGCGATGGTCGAGGACGGCCTGTTCCGCGATTTCCCCATGGACGCAATCTACGGTCTGCACAACTGGCCGGCGCTGGAGCTTGGCAAATGCGTTGCCAGGGACGACCAGATGATGGCGGCGTTTGGAACATTCGAGATCACGATAACCGGCCGTGGCGCTCACGGAGCCATGCCCCATGAAGGTGCTGACCCGATCGTGGCCGCATCTCAAATCGTCTCCGGACTTCAAACCATTGCCAGCCGCAACGTCTCCCCTCTGGAATCCGCCGTCATTTCGGTGACACAGATACACGGAGGTGACGCCTGGAACGTCATCCCGGAGAATGTCGTCATCCGCGGCACCACGCGCTGGTTCGAGGAGGATGTCGGCGCAAAGATAGAGAAACGCATTCACGCCTTGGCAACCTCTATTGCAACCGGATTCGACTGCACTGCGACAGTCGATCATCTCTTCCGATATCCGGCGACGATAAACGATCCAGGATGCGCCGCAATCATCAGGGATATTGCCTCCACCATGCCGGGGATCGAGGTAGTCGACGCCATGCCGAGCATGGCTGCTGAAGACTTTTCCTTCATGCTCCGCGAAAAGGCAGGATGTTATTTCTGGCTTGGCGCGCAAAAGGCCGGTAAAAATCCAGGGCTCCACTCAGCCTATTTCGACTTCAACGACGCGCTTCTCCCCTTGGGGGTTCAGATGTGGATATCCCTCGTCGACAACCAGCTGAAGGCAGCGTAAGGGCGTTGCTTCAAAAGCAACGCGCATTGACCTGATAATCGTTCCGGCACAGGATGGCTTTGATGGAGACCATGGATGCCAAAGCACTGCGGATGTTTATGGCCGTCGTTCGCTTCGGCTCGATCCGCAGTGCGGCCGAACATCTCAATGTCGCCCCTTCAGTCGTCAGCCGCCAGATCGCCGATACAGAGAAGAAGATCGGTCTTCCGCTTTTCGACAGAACAAGCCGGGGCGTTGGACTGACCGAGGCCGGGGAACTGGTGTTTGAACATGGCAAACGTATCCTCGAAGACAATGGTCTGCTTTCGGAACAACTCGACCAGCTGAGAGGCGTGCAACGGGGACGCATCCGGCTTTGTTGTGGTGAGGGTTTTCTAGGGGACCTCATCGAACACGGGCTAAAGCCCTTCGTCACCGTCTATCCGGCGATCCGTTACGACGTCCAGTTGGGAAGTACCGAAGGCGTTCTCGATAGTGTCGCCAACGGCGATACGGATATTGGCATTGCCTACAATCCGGTCATCGATATTCGTGTCCGGTCCCTCGCCATTTCCCGGCAACCGCTTTGTCTTGTCGCCCCACTCGGACATCGGCTGTTGAGCAACCCGCGGGTGGCGCTCGAAGACTGCCTGGCTGACACGCAATACGCCTTGCTCAGCAAAGGACACGGCGTCACCCAGCTTGTCAGCCGTGTCGCGGCCAATTGTGGTGCAGCGGTTACACCGCTGATCGAGACGCCGTCCATCGATGCTCTGCGCCGCTTCGTGGCCGCCGGCCTTGGCGTGACCTTCCTCCCCAGATTCGCCGTGTCAACCGAACTTATGAGGTCGGCGTTCGGCGTCGTCGAACTGAGCGATCCGCTTCTGTCCGAGGCCAGCGCCCACCTGATGGTCAAAGCACGGCGCCGGCTGCCCAGGTCGGTGGACAGTCTCGCAGGATATCTCGCCGCCGAAATGACGGCGTTCAAAGCCTGATGCGCGTTGCTGAACCCGCAACGCTCTGTACCCGGACACCTCACTATCGAGTGTCCCCTTTTGATGAGAACGTCCCACCTGAATGATCGTCAGCCGATGCCACGCGGCGGCGCAGATAAAGGGAGTTCGATCAAATGTCGGATGCAAAGCAGACAATTGTTGGAATAATTGGCCTTGGAAGCATGGGCCTTGGCATGGCTCAAACGCTGGCTGGCAAGGGTTTCCGGACATTGGGTTTCGATCTGTCGGAAGAGAGGAAAGAGCTGGCGCAGCAGTCCGGCGTCGTTGCCGTAGACACCATCGCGCATGCCTTTGAAGAGAGCACTTTCCTGGTCTTCTCGCTGCCAACGGCCAAGGACGTTGCCAGCGTGGTCAACGACCAGATCGAAATCCTGAAAAGCCGGAGCGCTCAGCGGGTGATCATCATCGACACCTCGACGTCGGAACCAGACGTGAGCCGCGAGCTTGCCGCAAAGCTTGCCTTGCTTGGTCACGGCTTTCTGGATGCACCGGTCAGCGGCGGCCCCGCCGGTGCTGCCTCTGGCAAGTTGACGATGATGATTGGTGGCACTGACGAAGACGTCGCTCTTGCAAGGCCCGCCATCGAAGCCATGTCGGCCAAAGCCCTGCATGTGGGGCCTAGCGGCGCGGGCAATGTCGCCAAGCTGGTGAACAACCTTCTTGCCGCAGCACACATGGTAACGACCAGTGAGGGTCTGAAGCTTGCTCTCGCCGCAGGGATCGATCCCGAAGCAGCGCTACGTGTTCTCAACGCAGCGTCGGGTCGATCTATGATCAGCGAAGTGCATTTCCCAACGTGGATCATGTCGGACAGGTTCGACAGCGGTTTCTCGATGGGACTGATGCGAAAGGACGTTCGGCTTGCGCATGAGCTTGCAGCAAGGACCGGTGCAGACCTGCCTATGGCAGAGATCGTTGCAAAACTTTGGTCCGGCTCCAGCGACCTGAAAGATTCCGACGACTTTACCCGCATGGGCGCTTTCCAGCCCGCTTCAAACTAAGGACGAGCATTATGGGCAACGTAGATATCATCCGCGATCCGGGTCCGCGCATTCGCGAAATCCTCAAGGCCTTCATCGGCACCGAAGAGATCGGCAGTTTCGTTAATGGTGAGATTGTCTTCGGTTCGGGCGAAGAGCTCACCCTTACCGATCCCTCCAGCGGCAAATCCTTCGCGACATACAAAGACGCCGACAGTTCGGTGGTGGACAGCGCAATGGATGCCGCCGCCAGAGCGCAACGCGCATGGATGCAACTCACCGCCTCCGGCCGCGGACGGGTCATGAACGAGATCGCACGCACGATCCGCGAACATTCGGCCGACATCGCTGAAATCGAAAGCCGCTCGGCTGGCCGTCCGATCCGCGATATCCGTGGCGAAGTCGTCAAAGTCGCAGAGATGTTCGAATATTACGCCGGATGGTGCGACAAGCTGCATGGCGACGTCATTCCCGTTCCGACTTCCCATCTCAACTACACACGCCAGGAACCGATCGGCGTGGTTGTACAGATCACGCCGTGGAACGCACCGCTGAACACCGGCGGATGGCAGATCGCGCCCGCCATCTGTGCTGGCAACGCGGTCGTCATCAAGCCCTCCGAACTGACGCCGCTCAGCACCATCATTCTGGGTCTTCTCTGCGAGCAGGGTGGAGCGCCCCGCGGCCTGGTGAACGTCATCGCGGGCCAGGGCGTGACCGCCGGGCAAGCAGCCGTGGCCCACGCCAAGACGGGTCTTGTCGTGTTCGTCGGATCGGCGCATGCGGGATCTCTGATTGCAGCGGCGGCAGCCAAAAATGTGGTCCCCTGTATTCTTGAACTTGGCGGCAAATCTGCCAACGTCGTTTTCGACGACGCCGATATCGACCGCGCAATCCTCGGCGCCCAATCGGCGATCTTTGGCGGCGCGGGACAAAGTTGTGTTGCCGGTTCAAGACTGCTGATTCATCGTTCTGTTCATCAGCAGTTCATCGAGCGCTATGCGGCGGCAACGGCGAAAATTCCTGTCGGCGACCCCTATCTCGACACAACCCAGATCGGTCCGATCAACAATCTACGCCAGTGGAACAAGATCAGCGAGATGGTCCAGCAGGGCATCAGCGAAGGCGCGCATCTGGCTACAGGCGGACGCAAGCCAGAGCACCTCGAGGAGACAGGCGGCTTTTATTTTGCGCCAACCATCCTCGATAATGTCGCTTCGGATGCGACGATCTCGAAAGAAGAGGTTTTCGGCCCGGTCGTCGGCGTTACGCCATTCGATACGGAGGAGGAGGCAATCTCGCTCGCCAATGACAATCCTTACGGACTTGCCGGAGCTGTCTGGACGCAAAACGTCGCACGGGCACACCGGGTCGCCTCGCAGGTCCGGGCGGGAACATTCTGGATCAACGGCTACAAGACCATCAGCGTGATGTCGCCTTTTGGTGGTTTCGGCAAAAGCGGTTACGGCCGTTCCAGCGGCAGGGACGCGCTTCTCGCTTATACCCAGACAAAAAGCATCTGGGTCGAAACCGCCGCGGAACCGGTCATCACCTTCGGTTATTTCTCGGGCTGATCAAGGCAGGACCGGGCAACAGTCCGGTCCTCATCTCGCTGGAGGCCGTGGCGCTATTGCTCCTCGGGAGGGGCGACGGCACAGGCTATTCATCGCGGTTGCCATCGGTATTGGCGTAGGTTGCGCAGCGGGTTGGGACGCGATCAACGTCCCATAGAGATCGAGCCGAATTTCAAAAGATCAAGGGGCCTTCGGCGGCTCTCCATCAACGACGGTCTTTGCCGTCATCTCCTGCTGCGGCCATCGGCGCAGTGCCTCCCGTCCGGTATCGGTCAAGCCGTAGACGCCTCTATCCAGACGGTCAAACCAGCCATAGACGTTTGCAAGCAAAATCTTCCCGGCATCCGGTATGCTGGATCTGACTTGACGCACGCGCAGCGGCCCCGATGTCAACGCCAAAGCGCAGCCGAGTGCCTGCTGCCGGTACGCGGTCATGATTGGTGCGCGGGTGCTTCCACCCACCGCCGGATCTCCGCGTCGCCTCTCGTGTTCACGTATCAATCGCGAACGCCGTTTCGGGTTGGTTCGCGGCATCGGTGATATGGAACTGACAATAACGCTGACGTCCCCAACATCGGAAATGCCGAGCATGCCGATCCCGAGCCTGCGGCAGAGGTCGCGATAACGTTTATCAGCCTCGCGGCCCTTGCCCTTGGCTGAGACCCGTGCCGCAATCCAGACCTCGTCTGCGATAGCCGCGCGATCAACCGCCTGCAAAATAAGCTCCAGATTGAAGCTCAGTTTTAGCTCGCAGATGACGACAACAGGCGGATCGGCGTCGCTCAATCCGACGAGGTCACAACTGCCAACCTCACCTTTGACAGTGTAACCCGCTTGCTCAAGGAAAGATTTGACGGGCAGATAAAGTGAAGTTTCCATGTACCCGCAGATTAAAGTGACGATCCAGGCGCTAGATATATCGATCCGCCTGCGTAGAACAACCATTATAACCACCCATGCGGTTGCAAGTTGTCGGTGGTGCGGGCAGTCGCCAATAATCCCTAAGACGATCAATTGACACTTTTCCCCAAAAGTGGACGACTTTTTGGTGGAAAAATACGATCAAAAATCGTCGAGGATTCGATTTGCGATCGGCAAGGCACCGGCAATCAGAGTCCAATCACCGGTGCAAGTGTTTACGAAAAAGCCTTCAATCTCTCATCTGACCTCAGGCGCGAAAGACCTCGCATTTCTCAAAACTCTTCCCAATTGTCTGGCGATGTGCTCAGGGCGGCATTGCCGGAGAACGCAGCTTTAATCTTTCCGCCGAGTGCACGCGCAGGAGAAACAGCAGGCCTGTCGGCGGACGAGGCTGCGCGAACCGGTGCGGAGATGTCGCTGTAACCACCTTCTGACAATTTGAACCGAGCGAGCAGTTGGTTGAGCGACGAAGCCTCGCGTGCAAGCCCGTGGCTTGCCGCCGTGCTTTCTTCCACCATGGCAGCGTTCTTCTGGGTGTCCTGGTCCATCTGGTTCACAGCCGTATTGATCTGCTGGAGACCAGAGGATTGCTCCTGTGCCGATTCCGCGATCGCCATCACGTGACGGTTGATTTCCTGTACTTCCGTGACGATGAGTTCGAGTGCTTTGCCCGTTTCGCCAACCAGTTGCACACCCTGCTGAACCTGACTGTTCGATGTCGTAATGAGATTCTTGATCTCCTTGGCGGCACCTGCGGAACGCTGTGCCAGTTCGCGAACCTCTTGGGCAACAACCGCAAATCCCTTGCCCGCCTCACCGGCACGGGCAGCTTCCACGCCTGCATTCAGCGCCAGAAGGTTGGTCTGGAAAGCAATCTCGTCGATCACGCCGATAATGTTGGAAATCTCATCAGCGGATGCAGCAATTTGCTCCATAGCCGTGACAGCTTTCTGCACCACTTCTCCCGACTGTTCCGCGCCAACTTTTGCACGACTGACAAAGTGGCCCGCTTCTTGCGCCCGTTTGGTCGAGTCTTTCACCGTCGTGGTGATCTCTTCCAGTGCAGCAGCAGTCTCCTCGACGGCCGCTGCCTGCTGTTCCGTACGCTTGGCCAGATCGTCAGCTGCGGCCCTGATCTCGTTCGCGCCGGAGTCGATGCCGCGCGCGTTCTGCGCCACCTGGTTCAGAGTCGATTGCAGCTGTTCCGCTGCCCTGTTGAAGTCGCCGCGAATACCGTCAAGGCTGGACACGAACGGCTGAGCGATCCGGTAAGTAACGTCGCCCTGAGCGATCTTCGAAAGGGCAGCAGCAAGGTTGTCGACGGCGAATTGCACGTCGGCAGCTTCTTTCGCCTTCTGTTTCTCGCGCTCTATCCGGTCCTGCTCTGAAGATGACCGATGGTTTTCCGTTTCATTCTCAAGCCGGAGGCGCTCGATGGCGTTCTCGCGAAATGCCTGAACAGCAGCGGCCATCTGGCCGACTTCATCCTTGCGGTCCATACCTTCGATTTCGCTGGCTGTATCGCCTGCCGCCAACGACCCCATCCGCTCGCGAAGCCGCGCAATCGGAGTGGTAATGCCACGCGAAGAAATAAGCAGGCCGAGCGCGATCAATGCCAGGGAAACAAGTGCTATGCTGACCAGAGCTGTCCAGATTGTCGTGTTGGTGCTGGCCGTGAGGCGCTCTCTCCCATCGTTCATCACCTGGATCAGTTGCTCGTTCCCCGCGCTGATTTTCGGTGAGACTTCAGTTATTTTTCGAAGGACGTTAAGCGCCATCTGCTGAGCTTCAGCATTTTTTCCCGCCTGCATGAGAGCGATGACCTGATTGCCGATTTCCTCAACCTCGGCAACGCCCTTGAGGATATCACGAGCGGCATCCGTCCGGGCCGGCACCAGCTGCATGATTTTATTCTGCCGTTCTTCCAGTTGCTTCCGGTCGGCCTTGAATGTTTTGACAGCGGCCTCGAAATCACTGCTGGTCGAGTCATTGAGGCTGGCGCGAAGCATCTGCATGCCGAGTGCATTGAGATTGCCGCTGGTTCGGGCGTTCAGCACCGCAGCAAGCGCCTCATTGGCGATGAAATCACTGTAGACATTGTCGGTATTTTTATATTGCAAGCTGACGTAGCTGATTCCGGAAAGCGACATCAAACTCATCACCGATATGACGAATAAGACCTTTGTTTTTATTTTGGTATTCTTCAGGAAAGACATGAATAGCCTCAGGGCAAGCGCTCCTCCAGCTGTCCGCGCAGGAAGCCAGGGAAACAAACAATGGAACATCGCGGGTAGCTGTGCCCCTCCTCATAGGGCGACAAGCGGATATCCGCTCCGGGCCGCCAAAGGCTGGGCGCGTTGGATCCACTCGTTCTACCAGCCCCGCCGATGAAACTTTGGAACCTGCGTATTTTAGATTTCACAAAATTACTAAATGAAGTGTTACCCGGCATATGCAAACGATGACATGTGTGATGCCGTAAACTTACTCGGGCTTTGATTTTCGACGGGCTGCGCGCTTTCGCGAGCCGGACTCGAAAGAGAAGATTATCCTCACCGTTTCAGCACCTGCTTGATGCTGGCGGCATCGGTATTTTCACGAGGATATCGATGGGGCCGACGGCTTGCCGCATCGATTTAACCGTCCCGGAGGTCGCGTCACGCGAGGCAATGTCCAGCGTGCGGGCCATGGCTTTGCCCTTATTCTTTTCGATCAGCAGTCACGGTGTATGCATAAACTCACAATTTATTGTGGTTGCCCTTCGGAGCAATTTGGCCTTGTTTGTAGACTCACACTCTTCACGGGAGGGAAATTATGTCGATAAAAACAACAACTCGCGCCACGCTGCTGGTAGGATCGCTTCTGATTGGCGCAAGTTCCGCACTTGCAGAAACAGTTCTTCACCGCGGCAATTCCGGGGAGCCTCAGACGCTCGATCAGGCACAGACCTCGATCAATATCGAAGCCTTTATCCTCAAAGACCTTTATGAAGGTCTCACCATTTACGATGCTGCCGGCAAGATCGTTCCCGGTACGGCGGAAAGCTGGACGCTGTCTGAGGATGGTACCGTCTACACGTTCAAACTGCGTGCAGATGCGAAGTGGTCGGATGGCACTCCGGTAACGGCTGGAGATTTTGTTTTCTCCTATCAGCGCGTCGAAGACCCGAAGACCGCAGCAAAATATGCGAATATTCTTTATCCGATCAAGAACGCCGAGAAGATAAACAAGGGCGAAACTTCGGTTGACCAGCTTGGCGTCAAGGCCGTGGATGACAAGACCCTTGAGATCACACTCGAGCGCTCAACACCGTTCTTCCTTGAACTCCTTGCCCACCAGACAGCTCTGCCGATCTCGAAGGCAAGCTTTGACAAGAACGGAACCAACTTCGTAAAGCCGGGCGTCATGGTCTCGAACGGTGCTTACAAGCTTGAAGCGCATGTTCCCAATGACAGCTTGACGGTGGTCAAGAACACCAACTTCTGGGACGCATCGAACACCAAGATCGACAAGGTCATCTTCTACCCGATCGACGACCAGGCCGCATCCGTTCGTCGTTTCGAAGCCAAGGAAATGGACCTCGCCTACAACTTTTCCGCGGACCAGATCGACCGTCTGCGCAAGGCCTATGGCGAACAGGTTCACGTTTCGCCGACGCTTGCGACCTATTACTATACCTTCGACACGCGTGAAGCGCCGTATAACGATGTCCGCGTCCGTCAAGCCCTGTCCATGGCAGTCGACCGCGATTTTCTCGCCAAGGAAATCTACAGCGGTTCGCAGGTTCCCGCCTACTCCATGGTTCCTCCGGGCATGGACTCCTACGGTGAGCCTGCGAAAGCAGAGTTTGCGACGCTGTCGCAACTCGATCGTGAAGACGAAGCCGTCAAACTCATGAAGGAAGCCGGTTACGGCGAGGGCGGCAAGCCGCTTTCCGTCGAAATTCGCTACAACACCAACCCGAACCATGAGCGCGTTGCCACCGCTATTGCGGACATGTGGAAAAATACCTTTGGCGCGAAAGTGTCACTGGTGAACCTCGACGTCGCCTCGCATTACGGCTACCTGCAGGAAGGCGGCAAGTACAACGTTGCGCGTGCAGGCTGGGTTGCCGACTATGCGGATGCGGAAAACTTCCTCGCCCTTTCGGTATCCTCCAACAAGACCTTCAACTACTCGAAGTTCAATAATGCCGAATATGATGCGCTGATGCAGAAGTCATATGACGAAAAGGATCCTGCTGCTCGCTCCAAACTGTTGCACGAGGCAGAAACCATCCTCATGAAGGAACAGCCGGTTGCTCCGCTTCTCACACAGGCGGACCTGTGGCTGGTTTCCAATCGCGTGAAGGGTTGGGAAGACAATGCTGCTAACGAACACCTCAGCCGCTTCCTGAGCGTTTCCGAATAAGCAGTGCTGGCACGGTGGCCGAAACCACCGTGCCATGTCGGAGCCTGAAAATCATGATTTCATTTATCCTGCGCCGTTTGGCGAGCGCCGTGCCGACATTGTTCATCGTCGTCACGATTTCGTTTTTCCTGATGCGTTTCGCACCGGGCGGTCCGTTCAACCTCGAGCGGCCCCTGCCCCCGCAAACCATGGAAAACCTGATGAGAACCTATCATCTGGATGAACCATTGTGGCGCCAGTATCTCATCTATCTCGGCAACGCCGCCACCGGCGATTTCGGTCCGAGCTACATCTACAAGGACAACACCGTCGCCCAGTTGATCGGCAAAGGCCTGCCCTATTCGCTGGAGCTCGGTTGCTATGCTCTTTTGCTGGCGTTGGTCGGCGGCATTCTTGCCGGCACCTTTGCCGCACTCAGACAGAATAGCACCTTCGATTTCTCCATCATGTCCATCTCGACCATCGGCATCACCGTGCCGAACTTCGTCGTCGCACCTGTCCTCACGCTTATCTTCGCCGTCTTGCTGGGGCTTCTGCCCGCAGGTAGCTGGGGTGATGGGTCGCTACGCTATCTAATTCTTCCGATGATCGCGCTCGCCTTGCCGCAGCTTGCGGTCATCGCGCGTCTGACGCGCGGTGCAATGATCGAGGCTCTGCGCATGGACCATATCCGCACCGCCAGAGCCTATGGCCTCCCGGCTCGCAGCGTCGTGGTGGTCCACGCCATGCGCGCGGCGATGCTGCCGGTCGTTTCATATCTTGCGCCTTGCGCCGCAGCGCTGCTGACGGGCTCGGCGGTCATCGAGACGATCTTCACCATTCCCGGTGTCGGCCGCTACTTCGTTCTTGGCGCCATCAATCGTGACTACACGCTGGTCATGGGAACGGTCGTTCTCATCGCCATTTTCGTCATCCTGTTCAATCTCGTGGTCGATATTCTCTACGGCCTGCTCGATCCGAGGGTCAGACATGACTGATATCTCCGGCAATATCGCCCCTCAGCCATCGGTGAAAAGCCGAAGCCTGTTCCAGCTTGCAGCCCTGCGTTTCAGACGAAACAAGGCCGCCATGGCTGGCTCCATCATGCTTGTGCTGATCACACTTTTCTCGTTTATCGGCCCGCATTTCCTTTCACACACCTATGATCAGGTGTTTTCGTCCTACGTCTCCGTCGCGCCAAGCCTCGAGCCGCGCCCGGACGTGAACAACCTCCAGAGCGTCATGGAAGGTGTGGCAGGCCGTGCGCGCGTCGAACTGAAGGAGTTTGCCGTCGAAGGGCAGACCTTCACGGCAACGGTTACCTCCAGCAGCCCGATTGACCCGCGCACGACACGTTATTTCGACCGCGCCAACGAATTCGAAAACACGAAAGTCGTTGCTACGGAAGATGATGGTCGAACGCTGAAGTTGGAAGGCGATGTCAATCGCGAATACTTCTTCTTCGGTACAGATTCAAACGGTCGCGACATGCTGGCTCGCGTAATGCTGGGCGGCCAGATCTCCATTGCCGTCGGCGTTCTCGCCAGCCTCGTTTCGCTCGGCATCGGCGTGCTTTACGGCGCTACGGCGGGTTACATCGGCGGGCGCGTCGACAATGTAATGATGCGTTTCGTCGAGATCCTCTATTCGCTGCCCTTCGTCTTCCTGGTCGTGGTTCTCGTGGTTTTCTTCGGGCGTAGCTTCATCCTGATCTTCCTTGTCATTGGCGCAGTGGAGTGGCTGGATATGGCGCGTATCGTGCGTGGCCAGACGCTTGCCTTGAAACGGCGGGAATTTGTGGCAGCAGCTCAGGCCTTGGGTTTGAGCGACTGGCAGATCATCCGCCGTCACATCATCCCCAACACCATCGGTCCCGTGGTCGTGTTCGTGACGGTCGTTGTCCCGAAAGTCATACTTCTTGAAAGCTTCCTCTCCTTTCTCGGCCTTGGCGTTCAGGCGCCACTCACGAGCTGGGGTGCGCTCATTTCCGAAGGCGCCAACAATATTCAGTCGGCCCCGTGGCTGCTGATATTCCCGGCAATCTTCTTCGTGCTGACGCTTTTTTCGCTGAACTTCGTAGGCGACGGATTGCGTGATGCACTCGATCCCAAGGATCGTTGACATGAATACGACATCTGAAAACATTCTCACCGTCCGCAATCTCAAGGTCGATTTTGCCACGCCAGACGGCACCGTCAACGCCGTCAAAGGTGTCGATCTCCACGTAAAGCAGGGTGAAACGCTCGCTGTCGTCGGGGAATCCGGCTCCGGCAAAAGCCAGACCATGATGGGCATCATGGGCCTCTTGGCTTCCAACGGCGTCATTCAAGGCTCGGCGCAATATCGTGGACGCGAGTTGGTAGGCTTGCCGGTCAACGAGCTGAACAAAATCCGTGGCGCGAAAATCACCATGATTTTCCAGGAGCCGATGACTTCGCTCGATCCGCTTTACAGGATCGGCGCGCAGATCGCCGAGCCAATCGTCCATCACCGGGGCGGCAGCAAGAAGGAAGCAAGGGCACGCGTTCTCGAACTTCTGAAACTTGTCGGTATTCCGGACCCGGAGCGGCGCATCGACAGCTACCCGCATGAGCTTTCCGGCGGCCAGCGCCAACGCGTCATGATCGCCATGGCGCTGGCAAACGAGCCGGATATTCTGATCGCGGATGAGCCAACCACCGCGCTCGACGTGACAATCCAGGCGCAGATTCTCGATCTTCTGAAGTCGTTGCAGCAGCGCTTCGGCATGGCCGTGGTGTTGATAACGCACGATCTCGGTGTCGTCAGGCATTTTGCCGATCGTGTTGCGGTTATGCGCCGAGGCGAGATCGTTGAAACCGGTCCGACGGAAGAGATCTTCGAGCGCCCGAAGGCGGACTATACGAGGATGCTTCTCGATGCCGAACCCAGCGGCCACAAGCCGCCGGTCGGCAAAGAAGCGCCGGTCGTTCTTTCTGGCCAGAACGTCACGATCGATTATGTGATCCCGGGCGGCTTCCTGTCGAAGTCACGGGCTTTCAGGGCCGTGGACAGCGTTAATGTCAGCCTTCATCAAGGGCAGACGATCGGCATCGTCGGTGAATCCGGATCAGGCAAGTCCACGCTCGGTCGCGCGCTTCTGCGCCTTGTCACTGCAGAGGGCCGCATTTTCTTCGGCAAGACGGAAATCACCGGACTTGGCCGAACGGCAATGAGGCCATTGCGGCGGCAGCTGCAGCTTGTGTTCCAGGATCCGTATGGATCTCTTTCGCCAAGGCAGACTGTTGGAGAGATCATCACTGAGGGTCTCTTTGTGCACGACCCACAGCTCAGCCGCGCGCAGCGCGACGAGCGAGCAATAGAAGCGCTGAAAGAAGTCGGCCTCGATCCCGCCGCCCGCAACCGCTACCCGCACGAGTTTTCAGGCGGGCAACGTCAGCGTATCGCAATTGCCCGCGCGATCATCCTCAAGCCAGATGTCGTCATTCTCGATGAACCTACATCGGCGCTGGACCGATCCATTCAAGGCCAAGTCATCGATCTCTTGCGTAATTTGCAGAAAACGCACAACCTTTCCTACATCTTCATCAGCCACGACCTCTCTGTCATCAAAGCCATTTCGGATTATGTCATCGTGATGAGAAACGGGAAGATTGTCGAAGAGGGAGAAACGGACGCGATATTCGAGCGGCCGGCGGCTGAATATACCAAAACACTGATCAAATCCGCGTTTTCGGCCGAAGTAACATCATAGATTACAGCCCGGCACTGCCGGGCTTTTTCTGGCGCCGTTACAAAAGATCCGGTTTGTGGAGGAGGTCGTTATTTCGCGGCCATGGCGGCCTTCCTCTCCTGTTCAATCCCGACCATATCGCCACGTAGCAAGCAGGTTCGATGATGTGCGAAAGCTGGTACCCGTCACAGGACTAAGCGACTTCCAAATTCATAACGAAATCCGCGGTTTCATGGGCATGAATGCGGGTAAAACGTATCAGCTCGTCGAAGTGACGTTGCATCTTACGGATGGCTTCAGCGTTGTTGAGCACAAGATACATGGCGCCGACGAAAAGTGCTGCCCGTTGCGAACCGAAGATCGTATAGGGCACGGAAAAGCGTTCTTTTTCATTGAACAGAAACAGCCGGAACGATGGGTATAGCTCGCTGATAAGTCCCGACATATGTTTGAGTTGTTCGGCACGTGTCTCGCGGTCCAAACCGCTCCACATACCGCGCCCCTGCGCAAAAGCTTCCAGCGTTTCGAGCGGCATGCAAACTTCCATGTCGGTACCAGGCTGGCGATTATAATCGAGTCGAAACGCCGTTTCGCTGGCCTGCGCCATCACACTCTGATGCGCCCCCATGGCCTCGAAAGCGATGATCTCGGGTGTGCGAAGCAGATCGGGAATGCGTGCCGGAACATAACGGATTTTGGTGCCTGCAGCTTCCGCATGCCACTTCATCAACAGCGTATCCGTATAATCAGCACCGCCCTCCTCGATCTCGAAACTTGGCCGCAATTCCCCCATCAACCCCTGATCATGGGAAAGACCGAGTAGCCAGTCGAGCGAGACGGAATGTCGCTCGGCGATATTCAGCAGCGTCTCCACACGCGGAAGCCGCGCCGAATCACCGGAAAGCAATTGCGAAAGTGCTGATCGATCAATGCCAATGGCGGCGGCAAAAGACGCCTGGCTGTCTTCTGACCTGTTCACCAGCTGGATCAGGCGGGCACGAAACAATTCTGCGAGCGCGCGTTTGTCCATAATTCACCCGTTTGTTTATAATTATCACCATAATGCTTAAACTGTTATCAAAATCAACAGTTGGTCACCATAAACCCGTTGTGGCTGGCTGAGACTGATGCGACCCTACGGTGACAGGGGCATCAAGAGTATGAAATGACAGACATATTGGCAAAGAAGACGGCGCGGCTGACTGGCATTCGCCGCAGAAGAACGCGTGACCGAATTGAATGGCCAACAGTCTCGCTGTTGGCGGTCTGTTACGGTCTCTGGATTTTCGCGGGATATTTTCTGTATCCGTTGTTTCCAATCGTTTCTCTGGTGCTCATGGGCATTGCAGTTGCCCTGCACTCCTCGCTCCAGCACGAGGTTCTGCATGGGCACCCCACGCGCAATGCACGACTGAACGAAGCTTTGGTCTTTCTGCCGCTCGGGATTTTCTACCCCTATCGCAGTTACAAGCGCACGCATCTGCAACACCATGCAGACGAGCGTCTGACCGACCCATTCGACGATCCGGAAAGCTATTACCGGGCCATGGGCGACTGGCAAAAGATGCCGTCGTTCCTCAAGGTCCTGCTGGGATGGAACAATACGTTCATCGGGCGTCTGGTCATCGGCCCTCCGTTGATGGTTGTTGGTTTCACGATATCCGAATGGCGCAAGATCGCGCAGGGTGATCGGCGGGTGATCTATGCCTGGACCCTGCATCTGGCCGGACTTGTTCCGACACTGCTGGTCATATCCCTGATTTTCGGCGTTCCAATCTGGCTCTATGTTAGTGTGGCGGCCTATCTGGGCATATCCATCATTGCCATTCGCTCCTATTGCGAACATCAATGGTCCGAACAGCCGGATGGGAGAACGATCATTGTTGAAAACTCCATCCTGGCTCCACTGTTTCTCTATAACAACCTGCATTTCGTGCATCACAAAATGCCGACAGCCGCCTGGTATAAATTGCCCTCCCTCTACAGCGAGAGGCGGGAGGAGTGGCAGAAGATGAATGACGGATATGTGTTCAGCAATTATTTCGAGGTGTTCCGCGCTTTCGCCTTCAAGGCCAAGGAACCGGTAGCGCATCCTGTCTTGAGACGGGACGAGCAAGTTTTAATCGCGTCACCCGTCGTGCCTGCCGCTCTGATTTTTTCTGACCATGCGATGCAGGAACAAGACGTGAGACTGGAAATTCCGTCGTGACATGGATCGCGGCACTGCCAATGTATGACTGGCCCGAACTGCGCAATGAGACGGACAAGCTGTGGGCCGATATGCGCACCCGTTTTTTAGCAGAGGGTATCGACGCTCCCAAAGGCCTCACCAGACGCAACGGCGATATGCCGGCGGTTCCGGGAGGTATTCGTGGAAAGGACGGCGCCATCATTGCCGCAGACCCTGCCACGCTCGATCCCGATGCATTGGATCTTGCGGTGCTCTGGCGGCATCCGGCTCTGCTGATCTCCGGCACCTGCTGGGGGCCAATGGAGTTTGGCCTGCAGGATCATGTGCAGGTGATTGGACAGAGCGATTATAATGGCATCAAGGGTGGTGCAGGCGAGTTCTATTCCAGCGCCATCATTGCCCGCATAGCAGACGGTGGAGAGGGTGCTGAACCTTCGAGAACCGGTGAGGCCGCTTTGCCGAAAGGATTTCTTAGCGGGAAAATACTGGCATTCAACGAGCACAAGTCATTATCCGGCTATCTCAGCTTGAAACGCGATCTGGAAGCAGAAGGCGCGGGCCTCGATCTGTTTGAAAATTGTCTCGAAACCGGTGCGCACCGCGCTTCCGTCATCGCAGTGGCCGAGGGCCGGGCGGACATTGCCGCGATCGACTGCAAATCCTGGATGCTTGCGCAACGGCATGAACCGGCCGCCCGGAGCCTTCACGTTATCGGCTGGACTGCACGGCGCAAAGGCCTGCCCTTCATCCGCGCCAAGGGTATCGATCTGCCTTTCACCATGTAAGGCACGAGCCTTACGGCTTTCAATCACATATCCGGTGGCGAGAAATCACGCAGGAGCAGCCTTGCCTTTTCCATGTCCGCAGACAGAGGCCGGTCATCCGAATAGGGCTGGAGGTGCTCGCGAAGCAGATTGTAGACCGCATTTGTTCCGGCTGCCCGCCCGGCAACACTTTCCAGGAAATCATGGGCCTGCACCCCGGCCATCCATTCAATGGCCAGAATATATTCGGCATTGTCGAGAACCGCGAGCAGCTTGTTGGCGGCTGCCGTGGGATGAGAGAGGAAATCCTCCTGCAATCCCGATGTCAGCCCTCCATCTGTGGAGGCAGGCGCGGAAAGACGTCTGCTATCGCCGACAAGGGCTGCGGCCGTATATTGCGCGATCATGAAACCTGAATGGCTTCCGGCATCGGTCGCCAGAAATGGCGGCAGACCACTCACCAGAGGATTGACCAGCCTGTCGATACGGCGCTCGCTCATGGACGCAATCTGTGCAATGGCGATGGCGAGACTGTCTGCCGCCTGCCCCAATGCCGGGGCAACGGCATGGGCCTCCGACGAGACGATGGGCTGCTCGGGCGTGCCAAGGATCGCGGGATTGTCGGTGACGGAGGCGAGCTCTCGGTCAACGATGGAGGCGCAGGCATCGAAGATGTCGCGTGCAGCACCATGCGCATGCGGCACGGCACGCAGGCTTAGCGCGTCCTGTGTCCGCCTGCCATGAGCGGCGGCAACCAGCCCACTGCCTTCAAGCCGGGATCGCAGAGCAGCCCCAACGGCCGCGATTCCCTTCGAGGGACGCAGCGCGAGAACCGTCTCGTCAAAAGCGTCGATCTGGCAGCCTGCTGCTTCAAGCGTCAGCGCCGCTATGGCATCGGCCCAATCTAGCAGGTGATTGGCCCGCGCGAGTGCCATGCAGGAAAGACCGGTCGCACAGGCTGTACCATTGACGAGGCTCAGCCCTTCCTTGGCACCCAGCACGATGGGTTGAAGTCCCATCGCCGCCAAGGCATCCCGTCCACTCATAACGCGCCCGCCGAGCCGGGCCTGGCCCTCTCCGATCAGAACAAGCGCAACATGCGCGTTGTGCACCAGATAGCCCGCCGATCCGCGGGACGGCACGTCGGGAATACAATCCTGTTCCAGAAACGTCGACAGATGCGAGACGATCTCGCGTCGGACACCGGAGTGCCCATGGGCAAAATTGGCGATCTGCGCCGCCATGATTGCCCGAACTTCGCGAGGATCCAACAACGGGCCGACACCGCAGGCATGGCTGAGAATAATGGAGCGCGAAAGCCGACCCTGCGCGGTGCGATCCACCACAGTGTCCGACAGTGCACCGACCCCGGTATTGATGCCATAGGCACGCACACCGCTTTCGACGATGCTGTCAACGATCTGGCTCGCCCGGTCAATCCGAAGATAGGCCGCGTCTGACACACGCAGTGCCTCGCCCTTGCCGATATGGGCCACATCGCGCCAACTCAATCCATCATCCAGTAGAACAGTCATGACGTTATCCTATGATGCAGAAACGGCTGCGAGGAGCGGGAATTTTCCATCTTGAATACTGCCGGCGTTGGCCCGTGTCTCAATTACTGCTGTAAAGACGATAGCGGCTGCCGGGATAAAGGAGGCGGACGGAAGATACGATTCCCTTTGTCGACCATGTGCGACGACGCACGAGCAGGCATGGTTCCGTCTTGGAAATCGCCAGCAGCTTGCACTCCCAGGGCTGTGCGCTGACCGCCTCGATATGCTGCTCGGCTTTCACGATCGGTGCCACTCGCGTGAGATAACCGTTGGGTGTTACGAGGTTGAAATCCTGTTTGATGTAATCGGGGGCGCATTCCGAGTTGACGAAACGATCCTCGATTTGCATCGGCACGCCGTCTTCCGCATGCACAATGATCGAGTGCGCAGCAAGGCTGCCAGCCGGAACAGCGAGAGCTTCGGCAAGATCTGGATCGCAGGTTTCAATTTGAAGAAGTATGACCCGCGCGCTGTGAACACCGCCGTTGCGTGTTATTTCTTCGGCAATGTTGGGTACGCTCTGAAACTGCGATGTGCGCTTCTTGGACGCAACGAACGAACCTTTGCCGCGTACACGCACCACAAGCCCTTCGTCGGCCAGCTCACGCAAAGCGCGGTTGGCCGTCATACGGCTGACACCGAGAATATCGACCAGTTCGTTTTCCGATGGAACACGTTGACCGATCTTCCACTCACCCGCCTCGACGCGACTGCGGACATAGTCTTTCAGCTTTACATAGAGCGGTGAATTCTGGTCTTCGGTGCCCTGCGCGTCACGAGCGTCCTCAGATATCGGCGGCATCACTTCCCGGAAAATCTTTCTGTCGTGATCCATAGCTATGACGTCACCAATACGCAGGGTTGTCGGCAAAGGGCGGGGCAATGCCACGCCCTTTGCCGATGGATTCAGTTCAATTTGTGTTCGGCCAGCCAGTCGCCCGCCACGACATCGAAACTGTCGTGATTGGCCAGACGACCGTTCATAACGACGAGATCTTTCGTCGTCAGGGCGGCAGAAACAGCATCGAGAGTGCTTGTCACAACGTCGCTAACTTTCGGTGTGGCAATCACTGGTACGATGTTCTGGGCGGGAAAGAGGTTCTTGACGTCTTCAAGCACGATGAGATCGTTTGCAGCGATGGCCGGATCGGTCGAGAACAGGTTTGCAGCATGGACCTGACCGTTGATGAGTGCCGAAAGGGTCAGCGGGCCACCGACGTCAAGCGATTTGAACGACTGGAACTCGAGGCCATAAAGTTCTTTCAGACCGATAATGCCTTCCTTGCGTGTTTTCCATTCCGGTGGACCGCCAAGTACGAGCTGCGAGGCTACGGGTGCGAGATCGGCAATCGTCTTCAGCTTGTATTTGTCAGCGGTCGCGCGCGTCACAGCCACGCTATCGGAATCCTGTGCTGCGGAGGGTGTCAGCATCGAGACGCCTTTCGGCAGAGCCGCCTTGAGCGCTGCGGCCACATCGCTTGGCGAATGGGCCGTGGCGTTCTTGTCGAGATAGCTCAGCGTCGCACCAGCATACTCCGGCAACAGATCGATTGATCCGTCCAGCAACGCAGGGATATAGACTTCGCGGCTACCGATGCTCAACTTCGTTTCGACGGCAACACCCTTGGCGGCAAGGGCCTTGGCGTAGATCGTCGCCAGAAGCTGGCTTTCGGGGAAGTCGGCGGAACCGACGATGATTGTGGTCGTATCGGTTCGCGGAGTGGCTGGCGTGGCCAGCGGATTGCTTTGCGCCAATGCCGAAGCAGCGGAAAGTGCCATGAGCGCAAATGCGCTGGCGGCAGTGATGATCCTGAATGCCATGCGAGCTTCTCCTTTATGTTGAAACAGTCGTGGAATAGAAAACCGCGTTATTTTAGAACCTCTACCGCTTCGCTCGACGCGTCAGGCCTGGTGATACGGTGACCCTCGATATGACGCCGATGATCAGATCCACGGTCAGGGCCAACGCACCGACGAGAACGGCACCTGCGGCCATCTGATAATAATCGTTCTGCGCCCGCCCATCGATGATCAGGCGACCGAGACCACCAAGAGAAACATAAGCGGCGATGGTTGCGGTCGAGATGATCTGAAGCGTGGCGCTGCGCAGACCGGAAAAGATCAATGGCAGAGCGCAGGGCAGTTCCACATCGAACAGAATATCGAGCGGACGTTTCCCCATGCCTCTTGCAGCATCCACCGCAGCGGGATCCACCGCCGCGATACCGGCGTAACTGCCAGTCATGATCGGCGGCACGGCCAGAAGCACGAGCACGATAAGGCTGGGTACGATAAAAGCCATATCGGATGCGAAAACGGGGCCAAAAACAATCACAAGAAGTGCAATTAGGCCGAGGCTTGGAAGGGAGCGTAGCGCATTTGCAAGACCCGCGATGAAGACGACACCGCGTCCCGTGTGTCCCACATAAAGCCCAACCGGCAAGCCAATCAGACAGGCGAGGAAAAGGGCCGCAAAGCTATAAGCCAGATGCTGACCGACGAGAACGATGACACCATCACTCCCTGTCCAGTGAGCTGGATCGCTAAACCATTCGATCATCGCGCCGCACTCCCAGGCTGCCACGGCGTAAGGCGGCGTGAAATGAACAGAACAAGCCCGTCCAGCAAGGCTGCGAGAAGCACGCAGAGTACGATGCCTGCTATAATCGGCGTCAAGAACCGCAGTTGAAGCCCCTGCGTGAAGAGCAGACCAAGTTGCGGCGTTCCAACCAGTGCCGCTACAGAAACGATGCTGACATTGGAAACCACGGCCACACGCAATCCGGCGGCAATCACAGGGACCGCGAGAGGTAGCTCCACCATCACCAGACGCGCAACCTGTCTGTAGCCCATGGCATTGGCCGCCTGGAGGACGTCTGGCGAAACCGATTCCAAACCATCGTTCACTGTTCGCACCAGAAGCGCCAACGCGTAGATCGTCAGCGCGACGACGACGTTTAGCGGATCGAGTATACGGGTGCCGAGCACCAGCGGCAGCAGGACGAACAGCGCAAGCGACGGAATTGTGTAAAGAAGTCCGGCAACCCCCAGCAGGGTCGACCGGAATAAACCGGCCCGCTGCGCAATCCAACCGAGCGGCAGGGCAAGAAGCAGGCCGATCACCACCGGGATGACCGAAAGGCCGAGATGCCAGATAAAAAGCTCGAAAATCCGCCCGGATTCCCGGTAGAGCCAATCCAACCTCATGGCTGACCTCCGAAGCGACCGACCCGCGCGGCTTCGATGGCTTTGGCGACATCAGAGAGTGTGACGGTGCCGACAAGCTGGCCCGTTGACCCTACGATGACCCCGCGGCCGGAGGGCGAACTCAACGCTGCATCGAGCACATGGCGCAAACTGCTGCCTTCCGGCGCCAGCGTACCGCTGAGATTGAGATCTCCCTCACGCAGTGGCTGCCTGAGACCCTGCGCATCGGCCCATCCAATGGGACGATGTTCGGCGTCAGTCACCAGAACCCAGCGATCCGTTGCAACGCCACGAAGGCTGTCCGGTGTTGCGCCGAGCAAGGCTGTCGGCTCCGCACCGAGAGGGACTGCTCCGTCAAATTCTGCAAAACTCAGGAAGCGATACCCTCTGTCCCGGCCGATAAAGTCCGCCACGAAGGCATCTGCCGGGCGCGCCAGCAATTCCTCTGGAGTGGCGATCTGCGCAAGCGTTCCGCCGGCACGCAAAACAGCAACCTGATCGCCAAGCTTCAACGCTTCGTCAATATCATGGGTCACCATGATGATGGTCTTGCCAATCTCACGCTGCAAGCGAAGAAATTCGTCCTGCAACTGTGTGCGAACGACGGGATCGACAGCACTGAAGGGTTCGTCCATCAGCATGAATTTGGGATCGGAAGCGAGTGCACGTGCAACGCCGACGCGTTGCTGCTGGCCACCCGAAAGCTGCCACGGATAACGATCGGCAAAGGCGGCGGTCAGCCCTACACGCTCAAGCAACTCATGCGCCGTGCGCAGTGCTTTTTCCTTTGGCGCTCCGTTTAGCCGCGCAGTGGTCGCTATGTTCTGAACAACGGTGCGATGGGGGAAAAGCCCGGCATGCTGGATGACATAACCGATACGACGACGCAGCAGTGCCACGTCCATGCCATCTGTCGGTTCGCCGTCAAGAAGGATCGACCCGGACGATTGTACGATCAACCTGTTGATCATCCGCAAGGATGTGGTTTTCCCGCAACCCGAAGGGCCGACGAACACGGTCAGTTTGCCGTTTGGCGCCGTCAGGGACAAACCGTTTACGGCAGTAGCCGCGCCCGCATATTGCTTGGTGACGTTGTCGAAGACGATCATGCAAATCTCTCCTGCGCTCTGTCTGCGCCTTCAGGCTCGGCAACTGTGATGACTGCCTAGGTTGTCTATACAAGCACGCAAATAGCGCGTCCGCAAGATAGATCGATGAAAATATCCGCAACCCTGGAAACGACTAAACTTTAAGCATTTTGACCGCTGTAGAGACGCTGCATGCACATAGAGCAAGCAATCTCGGCGGCCGCAACTCTCTACGCCTTCAAACTGCGCTGCTTTGCCGATCAAGATCAGGCCCGCTCAACGCGACAAATTTGTTCATAAGCAACTCGTTGCTTCAATTTTTGTGCGCGGGAGCAGAATGGAAATACGAATTAATTCGTGCTGAAATTCGACAGATCGCGTGCTGATCGTGACTGAGACCGCAAAACAGGCGTTTTTGAAAGCCACTCATCCACGGCGACTTGTCTCGAGAAGGCCATAAAGCCTTGTGGCCACCGCCATCGAACAATAGTATTACCGCGTCGTATTCAATTAACGAGGATAACATGGCAACAGGTACCGTCAAATTTTTCGCACAGGACAAGGGCTTCGGCTTCATCACACCGGACAACGGCGGCCCGGACGTCTTCGTCCACATCTCCGCCGTAGGGTTTGGTGGTTCTCTTCAGGATGGCCAGAAGGTCAGCTACGATGTGGGACAGGACCGCAAGACTGGAAAGTCCAAGGCCGAGAACGTCAGCCTCATCTAATCAGCGTCTCTTGGCTCCGCGATTACTCGCGGGGCCAAATCGGTCCCGACTCCCGCTGACCTTAGGCTGTCTCCACCCCGTCGCTCCCGATCCGTGCCAAGCTGGCTGCAAAAACTTCGGCGTCGATGGGACGGCCGAAAAGGTAGCCTTGGCCGACCGGACAGCCTATTTCGCGAAGCATTTTGCGCTGGGCCTCGGTCTCCACGCCTTCTGCAACCACAGTTAACCCAAGGGCGCGTCCAAGATCGATAACGGCCTGGACGATCACCCTTCTGGACGGCCTCGTTGCGAGTTCGCTGATAAAGGTGCGGTCTATCTTGATCTCGGTAACCGGAAAGGTTTCGAGCGATCGCAGGTTTGAATAGCCCGTGCCGAAGTCATCGACGGAAAGGCCGACGCCGCTCTGTCGCAGCCGCTGAAATGCGTCCATCACGCCGGGTGTATCGCTGAGGAACATGCTTTCGGTGATCTCAAGCGTCAACCATGCCGGGTCGGCCTTGGTCAGGCACAGGACCCGATCCAGCATTTCGGCCATGTCATGCTGCAGGAACTCCCCGGCGGATACATTCACCGCAAAGCGCAAAGCCTTGTCGCGATGCGCGTTAATGCGCCGTGCATAAGCTGCGACGGTCGTCAGACTTCGTTCGGTCAGATCAAGCAGCAGACCTGATCGCTCGGCAGTCTCGACGAAACTTTCGGGGAGCTGGCTGCCAAACAGAGGATGATTCCAGCGTATCAGAGCTTCCGCACCCACCCACTCGCCGGTTGGAAGGTCTACCTGGGGTTGGAAGTGATACACAAATTCATCATTCGCGACCGCGACCTTCAATTCGCGAGTCATTCGCACGCGTCGGCTTGCCTGTTCGTGATCCGAGTCTCGAAACCGTCGCGGACCACCCAGAGGGGCGGACTTGGCGGCCCACAGGGCGATGCCGGCATTGCGGATCAGCGAAATGGGTCTCGCCCGAGGCTGCCCCACCGCATAGCCGATGGCGAAACGCAGTGAGACACTTGCACCTGGCACGACGAAGTCAGCGGCAAGCGAAGCGGATACCGCTGCCACGATAGTGTCCGCACTTGATCCATCCGTGAGCTCAAAAGCCAAAGCGAACTCATTGGCGCCCATGCGTCCCACCTGGGCAGCGCCCACGTCCCGCAGCCGCCGCCCGGTTTCATAAAGCAGGGCATCCCCGACTTCGAAACCGTATCCCGTGTTGAAATCGTGAAAACCGATCACATCCAGCTTCACGACCAAGGGCGTCGCTTTGGCATTGGTTGCGAAACGCTCCTCGGTAGCCAGGATAAATGCTTGACGGTTCAGGCAACCCGTGGTCGCGTCGAGGTTCGCGACACGATCCAGCGCGGTGTGCGCCTGGCGAATCGCCGAGACGTCGCGCAGTATGCCGACGTAGAATAGTTCTTCGCCCACCCAGGCAGGCCGGAGACTGAGACTGTTCCAGAACGCCGACCCGTCCTTTCGATAGTTACGCAGCGTTGAGTCCAGAGGCTCCGCCGCCTCGATCGCAGCGCGAATGTGGACGACCTCTTGTTGGTCGCGCTCGTTGCCCTGCAAATAGCGGCAATCTTTCCCGACGACCTCGTTCCGAGCGTAGCCAGTCAGATGCTCGAAGGCCTTATTGACATAGAGCAAGGGCGAATTGGCGCCCAAACGCTGTGCGATCGCGATCCCATCGGTTAGTTCTTCGACCAGCGTCGCAAGAATTGGCCTGATAGCGTCGGAGCTGAGAAGCGCATTGTCCGACATGACCGGCGCGGGCTGCATGAGGTGCGACTGCATGCGTTTTTCGAATTCTTCCATGACAAGAACCATGGACGGCGAATACGGGCGGGGCAACCCGCAGCCGAGGCGGTTCCAGGACAAGCGTCAGCCGTTTTCAGACAAACTGATTCTCGCGCCATCGCCGGACGTCCGAAAGCGATCACGGTAGTCGGACGGCGTCACTCCAGCGTGCGAAACAAAGGCACGGCGCATCGCGCGTGTCGATCCAAAACCACTTCTCGCTGCCACCAAAGCGATTGGCAGGCGGCTCCCTTCCAAAAGGAAGCGCGCAACGTCGATACGGGTCCGGTCGACATAGTCTGATGGCGATATACCGACCTCCTGCGAAAAAACACGCGTAAAGTTCCGCACACTCATGGCCGCAATCTTCGCCAAGGCGCTGACAGAGAGGTCCGTCGCCGGATGGTTCAGAACATATTGCTGGACGTTGTGTAGACGGCTGCGGTCGATAGCCTGTGCCGCCAGATGCACGCTGAACTGCGACTGATCGCCTGGCCGCTTCAGAAACACGACGAGGCGGCGAGCAACGTAGAGCGCAATCTCCCGGCCCAAGTCCTCCTCGACGAGGGAAAGGCCGAGATCTATAGCCGCGCTGGAACCGGCCGACGTGATCATCGCGCCATCACGCACAAAAACCCGGTCGCTTTCCACCCGCGTCTCGGGGAAGCGCTCGGCCAACAGTGACGCGAACTGCCAGTGCGTCGTAACACGCCGGTCTTTTAGTAGACCTGCCTCGCCAAGCACGAATGCCCCTGTGCAGACGGAGCCATAGCGCCGCGCCTGAGCCGCGATTTTAACAATCCAGTCGACAACACGCCCGCCCGGACTTTGCGGAACTCCGACGCTCCCGGCCACAAGCAATGTATCGGGGCTACCAAGGTACGCATCGTAAGCGCAGTCGGTCAGGATTTTTAGCCCCGATGCACAGCGGATCGTGCCCTCGTGCCCTGCCAAGACAGCAACTTCGTAGAACAACTTTTCAACACGGGCATTTGCTTCGGCAAACACGTCCATTAGCCCTGCAAGCTCCAGAGAATGCACGTCCTTCGGAACGAAGATCACGATCCGCATGAGAGTATCTTTCCCTGCACAAAGGACTCAAAGCTCTCGACGAGGATCTACGCGCCGACGCCGGTCTATGTGGCGACGGTTACACAATGCTGAAGGTCCGTCAAAGTCAAAGCTATTCGCTCGAAGCGGCGGAAGAACTCTGCACGCGCTAGCTTTGTTCGAACTGCCGACCACTAACGGAGGCTTTTATGATTGCTGCCGCAACCTCAGCCGCCCGCCATTGGTGAACGAGATATTATCTCATTTTGTTGCCGATCTGAGCCCATCTGTTCGACATTGTGAGGGCCGAATAGTCTGGGCTATGAACGCTTTTCGGCGAAGATAGACAGCATGTGTATCTGCGGCGGCTTGGCGAACAGGTCCCCTGCCTCTGCCTTCGCCATCAAGGCTGCAGCGACTTGGCCATTTAAGTGCGCATCCCTACCGTCCTCATCGTCGAACGTATCGAAGATTGCAAACGAACTTGGGCCTCCCTGTATCGCATACCAGGAAATCGTGCCGGGCTCTGCATTGACCAGCGGTAAGGCTGATTGCAGAAACTCGGCGACCTCCTGTTCCTTGCCGGGCATTGCCTCGAGCGGAACGTAAAGCGCGAATTTGGTCATGACCACCTCCATGGGCACATCATTGTGCCGCAACTGAAGGAACGCGTTAAGCACGACAAATGTTCGGTGATGGACAATAAAAAGGTGTGTCTATGTAAAAAAAGCGATCCACGCCTCTGCACACATGAGGTTTCGATGATCAGTCGATTTCTGGATGGCCACCTAAAGCAACGAGCTGCTCTGTGTTGTCTATGTCCACCTTGGCGCTTTCGCCGATCTCTATGTCGATGACGTCGAGACCAGATTGGGTGATTATCTTGCGCGCGCCGCTGTCGCCTATAAGCTCCATGAGCTGCGGGAATGCGGCGCGAGGAAAGACAACCGGGTTTCCCGGATTTCCTTCGCACACCGCGCGGATAATCGCCTCTCCGTTTCTCTCCGCAAAAGCGCCGATGAGTGCGTCAATATCCGCAGGTTCAAGCAACGGCATATCCGCAAGCATGATCATAATCCCGTCGGGATCTTGCGAGGCGGCACGCTGGACGCCGAGTACGATCGAGCTTGCCATTCCGTCACTGAAGTTGGAGTTTCTCGCGATGATCAGGTCGAGCCCTGCAATTTCGGCCTCGACGTCCGAGCTTCGGTATCCGGTCACAACAACCACAGTACGATTGCCGGCCCCAATAGCTGCCAATGCGGCCCGACGAACGAGGCTGGTTTCACGAAAACGCGCAAGAAGCTTGTGCCCGGCACCCGCCATCCTGCTCGATCGTCCAGCGGCCAGGACAACCACGGCAACTGACACTCGTCTATCTCCTGCCGCTTCCACACCGAACCTCACGCATAGAGGGACAAGCGGCTCGCCGCGATGTCGGCAAGGATGGACAGGGCAAGAGAGTTCGCATCGCGGGTTGGCCCGAAAAGCCCGATCGGCGCCCTTATCCGATCAGTATCTGCCCGGGAGAAACCGGAGCTTACAAGGAAATCGACCCGTCTACGGTGTGTACGGGTGCTCCCCAAGGCGCCGATGTAGAATGCGGATGACCGTAACGCGGCTTGCATAACGGCCTGCTCCGCATCAAGGTCGTGATGGAGAAGAACAACAGCGGTGTACTGATCGATATCGGGCACAACTTTTTCGTTCGCTGTGCAGGCCACCACGTCGTAGCCGGAGGATCGGGCTATATCAGCGGCCCTCTCGGCCTCTATACTTTGACCGGAAATCACGACACGCGTGCGCGGCCGATAGATCGTGAAAAAGCGGTCGTCGGCGTAACCGGCCCGCGATGGCGGTTCGACGATCTCGAGCTGTTGGGTCTGCCTCGTGTAGCACAGGCCCGTGGTCCGGCGCTGATGAAGCTGTTCAAGAACGCCGCTCAACATCTCGGTATTTTGCAGCACGTGGATCGACACTGTAATCCCACCACCGCACGGCAGGGAAATGTCGAAAAAGGGGGAGCCTAATCCGAACTTCACCTCCCTATCTCTGTTCTCGCCCATTGCGTCGAGCGCCTCGGAAGCGACAGCCGCCTCAATGCAGCCCCCAGACACATAACCACAAAAACGACCATCGGCCGCAACGGCGACATGGGAGCCAAGCGCGCGCGCCGCTCCCCCGCGAATTTCGACAAGGGTGGCAAGTGCCACCCTGCCCTTTGCAAGCTCCCTTATCGCAAAGCCAAATATTTCTTCCGTATCATCGCTGAGCAACGACCTGACCGGCGTCGGCTTTGTCGCAGCTTGGATATCCTCCTGAGGACAGATATCTGTGAGGGCGGCGATGTCGTCATGCAACATCCGGCAGCCCGCCTATGATCTTGTCGAGCGTCACAGGATAGTGACGCACCCTCACCCCGGTGGCATTATAGATTGCGTTGGCGACGGCTGCAGAAACCCCGCAGAGACCAAGCTCGCCAACGCCCTTGGCCTTCATCGGCGACGACATGGGGTCTGCTTCGTCCATGAAAATTACTTCCTGATGAGGAATGTCGGCATGCACCGGAACTTCGTAGCCAGCCAGATCGTGGTTGACGAAGAAGCCTTGCTTCGTATCGACCGCCAACTCCTCGGACAGGGCTCCACCCACACCCATTGTCATGGCACCAATAACCTGGCTGCGCGCTGTTATCGGGTTCAGGATCCGTCCGGCCGCACAGACGGCCAGCATGCGTCGAATGCGCGTTTCACCCGTGGCCACGTCAACGCCGACTTCCACGAAGTGGGCACCGAACGTTGACTGTTGATGGGCTTCGGAAAGATCGCCCCATTCCATTCCATCCTCGCCAACAAGGCCGTTTGGCGCAGCCGCCTCCGTAAGCGCTACCGAACGGTTTCCTGATCGAACCTGTCCGTTCTCGAACACGACGTCATCAGTGTTAAAGCCGAGTTTCTGCGCCACCGCCTCACGAAGCTTTATGCAGGCCGCGTAGACGCCGGAGGTAGAACAGTTCGCGCCGAACTGCCCGCCCGACCCTGCCGAAACAGGAAAGCGGGAATCGCCCAGCTGGACGGCTACTCGATCGACCGGCAGGCCCAGCATCTCAGCTGCTGTTTGTGCGATGATGGTATAGCTGCCGGTCCCGATATCGGTCATATCGGTTTCAACCGTTGCAATGCCGTCCACGCCGAGCCGAACCCTTGCTGCGGATGGGAGGAGAAGATTGTTGCGCAACGCGGCTGCGACACCAGATCCGATCAGCCAGTTTCCTTCTCGTCGGGAACCCGGCTTGCCGCGCTGGTTCCAGCCAAACCGTTCCGCGCCGAGCTTGAGACAGCCGACCAGGTTCCTTTGGGTAAAAGCGCGCTCGGGCTTCTCAGGGTCGACCTGAGTGTCGTTGAGTATCCGAAACTCGACCGGATCGACGCCCACCTTTTCGGCTATCTCGTCTATGGCGATCTCGAGAGCCATCAACCCCGGCGCTTCGCCAGGCGCCCGCATCGCATTGCCTTCGGGCAAGTGAAGCGTGGCCAGTCTCATGGCAGTCATCCGGTTCTCACCCGCGTAGAGCAGTCGTGTCTGATTGACAGCCGTTTCCAGCTGGCCCCCAGGCTGGTCACCCGACCAGCTTTCGTGAGCAATCGCGGTGATTTTGCCTTCCTGTGTCGCTCCAATGCGAATACGCTGGATCGTCGCCGGCCGATGCGTCGTGTTGTTGGCTATGAACGGACGGGGAAGCGCGACCTTGACCGGACGTCCAGTAGCCTTTGCTGCAAAGGCAGCGAGCACCGCGTCGGCCCGCAAGAAAAGCTTACCCCCGAAACCCCCGCCTATGAATGGCGACATCAAATGGATATTGTCCTTGTCGATACCAAGTGTAGTCGCCAGATCGGATCGCCACCAATCAATCATCTGGCTGGACGTCCAAACGGTCAGTTTATCGCCATGCCACGCAGCGATGGACGCATGGGGCTCCATCATGGAATGTGACTGATCAGGAGTGGTATAACTTTCGTCGAGAGTGACCGGTGCGCTCTTGAAGGCTCCTTCGAAGTCACCGACTGCCGTGTCGGGCTGCTGCTTCTCGTCGGGCTTGACCGCACTGTCCTTGGCCTTCTTGAGATCGAAGCTCCCAGGCGCAGTTTCATATTCTACTGTCACAAGCGAAGCTGCGGCGCGCGCCTGCTCGAAGGTTTCTGCGACGACCACTGCCACCGCCTGGTGATAGTGCTGGACTTCATCGCCACCAAAAAGATTGGCTGTGTTGAATTTACCCTTCTCGCGCTTGCCCACGTCCAAGGTGGTGACAACAGTCAAAACGCCGGGGGACCGCTTTGCGGCGTCGGTCGATATCGACCGGATACGGCCCTTCGCAATCGCGGCACCGACCGGATACCCGTAGGCGTAAGGAATATTCGGATCATGCCATTCATAGGCATACATTGCTCGGCCCGTCGTTTTCTCTTGGCCGTCAATGCGGGGGATAGGCTGACCGACGACTTTCATCCGGTCGATGGGATTGTCGATTGCAGGTGTGTCGAATTTCATGGTCGTTATCCCCTTGCCTCTGCGATCACCGCACCGATCGTTCGTTCCACGAGGGTTATCTTGAAGCGATTTTGCTCCGTCGGGCGAGCGTCGCCGAGAAGTGCCGCACTTGCGGCTTTTGCACCGCTCTTCAGCTCCCGGTCACCTGAGCCTGTTCGCCAGGGTTTGTGAGCGACGCCACCGACAGCCACGCGGCCGGTGCCATCCGGCAGGATCACCGCAGCGACGGATACGAGCGCAAACGCGTAGGAGGCCCGATCGCGCACCTTGCGATAGATATGCTTGCCCCCAATTGGCTTCGGCAGCGTGACCGCAGTTATGAACTCGCCCGGCTCAAGGACCGTCTCGATGTGTGGGGTATCGCCGGGAAGCCTGTGAAAGTCTGCGATCGGGATTGCGCGGCTACGGCCGTCGCCATTGACCGTTTCGACGGTTGCGTCGAGCGCCCTCATCGCAACAGCCATGTCGCTGGGATGAGTGGCGATACAGGATTCGCTGCTTCCGACGACTGCATGCTGTCGCGAAAAACCGCCAAGGGCCGAACATCCGCTTCCCGGCTGCCGCTTGTTGCACGGTTGGTTGGTGTCATAGAAATACGGACAGCGCGTGCGCTGGAGGAGATTGCCCGCGGTGGTGGCCTTGTTTCGCAGTTGACCAGACGCCCCGGCGACCAGGGCGCGGGTAAGCAAACCATAGTCGCGACGGACAGTCTCCTCGCTTGCCAGATCGGTATTGCGGACCAGAGCCCCTATGCGCAGACCGCCATCAGAGGTGGTTTCGATCTTGTCGAGACCAACTCCGTTGATGTCGATGAGATGCGCCGGGTGCTCGATCTCCAGCTTCATCAAGTCCAGGATATTTGTCCCGCCGGCGATGAATTTGGCTTCCGGATTGGCTGCTGCCGCTTTCGCTGCCGCCTGAGCCGTTGTGGCTCGCTCGTATGTGAAGGCTCTCATGCTTCGATCCCCCCGACTTCGGCAATTGCATCGAGAATGTTCGAGTAGGCGCCGCATCGACAGATGTTTCCGCTCATTCGTTCCCGAACTTCTGCCGCGGTGACTTCCACCTTTGCGGAAATGTCTGCAGTGGCGTGGCTTGGGATATTCGACTTGATTTCCTCCAAGACCGCCACGGAGGAACAGATTTGTCCGGGAGTACAGTAACCACACTGAAAACCGTCGTGTTTGATGAATGCGGCTTGCATGGGATGCAGGTTTCCAGGCTGTCCGAGGCCCTCGATGGTGGTGACCTCGTCACCGTCGTGCATCACAGCCAACGTCAGGCACGAATTGATCCGGCGTCCATCCACAATCACGGTACAAGCGCCGCACTGGCCGTGATCGCAGCCTTTCTTTGTGCCGGTTAGATGAAGGTGCTCGCGCAAGGCGTCGAGCAAGCTCGTGCGATTGTCGAGTTCGAGATCATGCATCTCGCCGTTCACTTTGAAGGAAACACTTGTCTTGAAATTCATTTCTTCCCCCGAGGACTGTGCTGCGGCTCCTTTTGCCGCAACTCCCGTGACAGCAATTGCCGCCGCCGAGGAAACAAGTAAGTCCCGCCGCGAAAGTTCCAAATGTGAGTGATCTCTCATCTCCAGCTCCATTCGTTGTTGATGGCCTGGCGCATTCGGAGAAACGCCATATCTCAACATAGGGAGGTAAAAGAAGATGATTAGATGCGCCTTTTCGCTAACACTTATTAGCGAGGCTCATAAATCGGCATACGCGATCCATGGGGCAGCCACCGTCAGCCGCCCAATGTCACCCAGGCTCTCTCTCGAGAGAGAGGGTAGACCACACGCTCATAAAACTAACGCATCTGGCAGAGTTGCGACAATTGCGACCCCGTCCAGCGCCTCGCGAGTTCGCTGGCATCCACCGTGCCGGGCAGCAGGCTTCCCAGCTCACCGCCGATCTGAATTTGAGCATCGGTGATTTTGCATGCTCTTTCGTTGACTGAAACGATCACCGCAATCTCCGACTGCATCGGTGGCATCTCGAAAAGCGCGTCGGGAGGGCTTTCGCAAGTAACTATGGCCGTAGCTCTGAGAGTGGAGTTTTGATCCACGCCACGGCAAAGTTCTGCGGATTGCACGCGGAAATTGCGAGTTTGGTTGGGTCCGGCTGGGAGCTGCTCACAAACCTGTGCTGAGGAAACTGCCCCTGCAATGAGCGGCCATTCAGGCCGCCCAACCAGAGAAAAGCAATTTGCGAAAACGGGGGCGGTTGAGGCGACGAGCGACGCCATACATACAAACAGCGCTGGGATAGGATGTTTCACGGTGCCACGCTCCTCCACGTCTTTCAAACAGTTGTAAAGCTCGATTGCGGCTTTTTCGCTTCGAATGCAGCAGGAGCCGGTTAATCGATCCGTATATGCGCCGTTTGGTCAGGCTTTTCTGGCGGGGAGGATGGCCGACATCCATCTGGTACCTTTTCACGACAACGGATGAATGAGAAAAGTTAGTCGGCTCCAAGTTTCCTGCGTCAAATGGCATAAAAAAAGGGCGGCCAGAGCCGCCCTTTTTATGGAATATTTACGCCGCCCCTGGCCGGTTGATCGTCAGGAAGTGACGAACGACGGGTTTGTCCGGACCAACGTGGTAGGTCAGAACCTTTCCCTGCACGTCTGCATCGGCGTTGGAAACCCGCTTGTGCTGGCGGAGGTGCTCAGCCCAGGATTCCACCATGAACCACTCGACGATCTTTTCCGGATCGGCGGAGTCTTCCGTCACACCCCACCCATAGGCACCATCGCGGCGGCGTTCTTGAGACAGGTGGTCGAGAGCACGCAGGAAGGCTGAACGATGCTGTTTCTCGACCTTGTACTCGATGAGGATCAGGACAGGACCACGGTCATGAGCAACAGGCTCGGCGACCAGCGGTTCCGGCCAGTGGTTGGACGGCACCATGTCGGCGTCACCAGCCGGGAGCTTTACGCGGTGCATGATGAACCCTGCAACGAGCAAGCCAGCTGCACCGATAAGCAATGTGGTCTGAATTCCAACGGCTTCGCCCACAGCACCCCAGCCGAGGCTGCCCGCCGTCATGGCTCCGTTGAATACGGTCAGATAGACAGCAAGGCCACGCCCACGCACCCAGTTGGGCAGAACAGCCTGGGCTGCGCCGTTCAGGGTCGTCAGGGCGGTGATCCAAGCACCACCGAGGAACAGAAGAGCGATAATGGCGACGATCTTCGGCGGGGCGAGCGAAAGGACACCCATGACAACTGCGGTGATCACCGCTGCGCCAAGAAGCAAACCATCCGAGCTCAGGCGTTCGCGTAGCCTCGGCATGACCAATGCTCCACCGATCGCACCGGCGCCGACCGCACCAAGCAGAATACCGTAGAAGCTGGCATCACCACCCAGCAGTTGACGGGCAACCAGCGGAAGAAGTGCCCAGACGGCACTGGCGAATGCGAAGAAGATGGCGGCACGAAGAAGGACGACATGCAGGGGGCGGCTTGAGCGAGTGTAACGTAGGCCAGCCCTGAACGCGCCGAAGAAGTTCTCTTGTAGAGCGTCGTTGGCGTTTTTGGCACGTGGCCACCACACCAGAGCCGCGATAACGAAGATGTAGCTTGCAACGTCTGCGCCATAGGTGATCCCGGCCCCGAACGCTGCCAAAAGCAAACCGCCAGCAGCTGGGCCGATGGAACGAGCGATATTGATGCCGAGGGAGTTGAGAGCGACAGCGCTCTTCACGTCCTCGCGTTTCACCAGTTCAGGAACAATCGCCTGCCAGGTCGGGCCCATCAATGCGGCACCAACGCCGCCGAGGAAGGTCAGGCCGATCAGTGCGCTCACGGAAAGCATGCCTGTCTGCGAGAGGACCATCAGCGAGATACTTACCGAGGCCAGCAGGAGCTGGACCGCAATCAGGAACTTGCGGCGATCCAGAATGTCGGTGAGAACGCCTGCCGGAATGGCAAGCAGGAAGATCGGCAATGTTCCGGCCGCCTGAACCATGGCGACTGCAGCAGGCGATGCCGAGAGGTCCGTCATCAGCCATGAGCTTGCGACATCGCGCATGAAGCTTCCGGTATTGCCGAGAACCGTTGCAATCCACAGGACCGCGAAGACGGGCTGTGCGAGAGGAGCAAAAGTGCCCCCGGATGTTTTCGCGGCGCTCATTTGCCCGCTCCCTTTGCAAGGTCGGCCGCTGCAACGAAGATGAATGCACCGGCCAGACCGATGTGTTCGAAGAAGGCGTTCGTTGCCATCATGCGGTCCATGCCGGGCGCCATTTCCCAGAAGCGAAGAGCAATGAACGTTGCGAGAAGCGTAAAGCCTGCAAGTGCGAGTGCGCCTGCCCAGCGCAGGAAGCCCGAGACCACCATCGCGGAGGCCGTAAGCTCGAACACGATGACGACGACGGCAAAGAGAGCGGCAGGGTGCAGACCGAAATGATTCATCTCAGCAAGCGCGCCATTGAAATCGAAAATCTTGGTGAGTGGACCCTGGATGTAGGCAGCGCAGAGAGCAAGCAGCGATACAGTTCTCGTAATGGGAGAGCCGACGACGCGTGCAAGTCCGCTCAAGGCCGAATTCGATATAGGGGATTGGTAGGTCATATCCTGCTCCTTTTTGGTCGCTGACGGGATCGAGCGGCCGCGTTTGATGGAGCGATATTGGCCGGTGATCGCTCTGCCAACAATTGCAGCAATAGTTTCGATTTAATTGCCAATATTGCAATTATAGGGTCGGATCGCTTGGGCGAGCAAAAGTCGCCCAAGCAAGGACACGATCAGACTGCCCAGCAAGAGCAGCCAAGAGCGCCGAAGAAACCCTTGAGGTCGGCGATCGGCAGTTTCGAGGTCCAGGCTCCCGCATGGTCGTGACCATGCACGCCGCAATCGCTGGCGCAGCCACAGGTCGAGATAGCCGTGCGCCTTAGAGAACGCGCGCCAGCACCTTCCGGCTCGCCCCATGCCGCATATCCGCCGAACTTGCGGACTGGAGACCAGTCGGGCATTGCAGGCGGCACGTCGTTCTCGTCGAGCGTTTTGAAGTCACCCGCTCCATAGACGATTTTGCCGCCAACCATGGTCAGCTCCGATACCAGGAACGAGATCTCGTCTTCGGCGCAGGAGAAGAAGTCCTTGTCGGGAACGACAAGGTCGGCGAACTGGCCTTTTTCGATACGGCCCTTCTTGCCTTCTTCATTCGAAAACCATGTGACTTTTTCAGTCCACATCCGCAGAGCCGTCTCGCGATCAAGGCAGTTGGCACGCGGATAGAGTTGCATGCCACCTACCGTCTTGCCGGTCACCATCCAGGACAGCGAGACCCAGGGGTTGTAGGAGGCGACGCGGGTCGCATCCGTGCCGGCAGAAACGTTGACGCCCTTGTCGAGCATCTTTCGGATCGGTGGGGTCGCTTCGGCAACGCCTTGGCCATATCGCTCGACAAAATATTCGCCCTGATAGGCCATGCGATGCTGGGTTGCGATGCCGCCACCGAGGGCCGCAATGCGGTCGATGGACCGGTCCGAGATGGTTTCGGCATGGTCGAAGAACCAGTTCAAACCTTCAAGCGGAATATCCTTGTTGACCTTCTCGAAGACATCAAGCGAACGGGAGATTGTCTCGTCATACGTGGCGTGCATGCGCCATGGCCAACGGTTCTCGGCCAGAACGCGCACCACTTCTTCGAGTTCGCCTTCCATTTCCGGCGCCATTTCCGGACGTGGCTGGCGAAAGTCCTCGAAGTCCGCCGCGGAGAAGACCAGCATTTCTCCGGCACCGTTGTGACGGAAATAGTCGTTGCCCTGCTTATATTTGACCGAAGACGTCCAGTTGAGAAAGTCTTGCTTTTCTTCCTTGGGCTTCTGGGTAAAGAGATTATAGGCCAGACGCACCGTCATCTGGTTCTCGTCAGAGAGTTTTTGAATGACCTCGTAGTCATCAGGGTAGTTCTGGAAGCCACCGCCTGCATCAATCACACCCGTTACGCCAAGACGATTGAGCTCACGCATGAAATGGCGGGTGGAGTTGACCTGATAGTCGAGAGGCAGTTTGGGTCCCTTGGCAAGGGTGGAATAGAGAATGCCGGCATTAGGCTTGGCCAGCAACAGGCCAGTCGGATTGCCGTTGGCATCACGGGTGATTTCGCCACCGGGTGGATTGGGCGTATCGCGGGTGTAACCGACGGCGCGCAGTGCAGCACCGTTCAAGAGCGCGCGGTCATAGAGGTGCAGCAGAAATACTGGGGTATCTGGCGCGACCGCGTTGATCTCCTCGATCGTCGGCAGACGCTTCTCCGCAAACTGGTGTTCGGTGAACCCGCCGACAACACGCACCCATTGCGGGGCTGGCGTTATCGCCACCTGGCGCTTGAGCATGTCCATTGCATCTGCCAGCGAGCGCACGCCGTCCCAGCGCAATTCCATATTGTAGTTTAGCCCGCCACGCACAACGTGGGTATGGTTATCGATGAGGCCGGGCAGGACGCGCTTGCCCTTGAGATCGACGATCCTGGAGTTGGAACCAGCAAGGGACATGACCTCGCTGTCCGAACCGACTTCAAGAAACAGTCCATCCTTGATGGCGACCGCGGTCGCGTTTGGATTGGTGCGGTCAAGGGTCGTGAAACGACCGTTATGGAGGATCAGGTCTGGGTGCATGGTATCTATTCCGGTCTGGTTGGGATCGGCGGCATTGGCCTTTGAGAAGAGGTTCGAAAACGCCAGGCTCGAGGCCGCTCCAAGGAAGGTTCGGCGCGTCGTCATCAGCTCCGCTCCTCCAAATTGGTTTGCGAACGATGGGCAATCTCCGGAGAATTTCCGCCCTTCGGCATGTGACCGAACATGTGCGGCTTCACCTGCTGGAGCCAGGAAACCGCTGCCGGCTCCTTGCTCCAGAGCGATTTGGCAAGCGGGATGATCTGCTCACCGACGAGAATGCCGAGCAGGCCGACAAGCGCGATGACGGGCGGAGCAGGCGAACGCACGTTGAGCAGGCTGTAGACGATGCCGACCAGCAAACCCGCGCCAAGAGACAGAAGATAGATTTTCATGAGAGTCATCCTCGTTAAAACGGACAACCGCTCCGATGCGTCACCGGAGCGGTTGATCTGGCTTACTTCGCGGGGTTCGGGCCGATGCGCTTGCCATGGCTGACGCGTTCGGCACCGCCGTGGACGTGAGTGACCGCGTAATCGATGCCCATGCCGTAAGCGCCGGAATGCTCCTTCACCAGTGTGGTGACCGCATCGTAGGTTTCCTTGCGAGCCCAGTCGCGCTGCCATTCGAGCAAGACCTGCTGCCAGGTGACGGGTATGACGCCAGCCTGCACCATGCGGTCCATTGCATATTTGTGCGCATCGGAAGAGGTGCCGCCGGAAGCGTCGGCGACCATGTAGATTTCGTACTCCGGAACGTCATGCAAAGCAGAGAGTGCAAAGGTCGTGTTGCAGACTTCGGTCCACAGACCGGAGACGACAATCTTCTTGCGGCCGTTGGCAGCATTCTTTGCCAGCGCATCGCGTACGTTCTGATCATCCCAGGAGTTCATCGAGGTGCGTTCAAGGATGTCATTCTGCGGATAGACGGCCAAAAGTTCGGGGAAGGTGTTGCCGGAGAAGCTCTCGGTTTCAACCGTGGTAATCGTGGTTGGCACGTTGAAAATCTTGGCAGCCTTGGCCAAGCCAACAACGTTGTTCTTCAGGGTCTGGCGGTCTATAGACTGAACGCCGAATGCCATCTGCGGCTGCTGATCGATGAAAATGAGCTGGCTGTTGGCGGGGGTAAGAACTTCAAGCTTGGACATGTCAATTCCTCTTCGGTTGTTTTGGACCGCGAATGCGGCCGGTTATGAAATGAGCAGGACCTTTCGGTCGGATGCCGTGCCCAGGGACAGAGCTTCCAATACCGTCGGGAGGTTGAAACCGATGCTTTCTGTCGCTTGCTGCCTCGGCTGCTGATAGAAAAGGTAGCGCGACTTGCGACCCCGTAGAATTGCAATATTAATTGCGAATGAATTGCTTATATCGCAATAATGATCTCTCGATCCGGCTGAGCTGCGGACTTCGCACGGGGCTGCGATACGCGGCCACTCGTTCCGAAAACTTCTGAAGGAAATTTGATGCGCAGAGTCGGCCTTGAAGACCTCTGCAGCGTCCTTGGTTTCGCTGCTCGGTGGGAAGCGATTTGGCTGAATTTGCTCTGCGCGGCACTGCCAGTGAACAACGGTTGCGCGGTGTGGGAGCCGCGTAATCCTTGGCAGTCTGCCGTTAAGTATTGACGCGACAAGATGGCGGGTCACCGTTGGCATTGACGCCCCATATCGCGATCACGTTGCCTTATACTTGATCTGAACAACCGTTATTCCAAATTGCAGGTGGGTTCGTGCGACCAAGGAGCCAAGCCTGTCACAGCCTACTCCCATTCGGGATAGAGCCACGGGCTCACATCAGCCGTGGGATATCGTCAAAGGAGAACGTGGAGAAGCCCGCCGTTGTGGAGTAACTATCCATGGATATGGATAAAGCTATCAGGACGTGGCGATGCCCTCATCGTAGGCAGAAAACACGCCCGCAACCCAGTCTGCAAATACCCGATACTTCACGCTCGGAAACCGGCCCGCTGGCCTAACTATGTGAACAGGATAACGTGGTGGCGCCCAATCTTGCAGGATGGGGACCAGTGCGCCGCGAGCGATGTGGGCGCGTGCCAAGAATTCAAATGTCTGCCCAATACCCAGCCCCGCTAATATTCCGTGCAAATGCGCAGTCGCATCACTGGTGGAGAGCTTGATCGGGCTGTAGATTTCTATTTTCTCGTCACCATTCATCAATCGCACTGGTGCGGCCTTCAGGCTGCGCGCGAAAAAGTACTGAACGAAAACATGATCACGCTGCAGATCCGATGGCGAAGCTGGCACGCCGTATTTTTCGAGGTACGCCGGGGTGGCGCAGGTTACTATCTCGACGCTGCATAGTTTCTTCGCAACAAGAGATGCGCTGGGCAGATCTCCGGCACGAATGACGCAATCTATTCCCTCTTCAACGATGTCGGCCTGACGTTCTGTCACACCAAGGTGCAACTCGATCTCTGGATAGAGCGCGTAAAACTCTGGCAACCGAGGGATCAGAATCGTATTGGCGAAGGTCCCTCCTACGTCAACACGAAGTTTTCCCCTGGTGGCAAGGCGCCCGCGGGTCGCCTCGTTGTTCATTTCATCGAAATCGGCGATCAGCCGGAGGGCGCGCTCGTAATAAGCAACGCCCTCGGGTGTCACCGTGAGTGAACGTGTCGTTCGTTCCAGCAATTTGAGGCTCAAGCTGGCCTCAAGATCCTGAACAAGCTTGCTCACGGTGGACCGTGGCGCACCCATCGTGCTGGCAGCCTTCGCAAAGGATCCGGCCTCGACGACGCGAACAAAGGCTCTGATTGCTCCCAATTGATCCATTGGCATTTCTCCATAGAAGCCCGATCAGTTGCCACAGACACCAGTGAGCGGGGGTTGTTAGGCAGTCAGCGGCTCGAGATTTGCCTGGATCTGGTCACGGAACGCTTCATACCGGCTCGGCAACTTAAGCGCCTCGCCCAGATGTGCCGTGTCCTCGTCCCGGTCAAACCCCGGCTCGTTCGTGGCAATCTCGAACAACACGCCGCCTGGTGTGCGGAAGTAGATTGCCCAGAAATAATCGCGGTCAATGACGGGCGTAACCTGATAACCCGTGTCCATCAGTGCCTTGCGAACTTCGAGTTGCTTTTCGCGGTTTTCGACGGCAAAGGCGATATGGTGAACCGAACCGGCGCCCTGACGGGCAAACGACGTTTTCGGCAGTGCTGCGACATCAATTGTATCGGCGCCGTTTCCATTGGGAATGATAAAGCGGGTCACGTCACCTTCCTTCTCGGCGCGTTGATACCCCATGAAACCAAGAAGCTCTTCTGTCGCGGCAGTATCGTGCAGGCTGAACCGGGCGCCGGCAAAACCGCGGATAGCTGCATCGCCCGGAATGCCGTCCGCCAGCCACGGCGCGCGGTTGTCATCGGCAGATTCAATCAGCGCCAGACTGTCACCGTCCGGACCCATGAATTGAAGTCTGTTGGCGCCAAAGACGGTGTCAGTTTTCAAGCCATCGACACCGTGCGCGGTAAACCGATCCTGCCAGAATTTCAATGCGCCCTTTGGCACGGAGAACTGGGTTTCCCCGACCTCACCAACACCGGGACGACCCAGCATCATGTTCGGGAACGGGAAGTAGGTCATGACGGTGCCTGCGGAGCCGTTCTCGTCACCATAATAAAGGTGGTAGACGTTCGGGTCGTCGAAGTTAACGGTCTGCTTGACGCGACGCAGGCCCAGTGTGTCGGTGAAGAAGCGATTGTTCTGACGCGCATCCGAAGCCATTGAGGTTACGTGATGCAGTCCCTTGATATCCTTGATCATGTCCTTGCCTTTCAATGTCGCCGTTAGTGTTTGGCTGTTGACGAATATCTAGGCCGATTGATCACGCCAGAGAATTGCAATATTCATTTCGACTGCGTTGCTCTTTTTGAAACAATCCCAATGAACGATTACAAAGCTCTGCGAACCTTCCTCCTTGCAGCCGAAAAGCGAAATTTCGCCCAGGTTGCCCGCGAACTCGACATGACGCCGGCTGCAGTCACAAGGGCTATTGCGGCACTTGAAGCCGAACTCGGCGTTCAGCTGTTTGTCCGTACGACCCGGCAAGTGTCGCTGACAACAGACGGTGCGATCTTCGCCGCCCAGATTCAGCCGGCGGTGAAGACGCTTGAAGAAGCGCGCCGCGACGTGATGAACGCTCACAAAGCCGACGAAGGGCGTCTCAGGATCAGTGCGCCGACGTGGTTTGGCAAGGCGGTGCTCCCACCGATCCTCTCCGGCTTCAAAGAGCGGTACCCGAAGATGGGCTTCGAGATATCACTGTCCGACGGACTGGTGAATATCGTTGATGATGACTACGATCTGGCGATCCGCATCTCGTCTCAGCCATCGGACAAGTTCACGATATGGAGGAAAATCCGCGTCGTGCCGCGCATTCTGGTTGCGGCACCGGGAAGCCGGTTTGTCGAGATGCAGCATCCGAACGAGCTGACGCCAGACGATTGCCTCGCCTATAGCGGCGAAAGCCGGCGAGAGAACTGGGTGCTCTCGGACGGCGGCTCGAGCATGACGATATCGGCAGGGCGCGCCTTCAGCGCCAATAATGGTGAGGTTCTGGCCGACATGGCCGCAGATGGAGCAGGCGTTGCCATGCTGCCGAACTTTCACGTTTCGGAACACCTCAAGAGTGGGCGCCTCGTGCACGTCTTCAAGGGCTGGGCCCCACCCGATCTGTGGTTGACCCTCTACTACCCGCCCTATCAGGCTCTGCCTCCCCGTATTGCATCCTTCTCCAAATTCTTCGAGGAGCAGGTTGCGGCGCAGATGGTCATGCTTGATTGATATCCCGGACTGTCCCGCCACAGCGTCCTTGCTGTGCGGAGATCTCGGCCGCGACCCGCGCCTGTAACTGCCAGAGGTTTCGATCGCGAATGCCCTCTGCCTGAAGATCGACGATCGTGTTGTGCAGATACTGGGCGCAGGAACCGCCCTCTCCGCAGGCACTGGCGATCAGTTTTGCCGTCGTTTCCACCGGTAGCGGCGCCGTCAAACCCGCGCGCTTTGTGCTCGCCCAGAATGTCAGAGCCTTCTGGATGCCGTCAGGCGTTTTGACCTTTACCCAGCGCACCATGTCGATGACTTCCCGATACCTGATTTCGCGGGCGACGAGAGCTCGAAGGTCGTCATGCCGCCGCTCGGACGAGAGTTGCAGGATGACACCGTCGCACTGTCCACCACGCTCAAGCGCCATCATCAGACCTGGCTGCGCGCTCGTTGCCCGCCAGCGCTCGATTTTCAGGGAAAACGAACGATGCCAGCCATGGGCGGTGGCACGTCGCCTGCCGGCTGGCTTGAACTCAGGATTCCAGATGAGGGAACCGTATGCAAACACCCAGATCGGATCGCTATCGGCTTCACGCTCGATAGCGGCAACCAAAGCGTCAAGTTCTGTTTCAGATAACGGCGTCCAGCCCGGCTCCGGGCCGTCGTCACGGACGTCTCTGATAGTCAGGGCTACAAGCTCGGGCGTCAACTGCATCGTCGTCTCGATCGGTAGTGCGGCAAGGATTGCATCAGTGGCCGTGGCAGGTTCCGCCACGGCCACCTCTTATCGTCAGGATCGAATGAATGCCAGAAGATCGGCGTTCAGGACATCGGCATTCACGGTCAGCATGCCATGCGAGAAGCCGGGATAGGTCTTCAGCGAACCATTCTTCAGCAGCTTGGCGGACTTCAGTGCAGAATCCGCGATTGGAACGATCTGATCGTCTTCGCCGTGGAGAACGAGCGTCGGCACCGTGATTGCCTTCAGATCTTCCGTCTGGTCGGTTTCGGAGAAGGCCTTGATGCCATCATAGTGCGCCTTTGCACCGCCCATCATGCCTTGGCGCCACCAATTCTGGATTACGCCTTCCTGAACCTTGGCGCCATCGCGGTTAAAACCGTAGAACGGGCCGGCCGGGACATCGCGGAAGAATTGCGCCCGATTGGCCGCCAGCGCCGAACGGAAGCCGTCGAACACTTCGATCGGCAGGCCTTCGGGATTGGCTGCGGTCTTCAGCATCAGCGGCGGGACTGCCGATACCAGAACGGCCTTGGCGACACGACCGGCCGGCTGACCAAACTTCGCCACATAGCGCGCCACTTCGCCACCGCCGGTGGAATGACCGATATGCACGGCATTTTTCAGATCCAGCGCTTCGACGACAGCGAAAGCGTCGGCGGCATAGTGGTCCATATCATGCCCTTCGGAAACCTGGGCAGAGCGTCCGTGGCCACGGCGATCATGGGCAACGACCCGGTAACCGTTGGCGAGGAAGAACAGCATCTGGGCATCCCAGTCGTCAGACGATAACGGCCAGCCGTGATGGAAGACGACGGGCTGAGCATCCTTGGAGCCCCAATCCTTGTAGAATATTTCGACGCCGTCCTTGGTGGTGATAGTACCCATGGTCTTGTTTCCTTCGATTGATGTGTTGGTGGGGGCAGCGTTTGCTGCGAAGGTGAATACGGGTGAAATGGCCATCGCCGCTGCGGCTGCACCAACTGAAAGCAGTGCGCCACGGCGCGTTATGGAAAAGTCGTTCTGGGTCATCTCACGTCCTGCAAATGTATGGTTTCGTGTTTCAGGCGACGCCGTTGCTCGTCTGATGCGTGGATATTGCTACCAAGTCGCGGGCACAACAATTGAACTAATAATTTATAGTTTGTTGTGAAATTCGAAATAATACGTTCCGGTCGCTATCGGGACAGTGCGGATTGTCCCGATAACGCGGAATCTATCATTTCTGCTTTGCCGAGACGGCCTTGGCGGCAGCATCGATGGTATCAGCGACGACCGTTGGCTGCGTCATGAACAGGGCGTGGCTTGCTGAGACCTTGGTGATCTTGGCTTTGATGCGTTCGGCCATATGGATCAGCATTGCCTGGTCGAATGCCTTGTCCTCGGTAGCGATCACAGCCCAGCTGGGCTTGGTGCGCCAGGCAGCATGTTCGAGCTTCGTGCCGAACGCCGACATGTTGATCGGGACCTGAGCGTCCCTCATGAACGCAACATCGGCATCGCTAACGTCATGAGCAAAACCAGCCTTGAACTTTGCCGGGCTGACATATCCAAAACCATCCTTCGTGGTTTCGATGACGAATTCCGATGCGGGAGCAAATCCCTGATATTGCTGGGCTGTCGTTTCGCCGGCATCTGGTGAGAGCGCAGAGACATAGACGAGGCCAGCAACCTTTTCATCAACGCCCGCTTCTGTAATGACCGTGCCGCCCCAGGAATGTCCGACCAGAATGACCGGACCATCCTGCCGCTCGAGAGCACGCTTTGTGGCGGCAACGTCGTCCGCCAGAGAGGTCAGGGGATTCTGGACGATGGTCACGCGGTAACCACGCTTTGTGAGATTGTCGTAGACACCCTTCCAGCCAGAGCCGTCAGCAAAAGCGCCATGGACGAGCACGACGTTTTTTACGGACTGGTTCTGGGAAATCGTGTCGGCAGCGTTTGCCGGCAGTGCGGCAGACAATGCGGCGGCGGCAATTGCAGAAAGGGCGGTTGCGGACTTGCGTGCCATGGCTTTCTCCTTTTTTGTTTTGCGATAACTGTTATCGCGATACACATAAGCTGACAGATGCCGATGCTTCCGTCAAGATAATTATTATCGCGATATTTATTTTTGCCGTATGATTGGCTATATGTATGTGTGAAGGAGCCTAGAATGACCATACGTCACAACAATCCACCGCCATTGCACGACCAGCTGTGCTACGCAATTTATACTGCCGGCATTGCCATCCAGCGCGCTTACAAGCCCCTTCTGGATGAGCTGGGGCTGACGTACCCGCAATATCTCGTGCTAAACGTGCTTTGGAGCGGAGATGAGCAAACCGTTGGCGCCATTGCAAACGCCCTCGCATTGGAATCGAGCACACTGACGCCGCTCTTGAAGCGCCTTGAGACAGCCGGCTTGTTGCGCAGGACCAGAAACCTCAGCAATGAGCGGCAGGTGGTGATCGCGTTGACCGAGGAAGGCCGCGCATTGCAGCACAGGGCGGGTTGCCTCAGCGACACCTTGCTTGCAGCTTCAATGCAAACTCCAAAGGAGCTGGCCGATCTGAACCACGACGTCCGCCATCTCCGCGACGCGATCTATTCACAGATCGGCGGGTGGGACGCGCCCGCCTGATCTGCAGGCGCATCTCGGAACCTACGCTGTCGGCACCGTCCCCCCATCAATTGTGTATTCGGTACCAGTAATCGAAGCCGCACGGTCGGAAGCGAGGAAGGCGATCAGGTTTGCGACCTCTTCCGGTTTTGCCGGGCGGCCGAGCGGAATGCCGCCCAGTCCATCCATGATGATCTTCTTGCCACCCTCAAGGTCAGTTCCGGCCTGCTTCGCCAGGCGCTCTGCAAGGTGGACGGAGGCTTCCGTTTCGATCCAGCCCGGCGAAACCCGAACGACGCGCACACCTTTGGGCGACACTTCCTTCGACATCGCCTTGCTATAGGTCGAAAGTGCCGCTTTCGCTGCGGCATAGGCTGTAGTCGATTCCGGAAGTGGCAGGACTCTCTGGATGGATGTCACATGCACGACGACGCCGCTTCCCCGGGCGACCATATCCGGGACCAGTTGCCGATCCAGCCGGACAGCCGGATAAAGGTTCAGCGACATTTCCTTGTGCCAGTCATCCTCCGACAGGGCAGAAAAGCCGCCCCCCGATGCTGAGGAGCCACCCAGCATATGGACGATGACATCGACGCCGCCAAGGCGCCGCCGCGTGGCCTCTGCGACGATTTCACATCCCTCTTCGGTGCTCAGGTCCGCATCGACGAACAATTCTTCCGGCATGTTTTCCGGACGGACACGCGCTGTCGTCAGCACCTTTGCGCCGAGTTCGCGAAACAGGCTGACGGTCGCAGCGCCAGCACCCTTGGTTCCAGCCGTAATGAGTGCGCGTTTGCCTTTCAGATTGAGAAAGTCGGTCATGACCGGATCTCCAGCCTGACGATCCTGTCACCCTTGATCGTGAAGGCATGGATTAGCATCACCGGACTGCCGGGAAACTTGCCACTCACCCTCGCCCGCACGAGTACCTTGTCACCGTCAACCGTGGTTTCCACAGGTTCGGCAACGTATTGAGCCGAACTCTTGGCGGCCAACCACCATTGACGGATGGCGGCAGTGCCCTGATAGCGGGCATTCTCGTCCTCGACCACCGCATCGACATCAAGCGTTTGCAACAGCCCGTCGGCATCGTTGCGGGTGTCAGCGTCAAAATACATATTCACAACTTGGGGCATATCCATCTTATTTCTCCTTGTGAGGTGCCCCTAAGTTAGTGCTCTACCATTGCATGGATAAGTGGGATAAATATGCACGCGATGTTGAACAGATCGGGATAATGGAACAGTTAAACCTTAGGGAACTCGAAGCAGTCATCGCGATCGCCAGGCGCGGGACGTTTCGCGCAGCGGCTATCGATCTCGGTATGTCCACAACTGCGCTCAGCCACACCATCGGCAGGCTTGAGGCGGGGCTCGGCGTACGATTGTTCAATCGCACCACGCGCAGCGTCTCGCTGACAGATGCCGGCAGGCTCTTTGTACAGCAGGTTGCGCCTTCGCTTCAGGACCTTCATGCCGCTCTGGAAACGGTTCGCTCACAACGCGAGACACCGTCTGGAACGATACGCATCAATGCGGCACCGTTTGCAGCACGCGCCATCATCTCACCGCTCGTGCTTGAGTTCCTGCGTCGCTATCCCGAGATGAATGTCGATCTGGTCACGGAAGGAAAAATGGTTGATATCGTCAATGACGGTTTTGATCTGGGCGTCAGGGTGGCAGGTCTCGTTCCCAGCGACATGATTGCCGTTTCGCTCGGCCGGCCCCAGCGACACGCTGTTGTTGGTTCTCCGGACTATTTCGCACAACATCCCAAACCCGTGGTTCCTCCGGATCTTCTCAATCACAGATGCATTCGCGTTCGCTTGCCGGACGGCTCACTGTTTCGATGGCGATTTGAAAAAGACGACGAGCCGGTGCAAATCGATGTGCGAGGCCCGATCACACTTGATGAAGCGGGCCTTGTGAGGACTTCGGTGCTGGAAGGTACCGGCCTGGGCTATACCATGGAAGAGGAAGTGCTCCCCGACATCAAAGCGGGGCGCCTTGTCCGGGTGCTGGAGGACTGGACACCACCGTATCCGGGGCTCTGCCTGTATTATCCCGGGCGCCGCAATCTGTCGGCTGGAGTGAAAGCGTTTCTTGATCTGGCCCGCGAGCTTTCGCGACGAGCGGCTGACTAACCCGCTGACCCCGCATTTGTAGTGGCGGCCCTTTGGGGAGCCGCCACACACGTCTTGGAATAGGGAAACAATCAAGCCTTGATGAAGGCCAACAGGTCTGGATTGATCACGTCGGCATGCGTGGTCAGCATCCCGTGCGGGAAGCCCTTGTAGATCTTCATCGTGCTGTTCTTGATCAGCTTGGCCTGAAGCTCTACGGCGGCCTTGTAGGGAACGACCTGGTCGTCATCACCCTGGGTCACCAGCGTGGGAACGGTAATCGCCTTCAAGTCTTCGGTCTGATCTGTCTCCGAAAACGCCTTGATACCTTCATAGTGCGCCACGGCGCTGCCCATCATCCCCTGGCGCCACCAATTGTCGATCACACCCTGCGAAACTTTCGCATCCGGCCGGTTGAAACCATAAAATGGGCCCGACGCAACATCGAGGAAGAACTGCGCGCGATTGGCTGCCAGGGCGCTACGGAACCCATCGAAGACTTCCATCGGCGTGCCATCAGGATTGGCTGCGGTTTTCAGCATCAGCGGCGGAACGGCGCTGACGAGGATAGCCTTTGCCACGCGTCCCTGTGGCTGACCATGCCGTGCGACGTACCGAGCGACTTCGCCGCCGCCTGTGGAGTGACCGATATGAACGGCATTGCGCAGGTCAAGATATTCGGCGACGGCGGAGGCATCGGCAGCGTAATGATCCATGTCGTGACCATTGCTCACCTGGCTGGAGCGTCCATGGCCGCGGCGGTCGTGGGCCACAACACGATATCCCTTGCTGAGGAAGAACAGCATCTGGGCATCCCAGTCGTCTGACGACAGCGGCCAGCCATGGTGGAAGACGATCGGCTGTGCATCCTTCGGACCCCAGTCCTTGAAGAAGATCTCTACGCCGTCTTTGGTGGTGACGAAATTCGTGGTCATCGATGCAATTCCTTCTGGGTTACGGGAAATTTTCTTTTCGGAAGCCATCGCCGGCATGGCCAAGGCCAGAGAAACCGTGGTGCCGGCCAACAGGACCTGCCGACGGGACAGTGAAAGTTCGTTGATCATGGGCCTCTCCGAAATTTCGCGCGCTCATTCGGCGCCGCGGGTGCTTTCGAACAGGAACCAGGCACGGCGCTCTGCATCATCCACCCAGTTTTCGATCAGGCTGGCGGTTGCGATGTCGCCATGGTCTTCACAAAGATTGTGTGTCGCCTTCATCAGCGAGACGAGTGTGAGGTTATCGTCGCGAAGCTCGGCCAGCATATCCGCCGGGGTCACGAAATCGGCGTCGTTGTCGAGAAGCCGCTGCAACCTGGAAATATGGCTGATCGAACGAAGTGTGGTGCCGCCGATCTTGCGGGCTCGCTCGGCAATGTCATCCGTCATGGCGAAAATCTGCTCGCCCTGCTCGTCCAGCATCAGGTGGTAATCACGGAAATGCGGACCGCTCATATGCCAGTGAAAATTCTTCGTCTTGAGATAAAGCGCGAAGACATCGGCCAGCAGCGCCGTCAACGCGCCGGAAATATCGGCGGTTGCGTTCGTGCCAAGGGCAGTCGGTGTTGCAAGAGGCGACTTGCGATGTTTTTCAGCGAGGGTGCGGTTCATGGTAATCTCCATTGGGTTTGGGCTTGGGTTTGGGTTTCAGGGATTCAGGGCTTCAGAGCCGTGCAACGATCAGCGGATCGTCGATATCGACAGGAAGAGGCAGGAGGGCTTGCTCGGAAAGGCCCAACTGGCTAGCGATCACATTGCGTGAATAACCGGCCGCCGCTGCTCGGTAACCGATATCTTGTGGCGCGCTGCGACTGAAGAAAATCAGGATATGCAGTGTGCCACTGCCGGTGTTTTCGATGTGATGCGGGTAAGCCGGCGGCACGAAATAGGCGTCACCCGGATGGATCGAATAAGTGTCAGCGCTTCCATCGGGATCAAGGACTGTCATCTGACCGGTCCCTTCGAGCACATAGCCCATTTCGGCGGTCTCGGGGTGCCAGTGCGGTTCGCGCAGGCCAATCTCGCTGATGCGGACAGAAAACATCGAAAGACCATCGAGAACAGACCAAGCCGGAGCCTGCGCGGTCCTTGCAGAGCCCGCCGGCGACGACACGTGCGGCGCTGACTCCTCGACACGGAATTTGAGCCTGTTTGGATGAAGCGCCTGCTTTTCAATGGCTGGCTGGGCCTGCAGGTCGAATATCTCTGTGTTTGCGTTCAGCCTGCCAAAACTCGGCGGCTTTTGCGGTTGCCACTCGAATGTGCTCAGCAGCACGGCGTCGGACATCACGTCGAAGGCGCCAGACAGGCTGAAATCTTCTGGATCCTCGTTCGAAAAGGCAAGGATGAACTCCGCCTCCGTCTCACCGGTATTTTCAATTGCGTGAACCGTGCCTGACGGAACGAAGAACATTTCGCCAATGCCGATAAGAAAGACGTCGCGGCTGCCATGATTGCCGACGACAGTCACCAGTGCCTGGCCGCGGACACAGTAGCCCAGTTCATTGGCATTCGCATGCCAGTGAGGCTCCCTGATCGCGTGTGCCGTGAGCACCAGCCTGCGTATTGAAAGGCCTTTGAGGATTGGCAGTTGATCGGGACCAAGGCGCGTGATCGATCCCGCCGGGCTTTCGAAGGCTGCAGGCCGGTCCTTGAGAGAAAGAACATGTTTTGAAATCTGCATCTTCAGCTCCTGCCCACATCGTTTGTTTGACGAGATGGTTGTAGGCGAGGATCTGGTTGCGCGGTATCCAATGCTTGGTTAGTCGGACTGACACCTAAGTATAGTGGCTCGCCTGCCGAACCGAGGCTACAAATTCAGGCCCTCCACTGAAGAGATGCTGGATGCCAATGCACCCTGAATTTTCAAGCGCGCCCTTTCACATGGATGTCGCGATCCATCTGAGGCCATCCCAGTCCTGGAATGGCCTTTCTTTTTTGCGCGGTTATGAGATTGAGTTTGCATAGGAATATTGGAATTGCCATTTGCGTTTTGGCAGCAGGGATGGCTTGATAATGCGGTCGATCTCAACGTGGGAAATCTCCTTGCATTCGCTGGTCCTGGTAAACCCGGAAAGACGGCTGCCGGCGCGCTTTGAACTTGGCGTGCTCGTCTGCGCATTTTTGCTCGCAGCGCTGATCTTCTATCTCGATACCTATACCGACATTCACAGCGCGCTTGCCACGCTCTATGTCATCACCTTGCTTCTGTCGGCAGAAACCCTGACAGAAAAAGGAACGATACTGGTGACCGGTATCTGTATCAATCTGGCGGCAGTCTCGTATCTTGCAGCTCATGGGCTGCAAACCGACCTCGCCGCAACCCTACGCCTGGCGGTCGCGGTTGCTGCAATGTTGATCACCTGCGCCTTGATCATCCGCAATCAGCGCGCGCGCCTCAATCTTGTGAAATTCAATGCCGCCCTGCAGAGCAGCGAAGAGCGCTACCGGACGATTTTCGAGCAAAGCCGCGTTGCACTTTGGGAGCGCGACTATTCGCAGGTCCGCGCCATGCTGATGGCGTTGAAAGCAGATGGTGTCAAAGACCTTAGTGCTCACGCTCGGGAGAACCCGGATTTTCTGGAGCGATGCATCGTTAGCGTCCCTACCGTTGCCGCCAACGCGGCGGCACTTGAATTGCTGGGCCATGTGGGCAACAACAATCCCGGCGCCATGCGCCGCTATATTGCCCAGGACGACGCCACCTTTCTCGATCTCATCGCGGCAATTTTCAACAACGAGACGCATTTCGAAGGCAAGGGCAGCATCATCACCAGCGATGGCACCAGCAAGTTTGTGCTGCTGACCGTTGGCTTTCCTGAAGATCCTGCCAATTTCAACCGTGTCATTGTGGGTATGTTCGACATTACGGAGCGGGAACTCGCCCAGAAAGCACTGTTCGAGGCCCAGGCGGAATTGGCATTGGCGTCGCGCGCGGCAACAGTCGGCGCATTATCGGCTTCGCTCGCGCACGAACTCAATCAGCCGCTCGGCGCCTTGGTGGTCAACGCCCAGACCCTGCAGCGCTGGCTGGATCGCGACCCGCCGGATCTGGCAGCCGTTTCCCGCTCAGCTGAGCGCATCGCTCGTGACAGCCAGCGTGCCAGCGACATCATTCAGAGCGCACGATCAATGCTTGGTAACCGCCCGCCCGATATCGAGCCGGTTTCGCTGGCCGATCTCGTCACGGAGACACGCGCGCTGATGGAGAGCGAGCTGGTCAGAAACGGGGTCGTTGTTGAAATAGCTGAAGCAAGCGATGTGCCCACCGTCAACGCTGTGCGGATAGAGCTGCAGCAAGTCTTGATCAACCTGATCACCAATTCGCTTCACGCCATGGCCGAAACCCCGGAAGCGATGCGGCGGATATCGGTAACGATCGAGCCTGGGGATGATCAAAGCGTGATCATCAAGGTTCTCGACACAGGTCCCGGGCTCAGTCCGGACGTTCTCAAAAACCTGTTCAAACCATTCTGCACGACCAAACCAACCGGGCTTGGCATGGGCCTTGCCATCTGCCGCAGCATGCTCGAAGCCCGCGGCGGCACGCTGTCTGCCGGCAATCACACCGATGGTGGCGCATTGTTCGAAATGATCGTCCCGATGGAGGCAACCCATGAATGATGCGAGAAAGTCCGCCAAACCGCCGAACGGCGATACGCCGGTTGTCTACGTCGTCGATGACGATACTGCGATACGCGAGGCTTTGGTCGATCTGTTCCTGTCAATTCGAACAGAAGCAAAATCCTTTGAAAGCGCCCAGGACCTGCTCGAAAATGCCGATCTGGACCGACCTGGCTGCATTCTTCTCGACGTTCGCCTGCCCGGTGCGAACGGCCTTGATTTTCAGCTCCACCTGGAAAAACTCGGCAACCGAATGCCGATCATCTTCATGACCGGTCACGGTGATATACCAATGACAGTCCGTGCCATGAAAGCAGGCGCCATCGACTTCCTGACCAAACCTTTTCGGGACCAGGACATCCTAGACGCCGTCTCGGTTGCTTTTCAGAAAGATCGGGAAATGCGCCAGCAATCTGCTGCAAATGGCGCCGTCGTGGAGCTGGCCAAGACATTGACCCGCCGCGAGCATGAGGTCATGACGGCTGTCGTGCAAGGCCTGATGAACAAGCAGATTGCGTTCAACCTCGGGATCAGCGAGATCACGGTCAAGCTGCATCGCGGCAATGTCATGCGCAAAATGGAGGCGCGCTCCGTAGCCGAACTGGTGCGCAAGGCGGAACTGCTGGGCCTTTGAGGCCAAAACCTAGACCCTTGTATGGTGCAATGTTGTGTCTCGATGGCGCATATAGAAGCCAGTTGATTTTAAGAGGCAAGGCCCAATCAAATTGTCCAGAACACCTGTCATAGCCATCGTTGACGACGATCGGTCGATCCGCGAAGCCCTTGACGATCTCGTTTTGTCCTGCGGTTACGAGAGCCGGCTGTTTTCGTCTGCGGAAGACTTTCTGGCCCGCGGTGATCGCGTTGCGATCGACTGCATGCTGGTCGACGTTAAAATGCCAGGCTTGAGCGGCATCCAGATGCAGGACGTGTTAAACTCGCGTGGTGATCAAAAGCCGCCGATGATCTTCATGACATCCTATTGCGACGAGCGAACGAGAGCAGCGGCAATGGATGGCGGTGCATTCGCATTCCTTGGGAAGCCGGTCGATTTCAACCAGCTTATACTGTGTCTTGAAGAAGCACTGAAGCACTGAAATTTCCAACACGTTCAGGAGTGGAACCATGTCTGAGCAATGCTCGCACCTGCCGACGATCCGATCGGTCAAGCCCATGACACTTGGCTGCGAGGAATGTCTCGCGACCGGGCAGATATGGCTTCATTTGAGGCTCTGCCGCGAATGTGGCCATGTCGGCTGCTGCGATCAGTCCCCCGGCCGCCACGCGACTGCGCATTTCCACACCACCCGCCACCCCATCATCGAGGGCTATGACCCGCCGGAAGGCTGGGGCTGGTGTTATGTGGACGAAACCATGGTGGACCTGCCTGATCAGACACCGCAACGCGGGCCGATACCGCGATATTACTGAAACTTCGCCGAAAAATCGGCGGTGACCTGCGGACGACATTTCCAGCTGGAGGTAACAGATGGCAGATCTCAGCGCGCGCCTGGACCAGATGTTTCCGGTGCTCACCCCCCATCAGGTCGAGACGGCCAAGCGTTTTGCCAGCGGCGAGCCAAAAGATTTCGCCCGTGGTGACTTCGTCTACAAGGTAGGAGACCACGCAGCGCCCGCCTGGCTGGTGCTGAAGGGATCGATGGACGTGTTTCGCCACGAAGGTCTTTCCGGCGAGGCGCCGATCACGACGCATGGAGCAGGCCAGTTGTCTGGCGAAGTCAACCAGCTGTCGGGTCGACCGACACTTGCCGGGGCCCGCGCCGGGTCCGAGGGCTGCACGGCCATTCCCTTTGATGCCGCCCATTTGCGGGCCTTGGTGATCGGATCGGCCGATGTCGGCGAAATCATCATGCGTGCCTTCATCCTGCGCCGCGTCGGTCTGATCGATGCGGGAGCAGGTTCTGTTCTGATTGGAACCGCTGGCAATGCCGCGCTCTCGCGCCTGCAAGGATTTCTAGCCCGCAATGCCTTTCCCCACATCGTGCTTGATGCTGCCATGGAGGGTGAAGGTAAGGCGCTGATCGAACGTCTGGGTATTCTCGCCTCCGACCTTCCGCTAATGGTCTGCCCCAACGGCACCGTGCTCAAGAAACCGACCGATGCGGAGGCCGCAGCATGTCTCGGCATGACGCCGGACCTCAAGCCCGGAAAGCTCTATGACGTCGCTGTTGTCGGCGCTGGACCGGCGGGCCTTGCCACCGCCGTCTATGCCGCTTCGGAAGGGCTCGACGTCCTTGTCATCGATGAACACTCGATTGGCGGGCAGGCCGGCGCTTCGTCTCGGATCGAAAACTATCTCGGCTTCCCGACGGGCATATCCGGACAGGCGTTGGCGGGACGTGCCTACAATCAGGCTCTCAAGTTCGGGGCGGAAATGGTTCTTCCCGTCGCTGTCAAAAATCTGATCCCTCCGAAAGATGACGCAGGTGTGCTGGCGCTCGAACTCGACGGTGGAAAATCGGTGACGGCCCGCAGTGTCGTCATCGCATCCGGCGCTCGCTACAGGCGACCGGATATCACCAACATTGACGGTTTCGAGGGCAACGGCGTTTCCTATTGGGCCTCGCCGATCGAGGCAAAACTTTGCGCCGGCGAAGAGATCGTCCTGGTTGGCGGCGGCAATTCGGCAGGCCAGGCCATCGTTTTTCTGGCGCCTCAGGTCAAGACACTTCATCTGGTCGTGCGGCGCGCACTCGAAGATACGATGTCGCAATATCTGATCGACCGTATCAAGGCCCTGCCGAACGTCCAACTGCACATGCATTGCGAAGTGGACGCGATCAATGGCGATAACGCCACTGGCATCTCCTCCGCAAGACTGCGCAACCGCCTGGATGGAAGCGTGAACACCTTGCCGCTTCATCATCTCTTCCTTTTTATCGGCGCGGATCCGAACGCTGGCTGGATCAGCAGCCGGGTGCAAACCGACGACAAGGGCTTCATCGTCACTGGGCAATCCTTCGATGAGCATTGTCGTTTTTCCCGCAAGCCATTGCCTCTCGAAACCAGCCTGCCGAATGTCTTTGCCATCGGGGATGTCCGTGCCGGATCGACCAAGCGGGTCGCGGCAGCAGTTGGGGAAGGTGCCGCCGTCGTCTCGCAAATCCACGCCGCACTAAGCCTGATAAAGCCCCCAAACTGAAGCATCCGACCTTTCTCAAAATCAAAAACCCGCTGGCAGAAGCCAGCGGGTTAAAAATATCGTTCTTGAGTACCGTGACAGACAGCCGGTCGATACTCAGATAGCCGACGCACCGAGTTGCCGGCCATAAGCAACGATTTCCCGGCCAACCGCGATGCGATCATCCTCGAACCGCTGCAAGGCACTGGGAAGGTCAACCTCGGACTCCAGGCTGTCGCTCAACGCCATGACATCGCCCGCTGCTTTCGACACGCCCATCGCGGTGTGCGGACGCGCGACAAAGGCGGCGTCGCCGATGAGGACGACCGAACGGCCGGTCATGCGGGGCGACTCGTAGTCGAAAATGCCCTGGATAGAGGGGCTTGGCTCCGCCTCGACCGCCTGCGCGAATTGCGGCGGAAGCATCTGCAGCGCATCGACTCGCAACGCCTCCAGACGGTCGCTCGACAGGCCACTACGCGGCAGCGAAAATGCATGCGTTCGCCCATCCAGATCGGTGAACGTGTGGGCAAGTTCGCTTGCTGGCACTTTGCGATACCAGACCCAGTTATATCGGCGATTGCCGATGTCCATTTCGCCCTTTGAGCCCGGCACAAGATAACCGAGCGCATGTACGCCCGGCCTGACATGAAAGGCAAACCGGTCGAGAAGCAGATTAGCTGCCGTTGGAAGCCTCGTTTCTGGTATCAATCCACGCCATGCGACATAGCCGGAATAGCGGTTTTGAGTGTCTCCGGGATTGACCGCTGCCCGCACCACCGAACCAAGGCCATCGGCACCGATAACCAGATCGGCATTCACGCGCGTGCCGTCACCAAAAATCAGCTCCGCGCCACTCTCGCCATCCAGCACTTTGACGACATCCCGACCCAACACATAGCTTCCTGAAGCGATGCGAGAAACGACAGTTTCGAACAGGTAGTCCCAGGAGATCTGGGTCTGGGGCGCCTTAACGGTCTGGGCGATACGGCCGTCCTGATCGAGATAGATGCGTTCCTTAGCCACCACGCCGATACGGGCGACATGCTCGCAGCCAATCAGCCGGAGAATGTGCAGCAGGTCCCTCTGACCGACGAGGCCAGCTCCCCGACCTGCAAGACCGCTCTTCGATCGCTCGTAGATGCGAACATCGTGGCCAGCCTGTTGTAACATGATGCCAGCGAAGAGACCGGCAAGCGAACCGCCGACGATTCCTATACGTAGCTTTTCCATCGTTCCGCCCTCAGTTTCCGACAACCGTCGACGAATGCCGGCGATGATGAAATATTTTCACCGCGAAGGCTGCGAGGCCAAACGCCGCGCCGAGAAGGCTGACGACAAGCCAGCCGCCCTGCCCCCAGGCCAGTGTCGCCATCGCCGAACCTGTGGCACCCCCCAGAAACATGCCAGTCATGAAGACCGTGTTGAGACGGCTACGCGCATCGGCATCCAGGGCATAAATGATGTGCTGGTTAGAAATCAGCGCGCTCTGTATGCCGAAATCAAGTACGATGACGCCTACAACCAAGGAAGCGATCGATGCCCAGAGGCCGAAGATAAGCCAGGCGGCGATCGTCAATCCGGCGCCCATCCAGACCACGAAATGCGGTCCCCGTCTGTCGGCAACAACTCCTGCCAGAGGCGCAGCAAAAATGCCTACCGCACCGACGATCCCAAACAGACCCGCGACATCCGCACCGAGCTGAAATTCTGGCCCCGCCAGATAGAGAGCGAGGATGGTCCAGAAGGCCGTGAACGACGCGAACAGAAACGCCTGGATGATAGTCGCTGCCCTCAAGGCCGGGTGGCGTTTCCATAGCTGGCCGAGCGACCGGAGCGCCTGATGATATCGCAAAGTCGAGGTTGGCCGATGATGCGGCAGGACCGCAAACATGAGGCCCGCGGCGAGCAGGGCGAGCGGTACGCCGATCCAGAACATTTCCCGCCAGCCAGCGTGTTCGCCCACAAAGCCCGACAGGGTGCGGCTGAACAATATGCCCGACAATACGCCTGCCATGACGGTGCCGATTGTGGCGCCGCGCTTTTCCGGCGCGGCCAGCGATGCCGCAAAGGGCACGATCTGCTGGGCGACTGTCGAGCATGCTCCAACCATGACCGATGCTGCAACCAGCATCCAGGCCGTCGGCGCCAGTGCAGCGAGCGCGAGCGCGGCGGCAAGCACCACGAATTGCCCGATGATCATCCGGCGGCGATTAACGAGGTCGCCGAGCGGCAGTAAAAGGAACAACCCCAGTGCGTAACCGAGTTGCGTTGCGGTGGGCACCATGCCGGTAACTGGCTGCCGACTGAAATCCGCCTCGATAAGGCCGAGCATCGGCTGATTGTAGTAGATGTTTGCGACGGCAATACCGCCCGCGACGGCCATGGCCAGAAGCGCAACTTGTCCGATCGCATCATTGTGGGTGGCGTTTGCCGCCCCGGCTTGCATCTGTCCTGTCTTTTCCATGATACTGTTCCACCGCCAATCTTGATCTGGGCAAAATATGCTCAATCTCGTTGGCCGCACATTCGATAGACGTCTACCTGGACCTATACATCGGTCTAGGTTCGTACTGATGCGTTCGATGCTAGATTTATTGAAACACGCTGAAGGGAGACTGTGATGAGCGAGAAGCGGCCGGATGGGATAGAGCATTATACAGCGCCAGCAGGTGGCTGGGGCGCACTAAAAGCCGTCGCCAAAACCCTTGCTCACCAGCAGATCATCGCCGAGGGCGCGGCGACATTGTTAAAGGCAAACCAGCCCGAAGGCTTCGATTGTCCTGGCTGCGCCTGGCCCGATCCGAAGCACACAAGTTCGTTTGAGTTCTGCGAGAACGGAGCAAAAGCGATCACCTGGGAATCGACGGCCAAGCGGGTTGGCCCCGATTTCTTTGCCGCTCATTCGGTGACTGATCTCTGGCAATGGACCGACCACAAGCTTGAAGATCAGGGGCGCCTGACGCATCCGCTGATCTATGATCATGCCAGTGACCGCTACGTGCCGATCGAATGGGATGCCGCATTCGCGCGTATTGCCTCGGAGTTGAACGCCCTTCCCAGCCCTCATATGGCCGAGTTCTACACGTCCGGTCGTGCCTCCAACGAAGCGGCGTTTCTCTTTCAGCTCTTCGTTCGCGCCTATGGCACCAACAATTTCCCCGACTGTTCCAACATGTGCCACGAAGCCACCAGCGTCGGTCTGCCCCTGTCGATCGGTGTCGGCAAGGGCACTGTAACGCTGGAGGATTTCGATCATGCCGACGCGATCTTTTCGTTCGGGCACAATCCCGGCACCAACCATCCGCGCATGATGACGACATTACATGAGGCCTCCCGCAGGGGTGTGCCGATCGTCGTCTTCAATCCACTCAAGGAGCGGGCGCTGGAGCGGTTTGCAGCCCCGCAGGATCCGATCGAAATGGCGACGATGTCATCCACGCCGATCGCGTCTGCCTATCATCAGGTTCGTACCGGCGGCGATCTTGCCGCACTCAAGGGCATGATGAAGCGCATCTTCGAGCGGGACGCGGCCGATATTGAAGCTGGCGGACCCGGCGTCATCGACCGCGATTTCATCGCGGCGCATACGATTGGCCTCGAAGCCCTGCAAGCCGATATCGACCAGACGCAATGGCCAGAGATTATCGAGAAATCCGGCCTGTCACTGGAAGCGCTCGATAGCGCCGTGGATGTCTACCTCAAGGCGAAAAACGTCATTCTCTGTTATGGCATGGGCATCACACAGCATGCCCATGGCACGGCCAATGTGCAGCAACTCGCCAATTTCCTGATGCTGCGCGGCAATATAGGCCGGCCAGGCGCCGGTATCTGTCCCCTGCGCGGCCATTCCAACGTTCAGGGCGACCGGACCGTCGGCATCACTGAAATTCCCAATGAGGCTCTTCTTGCTGGCATGGAGAAAGCCTTCGGTTTCCGCCCGTCTGGTGAAAAGGGCCATAATGCCGTGGAGGCAATCGAGGCCATCATTGAGGGCAGGTCGAAAGCGTTGGTGTGCCTTGGTGGCAATCTTGCTGTCGCAATGTCCGATCCTGAAGCGACGTTCGCGGGCATGCGGAAACTCGATCTGGCCGTTCATCTTGCGACAAAGCTCAATCGCTCGCATCTGCTGCTGGCAAAGACATCGATCCTCCTGCCGGTTCTGGGCCGAACGGATCTGGATATTCAGGCGACAGGGCGCCAATCCGTCACGGTAGAGGATTCCATGTCGATGGTGCACGCGTCGCGCGGTTTCCTCAAACCGCCAAGCGATGAGTTGCGCTCGGAACCCTGGATCGTTGCCGGCATGGCCAAGGCGACGCTAGGTAACCGACACGACATCGACTGGGACGGGATGGCCGGCGACTATGAGCAGATCCGCGACAAGATCGAAATCGTATTTCCCGATTTTCATGATTTCAATACGCGCGTGAAAACGCCCGGAGGCTTCCGGCTCACGGTGGCGGCTTCTGATCGTGTGTGGAATACGCCGTCCGGCAAGGCCGAATTTCTCGTCGCACCGGGCCTTGATGAGGACACACGCTTGCACGACCCCGAAGCCCTTGTGCTGACCACCTTGCGCAGTCATGACCAGTACAACACCACCATATACAGCCTCGACGACCGCTACCGTGGTGTCTACGGCCGCCGCGACGTCATCTTCATGAACCAGCGGGACCTTGAGACGCGGGGACTAAGAGACGGAGACCTCATCGATGTCGAAGCAATTTGCGGGAGTGGCGCCAAAACCGCTACCGGATTTACCGCCGTTGCCTACAATATTCCGCCCGGCTCGGTAGCAGGTTATTACCCCGAAATGAACCAGGTCATTGCGCTCGCAGACTACGACAGGAAATCCGGGACCCCAGCATATAAGGGCGTTCCAGTGAGGATACGCCGATCCACGTAGCCGAGTTTGATTTTACCAAACAATCTGGGCCAGCTTCCCAGAAACAGAAGCTTCGTTGCAGCCAGCGACAAGATGTTGGCGGCGAAGCACGAAAAATTAGGTAGCCGATACGACGTGTTCCTTGTGTTGAGCGCATTATTAATGATAAGCGTCAGCAATACTCT
>Ga0160467_100071_pt1 | contig 152667 bp, 128 predicted proteins | sample HID1972I_E11MG_FD_108221 | JGI IMG/M metagenome (GOLD analysis project Ga0160467, IMG submission 108221) | Enriched pill bug-associated microbial communities from UW Madison campus, WI, USA - HID1972I_E11 MG | ecosystem: Host-associated > Arthropoda: Insects > Digestive system > Unclassified ... | reverse complement strand
TGCAATTGCTGACCAAGAGGGAGCATTCGGTTGGTGAGCTTTCGATCCTTGTGGGTCTCAGCCAGTCCGCTTTGTCACAGCATCTTTCGAAGCTTCGTCGCGGCAGGTGGGTTGAAACGCGGCGTGACGCACAAACCATCTATTATTCCAGCACATCGCCCGCTGTAGCGAAGCTTTTGTCAACACTTGAAGGAATTTTCCCCGCGATCGCCAGCGCTATGGCGCGACCCGACGTGGGGTGCACCTGATCAAATCTTCAACCCATGTTCCCGGCTTCTTTGGCGGGCCTCACAATATCCAATCCCAGGAGTTTTTCGTGACCAGACACACATCCCGCCCTTGGCGAGCAAACGCCACCCGTTTTCCCCGCGGCATGGCTCGTACCGTCCTGTTTGCAGGCACCTTGACTTCCCTGCCGATGGTCGTCCACGCGGCCGACTTAGATACGAGTGATGCTGTCGTGTCTCCGCCGCAGCAGTTCGACACAGCACGCTACGGGGACTTCCGTGACAGGCTGGCAGACTGGAAGGTCACGATCGGCGCAGGCGCAATCTACATGCCGGAATACGAAGGATCGGACAAGTTCGACGTCAATCCGTTCCCGATCTTCTCGGCGGAGTTCGGCGAGCGCATCAGCGTCGATATCACAGGTGTCACCGTCGATCTCTATGAGGCGAATGGCTTCAGGGTCGGCGTCAAGGGTGGCTATGAGATGGGACGCAAGGAAGACGATTCCGACTATCTGCGCGGCCTTGGCGATATCGATCCCGGTGGCGTTATCGGCGGCATCATCAGTTACGATGTCGGCCCGTTTCAGGCATATGCGAAGCTTGACAAGACGATCGGGGGCAGCGATGGGTTGACGGGCACCGTCGGTGCTAAGGCGTCGTATAAATACGAACGCTTTATCTTCTCCGCCGATGTTTCCGGCACCTGGGCGGACGACAAGCATATGGAGTCGTATTTCGGTGTCACGGGAGCTCAATCGGTAACTTCAGGCTTGGCACAATACGACGCCAAAGCGGGTGTAAAGCGCGTCGACGTCAAGGCTTCCGTCACCTACATGATGACTGAAAACTGGCTTGTGACTGGCGCAGCCGGTGCTGGTTTCCTGATGGGTGACGCCAAGGATAGTCCAATCGTCAAGGATGATGTGCAGCCATTCGCGATGCTGGGCGTCGCGTATCGCTTCTAATCACCGCGGCGCCATCTCCCCATTACGGAAATGCGCTTCAAACACTCACTGGCGTTTCGATACCAGTGGGTGTTGTCTTGATAACACATAGTGGAGGTATCGGATTACTTCGATTTGGATCGCTCGAGTCTCGTAGAAAGCGTTAAAACGCTTTACCGAACTTGAAGCGTATGAAGTCCCGCCCGTTCGATCTCGATCTCCACTTTGGATGAGAAAACTGGCTACAAGGGCATCCAAAAATCGCCGCATAACATCAGAGATTTTGCCACCGGCCGTCCGTCCCAGCAAGGCAAATTCTGGAAATCAAAGACCCGTTCAACCGCTTTGATTGAGTTTAAGTTGAGGCCAAATCGCTTTGCGGGACTTTGTGAATTCTTGTGTCGTCCTTCAAGAACCAATGCCGATACAAGACAATGTCGCAGACGGACAGTTGTGGACGTGGGTGCAATAGACGATCTGTGGGCGCGAGCTCGTCGAGCATCGGAGGATAATAGTCATGAAAATCTTGGTCACGGTCAAACGAGTTGTCGACTACAACGTGAAAATTCGCGTGAAATCCGATGGCACGGGCGTTGAACTTGCCAACGTTAAAATGTCGATGAACCCGTTCGACGAAATCTCTGTCGAAGAGGCTCTTCGTCTGAAGGAAGCTGGCAAGGCCGAAGAAGTGGTCGTTGTGTCGATCGGTCCGGCCAAGGCCGAGGAAACGGTGCGCACGGCGCTGGCCATGGGTGCCGACCGCGCCATCCTGATCGAAACAGATGAAACGGTTGAGCCGCTGGCAGTCGCCAAGCTTTTGAAAGGCGTGGTCGACGCGGAGACACCGGATCTGGTTATCCTCGGCAAGCAGGCAATCGATGACGACAGCAACCAGACCGGCCAGATGCTGGCAGCGCTTCTCGGCTGGGGTCAGGGCACCTTCGCATCGAAAGTCGAGATCGCTGATGGCTCCGTTGCCGTGACCCGCGAAGTCGATGGCGGCCTGCAGACCGTTTCGCTGAAATTGCCTGCTATCGTGACCACCGACCTTCGCCTCAATGAGCCACGTTATGCGTCGCTGCCAAACATCATGAAGGCCAAGAAGAAGCCGCTGGACAAGAAGACCCCGGCCGATCTGGGTGTTGATATTGCGCCGCGCCTCAAGGTTTTGAAGACCGAAGAACCGGCTGGCCGCAAGGCAGGCGTCAAGGTTGGCTCGGTTGCAGAGCTGGTATCGAAACTCAAGGCCGACGGCGTATTGTAAGAGACGGATAAGGGAGATTTTATTATGGCCATTCTTCTTCTGGCAGAACACGACAACGCAACCCTTTCCGACCAGACCGCCAAGACGCTGACGGCAGCCACCAAGATTGGTGGCGACGTGCATGTGTTGGTGGCTGGCTCCGGTGCAAAGGCTGCCGCCGATGAAGCAGCAAAGCTGTCCGGCGTTGCCAAGGTACTGCTTGCTGACGACGCGTCCTACGCAAACCAGCTGGCAGAACCGCTTGCTGCGCTGATCGTCTCGCTGAGCGGTTCCTACGACGTCATCATCGCACCTGCGACCGCATCGGCCAAAAACGTTGCGCCGCGCGTTGCAGCTCTGCTCGACGTCGCACAGGTTTCGGAAATCACTGAAGTGGTTTCCGCTGACACCTTCAAGCGCCCGATCTATGCCGGTAACGCCATCCAGACCGTACAGGCAACTGACGCCAAGAAGGTCATCACCGTGCGTACGGCATCTTTCGCTGCGGCGCCGGCCGGTGGTTCCGCTGCTGTTGAAGCGATCGCTGCTGCGGCAAACCCAGGCGTATCGTCCTTCGTGTCAGACGCGCTGGCATCGTCTGATCGTCCTGAACTGACATCTGCCAAGATCATCATCTCCGGTGGCCGCGCACTCGGCTCGTCGGAAAAGTTCAAGGAAGTCATTCTGCCGGTTGCTGACAAGCTGGGCGCGGCCGTTGGCGCATCGCGTGCGGCGGTTGACGCCGGTTATGCACCAAACGACTGGCAGGTTGGCCAGACCGGCAAGGTTGTTGCTCCCCAGCTTTACATTGCTGCTGGTATTTCCGGTGCTATCCAGCACCTGGCCGGTATGAAGGACTCGAAGGTCATCGTTGCCATCAACAAGGACGAAGAAGCACCGATTTTCCAGGTTGCCGATTACGGTTTCGTCGGGGATCTCTTCGAACTGCTCCCGGAGTTCGAGAAGGTGCTCTGAGAGTCTGACAGTTCGAAGGATGTTTGTTCGTGCGTATACGACGCGGACGCAGATCACTGTCCATGGCGAAGGTTCTGGATTTGCAGTTTACCGTCGCCCCGGTTGATGGAACTTTCGATTGACACTCGAGTGGGGAGAAAATGGGTTCGCCTCGAACCCATTGACAGCTAAATTTCAGTTTTCGGTCGCGCAGTTATGTACGGGAAAGCGCCGGACTTCCCGAGTTATTAATCCATCGTATTGGTTGCGATACGGGAGGCATTGAAACTTACCGGCCTTCCGATGAGTGAAAATTGTTCGCCGATCACCTATTCCTTTCGACATTCCCTGAGGATTGCCACCGTGTGTCGAATTTCATTGGTTGTTAGCTTGACCGACGCGGTCGGAGGTCCCCACCAGCAAGCTATGACCAAATTTTTTCATCTTCGTGTCCAGATAGCGGGCGTTGAACGGGTTCGGCGGGATGACCAATGGCTCCACCTTCAAGATCGAAATTCCATGACGTCTAAGGCCTCTAGCCTTTTCGGGGTTGTTGGTCAGCAACTGGATGCCATCATAACCCAAACGGCGCAGTATCTCGGCTGCATGAGAATAGTCACGCGCGTCGTCGGGTAGTCCCAGGGCGCGATTGGCTTCTACCGTGTCTAGCCCCTTATCCTGCAAAGCATATGCGCGCATCTTGTTGGCTAGACCAATGCCTCTGCCTTCGTGCCCACGAAGGTAGATCAGCAAGCCCCCAGGAGAGGCTGCTATCCGGCGCAAACTCTCATTCAGTTGTGGGCCACAGTCGCAGCGTAGCGAACCAAAAGCATCGCCGGTGAGACATTCGGAATGTAACCTCACCAGAGGCGGCTCGCGCGAGGTGCCCGGAGACATGAGTGCCAGATGTTCTATCCCGTCAAACTGAGTTGTAAAAGAATGCACGCGGAATGGGTGAGCGGAATGAGGAGTCGGCAAATCGGCCACTGCAACGTGATCGAGCGCTGATTCATGCCGACGGCGATGCAGTACCAGCGCCTCAATCGTCACAACAGGAACGCCCTTGGCCTGTGTTGTCTCAAGGTTGCCGCTATAGACCAGTTCGCAAACCAGAACCGAGAGAGAACGTCCAGCCAGCCGAGCAACATCAAGCATCGCTTCTGGCATATATTCGCGGAGCATCACACCGGCCGGATCAGCGAAAAGGGTTGGAAAGGGGTCCGTAGCCTCAGCCGCTTCGGTTTCTGCCACCCGAGTGACGACGCCTTTTGCAGTCGCACGCATCCGCGCGATGGAAGAAACGGTCGCCTGTTCTTCGGACAGCGCAAGATAGGCTTGGCCACGATGGTCCAGCAGGACTATGAAATCACCGCGTTGAAACGCTTCGAGCGCTAGAGGCACATCGTTTAGGGTCGCTACGCATCGGTTTGGAAGAACAGAGAGCATCGCAAGTCTCCTTTGTAGTCAGATCTGCCCGCTACGGTGCGGGAAACGATCTCATCGCTGTACCTTCAATCGTTGAGGCAAGGTGCCGATCACGCTCTTGCCGATCGATCGTCGTGGTGCCGCCCTAGATCGCGAGATCGGCCACCATCCGCACTGCGTTCGCGGCCTCGGCGCCTTTTTTCACGAAATGATCGGAGTAGAATTCATGATGGGTCTCGGAATCGTGGAAGTGATGCGGGGTTAGGCTGACGGAAAAGGTCGGGACGCCGGTTGCCATCTGGGCATCCATGAGGCCGGTGACGACAGCCTGCGCCACGAATTCATGCCGATAGATCCCGCCATTGACAACCAGAGCGGCCCCCACGATCGCGTCGAAGCGCTTGGTCTCGCCTAGTTTCTTCGCGAGCAGCGGCATCTCGAAGGCGCCGGGGACATCATAGGCAGAAATGGCGACCTTGCGACCGGCTGCTGCCATGTCTGCTTCGAAGCCTTTCAGTACCTGATCGACAATTTCAGAATGCCAACGGGCCTTGATGAAGGCAATTTTCAATGTCTCGGGCATAGCGACCTCTCCTCCCACGCTGTTTGATGGGCGGGACCACTCCCGGATCCCCGCTCGCGATCAAGCTAAAACAAGCGTGAAGCCGCGGTAAACTGTCTCTTATGCTACAGGCTGTTACCCGTTGTCCGATGCTCGTTTTCTCGCGCGAGACAGCGTCGGACACCCTGTCTGCGCTAAGTTCCTTACGCCCTATTCCTACGGTAACGCCACCGCAGATATAGAAGGCTTGGCCGGTGACAAAGCTTGCGCGGTCACCACAAAAGAAACTGACGGCATTGGCCGCATCGTCCGGAGTGCCCATCCGGCCTACCGCAATGGTGGAGGTGATCTTCTGCGTGCGTTTGGCGTCCGGCGGATTGTTCTGCCAGAATGCGCTGGTCGCAATCGGCCTGGCGCCACGCAGTTGACGGTAATCCGGTCGCGCCCAAGCTCAAGCGCCCATGTCCGCGCCAGCGATTGTAGAGGCTGGGCCCTTCCTAGCCGAGCGTGCACGACTGGTGTTCATGACGATCCGACCAGTGCCGCGCTGGCGCATGCAGGCCTGCGATTAGGCAGGTACGGGTCTTGAGATGGAGGATGCAGTCGAAATCACCAACCGCAACATCGTCAAACAGCGCAGGCTGGACGATTTCGACATTGTTGAGAAGGACGCTGACCGGATGGCGCTTGGCAATCTCGGCGAAGGCCGCTTCGGCAATGTCTCTGTTAAAGATCGGCAACGACGGTGTTGGTCTGAAGCGCCGGGTCATCGGGCGGTACAATATCAACGGTGATAACTCGGAATCCATCTTCCAGCAGGCGCTGGCTGATGGCAGCCCGATTTTGCGGGCATCGCCCGTCACCACCCCTGCGGCTTTGTCCTGCCTGTCCATCAGGTCAGAGATCGGCTTCCTTGATCATCCCGCGCGCAATGACGATCTGCTGGATTTGCGTCGTGCCTTCATAGATGCGGAACAGGCGCACATCGCGGTAGAAGCGTTCTATCCCGTAATCCGCAATATAGCCGGCTCCACCGTGGATCTGAACGGCGCGGTCGGCGACCCGGCCGACCATCTCAGAGGCAAACATCTTGCAGCAGGCGGCATCCGTCGAGACGTTCTGACCGGCATCCTTGCGGCGGGCCGTTTCCTCGATCATGCATCGCGCAGCAAACGCCTCGGCTCTGCTATCGGCCAGCATTGCCTGAATCAGTTGTTTCTCGGCGATCGCCTCGCCAAACTGTTTGCGCTCCATGGCATAGCGCAGGCTGTCGCGGATGAGCCGCTCGGCAGCTCCGGTGCAAACGGCGGAGATGTGCAGCCTGCCACGGTCTAGAACCTTCATTGCTGTCTTGAAGCCAAGGCCTTCGCGCTCGGAGCCGCCTATGATGGCGCTCGCTGGAACACGGCAATCTTCAAGGATGACGTCGCAGGTATGCGATCCCTTCTGACCCATCTTCCTGTCGACCTGCCCAAGGCTTAGACCCGGCGTTCCCGCCTCGACTAGAAACGCCGTCACCCCGGCCGATGTCTTGGATTCGGGGTCTGTGCGGGCAAAGACGGTGAAGAGGCCGGCGCGGGGCGCATTGGTGATGTAGCGCTTGGTGCCGTTGAGAATGTAGTGATCGCCTTCGCGCCGTGCCGAGGTGCGCAGCGACCCTGCATCCGAACCTGCCTCCGGCTCTGTCAACGCGAAGGAGGCAATCAGGTCGCCGGTGGCGAGACGCGGCAGATAAGCCGCCTTCTGTTCGTCCGTGCCGTCAATGATGATGCCCTGCGATCCGATCCCGTTGTTGGTGCCCACCAGCGAGCGGAAGGCGGGCGAGGTTTGACCGAGCACGAAGGCGGCCTGAACCTCTTCGGCCATGGTCAGCCCAATACCACCATATTCTTCCGGGATAGACAGACCGAAGAGCCCCATGTCGCGAATCTCCTGAACGAGATCCGGCGGGATCAGATCGGTTTCGGCAACCTTGTCCTCGTTAGGGATTAGCCGCTCCCTGACGAAGCGGTCGAGTGTGTCGAGAAACTGCGCGAGCGTTTCGGCATCAAGGCTCATTTGTGCCATCCATGTCTGTGGTTTTGGCTTTGCATAACAGGCAGCTGCGACCTCGCCCATTGCCCGATTGCTCCATGCTCGCGATGCGGTCCCGTCGCAGAAGAGACAGTTGTCCAATCCAGCGGCTGTGCTTCTACTTTTCCAGCCGCAGCCTGTAATTGCTGCGTCATAGGACAACTTGGGAGGAGGTATCCGAAATGAAGGCTCTGCGCTTTCACGCTGCTAAGGACCTGCGGGTCGAAGACATCCCTTTGCCGACAGATCCTGCTGATGATGAGGTGGTGATCAAGAACCGCTTTGTCGGCATCTGCGGCACGGATCTGCACGAATATGCTTACGGCCCGATCTTTGTGCCGAAAGATGCTGAAGGAAAGACGGCCCAGCCGCAGGTTCTCGGCCACGAATATGGTGGTGTCGTCACCAAGGTCGGCAAGAATATCATGCATGTCAAGGTTGGCGATCGTGTCTCGGTCCAGCCGTTCATCACCCCGCGCGGCGGTGACTACTATTCTGATCTTGGCCATTTCAACCTGTCGGACCAACTGCAACTGGCGGGCCTCTCGTGGATCGGTGGCGGAATGGCGAGCGAAAGCCTGCTGAAGGGCTTTAACGTCTACAAGGTGCCCGACAACCTCTCCGACGAAGATGCCGCGCTTGTCGAGCCGACCGCGGTTGCGGTCTATGGCGTTGATCGTGGTGGTGTGAAAGCTGGTGATTCGGTGCTGGTCACCGGCGCAGGCCCGATCGGCCTCCTGACGCTTCTGGCCGCGCGCGCGGCAGGAGCGGTTCAGCTCTTCGTCTCGGATCCGAACGCAACCCGGCTTGCCATTGCAAAGAAGATTATCCCGGATGTCGTCACCATCAATCCGCGCGAACAGGGTGTAGGTGATGTGATCCGCGCTGCCACCGAAGGGAATGTCGGGTGTGACGTCGCGCTGGAATGCGTCGGCAATACGCTGGCCCTGCAGGCCTGCGTCGATGCTGTGCGCAAGCGCGGTACGGTGGTGCAGATCGGCCTGCATGCTGGCGAAGCTCCGGTAAACTGGTTCAACGTCACCTTCAAGGACATCGATATTCGCGGTTCCTGGGCATACACCGCCCAGATGTGGCCGCGTGTCATGCGCCTGATCGCCTCTGGCCAGATCCCGGCCCAGAAGGTGGTGACCAAGACGGTTCAACTGGACACCGCCACCAAGGAAGGCTTTGACGCGCTTCTCGATCCGGCGGGCACCCATCTGAAGATCCTAATTGACCTTGGGCGCTGACCGCACAACGTATCTCCCATCGGCTTTGCCCGGATTCTAGAAAGCCAAGGCAGTCTTTTTGGCTTGGCTTTTTCGCCGGGACCGACGTCTGGTGAAGGACCGGAATGCAAGAAGAAGGCCCGCAGCACTGCCAAGCTGCGGGCCTTTCGTGGTAGCTTTTGGTGCAGTCAGACCCGTTCGAGAAGCACGGCAACGCCCTGTCCGACGCCGACACACATCGACACGACGGCGCGCCGGACCGTTCCGAGCGACAGTTCGAGTGCCGCACTGCCGGTGATGCGCGCACCCGACATGCCGAGCGGGTGGCCGAACGCTATCGCGCCGCCATTAGGATTGACGCGCGAATCGTTTGCCGCAATGCCAAGCCCCTTCAGGCAGGCGAGAACCTGCGCGGCAAAGGCTTCATTCAGTTCGAAGAGATCGATCTCGGCAGTGGTGAGAGCGGCCTGCGACAGCAACTTTTGCACCGCCGGCACGGGGCCGTAACCCATAATGCGTGGCGTAACGCCGGAGGAGGCGCCAGCGGCGATCCGTGCGATTGGCTCCAGGCCATGGCGCTTGACGGCGGCTTCCGAGGCGAGGATCAGTCCAGCGGCACCATCATTGACGCCCGAGGCATTGCCCGCCGTCACCGAACCGTCGGTGCGGGTGATTGGCCGCAGCCGCGCCAGATCGGCAAGTGTCGTCTCGGGACGCGGGTGCTCGTCGCGGTCGAACAGCACTTCCTTGCCCTTTCCGACGGATATTGCGACCGGCATGATCTCTCTGGCCGTGCGGCCCGATGCCATCGCCGCCCCGGCCTTCTGCTGCGAGGCAAGCGCGAAGGCATCTTGCTCGTCGCGGTCGATCTGCATGTCGTCGGCCAGATTCTGCGCGGTTTCCGGCATGGAGTCGGTGCCGTAGCGGGTGCGCATACGCGGATTGATGAAGCGCCACCCGATCGTCGTATCTTCCATGGCGATGGAGCGCGAAAAGGCGCTCTCCGATTTGAGCAAGACAAAGGGGGCCCGGCTCATGCTTTCGACACCACCGGCGACGACCAGCTCCATTTCACCCGCCTTGATGGCGCGCACGCCGGAAATGATCGCTTCCATGCCCGAGCCGCACAGCCGGTTGACGGTGACGCCCGGAACGCTGTCCGGCAGGCCGGCCAGCAGCGACCCCATGCGAGCAACATTGCGGTTGTCTTCACCGGCCTGGTTGGCACAGCCCATCCACACTTCTTCGATGGCTGTGGGGTCCATGGCCGTGTTGCGCTTCATGAGCTCGGCCAGCGGTAGGGCGGCGAGATCGTCGGTGCGCAATTTCGCCAATGAGCCGCCGTGGCGGCCAATCGGCGTGCGGATATAGTCACAGATGAAGACGTCGGTCATGCAAAGGCTCCGTCACGGTTGATACTTTCAAAATTGTGGCCGTCGCTAACCAACTGCCGCAGGAGACTGGGAATGTTCCAACTGCGCGGGTCGGCTGCGGCGAGCGCCTCGACCTTGGTGAGAATGACTGGAAGGCTCATCTGGTCGGCAAAATGCATCAGGCCACCCGCAAAGCGCGGGAAGCCGTAGCCGTGGATCAAAACCAGATCGATATCCTGCGGACGCTGAGCTATCCCTTCTTCGAGGATGGCCGTCGCTTCAAGGACCATGGCGAGAATGGCGCGCTCGGCGAGTCCGGCCTTGTCCATGGTCTCTCGCCGGATGCCGGCCTTTTTGCTCGCCTGCAAGATCGCCTCAGTGACGACCGGCGACTCCACCGGCTTGCCGGCAGTGTCATAATCATACCAGCCGGCCCCGGTCTTGCGGCCGAGCCGGCCGAGGACTTCGACCAGGTGGTCGGCAATCGGTACGTAGCGGATATCGGTGCGTTCGCGCGGGTTCTGCCGCTTGCGGTTGGCATGGGCGATATCGAGACCGGACATGTCCTGTGCCTCGTAGGGGCCCATCGCCATACCGAAATCGCGCATCGCCTCATCGACGGCCTTCGGGGTGGCTCCTTCGATCAGCATCACGTCGGCGGCATGCCGGTAGCGCGACAGAATTCGGTTGCCGATGAAGCCGTCGCAGACGCCCGCAAGGACCGGCATCTTGTTCAACTGCTTCGACAGGGCAAAGGCCTTGCCCAGCGTCGCCGCGTCCGTGGTCCTGCTGCGGACGATCTCCAGCAGCTTCATCACATGTGCCGGGGCAAAGAAATGCAGGCCGAGGAAGCGGCCCGGGTTGACGATTCCTTTGGCGATGATGTCGACATCGAGATAGGAAGTGTTTGTCGCCAGAACCGTATCGGCCGACAGACCCGTCTGAAGGTCGGCAAAGATCGATTTCTTGACGTCCATGTTCTCGAAAGCGGCTTCGATTGCCAGATCCACCGGCGGCAGATCGGCAAAGCCGGCACCGAAACTGAGCCGGCTGCGAAACTCCTCGGCATCACGGATGGCGCGTCGCTCGGTGCCCTGGGCGATCAACTTGTCGAGGTTGACCATGGCACGCGCCTGACCCGCGGCATCCGTCTCGACGACATGGACGCGCAGACCAGACAGTGTCAGGGCATAGGTGATGCCTGCGCCCATCAGGCCACCGCCAACGACGATGGCGCTTGACAGCGGTCGCTCCGGCGCGGGGAACGCCTTGCCCTGCGATTGGGCTGCCCGCTCGGCAAAGAAGACATGGCGTAAGGCCGCGGCCTGGGCGGAATGGCGCAACTGCAGGAAGGCCGCGCGTTCGCGCTCGAGCGTGGCGTCTAGCGGATCGGTGGCCGAGGCGGCAACAAGATCAATGGCGATATGCGGGGCGTTCTGCCCCGTGGCGCGGCGGTATGCCAGTGTATGGGCGGCCTCAATGGCCTCGGCATTAGAAGCCGGGGCAGGGCGATGATCGGCGACGTTCATATCCGCCAGCAGATCGGCCGGAAAGGCGAGCGCCGCCGCCATAGGATCGTCGTCGACGAGATCCACCAGACCGAGACGCAACGCTTCTGATGCCGCAATGGTGCGGCCCTGGCCTATGAGATCGGCAGCCTCCGCAACGCCGATCAGGCGCGACAGGCGCTGGGTGCCCCCGGCGCCCGGCACAATGCCGAGCGTCACTTCCGGCAGGCCGAAGCTTGCGCCGGGCGATGCCACGCGTGCGCGGCAGGCGAGCGCAATCTCAAGTCCGCCGCCGAGGGCCGGACCGGTGATCACGGCGATTGTCGGGAAGGGCAGTGCGATCAGCTCGAGCAGAATGTCGTTGAGATGCGGCGATAGCGCCGGCCCGTCAAATTCCCTGGCATCCGAGCCGGCCACGAAGGCGCGCCCGGCGCCCCGGAGGATCAGGCGCTCGGGACGATCGCCCCGCGCCCGTGCAATCGCGTCCTTCAGCCCGGCGCGCATCGCCTGTCCGAAAATGTTCAGTGGCGGGTTATCGAACGTAATGATCGCGCGCTTTTCGCGAAATTCATAAGTGACTGGCATGGCGTTTCCTCGACGGGATGATGTCGGACGACATTCGCGGTGCTGTCGGCCGGCCTTCAGGCGGTGCTGTGCGTCACTTCTCTCTGAGGCTGATGATACAGCGCGGCAACTGTCAATTCTGAGACACGCACTGGCACGGAGACCAACTCACCTTGGCCAGTATGAATCCGGTAAGTAATTGAAAATGATGGCATCGAAAGCAGGATATCAACGGTTTTAGATAGTAAGCACACAAAGGGAGGATCCACCAGATGACGGCAGAAAACCTGGGCAAAAACCCCCTGACGGGATTGTTTCGGGACAGCATGCGTCTCGTGGCGTCATCTGTGTCGCTGGTCACAGCGCGTGATGCTGGCGGCAACTGGCACGGAATGGCGGTGACCAGCGCTGGTTCACTTTCCATGGACCCGCCGTCGATGATGGTGGCCGTCAATCGGACGGCCTCAATCTATCCGGTGATCGTTGCATCCGGTTATTTCACGCTGAACCTCATAAACGAATCTCACGCGGCCCTCCTTGAGCCTTTCGCGCGAAGCGACATGCGTGATCGACGCTTCGTCGACGAGGCCTGGGTGCCGGCGGGCCCGAGCGGTCCCGTGCTGACGGGCGCCCTGTGCAGCCATGTCTGCAAGGTTGCTGAAACGCATGACTTCGGCACGCACACGGTTTTCTTCGGCACTGTTGATGACGTGATCCTGCACGACAGTACATCGCAGGGACCCATCCTCTGGCTGAACGGCAAGCGCGCATCCGTGGTCTCTGCGCACGCCATCTGACATCCGCATCAATCTTGCATCAATGATTTCCTCGCACCGAGGAGATCACAAAGGGAGGTAATCATGGATCTGGGACTTTTCCACATGCCACTGCATCCGGCTCACAGGGCGCTAGTCGACGTATTGGCTGAAAACACAGAAAAGATCATCTATGCTGATCAACTCGGCTTCTCAGAGGTATGGATCGGCGAACATTATTCGGCCACCACCGAGCCGATTACGGCTCCCATGATGTTTATGGCCTCGCTCATTCCGCTGACCAAAAACATCCGCTTCGGTACCGGCGTCCTTTGCCTTCCGAACCATCATCCTGCGCAGATAGCCGGTCAGGCCGCGCTGTTTGACCACATGACGAAGGGCCGTTTTAACATGGGTATCGGCCCAGGCGGCCTTGCCTCCGACATGGAACTCTTCGACGTGCTCGACGGCACTGAACGCGCCGAGCGCTTCGCCGAATCGATCAGCATGATTAAGCAGATTTGGTCCCAGGAGCCACCGTATGACATCAAGGGCAAGCACTGGCACATCAAGCTGACCGACAACATCATTCCGGAACTCGGCGTAGGCTACATGCAGAAGCCCTACACCAAGCCGCATCCTCCGATTTCACTGTCGTCCATGTCGCCGGACGGAAATTCGGTCGCACATGCAGTCAAGATGGGGTGGAAGCCTATCACCGCGAATTTCGCGCCGGAGAGCACTGTCATCAACCACTGGAACAAGTATGTGGAAGGCTGCGAGGCAGTCGGCAAGAAGGCAACCGGCAAGGAATGGTCGGTCGCCCGCAACATCCTGATCGCCGAGACCGATGAGCAGGCCGAAGACTGGTTGCTGGATCCGGAAGGTTCCGACTTCTACTACTTCGATTATCTCTGGAAGGTCCTGAAAGTCGCGAACTACACCGCCGTCGCGAAGCCCGACATCACCATGGCCGATGAGGACGTGACCGTCGAGTCCATCGTCAAGGCCTCTGTCATCTACGGTTCACGCAAGACCGTGATCGACAAAATTATGTCGCTGCGCGAGCGTTCCGGCCCGTGGAATGTGCTCCTCAAGGCTGCGATGGACGGATCTGGCAAGAACCGCGAGCGCGAGCGGCTGACGATGCGTCGCCTGGCCGAAGACGTTCTCCCAGTCATCAACGCAGGTTGATGACCTCCGTGGGCGAGAGGTCAAGCTCTCGCCCACTTTATTCTCTTGAGGAACCACCAATGGCGCAATTTTTACCGGGCTGCCTTGCAGGTACCCTCGTCCTCGATGCGTCTCGCGTTCTGGCCGGTCCCTTCGCCGGACAGCTTCTGGGCGATCATGGTGCGGACGTCATCAAGGTTGAATCCTTCGACGGCGACGATACACGGGGCTACGGCCCGCCCTTCGTGGACGGAACGGCTCCCTATTTTCTCGGTCTCAACCGCAACAAACGCGATCTGGCGCTTGATCTGTCGGGCCCGGACGGGATCGGGCTGTTGTTCGAGATGCTCGAAACCGTCGATGTCTTTATCGAAAATTTCAAGCTCAGCACTTGGAAAAAATGGGGGGTCAACGACCTGAAGGAGCTAACCCACCGCTTCCCGAGGCTGGTGCATTGCAGGGTGTCCGGTTTCGGCGAGACGGGCCAGTATGGCGGGCTTCCGGGTTATGATGCGGCATTGCAGGCCATGTCGGGCCTGATGGCCGTCAACGGTCCGCCCGATATCGATGCCTGCCGAATTGGGATTCCGATCGTCGACACCTGTACGGGCATGTATGGCTGTATCGGAATCTTGCTCGCCCTCTTGGAGCGCAACCGCTCCGGACGCGGCCAGCAGGTTGAAGTCACGCTCTATGATACGGCGCTCGCAATGTTGCATCCGCATGCGTCCAATGTTCTCAATGGTGGCAAGGCGAGCCGCACCGGCAACGGCCATCCAAATATCGTGCCGTACGACCTCTTCCCGACGGCAAATGTTCCGCTGTTTCTCGCCGTCGGCAATGACCGGCAATTCCGCACGCTCTGCACCGAGCTTGGTATGGCGGCGCTCGGCACTGATCCTCTCTATAGGACCAATGGCGACCGGGTTGTGAACCGGGATACGCTGCGGGCTGCGCTTCTGCCGGCGCTGTCTGGTGAAGACGGCATGGCGCTGTTCAAGCGGCTGATGCAGCTCGGCGTGCCCTGCGCGCCGGTTCTGTCGGTCGATGAGGCACTGGCGCTCGATCACACCGCCACACGCGAGATGGTGGCCGAACTTGACGGTTACCGGGGGGCTGGCGTTTCCGTCAAACTCGACCGGACGCCGGGCTCAGTGCGGTTGCCACCACCGGCAATCGGTCAGCATAGCCGCGAGGTGCTGACACGCTTCGGTCTCGATGCTGCCCGGATCGACAGGCTGATCGAGGCGTCGGTCGTCAAATGAATGGCTGGAAACTGTTGCATGTGAGACTCAGTGAGACAGTTTCCGGTCCCAGAATAGACATTGCCCCGCAGGGCACTTGCCAGTAACTTCTGGACGTGCCCGAACGAAAACAACGGCCGTAGCTTGGAATGTGCTGATGTATGGACCATCCTTACCCTGCTGCGACGGGGACCCGGAATTCGCCGAGACTCTTCGAACGGCACTGCGCGGGACGGCGGTGAACGTTGCTATACTGACAACCTGCGATCGTGCTGGTATCAGTCACGGTATCGTGGTAACGACGGGCGTGCCGTTTTCGACCTACAGGCCGGCAATGATCGTTACCGTCAAGCATAGTGCATCCGCCTATCCAGCGATCTGTGACAGCAATTACTTCTGCCTGAACCAGATTGCCGCCGACGAGATGGATCTTCTCGATCGCTTCAGCCGGAGCGACCTGAGAGCCTCGCGGTTCACCACGGGCCGCTGGTCGGTAGGGCCATTTGGCTTGCCGTATCTTGACAGCGCGAGGGCTTGCTTCTTCTGTGATGTTCAGGGTGCGCATGCGCACGAAGACCAGACGGTTTTCATCGGCAGGATCGTCGGAACTAGGGTTGACGAGCGTGGCAGACACGCCAGCGAGCCGCTGATCTGGATTAATGGCGGGGCCGCAAGGCTTCAGACGAGAGAATATGCGTAGGCCTTGCATCCTGTAAGGTGACACATCAACTGTCTTGGGAGGGGCACGATGTGGGAGACGGACGTATTTGAGGCGCGCGGCTATGCCGACCCGCTTACCACTGAAATTTCCAACATTCTTCGGTCGCGCGGCGCCCGGGAGGAACGACTTCCCGATGTTGTGGAGCAGTCATGGAAGCGTTGCCTCGCAGATTACAACCTGCTTCCGGACGCGGTTCCGAGGGCATCTGTCCTCAGTCACTCTGAGATCCGGCTGCAACTCGAAGAGCGGCAGGAATTCATGCGGATCGCCGAACCCGAGGTCGAGCGCCTTTTCCGTCGGTTGGTGGACAGTGAATATCTGGTGTCATTGGCATCGTCCCAGGGCGCGATGGTTCTGTTCCGCTGCGATTATCAGTATCTCAGCGACCTGGCTGGCTCTGGCGTGATACCTGGTTCGATCTGGACCGAGGACCAGCAGGGCACCAATGGTGTCGGCACCTGCCTTCGGGTGGGTAAGCCCGTTACGATCGCCGGGTCGGAACATTACGGCTCGGTTATTCAGCGCCTCACCTGTCTCACGGCCCCTGTTCTCGGCCGCAATGGAGCGATCGAAAGTGTGATCAACGTGACGACGGCGCGCGATGGTGACGCCCGGACCAACCGGATCGTCCAGAGTATCGTCGAGCGGTCGGCACGGCGGATCGAGAACGGCTATTTCGGGCGCCTAAACCGCAAGAACCTGATGCTGCGTATTCTCGATAATGGCGATACCGCCGACATTGCCGACGAAGGCCGGATCGCACTCGACGACAATGGCCGGGTGCTCGACAGCTCTTCGTTCACCGCGCGCATCCTCGGCCAGGATCTTAGCAATCTGACAGGGCAATCTGCTGAAGACCTGTTCGAGATGAGCCATTCGCTGTCAGAGGTCCGTCCGAATGCGCCCATTACACTGAACTATCGGGGCCGGACCCTGCAGGCGGTTTTGACGATGCCGGAAACGCGGCAGCGTTCTCAATCTAGCCTGATCGTCTCGCGGCCCTTGACGCCGGCACTGCGGACCGTCGATGCCCCCGAGGAACCGCTTCGCATCAACCCGGTTCTTTCGCAGGCGCTTGACCGCGCACGGCGTCTTCTGATGGTAGGCCTGCCGCTGGTGATCACGGGAGAAACGGGCACCGGTAAGACCGCCTTTGCCAAGGCTGTCGCTCGCTGCTGCTTCGGCGAAGATAGCGACATTGTCTTCATCGATTGCGCCTCGCTCAAGAGACATGGGAATCTAGACGATCTCCTGCAAAGGCGGGTTTCGGGCGAGCGTTGCTGCCTGATCATCGACCGCATCGATGAACTGGATGAAGTCCGGCAGACAGCGCTGCTGGCCCTCCTGGAAAATGACCGACGGGCGAGTAACAATGGCGTCGGCGTGATCGTTATTTCCCCACATGACATGGATCATCTTGTGCGCGAGAACCGCATGCGTGTTGATCTCGCCCATCGGCTCAAGGGTGGACAGGTCGCACTTCCGCCGCTGCGGTGCGTGCCGGACCTAGAAGCGACGATTATCGACTTGTTCAAAATCGAACGCGAAGCGCTCGGCAAACCAACGTTGGAACTCGATGACGATTCCAGGCTGGTACTGATGCACTACTATTGGCCGGGCAATGTGCGCGAACTGCGCAACACGCTGCGCCATGCCGTCGCACTCGCCGATGGCAGGCAGATCGGGCTGGAGCATCTGCCAGACAATATTGTCGAGGAAATCGCCCGCAAGGATTTGACGGCGCGCTCGCAATCGGAAGCGTCGAAGATCGAAGCGGCGTTACGCTACAATGGCGGCAATGTCTCGCTGACAGCCCGCTATCTGGGCGTATCGCGCGCAACGCTCTACCGGAAGATCGAGATCGATAAGGTGCGTAGCGACGCCTGATAGGCGCAGGCTAATTGGCCTGCCGTCCCCTGCTTTCCGCGATCCTGAGACCGTGATGGAGGCCGGCCTGTCCATCACCAGTCGCCTTCTGCTGATCAAAATCCCATGCTCCGGATACGGCCCTTGCTGAACGGAAAGGCCGGCAATCGCTTGCCGGCGTTTCCGTCTTGCGATCCTTTTGCCGCGTTCCACGTCTCAGCCCAGAGAGAAGCCACCGTCGACAGCCAGCGCTTGGCCAGTCACATGCGGTGCACAGGCGAGGTAGACGACCATCTGGCCCATGTCTTCCGGAGTCTGGGCCACACCCTGGGGCAGGAACACCTTCTGGTGGCGCTCCCACGAGGCTTCCTCGCTCTCGCCTGGCTGGGCCCACTTGCTGGAAAGTCCGGTTTCTCCGCGCCACATGCCGGTTCCGACGATGCCGGGGCACAGCGCGTTGACGGTGATGCCTTCTTGCGCAACTTCCTTGGCAACTGCATTGGTGAAGCCGATGACACCGAACTTCGTTGCCGAGTAGTGCGACAGTGCCGGGAAACCTACTTTGCCGGCGATCGAGGCGGTGTTGATGATGCGGCCATATTGCTGCTTGCGCATCACCGCCACTTCCGCCTGCGTGCACAGGAAGACGCCACGCAGATTGGTGTTGATACAATCATCCCACTGTTCGACAGTCAGTTCGCCGATCCCCCCGAGACTGACGACGCCGGCATTGTTCATGGCGATATCCAGCCGGCCGAACTGTTTGACGGTAGCATCCACCATCGCCGTCACGCTTTCCGGCTCTCGAACATCCACGAGGATGGCGGCGCTGCGCCGACCAATCTGGCTGACGGAATGCGCGCCGTCTTCTGCAAGCTCCTTGGTATAATCGGCGACGACCACGTCGGCACCCGCCTGCGCAAGGCTTGTCGCGATCGCAAGACCGATCCCCCGCCCGCCGCCAGTGACCAATGCAATCCTGCCTTCCAGTGAAAATTGCGACATGTTCTCCTCCACTCGTTGTTTGTCGCCACAATTAAACTTATCGGACCACGCGCCTACGCGACGTTCAATTGACTCAACCGCAGCACCGAGCAGGCCCCCGACTGTCACACAAAGTACAATTGCGAGGCGCGCCGGGGCTTTGCAGGATGGCGTAGGGAAGAGAACGAGCATGGAGGATTGCCGATGACTTCTGATCGCTGGACGTCGGTCCGGTCACAGAGCCGCGCGTGGGCGAATAGCCGACCGGTGGCGCCTTAGATGTCGCTGGGTGCATTTTCTCCGGATTGCTTGAAAGACCGCACTGCCATCATCACCGGCGGGGCTAGCGGCGTTGGTTTCACCATCGCGCAGACGCTGGCCCAAGCGGGCGCCAATGTCGTGTTGGCGAGCCGCAAGCTGGAGCGGCTGCAGGAGGCTGCCCGGCAGATTTCGGACAGTGGCGGGCGCGCCATCGCTGTGCAAGCCGATGTTCGCCAACCTGAAACCGTGCAGGCCGCAGTCGATGTCGCCGTCGAAACCTTTGGCGGCCTCGACATCGTGATTGCCAATGCGGCCGGCAATTTTGTTGTACCCTTTGCCGAGATGTCCTTCAATGCCTGGCGCACTGTGGTGGATATCGACCTGCACGGCACATTCCATTGCGCAAAGATTGGCTATCCCCATCTGAAGGCCTCGGTCTTTGGCGGACGCTTTATCGCGATCTCGACCATGCGGGCGCTCGAAGGCTGGGCCGGCTGCGCGCATGCCGCCGCCGCCAAAGCTGGCGTCATGTCGCTGATCCGCACACTGGCGGTGGAATGGGGGCCGGATGGCATCTTGTGCAACACCATTGCGCCAGGCCCGGTGGCGGGCACCGAAGGTGTTAAACGCCTGTATGAAGAGACCGGCCAAGCGACCGATCTCCCGCTTGGCCGCCTTGGGCAGAAAGAGGATGTTGCCCAGGCAATCCTCTATCTCTGCTCGGATGCGGCACGTTTCGTGACCGGCACTGATCTGGTTGTCGATGGGGGCCGCCAGCGCGGTCAGAGAGGATGATGACGCACTCGCTTCCAATGAAGCTGCGTGGCACGGTTGCCCATGGCGACAAGCGCGGCCGAGTACTGGGCTTCCCGACCGCGAATATCAATGCTGGTATCCCGAATATGGAATTTGGCGTCTATGCGTCGGAAACCCGCATCGTGGGCGAGGGCAAGATTTGGCGCTCGGTGACCTCTTACGGAACCCGCCCAACTTTCCAAGGCGCGGACCAGCGGATCGAAACGCATATTCTCGAATTCCAGCGGGATATTTATGGCCGCGAGATCGAAGTCCGGCTTCTGGCCTTCATACGCCCAGAAATGCGGTTCACCTCTGTCGATGAGCTGATTGCAACGATGCAGCAGGATCTCGGTCTGGTTGGGGCGCTCAATCCCGCCTACTGACATGGTCAATTAACATTCGCCGATCCGCCCCAAGACCGGGGTCAATGCGTGTCCGGTCTTGGGGCGTCTTATGTTTTCGGGAAATCCAGGGCGATAAAAAGCCCGACCGAGGTCCCGGGCGGGCTGTTGCGTCTGTTGCGCCGTCACGCTGGAGCGCGGGTCAAATCATCGCCGAGACCAACAACGGCGAGGTGTAGGCCTCCAAACCCTCGACCCCGCCTTCCGAGCCGAAGCCGCTATCGAGTATGCCGCCGAATGGGGTTTCCGGCAGGCCGAGCGAGAAATGGTTGATGCCAAGCATCCCGGCGCGCACTGTGCGGGAGATCTTTGCTGCCGTATGTACATTCGAGGTGAAGGCAAAGGAGGCGAGACCGACCGGCATGCGGTTTGCTTCGGCAAGCGCTTCATCGATCGAGCCCATTCGTGCGACCAGTGCCAGCGGACCGAAGGGTTCGTCATTCATCGCCAGAAGGCTGGAATTCGCCTCTGCCACCACCGTCGGGCTGTGGAAGTTACCGGTGTTGCCTATCGCATCGCCGCCGGTCACGATCCTCGCACCCTTGGCCCGCGCATCGGCCACCATGGAGGAAATCACGTTACGCTGGCCGCGGGTGCAGAGCGGCCCCATTAGTGTCCCGTCCTCGAGCCCATGGCCTACGGTGACCTTAGCGGCGGCAGCTCCGAGACCTTCGACGAATTCGTCATAGATGGCATTCTCAACAAGGAACCGCGTCGGCGAAACGCAAACCTGACCGGCATTGCGGAACTTCCACTGGGCGGCCAGCGGTATCAGCTTTGACATGTCGGCATCGTCGGCGACGATCACTGGCGCATGACCGCCAAGTTCCATTGTGACTTTCTTCAGGTGTTCGCCGGCGAGCGCTGCAACGATGCGCCCGACGCGGGTTGAGCCGGTGAGGCTAACCTTGCGGATTTCCGGCGACTTGATCAGCGCTTCGGAAATCAGAGAGGAACTGCCCCACAGCACGCTGATGGCCCGCGGCGGCAGGCCGGCTTCCAGCAGGCACATGGCGATGTGCCAGGTGGTGACGGGGGTGACTTCCGAGGGCTTGGCAACGACCGAGCAGCCGGCAGCAAGCGCCGGAGCGATCTTCTGCATCATGCCCCAGGCGGGGAAATTCCAAGGCGCGAGAGCGGCGACGGGGCCGGCGGGCTTGCGCATGACACGCAGATCCGCTTCCGCCACGCGGCCGGTGACGATGCGCCCGTAAGACCGGCGGCCCTCTTCTGCAAACCAGTCGAGCAGGTCGGCGGAGCCGGCCCATTCGAGCCGCGACTGGGCAATCGGCTTGCCCTGTTCCAGCGTCAGGCAACGGGCGGCTTCGTCGGTCCGCCCTCGCATCAGGTCTGCTGCGCGGCGCAGGATCTTCGAACGCTCATAGGGCGAGACGGCAGACCATTCGGCAAAGCCATCCAGCGCGGCCTGCGTCGCCTGCGTCACTTCCGCAAGGCCGGCCTTCGGCAGGACGGCCAGCACTTCGTCGGTGGCAGGATCGGTGAGTTCCAGGACGCCTTCGCTGCCCTTGGTGCGAGTTTCCCCGCCGATGATCAATGTAGCTTCTGAAATCATGATGGGTTTCTTTCTTCTGAATTACTTGACGATGCCGATCTTGGTGCGATCGATGGTTAGTGCCACGGCGATGAGAATGACGATGCCGAAGGCCACGTCCTGGCTTTCCGGCGGCAGGCCGGAAATGGTCACGCCGACGCGGATGAGGATGGCGATCAGCCCACCAACGAGGCTGGAGAGCACTCCTCCGACACCGCCGGAAATGGCCGTTCCACCGACAACAACGCCGACAAGCGCCGGCAGCAGCAGACTGTTGGCGACGGTGGCGCTGGCAAACATCGTTTGCGAAATCATAATCACGCCGGCCAGTGCCGCACAGGCCGCCGATGCGGCGAAGGCCAGACTGCGCACGACATCGCGCCGGACTCCGGAAATATAGACGGCCATCTCATTGGCGCCGAAGGCATAGATGTTGCGGCCAAGATTGGTGAATTGTAGCACCGAGGTGAGGATTCCGGCGACCATGACCGTCAGGATGAATGAGTTGGAGATGCCGAAGCTGCGCCCCCCGAGCAGATCATAGATCGCCATGCCGGGGGAGATGCCCACCATGTTGGCACCCGTCATGAACATGGCGATTCCCTTGAAGATGCCGAGCGCGCCGAGCGAGATGACGAAGGAGGGAACCTGAAGCCGGCCGATGAGATAGCCCTGCAGGCCACCGATCACTGCGCCGCCGGCGACCACCACGAAGGCGCTGGCCGAGCCGAGGCTTGGCGACAACAGGGCTGCGGTGACCGCCGCCAGCGAGGCCATGCCGGCAATCGACAGGTCGAGGCAGCCGAGCAGGATCGGGAGAGTGGTGCCGATGATGAGGATCAGCAGTGGTGCATTGTCCATCAGTAGGGAGTTGATCGCCCGCCAGCGCAGGATGCCCGGCGCCGCCGTTGATACCGCAATCATTATCAGAACGAGCACCACCAGCGATCCATGCCGACGCAAGAGTTTGAACCCTGTATCTTTCATGTCTTCCTCCCCTTACACCATCGCCTTTACAAGCTCTTCTTCAGACGGTGGCGCAGCCTGCACGCCATCAATCCGGGCACTCACACGCCCGTCTTTCATCACGATAATGGCATCCGACAGCGTCAGCACCTCGTCGAGCGTATCGCCCACCAGTAGGATCGCCAGTCCTTCCTCGGCCAGCTCTTGGATCACGGAGAACAGGTCTGAGCGTGCGCCGGGATCGAGACCGCGGGTTGGATGATCGAGCATGAGAACCTTCAGCGTCTTGCCAAATAACCACTTGGACAGAACGACTTTCTGCTGGTTGCCGCCCGACAGATTATCGATCCGGTGACCGATCGAGGGGGTCTTGATGGCGAGCTTCGACACCCAGCCTTCGATCAAGCCCCGCTCTTTGGCGCGGGAAATCAGGCCTGCGCCATGGCCATGTTGCCAGCCATAGGTGATTGCCACATTCTCGGAGACCGAGGTGTTGCGGATCATTCCTTCAGTCTTGCGCTCGGCTGGCAGATAGCCGATGCCCTTGTCGACTGCCTCGGCCGGGCTGTCGATCTTCAGCGGCGCCCCGAAATAGCGGATCTCACCGGTGAATTTGTCGGCCATGCCGAAGATGGTGCGCAGGACTGTCTCCGCGCCGGAACCTTGCACCCCGATCAGACCGAGGATTTCGCCGGGTGCGAGCTTAAGGCTGACATCCGCGATCGCACCCGGCACCGAGACATTCGTCAACGTGAGAGCAGGCTCGGCCCCGATATGCGACCGCCTTGCCTTACGATCGGTGCGGTTTACCCGTTGCTTGCCAACCATCAGTTCGTAGAGCTCATCGACATCGACACCGGCCTTTTCGCGGTCGGCTACATTACGGCCGTCGCTCATGACATAGACGCGGTCCGAAATATCGAGGATTTCATCCATACGGTGCGAAACGAATACCACCGAGGAGCGGTGCTTGATGCGGCGAATCTGGCGGAACAGCGCCTGGATTTCCGGCGGATTCAGGACGGCGGTCGGCTCGTCGAACAGGATGACGAGATGGCCGCGCACCAGTTCTTCGAGCGACAGGACCTTGGCAAGCTCCACCATCTGGCGCTGGCCGAAGCTGAGTTCGGAAACCGGTGTAAAGGGATCGAGATCCAGCTCGACCTTATCGAGCTGATATTTCGCACGGTCGCGCAAGTTGTTCCAGCGATAGACGCCGAGACGGGTCGAGCCCGCCGGCTTGTCGAGAAACAGATTTTCGGCGACCGTCAGAGAGGTTATCAACGACTGTTCCTGATGGACGAGGCCAATGCCGACGCTTGCCGCATCGAGCGGAGAACGTAGCTGGACGGTGCGTCCAGCAACCTGGACTATGCCGGTTTCGGGGCGGTGGAGGCCGGCCATCACCTTCATGATGGTTGACTTGCCAGAGCCGTTCTGCCCGATAAGGCCGAGAACCTCACCTTCGTTAAGACAGAGGCTGACATCGTCGAGCGCTGTGACTTCGCCAAAGCGTTTGCTGATGTGTTCCAAAGAAAATGCAGCTGTCATTTGATGACCCTGATCTTGCGTCGCAGGTGCCAGGTCGACACTGCCACGGCCACAATGATAACGGCGCCTTCCAGCGCGCTTTGGAGAAGGGGATCGACACCGACCTGAATCAGCCCATTGCGGAGAGTGACGAGGATCAACACCCCGATCATCGACTGTGGGATACCGCCATGCCCGCCTGACAGCAGTGTTCCGCCGAGAACGCAGGCTGCAATCGAGGGAAACAACAGGCCGATGCCCGATTGCGGATTGCCGACGCCCATGCGGGCCCCTAGCAGGATGCCGGCCAGCGCATAGCAACTCCCGGCCAATGCAAAAGCTGCAATCTTGTGACGGTTGACCTTGATGCCGGACATGATCAGCACCGGTTCGTTCTCGCCGATGGCCCGACTCATCCGGCCGAAGCGGGTATGGCGTTCCACAAGCGTGGTGAGAATGATCAGTGCAAATGTCAGATAGACGATCCAGCTTAAGCCGCCGAGTTTGCTGATTGCTATCGTGGTGATGCGCGCATCGAGGATCTGCGGCAGGCGATCCGGGAAGAAGAGGGCAGCGAGGCCAACCGTTGTCAGCCACATGCCCAACGTTACGATGAGCGAGGGCATGCGCAGGTAAATGGAGATTGCACCGCTGGTGGCGCCGATTAGGAAACCGACGGTCAGCACGAGCGGAATGGCGAAAAGACCGATATCCGTGCTCGTCACCGAGTTGGCGACGGTGATGGACAGAACGATATTGGCAAGCGCGGCTATTCCCTCGACCGAGAGATCGATCGACGCCTGCATCAGCACGAAGGTCAGGCCAATGGCGACGATCGCCGGAATGGCGGCGGCTTCCAAAACGGCAGCCAGATTGAGCCAGGATGCAAAGCTGTCCGTAACGATGGAGAAAAGGATCACCAGCCCGATCAGTGCCAGCAAGGGGCCTTGTGATTTCATCAAGTTCGACATCTGCGACTTACGCCTTATCGAATGCGGTGTGGGGAGTTCGAAAGGCTCTCCTGGTGTAGAGGAGAGCCTTTCACCGAGTGCGTCTGACGGTGCCCGTCACACAACGACGTCGCTTAGTTGACGCCTGCCGGGATCTGGCCGGCAGATTTGGCCCAGAAATCAGCTTTGATCTTTTCATAGGTATAGTCGGCCGGGTCCGGCTTGCGGGCCAGGAAATCGCTCGCATTCTCCTTGGTAATCAGGATTTCCTGCACGAAGAAGTCCCGCTGGGCTTCCGAGAGATCGGCGAGCTTGATGTCACCGACGCGGGCGCCGTAGGCGAGAGCCGCAGCGACAGCGCCCTGATATTCGTTCAGGCCGCTCATCGTGGAGAGGATTTCGCCGGATTCGATCAGTTTAACGACATCGCTCGAGCCATCGGTGCCGGTCACCGGGATCTTGCCGACAAGGCCAGCTTCGCGAAGCGCCGCCACTGCGCCGAGCGCCATGGCATCATTCTGGCCGAAGACGCCCTTGATCTTGTCGCCATACTTGGTCAGCCAGGTGCGCATGATGTCCTGAGCGGCAGCCTGCTGCCAGTTGGCAACCTGTTCGTCGAGCACCGTCATGCCCGGGCATTCGGCGATGGCCTTGGCAAGACCCATCGAGCGCTGCTTGGCCGGCGCGTTGTCTGGAACGCCCTTGAGCACGACGATGGCGCCTTCACCGTCGATCGCTTTGCACATGGCCATCCCGTTCTGGTAGCCAGCGTCGACACCATCGAAAGAGATGTTGGCAACCCAGGCTTCGGCTGCTGTATCCCAAGGGTGAATTTCTTCTGCACGGTTCCACAGCGTTGTGATGAAGCCGCCTGCGTCGCCGATACGCTCGACGAAGGTCTTGGTGAAGGCGGGGGAATCCGGGAACCAGGTGAAGATGCAGCCTTCGCAGCCTGGTGCGACGATAGCGCCAATGTTCTGCAGTGACTTCTGCGGATCGAAGTCGTTGCTGATCACTTTGACATCGCCGCCCACCGACTTCATGACCTGGGTCGCTCCCCATATCATCTGGGTCCAGTATTCTGCGCTGGTGTTGCCGACCCCGAGATAGAGTTTCTTGGACGTGTCTTCCTGAGCAATAGCGGCGGTGCTGATCGTAGCGAGCAGTATCGCCGTGAGGCCCAGGCCCGCAAGTTTCTTGAGTATCATGTCGTTTCCTCCCCCAAAATGATAATCGTGCGATGCCTCTTGCGGCGTCACCGCCTTGGCAAGAAGCGCGGAAGTCATTGCTGCCTTGTCCGATCGATGCTTGACACAACTGCCCTCCGCTCCGCCGATGCTCGGCTTGCCTCCGGCGGTAGTTGCCTCTCTCCCCTGGAGCTTTCAGCTCTCCCGCCCCTGATGCTGCGTGAACAGACCCCTTTTGCCCACTGCCCCATCGGCGGCACGTGGGCCCGAAGCGCTTGTCTCAGACGTGACACTTAGTTGTCTTCGGCTATGGTGGCGCGACCTGAACGACGTAGAAGTATGGAAAGCATCGGCTCTCCGCGTTCCTCCGCCCTTGTAAGACCGTCTGTCGTTCGGTGGATCGGTTCAACGACTGATCGCTGCCCCTTCGTGCACCAGTGCACCCGCCTCGTCCGGAGTGAAACCGAGGTCGCTGAGTACGTCTGCGGTATGCCAGCCACGCGGTGCCGCAGGTTCTCGAGGGGGCAGGGGGGCGTCATTGATGCGGATCGAGCCGCGAATGACGGCAACCCGTCCTTCCGTCGGGTGTTCCTCCTGCGTGATCAGCGACACCGCGGTCAGATGCGGATCTTTGCTCAAGCTCTCGATTGAATGGATTGGCATGACAGCGATGTCGGCGGCGCGGAAGATCGTCAGCCAAGCCTCCGAAGTCTTATCCGTGAGCGGCGCGCCACGAATCTCGAACCATTCCGCAACATTGACGGCGCGGGCGGCGACGCTCGAAAATCGCGGATCGTCGGCGATGCTCTCCCGGCCGGTCGCGGTGAGGAAGGCGCGGACCTGCCGATCGGTGTTGATTGTGATGGAGAGGTAGCCATCCTGCGTCTTGACCGGCTGGTTATGCGGGCTTAGCAGCCGCTGGTCGCCATATGGACCGGCCGGCGGATCGAAGCTCTGCGCCGCTAGGTGCTCCTGCAGTACCATGGTCGACATGGTCTCGAACATCGGCACCTCGAGGGTAACGCCCTCGCCGGTGCGCAGGCGGTTCAAGACGGCGGCCATGATAGCTCCGGCGGCGATTTCGCCCACCACGTGATCACAGATCAGCAGCGGCACATAGCGCGGCACGCCATCGCGAGCGAGCGCCAGGCCCGGCAGCCCGACGGCGCCCTGAACCACGCTGTCATAGGTCGGGAAACCGGCATAGGGGCCATTGGAACCATAGCCGGTCAGCAGGCAATAGATCTTCTGCGGATGCTCGGCGCGCAGGGTCTCCGGATCGAGCCCCAGCCGCTTCAGTGCGGAGGGCCGCATATTGGCGACGATGACATCGGCCCAGCCTATCAGCCGCTGCATGACCTTGGCGGCGCCGGGCGATTTCAGGTTGAGGCAGATGTTTCGCTTGCCCCGATTAAGATGGAGATAGGCGCCGGCATGCTCGCCGGTTGGCGACAGGCCGCCGAGCCCGCGCATCAGATCGCCTTCAGGGCTTTCGACTTTGATGATCTCGGCACCGTACTGGCCAAGACGCCAGGTGGCTGCCGGCCCGACCACGACCGATGTCAGATCGAGGATACGTGTGCCGTTCAGGGGTTCATAGCGCATGGAATGTCATCACCAGTTCTGCTGCAAGGGTTCCGTCGCTATCAAAAAGCGACATGGTCGCTCCGGTCTCGGTGAGGGTCGGTAAGGCGATCGTCATCGGCCGATTGACGTAGAGCGGGGCGAGATGGCGGGCCGACAGTGTCTTCAGCACCTTCCCGTGCCCGGTCCGCACATGTTCGGTGGCGAGCAGGGTCGCCAGACCGCCATTTACCACCAGGTCCGGATGGCCTTCGACGCGCGTTGCATAGTCCCTATCGAAATGGATCCTGTGGGTGTTGAAGCCGAGGGCAGAATATTGAAACAGCATGACGTCATCCGGAGTGACGACCTTGCCGAGACCGAGCGCCGGCGCCCCAGCCGGGGCCGGTTTCGGCGGCTCGGATTTGCGGGTGGGAAGGGCAGCCAGATAGTAGGTCTGCGTCTCGCCAATCGCGTTTGAGACGGCGTCTCGGTCGGAGAAATTGTGCTCGATTTTAACGATTGAAAGCGGACCGTCGCGTCCGGTCTTGTCGGTGATGCTCTCAATCCGGCTCGTGCGCCGAAGCGCCGCGCCAAGCAGGATTGGGCCGTAGAAGGCGGTGGTGCGCTGGCCAAGCAGCAGGCGCGCGCGGTCCATCTGCGGCATCGGAATGCCGAGCCCCGGGAACCCGTCTTTGCGCAGTGCATGGCGGGGGGGTTCTCCGGCCAGCATGGCAAAATGCCAGCCGTGCGGAAGCGGATCGCCGGCGTTCAGGCTCTGCGGATTGATATCTAGCATCGCGGCGACGCGTCTGGCCTGTGCGAGCGTCAGGATATCCACTGTTTCCACGACGGGAAGCGTATCAGGGGACATGCGTTGTCCTTTCCCTAATGAAGGGCTCGCAGGAAACGCGCCGGCAGCCCGAAAGCTGCCGGCGCGTTTTGCTTACTTGATCAGGTGGCGGATTTCGGCGAGGCGGCGCATGGAGATCTGTTCCCGCTCCAGGTTGGCGCCCGAACCATCGGTCATCGCCATCAGTAGCGTGCCAAACGGACCGGACTGGGCGCGCAGATCATTGATCTTCTCGGTCACGGTTTCCCTGGAACCCCAGATCACCGACGAGCGAATGATTTCCTCTACCGTGATATCTTCGTCCTTCATGTCCTGGTTCGGTTTGGCAACGGTGGTGTAATCCGCAGCCAGAAGAACCTTCCACATGTAGTCGTAGTAATACTGGCTGGAGCCCTTCGGATCCATCATCCAGTCTTCAGCTTGCGCGTCACTTTCACCGATGATGATGTTGCGTGCAACTGTCCAGTCTTCACCTGTTGGCTCGCGGCCGACGGCGTTGCAGCCGGCGACATACTGCTTCCAATGGCCGTAGACAGTTTCATGCGGGGTGAAATTCGCAGTGATCGGAACCCAACCCTTTCGGGCAGCCAGCGCGACGGTCGGGCTGTCCGGCGACATCGAGGAGATGTGGATCGGCGGGTGCGGCAACTGGTAGGGCTTGCTCATGGAGCCGATGCCCAGTTCCGGATAGATAGAGTTCTTGATCTGGACGTTCCAATACTTGCCCTTGATGTCATAAGGAGGGTCGGTCCTCCAGATTTCCAGCACGATCCGCAGGTGTTCAGCGACCATTTCGTTGCGCACGACATGGTCTTCATGCTCAAACACCTCTAGGTCGGATGCCAAGCCGCCCGGTCCAATGCCGAAGACGAAACGGCCCTGCGACATGTGGTCAAGCATCGCGACTTCGTTGGCGACGATGACAGGATGATGCTGCGGTAGGCCCATGACGCCGGTGGCAAACTTGATGTTTTTGGTTTGGTTAATCAGGCTGGCGAAGAAGATCAGCGGAGATGCGATCTGTTCGGTCGTGCACGAATAGTGTTCGCCCATATAGGCGATATCGAAGCCAAGCTGGTCAGCAAGAATGATCTTGTCCTGATTTTCCTTGATGACTTCGCCGACCGTGCGGTGTGGCGGATGCAGCGGCATCGCGAATGTTCCAAGTTTGACCATTTGAGTGTCTCCTCCATTGTATCACCCGCGGCATGGCGCCCAAGGTTTAATCTTCTGTTGCATCGGAAATCGCCAATCGTGTCCGGGTATGGCGCGCTGATGACCGCTGGCTCACAAGGAGAGCCAAGGTGCGAAATCTCCTTCCGTAAAGGTGCAGCAACCCTTTCAAATTCTTGTGCAGTTCCCAATGGGCGTGCAGCGCTCCGGTTCTCCCCTGGCTGCTCGTCCAAATTAAAACTCTCCGAATTGGCGGGCTTTGACTACCGCTTCAAGCGTGTCGCGGTTTAGCGATCCGTCTGTCTCACAAGCAACAACGGAAATGGGAAATGGGAGAAATTGCCTAAAAATTGAGCGAATATCCGTCAGGGTGTCCTTCACCGCTTGTCAACAGGCGCAGGAGGGGGGGAATGTGTCGCAACTTTTAAGCCATCAAGTCTCTGCGCAGATCTGCTGGAGATCAAAACTCCAAAAAAACATTCCTGAACAATGGCATGGGCCCTGCGACAATGCGTAGGCACACAGGTGTCACAGATGTGTCGCTTGTCGCGGGCTATGACCGGTGCTCAGTCTGACTGCCAGCAGACCGGGAGAATTCGACACAAAGGTTATGTCAAACTGCGGCGTACCGGCGGGCGCCGCACAGAACCAAGACACAATCTCGAATAGTTCCATAAGATATGTTATGCGATATGGTATAACGTAACGGTATATAGTCAGCCTGCTTGTGCTTTCGGCAGGTTCAACACCTCTTCCACGGTTCCACCGACGGAGCGAAAATAGATTGGATACGAAGTCACGTCGATTACTGCAAACATTCGAGAAAATACGCGCCGCGCCAGATACCGTGGCAGCAATTCGCGCATTTCAAGCTGCCTATGAAATCGATTTCGTGACGTATCATCTTTCCCAAACAACCGCCCACGTGGTCGATGCTCCTTTTGTCCGAACCACGTATCATGATGCCTGGGTTTCACGGTATCTGCTACGAGGATACGTACTCGTAGATCCAGTTGTCCAACAAGGTTTTTCACGGTTGTTGCCGTTTGACTGGCGAGAAATTGACCCACCACCAGGTGCGTCAGAATTCCTGGCAGACGCCCTGAGACATGGACTTGGACCCAGCGGCTTCTCCATTCCGATTCTAGACAAGTCTCGTCGCGCGCTGCTGTCTCTTAATTCATTCGAGCCTGATTATGAATGGTCGAGAATCGTGAACACGGATCGTGCGGAATGGGTCGAGTTGGCCCATCTCATTCATAAGAGAGCAGTCTCTGAAGTCCTCGGGCACTCCGAACCCATGCCAGAGCTTAGTCCGCGTGAGCTGCAATGCCTTCATTGGACCGCGCTCGGCAACGATGCGAAAGGCATCTCTCTGATACTTGGATTATCAGAACATACTATCTCCTCCTATCTGAAGTCAGCCCGTTTCAAACTGGGTTGTCTGACGAAAGCGGCCGCCACAGCTCGTGCGATTCAACTTCGCCTCATCAATCCCTACTCCAATACCCTGAAATGAGGGTACCGATCTGAGGGAATATCAGCTCACCGGTGACCTCTGCATGTTGCAACGCTTTAAACGTTGGAGACCGACATGTATCTTCTTGTTCAAGCTCACCAGTATGCGCGATATGGAGCCCTACTCGATCAGATTTTCCGCTTGAGAAAGCGCGTCTTTGCAGACCAGCTTGGCTGGAAGGTGACTGTGTCAGGCGCTTACGAAAAGGACGTTTATGACGATCTGAACCCAGCGTACCTCATTTGGTGCGACGAAACTGCGTCTCAGCTGTACGGGTGCGTTCGCTTGATGCCAACCACCGGCCCAACCCTTCTCTATGATGTCTTTCGAGAGACATTTCCGAGCTCGTGCGACCTGGTTGCCCCATCGATATGGGAGGGGACCAGGATGTGCATCGACGATGAAGCATTGATGAAAGATATGCCCGATTTGCGTCCAGACAGGGCGTTTGGCCTTTTACTACTGGCGCTTTGTGAGGTTGCGCTCGACCACGGCATAGATACCCTGATCTCGAACTACGAACCGCATATGAAGAGGCTTTATGAACGCGCGGGTGCGAAGCCAGACGAACTTGGCAGAGCGGTGGGCTACGGCCGTTTCCCTGTTTGCTGTGGCGCGTTTGAAGTATCAGCGCAAATCCTGACCAACATGCGACGGAAACTCGATGTCTCCGAGGCACTTTATAGCCAGCACCAAAGCACCCGCGAAACGCGACCGAAAAGCATGTGCGCTTGAACCCAGCTACTGCCGCTGGTGGCAGAACATGTGAATTGGAAAATCACATCGGAGGCGGAACAAACCCGCTTTGAGTTGATGGCGTCCTGGAGCAGGTCCGGGTCTCCGTCGATCAACCCGCAAGGGGTCGGCTAGCAAGCTGCCGCCGCTTCGTCTTCGTCTTCGCGGTGATCGCGACCGTACCTGTTCCTTTGAGGGGCCATCAGCGGGAATTGGCCCGCCTCCGATGGAGCATCCGAACATGGCACATGATCTTTCCCTCGCTCAGTCCCACGCCTTCCACCTTTGCAATGATCTGATGGTCCCGATCACTCTCTTCAAGTCAGGTGACGAGTTCGGCGTCGTTCCGTCCGACGAGCTCGATGACGAAGACGATCTGGTGATCGTACATGAATATTTCCCCCGCGGGTCTCACTGAGACCCGCATGCCCCTGCCACTGGCGACCGGTTAGCCGCAAGGGAAGCTGCGCCGCGGCAGGTGCAGATTTGCACCTTGATTGCCGCGCCCTTGCGCCTTCCGTTCTTCGCGGCGGGTGGAAAGTGGCCCGTAATTTACGGGAAGGAAGAAGGGAGGGCCGCGCCGCGGCCGAATAAAATGAAGCGAGAAGAGCTAGAGGCGCTGCGCGCGAACGTCAGTTGTGAAGCCGTACTCGAGCAGGCCGGCTATGAGATCGACCTGAAAGAAAGCACGCGCCGTGCCGTGAAATATCGGCATGGCGGTAGCATAATTATAGTGACGCACGACGGGCGCGGGTGGTTTGATCCACTTAGCGATGAGAAGGGTGATGTCTTCGGCCTTACGATGCTTTTCGATAAGGTCACGTTCCCGATCGCGGCGGAGACTGTCGCAGCCCTTGTCGGATTTAAACTCTCCCGGCCAGAATGGCGGTCGTCGCGGTCATCAGTACGAGCCAAGGACATTGGCGATCGTTGGCGCCGCCGACGCGCTCCGTCTCCCGGTTCCGGCTCTTGGCGGTACCTATGCTGGGTGCGCTCGATCCCGACGGTCATGGCCCGGCATGCCATCAAGGAAGGTGTCCTACGGGAAGGACCCTTCGGCAGCATGTGGGCGGCTCATGTCGACAGCGAGGGCTGCGTCGTCGGCTGGGAGGAGCGCGGCCCCGACTGGCGGGGCTTTTCCACCGGCGGCTCGAAGGTTCTCTTTCGCTTCGGCTCAAGCAATGCCTCTCGTCTCTGTGTCACAGAAGCGGCGATCGATGCGATGAGCCTCGCAGCGCTCGAGGGTTTGCGCGCAGGAACTCTCTATCTCAGCACAGGCGGCGGATGGTCTCCCGCCACAGATGCCGCTCTTACAGCGCTCGCAGCTCGCCCGGGCAGCAATCTTGTTGCGGCAACCGATGCCAACTCACAAGGCGATGCTTACGCGGAACGACTTCGCATCATTGCGGAGAGCGTGGGCTGCGATTGGCAGCGCCTCCGGCCATCGGCGGAAGACTGGAACGAGGTCCTCCAAAACAAGGAAAGGGAAAGACGGGAAAGGAGGGGTGAGACAAAGCAGAGGCCTGCCGCATGCGCGCCGGCCGTATCAAGGGAAGCTTCGCCCGGCATGCGCCGGCCCTTGACTCGTCCGGACACGGACGCAGCAACGCGGGAGGGGTGATCAAGGACTGAAGAGGACAGTGAGGTCGAAACGACAGCACCGGCTTCGGTCCCAAACCCCGAAAGGATCAAGCTGATGACCTCAATAATCCCCCGCAAAATCTTCCAAGGAATGGCCAAGCGGTCCGTCATGTTTCGTATGTTCGATCGGCATGCCAGGCATCCCGACCGTTTCGAAAGAGATCAATCTGCCATTTATGCAGGTGAGTGGTTCGAGATCGACGAACCCTCCTACGCCTACATGCTCGACATCCTGCCGCCGCTCTGGGTGCGTGGGCCGATCTTTGCCATGCGTGAGTTCATGACCGGTTCCGTGACCTCGGTGTTCTACGCGATGCGCATCGATGACGCTGTCCGATATTTCCATACCTATTGCGACCTCTCCGATCCGAATTCGGTTGAGACAATGCGCTCCGCGATCCTCGACCGGGAGACCAGACCAGTTCGGGCGATGAGCCGGGAAGAGCGGCTCGAGCACATCTGGAGTACCACCACGGACGATTATCGGGGTTATGCCGGCACCCGCTGGCCGAATCCAATGCAGGGCCATCGCACGGTCATGCTCTATGGTGGCAAGGAAGGCTCCTTCCTGAAGCTGCTTGAAACGCTCAGCGACGACGAGATTGCGGCGAAGCTGCCGATACATCTGCGCCACCTCCCTGCACCGCTGGCCGCCTGAGGCGGCCCCACTCTTCACACATCAGCGCCGCAGCCGGTCGAGTTTCCGACCGGGTGATGGCGCGCGATCTCACTTCAAAGGAGCATTCCCATGAGCAATGACCCCTTCACCTTCGACATGTTCGGCAGCTCGTCCCTGTCCTCCGGCCTCGGGTTTGGCGTCACCGCGTTTGGCGGTTTCTCGCCTCATGCTGCAAATGACGACGACCCGGATCCCATGCCACCGGCGCCGGCACCCGCCCTGCCGGCCGCTGCCATCCTTGCCCGGCGGGCAGGACTCCGGGCAAATTTTTATCTCGACGGTGACCGCGATCTGGGTACCTCCTGGACAGATCGCGCCCGCGCCAACGTCGCGGCGATCCTCGTCGCCGACGGCATTGCCAAACAGGACAGGCCGGCAACCCGCAAGGAGCAGGCACGGTTGATCCACTTCACCGGTTTCGGCGCTGGCGAGCTGGCCAATGGCATGTTCCGCCGTCCGGGTGAGGTCGATTTCCGCCAAGGCTGGGACGACCTCGGTTCCTCACTCGAAACCGCAGTCTCTAAAGACGACTATGCATCGCTCTCTCGCTGCACCCAATACGCCCATTTCACGCCCGAGTTCATCATCCGAGCAATCTGGACCGGGATCCAAAAGCTCGGCTGGCGCGGCGGCCGGGTCCTTGAACCCGGTATCGGCACGGGCCTGTTCCCGGCCCTGATGCCGGAGCCCTATCGCAATGCTGTCTATGTCACCGGCATCGAACTTGACCCTGTCACGGCTCGCATCGTCGGGCTTCTGCAGCCGAAGTCCCGGATCATCAATGGCGACTTTGCCCGCAGCGATCTGGCGCCGATCTATGATCTCGCCATCGGCAATCCGCCGTTTTCCGACCGCACCGTCCGTTCGGACCGGGCCTACCGGGCGCTCGGCCTCCGCTTGCACGACTACTTCATTGCCCGGTCGATCGATCTCTTGAAGCCTGGTGCGCTTGCTGCCTTCGTTACATCGCATGGCACGATGGACAAGGCCGACGCGACGGCGCGCGAGCATATCGCCAAGTCGGCCGATCTGATTGCGGCGATCCGACTGCCCGAAGGGAGCTTTCGCCGGGACGCCGGCACGGATGTCGTCGTTGACATCCTCTTCTTCCGCAAGCGTAAGTTCGGGGAGCCGGAAGGCGATCAGCTATGGCTTGTAGTCGATGACGTCACGCCGGTCACGGATGACGACGGGCCGATCCGCGTCAACAGGTGGTTCGCCCGCCGTCCCGATTTCGTGCTCGGCACCCACGCGCTGACGTCCGGGCCGTTCGGCGAGACATATACCTGCTACCCGCGTGCTGACCAGGATCTCAAAACCGCCCTCGCGGGTGTCATCGATCTCTTGCCGGCCGATCTATATGACGGCGAGCCCACGCCGATCGATATCGATTTGGAGGACGAACTCGCCGAGATCGTCGATCTGCGGCCGAAGGATGGTTCTGTCCGCGAGGGCAGCTTCTTCATGGACCGGGCAAAGGGCCTGATGCAGATGCTCGACGGCGCCGCCGTGCCGATCACGATCCGCAAGGGCCGCTCAGGTGATGGCATCCCGGAAAAGCACGTCCGGATCATCTCGAAGCTGATTCCGATCCGCGATGCGGTGCGCGAAGTCTTGAAGGCGCAGGAAACCGGCAGGCCCTGGCGCGACCTTCAGGTGCGGCTGCGCATCGCCTGGTCGAGTTTTGTGCGCGATTTCGGCCCGATCAACCATACAACCGTCTCGATCCAGGAGGATGTCGAGACCGGCGAGGTCAAGGAGACCCACCGCCAGCCAAACATCGCGCCGTTCCGCGACGATCCCGATTGCTGGCTGGTTGCCTCAATCGAGGATTATGATCTGGAGACGGATACGGCAAAGCCCGGTCCGATCTTTTCCGAACGCGTGATCGCGCCGCCAGCTGCGCCGACCATCACGTCTCCGGCAGATGCGCTCGCCGTCGTTCTGAACGAACGGGGTCATGTCGATCTCGACCATATCGCCGAGCTGCTGCACAGCGATCCCGCAGCGGTCATCGATGAGCTCGGCGAGGCTGTGTTCCGCGACCCTGCCGACGGAGCTTGGAAGACCGCTGATGGTTATCTTTCCGGGGCGGTCCGCACCAAGCTCGCCGCTGCGCAGGCCGCGGCCGAGCTTGATCCGGCTTATGAGCGGAACGTGACGGCGCTCCATGATGTCCAGCCTGCAGATCTGCGGCCCTCCGACATCACCGCGCGTTTGGGCGCACCATGGATCCCGGCCGCCGATGTCGTCGCCTTCGTGAAAGATAAGATGGACACCGACATCCGCATCCACCACATGCCGGAACTCGGTTCCTGGACGGTGGAGGCCCGCCAGCTAGGTTACAGCGCCGCTGGCACATCTGAGTGGGGCACCAGCCGCCGCCATGCCGGCGATCTGCTTGCCGATGCGCTGAACAGCCGCGTCCCGCAGATCTTTGACGTGTTCAAGGATGCCGACGGCGAGCGACGGGTTCTCAATGTCGTCGACACGGAGGCTGCCCGCGACAAGCTGCAGAGGATCAAGCAGGCGTTTCAGGACTGGGTCTGGACTGATCCCGATCGCACCGATCGCCTGGCTCGAGACTACAACGATCGTTTCAACAACATAGCGCCACGCAAATTCGATGGTTCCCATCTGAAGCTTCCCGGCGCCTCTAGCGCCTTTGTTCTTTATGGGCACCAGAAGCGCGGTATCTGGCGGATCATCGCCGATGGCTCGACCTACCTTGCCCATGCCGTCGGCGCCGGCAAGACGATGACCATGGCAGCGGCCATCATGGAGCAACACCGTCTCGGCCTGATCGCCAAGGCCATGCTGGTCGTACCCGGCCATTGCCTGGCGCAGGCAGCACGGGAATTCCTGGCGCTCTATCCGAATGCGCGCATTCTTGTGGCGGACGAGACCAACTTCACCAAGGATAAGCGCGCCCGTTTCCTCTCACGCGCGGCGACGGCCACCTGGGACGCGATCATCATTACGCATTCGGCCTTCCGCTTCATCGCCGTGCCCTCCGCCTTCGAGCAGGAGATGATCCAGGATGAGCTTCAGCTTTACGAGGATCTGCTGATCAAGGTCGACAGCGAGGACCGCATCTCGCGCAAGCGCCTCGAGCGGCTGAAGGAAGGCTTGCAGGAGAGGCTCGAAGGGCTCGCAACCCGCAAGGACGATTTGCTGACGATATCGGAAATCGGCGTCGACCAGATCGTCGTCGACGAGGCGCAGGAGTTCCGCAAGCTGTCTTTCGCCACCAACATGTCAACGCTGAAGGGTATCGATCCGAACGGATCCCAGCGGGCTTGGGATCTCTACGTCAAATCCCGCTTCATCGAAACGAAGAACCCCGGCAGGTCGCTGGTGCTGGCGTCGGGCACCCCAATCACCAACACGCTGGGCGAGATGTTCTCGATCCAGCGTCTGCTCGGCCACGCCGCGCTTGCCGAGCGCGGGCTGCACGAGTTCGACGCCTGGGCATCTTGCTTCGGCGATACGACCACCGAACTCGAAATCCAGCCATCCGGCAAATACAAACCGGTCAGCCGCTTCGCTTCCTTCGTCAACGTCCCCGAACTGATCGCGATGTTCCGCTTGTTTGCCGACGTCGTCATGCCCGAAGACCTCCGCCGATATGTGAAGGTGCCTGATATCTCAACCGGCCGGCGGCAGATTCTGACGGCCAAGCCGACGGCGCTGTTCAAGACATATCAGCAGACGCTCGATGCTCGCATCAAGGCGATCGAGAAACGCGAAGGGCCGGCCAAGCCGGGTGACGACATCCTGCTTTCTGTCATCACTGACGGCCGGCATGCCGCGATCGACCTGCGCTTCGTCATGCCGACGGCCGACAATGAGGAAGATAACAAGCTCAATCTACTCGTCCGCAATGCCCATCGCATCTGGAAGGAAACCGGCTCGGCGATCTACCGGCGATCCGACGGCAAGGACTTCGACCAGCCGGGCGCTGCCCAGATGATCTTTTCTGACCTCGGCACGATCAATGTCGAGAAATCCCGCGGCTTCTCGGCCTATCGCTTCATACACGACGAGCTGATCAAGCTTGGTGTGCCGGGATCGCAAATCGCCTTCATGCAGGACTATAAGAAGACCGAGGCCAAGCAGCGGTTGTTTGGCGATGTCCGCGCCGGCAAGGTCCGCTTCCTGATAGGTTCGTCCGAGACGATGGGAACCGGCGTCAACGCTCAGCTTCGGCTCAAAGCCCTCCACCATCTCGATGTCCCGTGGCTACCATCTCAGATCGAACAGCGGGAGGGCCGCATTGTCCGTCAGGGCAATCAACATGAAGAGGTCGATATCTTCGCCTACGCGACCGAGGGCAGCCTTGATGCTTCGATGTGGCAGAACAATGAGCGCAAGGCCCGCTTCATCGCAGCAGCGCTTTCCGGCGATACATCGATCCGCCGGCTGGAGGATATTGGCGAAGGGGCAGCCAACCAGTTCGCCATGGCCAAGGCCATCGCCTCCGGCGACGAGCGGCTGATGCAAAAGGCCGGGCTTGAGGCCGACATCGCACGACTCGAACGGCTGCGCGCTGCCCACGAGGACGATCAATATGCTGTCCGCCGACAGATGCGCGACGCCGAGCGCGAGATCGAAACCTCGACCCGGCGCATCAGCGAGATCGGTGAGGATATCCAGCGTCTCAGGCCGACCACCGGCGATGCCTTCGCCATGACGGTGCTCGGGCAGGATCATATCGAGCGCAAGGAGGCCGGTCGGGTGCTGATGAAGGAGATCCTCACGCTGCTACAGCTGCAGCAGGAAGGCGAGGTTCATCTTGCCAGGATCGGCGGTTTCGATTTGCTGTATGAGGGCGAGCGTTTCGGCAAGGGCGATGGCTATCGCTACGAGACTCTGCTTCAGCGGACCGGCGCGGAGTACGAGATCGATCTGGCGATCACGGTGACGCCGCTCGGTGCCATCTCGCGACTTGAGCATGGCCTCGACGGCTTCGAAGAGGAACTGCGCCAGTATCGTCGGCGTCTCGACGAGGCCGAGCGCCGTCTGACTTCATATCAGTCGCGCATCGGCAGTGCATTCCAGTTTGGCGATGAGCTCGGCGCTAAAAGAAAGCAACTTCGCGACGTCGAGGAGGAACTGGCCGCTTCCGCTGTCGCTGATGCGGAACCCGTTGGTGCATGAGAAACGCAAGCCCAGGCTGACCCTGCGGCCCGCGCCCCAGTCCCGTCGCTGCGATGACGAGGTCGAGACTTGTAATTTCTCGACCTCGAACATATCTGACGATCACTTCCCGTTTAGATGATGTCTCGCACATGGCGTTTGGCCATGGCTTTCGGCGTCGTCCGGGCTAGACAAAGGGCGCTCCCCTTGCGGGTCGAGCGCCCTTTTTGTGTTTTCGTTTCCTGGCAGGGTCCTGCGCGCCATTCGTGCCGCAGCGTGCCCGGACCAGTCTTTCAATAGAGAAATGGAGGAGAAGGAGGAGGAAAAGAACCGATCGCTGATCGGTCCTCCTGCCGACGCCGTTGCTCAACCGCCACCTGCGCCATCCCGGCCACTCGTCCGTCGCAGGGCTGTCAGCCCCGCTTGTTCCTCGCAGCAGGGATGCTCGGTCGCAGTTGCGTCAGTCCGGCCGATCGGCGGTCCGGGAGATGTCTTCGAGAAAAAATGAAGACAGGAAGGGCAGGCAAACCGCCGGTCCGAAACTCTCCCGAAAGGAACGACACTATGCAGATCATCAAGGTTGACCCGCGCGCGCTCAAGGAAAACCCCGACCGGATGCGCCAGTCGAAGTCTTCGCCGCAGGCCGATGGGCTGATGCTGGCCACAATCAAGGCCGTCGGCATCGTTCAGCCGCCGGTGGTCGCGCCTGAGGTGGATGGCGGAAACGGTTATATCATCGACGCTGGCCATCGTCGCGTCCGTCTCGCCATCGCGGCCGGCCTGGAAGAAATCGAAATTCTCGTGACTGAGGCCGCAGACGACAACGGCGCGATGCGCTCGATGGTCGAAAACAGCGTCCGCGAACCGCTCAATCCTGTCGATCAGTGGCGCGGCATCGAACGTCTCGTGGCTCTTGGTTGGACCGAAGAAGCTATTGCGGTCGCCCTCGCCCTCCCTGTTCGCCAGATTCGCAAGCTGCGCCTGCTCGCCAATGTCCTGCCGGCGATGCTGGAGCAGATGGCGCTGGGCGACATGCCGTCCGAGCAGCAGCTGCGGGTGATCGCGGCGGCCGGCCAGGTCGACCAGAAGGAAGTCTGGAAGGCGCATAAACCGAAGAAGGGGGACACCGCGCCTTGGTGGCAGATCGCCAATGCCCTGACCAAGAAGCGCATGTATGCCAGGGATGCAAGCTTCGGCGACGATCTGGCCCAGGCCTACGGCATCGAATGGGTTGAGGACCTATTCGCGCCGGCCGACCAGGATGGTCGCTACACCACAAATGTCGAGGGCTTCATAGGTGCCCAGCACGAATGGATGACGAGCAACCTGCCGAAGCGCGGCGCGATCGTCGAGATCAACAGCTGGGGCCAACCGGAACTGCCGAAGAAGGCCAACCAGGTTTACGGCAAGCCGTCCAAGTCCGACCATGCAGCGCTCTACCTTGACCGCGACGGGAAGGTGCACACGGTCCATTACCGCATGCCCGAAGCTGCGAAGCCGAAGGGAGCCGGTGGCGATGGCTCTACCGGCGGCACTGAGGATAGCGATGCGATCGCAATCCCAAAGGTCCGGCCCGACGTCACGCAGAAGGGCCATGACATGATTGGTGACTTCCGCACAGATGCGCTGCATGACGCGCTCGGCCGCGCGCCGATCGAGGACGACATGCTGATGGCGCTGCTGGTGCTGGCTTTCGCCGGGAAGAATGTTCGTGTCGACTCTGGCGCTGGTGGCACCTTCTACGGTGGCAAGCGCTTCTCGCGCCATCTCGAGGGCTTGTTCGACGAGCATGGCACACTCGCATTCGATAAGGATACGCTTCGGGTTGCCGTCCGTTCGGTGCTCGTCGATGTCCTCTCATGCCGGAGGGGTATGTCTAACAGTGGTATGGTCGCGCGCATAGCCGGCGACGCGATCGGCGCCGACGCGTTTCTGCCAAACATGGGTTCCGAGGACTTCCTCTTGTGCTTGTCGCGTCAGGCATTGGAGGCGTCTTGCGCCGAGGCGTCGGTCCAGCCGCGTCAGAAGGTCCGCGAAACCCGTGCAGCGCTCGTCGAGCATTTCGCGAACGAACATTTCGTCCATCCGTCGGGCCGCTTTGCGCCACCGGCTGACGAATTGCTCGAATGGATCCGGGCTGGCGCTGCCACAGACCCCATCGGCGCGGGGCAGCGGGATGACGGTGAGGCCGATCTCGATGATCCAAAGGACGATCAGGAGGATCAAGATGCGGATGATGCCGTCGAGGGCGAACCGCAGGCTGCGGATATGCCGGATCTCGATGAGCGCGACGAAGACTACGATCAGAGGGCGGCAGCATGACCGTTGTCCTCCACTCAAAGATAACAGCACCCACCCCCGATCTTTCGGGGGTGGAGTTTGCCACCAGTGCGGACGGCTTGCCCGTCGCCCGGATAGATGACCTAGTCCTTGCTATGGTCCCATTACCCAGGGGCTTCGCGTTTCTTGCAAGCGCCGTCGCCGTTCGTCGGCCGCTCGCAGATCTGACGCGCGCTGACTTCATCGGTCACGACGGGCGGATTGCTGACGAGGCGGAATTCCAAGCGCGTGTCGCCGAAACCGCGGCGCACAAACGCGATCTGGCAAAGCTAAATCGCGTGCAGATCCGCATGTCGGCGAGTACGCCCTGGGGTGGATCGCAGATGGCAGCCATCTATGCCGAGGGCGTCGTCGCCCACATGACGACTGTGCATGGCGGTTTCCATCTGTCGGCAGATCGAAATGCCAAGATTCATCCTTTGCTGCGGAAGGACACCCCTTGGTACGAGGAAGATTGCGAATGGGCGATCGTGGCGATCAGCTTTCCCGACCTGTTCACGGGTTACGAGCGATCGATGGCCGAAAAGACCATCAGCGACACCTGGCCCGAGGCCTGGGAGGCTATCCACGGCTGCACGCTGGCCGAGGGCGAAAGCTGGGCCAAGGATCGCAGGGCGTTCGATCAACGTCATGCGGCGGACTTCGTCGTCAGCTCCGCGATCTTCTCGGATCAACACGCAGGTATGACCGAGGTCGTGGCGGTCTTAGGCGGCGACCAAAGATCTGGCCATGAGCGCCGATTTCTTGTGCCGAGCGACGAGTATGCCGGTCGCGGCCGTTTTGGCTTCGTCATAGATCCGGCCCGTCACGCTGAGTATCTTGGGCCGTCCTCCTTCATCGGCTGGAGAAGGCGGGGGAACGGGGCATGATCGTCCTCCCTTCACAGCCTCTGGCGAAGGCAATCGGCGAACGGCGCGAGACCCTGCGGCATCTGAATTGTCTCACCCGGCAGATTGCGGCGCGGGCCAGAAGGCAGGCGATAACGGTAAAGGTCCGGAGCCGGGCACGTCGCCGATCCGGCGCCCGTCTTTACCATCAGGAGCGGCTCGATAGCCTCACCTTCGAACGGTGGCTCGAACTCGACACCATCGCCTGCAGGCTGGCGGTACAAGAGCAGTTTGCCGATGAACCCCAGCCATGTGACGGTCATTTCTTACATCAGCCGACGCTATCGGCAGGCCGAGGTTAAAGGCGCTGGCGATGCTTCAGAGTGGCCTATACTCGATCGGCATGGCGGGCTTGGCGATGTGTCGCTCCCGTGGCTCAGGGTTGATCTCGGACCCGTGCCGGACTGCCCTTCTTGTTCGTTGCGGTCTGAACCGGCGGCCGGTCGTTTCAAGGCCGCTGTCGCGCCGCGGGGCGGCCGATCCGGCCTCTCTGCGCGAGGGCACGCTCGCGGTCTGCTCAGGTCACAACCTGCTTGTCCGCAACCCTGCCCTGCTGGTTCAGCCGGATCGGACCTGTGAAGCCGCCCGTCCCTTGCCGGTTCTGGTCGTCCGCATCGAAGGGCAGACCGGCACGGGCCGGAACCGCTTCGGAAGCCACGGAAGGAACAGACATGGCCAAGCCCTCTACCCCCAACCGCTCCAACGCCCGGTCGTCGCAATCTCGCCGCGCTACCACCCTCGAAATGGTCCGCCTCTCCTGCCCCGATGCCACCCAGGCACTCAAGATCGCCGAAAGCTTTGGGACGGCAGTCGTCGACAGCGATGGCATCCGCAGCCTGCATGAGCGGGTGATCGTCGAAACCGCCGACAGTCTGTCCGAAGGGCTCGGCGAAAAAGCGATGCAGATCCATCTGCAGCGTATCGTCGGAGCCTTCGTCGGATCCGCGCATGGCGCCGGACAGTTCTACTCACGCGCCGTCACCGAGGCGCGCGACGCAACCGCCAAGGCGTCAAACGACGCCCGCGACGAGGACCTCGACGGCCCGGTCGGCTATGACAGCGCCGCCCAGCGCAAGCGGGAGTTCGCGGCCGACATGGGCGTCCAATCCCACGCGCTGCGCATGGCAGCCGAGGGCGCGGTAGCCGCCTACGAACAGGTTATCGGCGAGACATGGAAGCCCTTCGACCGGCCCGTCGAACACCCCGGCGCATCGCTCGACCGCAAGGCCGCCGAAACACAGATGGCTGCGTTCGGATGAAACCATCGGCGGGGCAACGCCCCGCTTCATTCTTTTCGTTTCTAGGCTGGCGTCCGCAAGCGCCGGCCTTTTCTCATGTCTAAGGAAAGGCTGAAGAAGCACCCTACCGCGGCCCGTCCCGCTCGGCGGTCCTGCAGGAGCCGGGCGGCCATGCAACGGCTTCGCCGTCCTCCACGCTGTTGCGGCCGTTCCGGTGCACGGTCGCACCATCGGCCCCTGACTTCGGACCTTCGTGACGGACCGCGAAAGGCGTGGTCCTGCGAAAAGGAGAAGAAGGCATGACGAAGAAAGCGGAATCAGAGCGCGTCGATATCTACACACGGATCACCGATCGGATCGTCGAGGATCTCGAAAAGGGCGTGCGTCCCTGGATGAAACCATGGAGTGCCGTCAATACCGATGGTCGGATCACCCGGCCGGTTAGACACAACGGCCTCCCCTATTCGGGCATGAACGTGCTGCTGCTGTGGTCCGAGCAGATGTCGCGTGGCTTCGCCTCCTCGATGTGGATGACGTTCAAGCAGGCGCTGGAACTGGGCGGCGCCGTGCGGAAGGGCGAGACTGGCTCGACGGTCGTCTTCGCCAGCCGGTTCACCAAGTCAGTGGCCGATGGAAACGGCAATGATGTCGACCGGGAAATCCCGTTCCTGAAGGCCTATTCCGTGTTCAATATCGAGCAGATCGATGCTCTGCCCGACACTTATTATGCCGCGCCGGCAAAGGTGCGGGATCCCGTCGAGCGAATTGAAAGTGCCGATCGGTTCTTCCGCAACACTGGCGCGGTGATCCGGCACGGCGGCAACCAGGCCTATTACTCGCCGATCATGGACTATATCCAGATGCCGCCCTTCGAGGCCTTTCGCGATGCCGCAGGATACGCGGCCGTCCTCAGTCATGAGGCGACACACTGGACAGCTGCGGAGCACCGCGTCGGCCGTGACCTGTCGCGCTATGCCAAGGACCGCACGGAACGCGCCCGCGAAGAACTTATTGCGGAACTTGGCAGTTGCTTCCTCTGCGCCGATCTCGGCATCGCACCCGAGCTCGAGCGGCGGCCGGATCATGCGTCCTATCTGCAGTCGTGGCTATCGGTGCTGACCAACGACAAGCGGGCGATCTTTCAGGCGGCGGCTCATGCGCAGCGCGCGGTGAGCTTTCTGCATTCCTTGCAGCCGGAAAAGGAGTTGAAGGCTGCGGCCTGAGGGTCAGGCGCGGTCGGCACCACCGGTGGCGGCCGCGTGATCTAGAATGCGTTGGTCCCCATCCTGCTGATCCTGGAGACCTTGAGCGATTTCAGCATCCAGCCTTCCCCAGATCGACGGTTTTGCAGCGTCTGGCCTTGGTTTTCGGGATGGCTTTCGTTCGACGATGAAAGGCGTGGTCTGCTGGCGCATTGTCTCTCCAGGTTGCGATTCGAACTGCAACGATATCGCATGCGACATTGTGGGCAAGCCGGCCAATATTCTCGCACAGGTCTAACCCAATTGAAGCGTTGAGCGATGATGGCGCAAGTCGGGCATGGTGGGGGATGCTATTCCCGCGCGCGAGGCAGATACGGCGGAACGCCATTGCCATATCCCTTCACGTTACAGTTTCCGGCAACCCATCTGCGGGCTCGATGAGGCATGTCTGACCGGAGACCGGCTGCGCCTCGATCGTCTTCCCGCAACGACAATGTTCAGATTTCTTACCCCGGAAGGCTGCGCCCTCCTCCTCTCCCACTAACAAATCTGCACCTTGCCGCCCTCCATTTCATTGCGGCCTTATTAGGTGCGGTCCGATCGTCACCGGTCTTTGCGACTGCCATCGAGGCCGCGATGGGCGCGGCCCGAACACAGAAAAGGAATACTACAATGGCAACCATCGGCACCTTCACCTCCACCGAAAACGGCTTCACCGGCTCCATTCGCACTCTCGCCCTCAACGTCAAGGCACGCATCGCCCGGGTCGAGAACCCCTCCGACAAGGGCCCGCAGTTCCGCGTCTACGCCGGAAGCGTCGAACTCGGCGCGGCCTGGCAGAAGACCTCTGAGCAGGGCCGCGACTACCTCTCGGTCAAGCTCGACGATCCGAGCTTCCCGGCCCCGATCTACGCAACGCTCGCCGAGGTGGAGGGCGAGGAAGGCCTTCAGCTCATCTGGTCCCGCCCGAACCGGGACTGATTGATATCACGAGGCTCCGCCACCGGCGGAGCCTTCTCCTCCTCCGAACATCAAAGCCGGACCCGGCATCGAGCCAGGTCCGGCTTTTTTGGTGTCATACGGTGAGCGGGGAAACTGCTCAGAACGAGCGATCGTACCAAGCGGGCATGTCGGCCCCAAGGATGAGCGGTTCCCCCAATTTACTCCACCCGCCCGACGGGCGGCCTGCGTAAATCGGCTCCCCCATTCCCCGGCTCCACCGGTCGCTGGCGCGATCCCTGACCCCGCCCTCCCCTTCTCGGGCCGGCCGGTCATCTTTCACAAACGTCAAGGAGACGACCATGACCTACGAACTCGAAATCCAGATCGAAGAACTGCGGGCCGAGCTGCGCAACACTGTCGATGGCGCCGAGCGCCTTCAGATCCAGGCCGAGCACGAAGCCGCCCAGGCGGAACTGGCCGTCGCGGCAGCCGAGATGGAGGGCCTTGTCGAAGCCGAGCCGCCTTTCTGAGGTGGCTGGTATCGCCCACTATCGTCGTGATCGATCTGCTGCACGTTTCCGTCGATCCCATTTCATCGACATTGGGAATGATGCGGATCGTGCGGCCTGCCGCAACCTGATGCCGTCAGAATTTTCCCCGCTGTCGCTCCTCGCGCAGCAAAATTCAGCCGTCTACAGGTCCTCCGCTGCGCTTCGGCCGTCCCGGTGCGGCACTCCTTTCCGATCCGCATTTCATCCCCGCGACGAAACGCAATCGACAGGAGAAACCACATGCAACAGCTCGCCAAATTCCTACACGCAACCGGCCGCCGGCTTCGCTCCCTCGCCAAGGTGGTTAGCCACTTCTTCCGCAAGGGCAAGCTCGGCATGAAGATCGCGATCAAGATCCCGTTCTTCGTTGAGGTCGAACTAAACTTCGAAAGTGATTGGGAGCGACAGCGCTAACGCTCGTCCAGCCGACCCGGTCATGCGGGTCGGCTTCAAATCAGCGATTGCACCACGGTTCGCGCCGGCCGGACCAAGTTCGCGCCAGGCCTTCTGCGACGAGGACATCACCAAGGCTGCGACCGTCCCGTACGAGCACGCGGAGCTTGCGCCCGTATCGGTCGACGTCCCGTCCCGGCCAAGCGTGGAGCTCGAACGGTCCCTCGTTTAACAGTGCGACAAATCGAGCGGTCGCACGGTTGCCAAGTTGACGTTCTGCGGCGCATTTCGGTTCAATGATCTCGGGTGTGTCGATATCGGCAACCCGGATCTTTTCGCCTCTCAACCAGAGTGTATCACCGTGGATAACGCAAGTGGTTCGCCCAGCGGCTGCGCATAATCCGATGGCGCCCGGCAGCTTGATGGATTCGGCGGCCCCAACCTGACTTGTCGTACCGATAAATGCCGCGAAAGCGATGAAACCGTAAGGTGCGACCAGTGTCCGGAGGCTCAGGATTTTGATCCGCGGCGTCTTGGCATTGTCGATCGACTTCATTCCTCGTCCTTTTCACATCACTTTGCTCTTAGCGATCCAGCCGCTTGCTTCGCAACACCGTAGCGTATCCGCGGCCTCGCTTTTGTCGAAGCAGCTCTAGGAAGAGCGATACGGCGTCTCCTTCTCGTTCGAAACTGTGAACCAGCGCCTGCCCCGTCGTTCCGATCCGTCCCCATCGTCGGGTCAGGCAAGCCTCGCCAAACAGGTTTGGTTCAATGGACAGCGCATAGAAACGGGCCATATTTTTCTGGGCGTCGGTTCGCTCGATGTAAAGCTGGTAGCGCTGGGTGATCATGGTGACATGATCGCGTGCCGAGGTCGCGCCGTCCAACGACTGTTTTGAATCGGTCGCGGGTCATCGATTCATATTCGTGAACCATGCAACGAGTGCCACTGGGCGGTCCGCCTCCGGCGTACGGCTCTATTCGCGATGCGAACGAAGCCAGCAAGCCGTCTTCGCCCATTCGGGTCACGATCCTCCCGCAAGAGAAACGAGGGCAGTTCTTCGATCAGTATCCGAGATAGCCGAGGACATCGCTGCCACAATACTCTCCGTGGTGATCTGCTTGCGCGATCACCTCACCCGTTTCGGCATCAAACAACGTCTGGTCTGTTATCCGCACTGCTGCGATGATCTGATGTTTTGCGCATTCCTCGATAGCCTCATCTGCGGTAACATTTGCCTCGCAAGCCTCCCAGTAACGCATCTCTGCCTCCGGTTCTTCACTCGTTGCGGTCGGCTGCTTGCAACGCCGCATCAGCGACGTCACCTGCGTTCCGGAATCGGGTCTTTCCGACGCTGTGTTTCATGTCAGCACGGCGAAACCAGATGGCCCGACCGCAACGGAGCGGCGCGTTGCCGGCGGTAAAGACGATCTGTTCGTCGGCGCGCATGCGCAGCACCTCATGCGGCTGGATCAGCGGACGCGACGCCAGCTGCTTGGATCGCGTGCGCGACGATCCTCGCGCCTGGAAACTTCGGGTGACCTGATCGATCTCGACCGTGGTCGTGCCGCAGCGCCGTGAGATGTACTCGGCCGTCTCCGGATCGTTGATCGCCGCAAACGAAATCCAGCTGGCGCTCTCGAACCACTTGCTCGACGCATCCCGCCCACCATAGGTTTCACGCAACTGGCCGATCGACTGGTAGATCAAGGTCAGGCTGATGCCATACTTGCGGCCCGCGTCTCGCGCCGTCTCCAGGATCCGCATGTAACCGAGCCTTGCCACTTCATCGAGGAGGAAAAGCGCCCTGCCCTCCATCGCGCCGTCGCGGTTGTAGATTGCGTTCAGGAACGAGCCGATGATTACCCTTGCAAGACCCGCATGCGTCTCCAGTGTCTTCAGGTCGATATTGATGAAGACGTCGGTTTGCCCCTCCGCCAGCGCGTCGGTCGTGAAGCTCGATCCCGAGACGAGCGCGCCGTAGTTTGCGTAACTCAGCCAGTGGGTTTCCTTGATTGCGTTCGCATAGACGCCGGAGAAGGTTTCAGGCGTCATGTTGACGAAAGCGGCAACGTTTTCCTTCACGAAATCCGATTCCGAATTGTCGTAGATCTCCTGCAGGCGCGCCCGCAGTTTCGGCTCGGGCTCCGACAAGTTGGCCCGGACCTGCCGCAGCGTCTGGTCCTTCTCGACAGTGTGCCCGGACAGGCAAACGTCTGCGATCATCGCCGTCAACAACTGCAGGCCGGAGGCGCGGAAGAAATCGTCACGCACGCCGGTCGCGCGACCGCTGTCGCTCATGATCCAGGAGGCGACCGCTGCGATATCCTCCTCCTTTGTTCCGCCGTGGCGGCCAATCCAGTCCAGGACATTGAAGCCCGATTGCGAGTTTTTCGGATCGAGCACCACGACGCGCCGGCCCGCCTTGCGCCTATGCTCGCTTACCATCGGAGCCACCTCGTTCGAAGGATCGAGGACAACCAGCGTCCCTCCCCATTTGAGGGCCGTCGGGACGGTGACAGAGGTGGTTTTGAAGCCACCGGAGCCGGCAAAGACGATCCCGTGCGACGAGCCGAAGGATCCGTCGAAGCACAACAGCGGTGACTTGCCGCCGTTGCCCCAGGTCGTGGGATCGCCGGATCGAAACGCCAGAGCCGCAACAGTGTCTCGGTCGACGCGATATGTCTCCCCGATGACCATTCCGCCGGTTCCGGAAAACAGCTTCTCCGCCTCCGGCATCTTCATCCAGTCGGCCTCGCCATGCAATGCGCGCTTCCCGCGCATCCGCTTCGGCTCGCTCCGGGCAAAGGCAGCATTGCCCTTCACCGCGACCCTGAGCGCGAAAGCTCCGGCGACGACGGCGGCTCCACATCCGATCACGGTCGAGGGGTCTGTATAGGAGAGCAGCGTTCGACCGGCTTCCAGCTGCCCGATGAAAACGGCGAGCCTCGTTCCTTCACGGATGAACGCGATAGCCAGCACGCCAAGAGTGCCGCTGGCCACACCCCATCCGGCCGCCTTGATGCTCCGCGACCCTTGCGCGGAGAATAGAATGATGACGCCCGATGCGGCGGCGAGCACATACGGCGCCGCCAACCCGATCCGACCGAGCGTCAGCCTGGCTTGCTCCGATTTCCCAAATGCTGCCAGCCAGTTTTCGATACCAGGAAGGACCAGGCAGATCGTTGCCATAAGCACGACCGGCATGATGACTAGCACCACTCTACTGATCGTCATTGCCGAAGGCCTCCGCACCGATCGTAAGCAGCCGATCCCTTTCCGCGCCGTCCGCTTTCACGCGTGAGGCGCCGTCGATCAGAAGACCGAGCAGCAATGCGCGCTTTTCGAAGCGCAGACCGGCTTTGACGATCAGTCCGCCGAGCTCGATTTTCTCGCGGGTGTCCTTCTTGCGGGCTTCAGTGACACTGGTCCGGGTCATCCGCTCAAGCCTCTTGAGATTGGCCCGCAGCCTGGCCAGCCCCGACCGCCGTCTTCGCGGCACTTCCGCCGGCTTTGCTGCCGTTCCGAAACCGATTGGCGATCTCCTCGAAAGCCGACTGAAGCTCGCTTGCCTCGACCTCGAAATCCCCAAGGCCTGCCTTCAATGCGATGCGCCCGATCCGCTCGGCATCTCGTGTCTCTGCCTGTTTCAGTTCCTCCTGAAGTCGAGCGAGTTCCTCGCGAAGTTTGGCGGTTGGCTTCTTCATGATGACGGTCTCCTGCTTTCGCTACGGGATGATGAGGTCCAACGGTCCCTCAATTTTCTCCCGCTCGAAAGGTGCAAATTTGCACCTCGCCAAAGCGCCAGCTTTGGGCGAATGATCCCGCCGTTTCGAAGAAGCGGATCCAAGGGCGCAATTATACGTCGCTGGCGCGACGTGCTCGGAAGAGCGGCCTGGCGGGGCCGCCGTCATCTTCGAACCGATTGGAATCGTTCGCCAAATGGAGAGAGCAAGCTCGTGGCCATCCCGCATTTCTCAGTCAGTATTGTCGCCCGCGGCTCCGGCCGCAGCGCCGTGCTGTCTGCGGCATACCGGCACTGCGCGAAAATGGATTTCGAGCGGGAAGCGAGGACGATCGACTACACCCGCAAGCAGGGGCTCCTTCATGAGGAGTTCGTGATCCCGGCCGACGTTCCGGACTGGTTGCTGACCATGGTGGCGGACCGGTCCGTCTCCGGGGCGTCCGAAGCCTTTTGGAACAAGGTGGAGAGTTTCGAGAAGCGGTCAGATGCCCAGCTTGCGAAGGATGTTACCATCGCCCTGCCGATCGAGCTGTCGGCCGAGCAGAACATTGCACTGGTCAGGGATTTCGTGGAGCGGCACATCACCGCTTCCGGCATGGTCGCCGACTGGGTCTATCACGACGCGCCGGGCAATCCGCATATCCATCTGATGTCGACGCTGCGGCCGCTGACCGACGATGGATTCGGGGCGAAGAAGGTCGCTGTCATCGGACCAGATGGAAAGCCTCAGCGTAATGACGCCTGCAAGATCGTCTACGAGCTTTGGGCCGGTGGCGCCGACGACTTCAACGCGTTCCGCGACGGATGGTTTGCCTGCCAGAACCGGCATCTCGCGCTGGCCGGCCTTGATATCAGGGTGGATGGGCGCTCGTTCGAAAAGCAGGGCATCGCGCTGGAACCGACCATCCATATCGGTGTCAGCGCCACGGCGATCGAGCGGAAGGCGGATGGAGCGGGTGAGACCGCATCCAGCGCTGCGGTAAAGCTCGAACGGATCGAGCTCCAGGAAGAGCGCCGCGAGGAAAATGCACGGCGGATCCAACACGATCCCGGCCTCGTCCTCGATCTCATCACGCGGGAAAAGAGCGTTTTCGACGAACGCGATATCGCCAAGGTCCTGCATCGTTACATTGACGATCCGGCCCTGTTCCGGGATCTGATGGCGCGTGTGCTGCAGCACCCGGATGCGCTGCGGCTGGACAAAGAGCGGATCTCGTTTTCCACGGGTGCCAGGTCCCCGGCAAAATACACCACGCATGATCTCATTCGCATCGAAGCGGAGATGGCGAACCGCTCGCTTTGGCTCGGGCGGCAGCACACGCACCATGTCGCGAGCCGCGTTCTTACCCAGGCGTTTGAACGGCATGATCGACTTTCGGACGAGCAGAAATCAGCCATCGAACATATCGCTGGTAACGCCAGGATTGCTGCCGTTGTCGGGCGCGCCGGTGCTGGCAAGACGACGATGATGAAGGCCGCCCGTGAGGTCTGGGAAGCGGCCGGCTATCGCGTTGTCGGCGCGGCCCTTGCCGGCAAGGCCGCCGAAGGTCTGGAGAAGGAAGCGGGGATCGCGTCACGCACGCTCTCAGCCTGGGAGCTACGCTGGGATCAGGGTCGCGACCGTCTCGACGACAAGACGGTTCTGGTGCTTGATGAGGCCGGCATGGTCTCCTCGCGGCAGATGGCACGTTTTGTTGAGGAAGCCACAAGATCCGGTGCGAAACTGGTTCTCGTCGGTGATCCCGATCAGCTCCAGCCGATCGAGGCGGGTGCTGCTTTCCGCGCTATTTCCCAGCGGATCGGCTATGCGGAACTGGAGACGATCTACCGTCAGCGTGAGCAGTGGATGCGCGACGCCTCCCTTGACCTCGCGCGCGGAAACGTCTCGGCCGCGCTCGTCGCATACGAGAGCCAAGATATGGTCCGGACGGGCTGGACACGAGACGATGCGATCTCGACTTTGATCGCCGATTGGAACCGCGAATACCATCTGACGAAGTCCTCGCTGATCCTCGCCCATCGCCGTCGCGATGTCCGGATGCTGAACGAGATGGCGCGCAGCAAGCTCGTCGAACGTGGCCTGATTGAGGCCGGCTACGACTTCAAGACGGAAGACGGGCACCGGCAATTTTCGGCCGGCGACCAGATCGTGTTCCTGAAAAACGAGGGATCGCTCGGCGTCAAGAATGGCATGCTGGCGCGTGTGATCGAAGCTCAGCCTGGCCGCATTGTTGCCGCGGTCGGCAATGGCGATGATCGTCGTCAGGTCGTGGTCGAACAGCGCTTTTACGCCAATGTCGATCATGGCTATGCCACCACGGTTCACAAGAGCCAGGGCGCTACCGTCGATCGTGTGAAGGTACTGGCATCGAGCACTTTGGATCGACATCTCGCCTATGTCGCCATGACCCGCCATCGCGAGACGGCCGAGCTGTATGTCGGGCTGGAAGAGTTCGCCCAACGGCGCGGAGGCGTGCTGATTGCCCATGGTGAAGCACCCTACGAGCACAAGCCGGACAACCGGGCCAGTTACTTCGTCACGCTCGGCTTCGCCGATGGCGAGGAGCGCACCGTGTGGGGCGTCGATCTTGCCCGTGCAATGGCAGCGGCGGATGCCAGCATTGGTGATCGCATCGGCCTGCAGCATGCCGGTTCCGAGCGCGTCACTCTGCCGGATGGCACCGAAGCCGATCGCAATTCCTGGAAGGTCGTGGCCGTCGAGGAACTGGCAATGGCGCGACTGCATGAGCGGCTGTCGCGCGACGGATCGAAGGAAACGACGCTCGACTATCAGAACGCGTCTTCCTATCGCCCAGCGCTGCGGTTCGCGGACGCGCGCGGCCTGCATCTGATGAATGTCGGGCGCACCCTATTGCGTGATCGGCTGCAGTGGACCATCCGCCAGAAGGACAAACTGGCCAATCTCGTCTCGCGGCTGGCTGCCGCCGGGAGCCGACTTGGACTTCGATCTAACGCCGCCGGCGAAGCACGCGCGCGCGAAGCATCGGAAACCCGAAACCAGACCAGCTCTGTCATCCAGGAGGATAGGAAGCCCATGGTTGCCGGCATCACTTCATTTGCAAAATCCATCGAAAAATCGGTCGAGGACAAGGTTTCGGCCGATCCCGCTTTGAAGAGCCAGTGGCAGGAGGTCTCAGCCCGCTTCCACCTCGTCTATGCCGATCCGCAGGCGGCGTTCAACGCAGTGAATGTCGATGCCATGCTTGCCAATTCCGAGACAGCGAAGTCGACGCTCACGGCGATTTCCAGGCAGCCGGAAAGTTTTGGGCCGTTGAAAGGAAAGACGGGACTGTTCGCGGGTAAGGCAGATGCCCAGGCGCGTGAGACGGCAATTATTAATGCCCCCGTGCTGGCGCGCGATCTGGATGGCTATCTGCAAAAGCGGGCCGAGGCTGAGCGGCGCTATGAGGCGGAAGAGCGGGCCGTTCGACTGAAGATGTCGATCGATGTTCCGGCGCTGTCCGATGCAGCCAGGCAGACCCTCGAAAAGGTCCGCGATGCCATCGACCGCAACGACCTTCCTTCAGGCCTGGAATACGCGCTCGCTGACAAAATGGTGAAGGCAGAGCTGGAAGGTTTTGCCAAGGTGGTGTCCGAGCGCTTCGGGGAAAGGTCGTTCCTGCCGCTGGCCGCGAAAGATGCGGACGGCAAGGCCTTCGAAAAGCTGTCTTCCGGCATGGCGCCGGCACAAAAAGCAGACCTCCAATCGGCCTGGAATACAATGCGAACCGTGCAGCAGCTCTCAGCCCATGAGCGAACGGTGACTGCCCTGAAGCAGGCGGAGACGATGCGTCAGGCCAAGACCACCGGGCCTTCTTTGAAATGAGTGGTGAGGTGCCAAACAAGAGGCGAGCTTTACGTCCGGGACGAGCAATGATCGTCATGTTGGGAGTAGCTGCGCTAGGCCTCGCCACGATGTTATGTGCCGGATTCGGTGCTGGCATCAGGGTCAATACCACGCCAAGCGAGCCGCTCGGGATCTGGCGCATCGAGCCGCTCACTCGCGTCGTTGCCATCGGCGATCTCGTCTTCGCCTGCATGCCGGAAGGCACCGCGCACGCGGAGGGTAAAGAAAGAGGATATCTGCGCTGGGGACTTTGCCCGGGGGAAACGGGGCCCTTGATCAAGCGCGTGGTGGCGGTCGGAGGGCAGACGGTAGAGGTGGGCGGTTCGGTATCGATCAACGGTGTGCCACTTGCCAATTCACAAGGGAGCGAACGCGATGGCCAGGGACGCCCTCTTCAGCGCTATCGCGGAGGTGTCGTGCCATTCGGTGATGTGGTCCTGCATTCCCCCTTCCCCGGCTCGTGGGACAGCCGATATTTCGGACCGGTCCCGCAGACGGGTATTCTCGGATTGGCGCGTGAGGTGCTAACCTATGACCCCTGACCAGCGAAAGACTGCACTCCTCGTCGTCGCGGCGATAATATGCGGCTGGATTGGCTGGAGCGGATCCATTCTTCTGCTTCCTCTATCGGCAGCCTTTCCGCTTCTGTGGTCACGTGCGGCCGGTCGAACATCGGCTGCGCTCATATCTGCAGGATACTTTCTCGCTGCGTCTCGGGGATTGCCGCAAGGCGTGGCGAATTTCTATCAATCCGATCTTTGGCCCGGGCTTTTACTGTGGCTCGTCGCGTCGAGCGGTTTTGTTCTTGTTCACGCAGTCCTGTGGACCCGGCATGTAGGTCGTCTCGGCATCCGGTACAGCGCAGTGATGATCCTCATGGCCATACCGCCATTTGGCATCGTGGGCTGGGCGCACCCTGTCACTGCCGCGGGAGTGTTGTTTCCTGGTTGGGGTTGGGCAGGTCTCGCAGCAATGGCAACCGGCCTCACGGTCATCGTGACCCGATATTGGCCGGTTGCAGCCATCGCCCTTGCGGGCTGCTGGCTCTGGTCCGCCGCGTACTGGACACCACCAGAAATAGAGCGCGGCTGGGGCGGCGTCGACCTCCACATAGGCAGCAGACTGGGGCGTGACGGCAGCTTGGCTCATCACCGTGGCCTCGTTGCAACGGTCAGACAGAGCGATCAAGTGAAAGGCGATGTGGTTGTTCTTCCTGAAAGCGCGCTCGGATTTTGGACACCCACCTTGGCACGTCTTTGGGTAGGGAAGCTCCAATCCGGCCGAAATGCGGTTATCGCCGGCGCAGCGGTCGTCACCGAAGCGGGCTACGACAATGTGCTGGTACACATCTCTGGCTCGAACGCGGAGGTGGTCTATCGCGAACGAATGCCCGTGCCCGGGTCCATGTGGCAACCGTGGCGCCAACTCGTCGGCGAAAGCCAGGGTGCGCGAGCGGACTTTTTCGACAACCCCGTGGTCGCCATTGGCGGGAGAAAAGTCGCGCCACTCATTTGCTATGAGCAACTGATAGTCTGGCCGATCCTGCAGTCGATGCTGCATGAGCCTGAGTTGATCCTCGCTGTCGGGAACGGCTGGTGGACGACGGGGACGACCATAGTTGCCATTCAGCGGATGAGCGTCGAGGCCTGGGCTCGCCTCTTCGACAAACCATTCGTGATGTCCTTCAACATGTGACGAGGAGAAAGAAATGGATGCTGCCCTGACGGACACTTGCTTCGATGCGGCGTTGCCACCTGCCATAATCGAGCAGTTCATTGCATCTGCCGGCTCTGACGATCCCTTGGCCATCACGATCAGGCAAGGGGGGCGCCTGGTCCTGATACCGAAGCAGAGGACGCCGGATGAGGCGCTGAGCACAATCAAGGACTATGTGGGTCGCGCAGTGGTGAGGGTCGGGGTGACCCAGCTTCCCGCTGGAATAGGAATTGCCGACGCCTCTGATCTGCAGCCGGATATTTTCGACCGCTGTGAGAATTTGCGCACCGGGAGCGCCTTGTTTGCGAAAGTCGCGCGCATTGTGACCAAGTGGTATGGCCGCCCCACCAACAAGGAGCTTCTTCCTCAGATGTTGGATGACGCGATCCATGCTTGGAAAACAGGAGACTTCGAGGGACAGAATGTCTACACAGCCGAAGATCCGGGCGGGCCAACGTTTTTCGACAAAGGGTCTAGGGAAGATCAGTCACCCGCGGTGGCGGTCGAGCCGGAGCGTCGAGAAGAGGGCATTACAGAGGCTGAACCGAAGAGCGCTTCCGACGCCGGTATTCGAATTGATCTATCCCGGATTGGTGGACAGAAATGATGTCTGTTTCTCTGAAGAGCAGGATGTCATGCCGTCAAGGCGCCAACGCTTGCGTCGACAGCGCATTTCCGCTGTCTCGAGGAAGGAAGAAGCCCTTAATGCATGCATCTGTCCTGACGGCGATCTGCGTATGCGTCCTCTCACGAAAGCGAGCACCGTCGTAAATTTCGTCACCTTCCGGGAAAAGTCCGCGAACGGTGTCGAATTCGGGCGCGCTGGTTTCCTTCACCAAGGTATGAACGTAGTTGATGACGGCACAATCCAGTCTGCGGACGAGTTTGTCGGCATTCCTGTCACCCTTTGCGTCGAGGTTGACAGGCATCTTTTCCCCGATCGCGTCGAACTGGCCTTTGAGCATGCGATAGCTGGTCTGGACAAGAGGTACGTACTTGCGGGTGATCAGGTCGAGGCAGTTACCGAGATCGATGATTGCACCCAGGACAAACGGCTCACTGTAAGCGCCGCTGGCCGCCTTCTGGCTTGCCCACTCAAGCGCTCTCTGTGGGTCATTTTCCCAGAAGTAAATACCCGAACCAAGCCAGTCGTAGGCCTTCTCGCTTGGAAGAAGTGCCGACGTACCCGTCAAGGCCGCCATACCAACTGCCTTGTCGCAGCCGTGGTAACCCAGGACATATGCAGGATAATTTGAACTCAAGCTGCGGCATCTTCCTCGGCGTCCTCATCGCCGGAATACTCCGGTGCGAGTTTACCTTCTGCCGACAGGATCCCGGCATCGACGAGATGACGACGAGCATCCTCTGGAGACTTCGCGGCATCTTCCGTCCGCTTCTCCATCAGCGCTATCAGCGCTTCCAATTGGATATCAGTCATACCATCGACTCCTCGGACAATTCTACAGTCACGTTATTTACACGAAATCCGCCTTGGGATCAAATCTCCTGCACGCCCTGTCCCCACAAACCAGCGACAGAATCTCATTTCGTGGAAGAGACATCGCCTAGTGTCTATTGCTTCATCTAGTTGGAAAAATAGAACGTCAGCACTTTGCAATTCAACTAAGCGAAGATAGAAATTGTTCAATACGTCGGATAGAGTGACAAAATGCAATCTAGGATGCCCCAATATCACGCGGATCACTGTTGGATCGCGCTGTAACTTAGAGCCCCTCCAGAAGAGAGGAGTTCGGTTGGCGGCGCCTTGAAGCGGTGAGGTATCATTGATGGCCCATTGGGTTGAAAGACTTTTGGACATTAATGCAATAGCGCGCGATCAGACGACCCTGAAATCGGCACTTGCAGAACTGGCAGACAGGTTCGATTTTTCCGGATACGCATTTGTGAACCTTCGCCCCGGTCAAGCCTATGGCGTCTCGAGCTATCATCCGGAGTGGCAGGCGCGATACCGCGACAACGGTTTCCAACTTTTCGATCCGGTCATGACGCAGGCGCGACGCCTGATGCGCGCATTTTCGTGGTCGGGTGAGGCAGACCGGGGCTCCTTATCAGCCAAGGAGAAGGCCTTTTTTTCCGACGCATCCGATTACGACATCCGATCCGGTGTTTCTATCCCCATCGCCACACCGAACGGCGCAATCTCCATGCTTACCTTCGCTTCTTCCAAGCCGAAGCTGACTATGGAGCGAGAAATCGACGCGATTGCTGCCGCTTCGGCCGTGGGGCAATTGCATGCCCATATCGAGCATTTGCGGGTCAAACCGACCATTGAGGAGCAGGTTTATCTCACACCGAAGGAGGCCACCTACGTTCGATGGATCGAGCTGGGTAAGACCGTCGATGAGACGGCCGACCTTGAGCAGGTAAAGTACAGCACGGTCCGGATTACCCTGGACGGGGTCAAGGAGCGTTACAACCTGACCAACAACACGCAGTTGGTAGGACTGGCTGTCCGGCGTGGTCTGATCTAATTGGCGTTGATCACAGCTTCGGGGTCCGGCCCAAGATCGTCAAGAGCGTCGTCAGTGCGGACATCTGCGCATGCATTTCGATGGTCGCCTGAAGGTAGGTTACATGCGCAGTGCTGCCGGCCGCAGCCCCTGATCTCTCTTCGGCGGGGAGGGCTTCGAACAGGGCTTCGGCTTTCTGCACAAGTTCTCGGTGAGTCATTATCGCTTGCACTGTCAGAAGCTCGACAATCGGTTCCGGCAAGTCCGCCAATAGGCCGATCAAAGGCCTAAGTTCGACATCAATCTTTTTGCCATTCACCTCATCGGGCATGGCCATCTCCTCCCAAAAACAAATGCGCGGTACGCCCCCGCATTGCTTCCTGACCCTGGCGATCGGGGAGTTAGTAACCTGGCATGCGCCGGCCCATAGACCTTTAGTTCCGAGGAACCTGAACATACGTCCACGGCTCCCCGACCATAGGTCGAGGAATTCGGCACCCTAACGGCGGATGCCAAACCGGCATGCACGGGTTACTAAGCCCGGAGACAGCGCGTACCGCCTCGCCGCTGCTTATAGCGGGTGGCAGACGAGTCTTCCACTACAGTTTTGCGAATTGTCCCCTTTCGCTCCCGATGCGAGTTCTGGGTCTTTCATCCAAGGAGCGGAGATAGACTTATGGCAACGATGGAAGAGGGCTTCTGGATGATGCCGGGTAGTGGCGGCACCATGACTTATTTTGCGGTCCGCGGATCCAGCGTATCCGCGCCTGGGACATGCGCACGCCTCAATCGAAGGGGAAGAAGCCCAGTTGCTGCCCGTTCCAGACGTCTTCATTATCCCTCGGACAAAACGCCTGTCACTGCATCGCCGAGACTATGAAGCTCTTGCTCGCCTTCTTGCAGGTGCCGGCATCAAGCCAGTTATGGCCAATTGACGGAGTGTTAGTCCGCGTAAATGCTGGGAAAGATCACGTCTTGGTCCACCAGCACGTTGAAACGATACCCGGGCCTGATCTTGATAGTCGGTTGAACGTTCAGGTTTTTGGAAATCGTCTGTTCCGCCACCCGTCCAAACGTTTCAGCGAAATTCCTGCGCGCGGCATCGGAAGCTGTGTCCTGGGTGGCAAGGGTAGAACTCTCAGGCAAGGACATGTCGATACCGGTTCCAATCAAGGCGACGAGCGCGGCCGAGCCGAATGTCCTCACGTAGTGATTGTCGACTTTGTCCCGGAAGCCTCCATAGCCCTCGGCATCTGTGCCGGCCATCCCTCCGATCTTAAGTGTTGATCCATTCGGGAAAATAATGTCCGTCCAGACCACCAGCGCGCGGCTCTGGCCAAAAGATACCTTGCTGTCATAGCGGCCGAACAGCTTCGTTCCCTGGGGAGCCAGCAGGTAGTGACCCGTGGCGCTATCGTAGACGTTCTGGCTGACCTGCGCCGTGATCCGGCCGGGGAGATCGGAATTGATGCCGGTGATCAGCGTTGCCGGGATCACCGATCCCCGCTTGAGCTCGTAGCGGGATTGCTGTGGCACGACCCGGTTGGGCAAATAGCCGAGGTCCTTGATATCGGAATTGAAGAAGTCCTCCTTGGAGGCCTGGCTGTTCTGATCACTGACTTGGCCGCCGGACGCCGCTTGCAGTGCAGCCGCGTACAGATCGGATGCTCCACCGATCGGCTGCGCTCTGGGAGGCATGCCAGCCGATCCCGATCCGGTATTTTCGACCTCGGAGATGTCGACTTTTAGCGGTGAATCGAGGGCAGCTCCTTTCGCTTGCAGGCTCGCCATACGCTGCCGCTGTTGTTCGCGTGCGATCTGTTCCCGCTGCTCACGCAACATGCGTGCATTCCACTCCTCGTCGGATTCTATCTGAGGGCGTGCTGTTTGCCGCGGCTCGGACCTTGGCTCTGCTGAAAGAGGTTGTACCGTTTCCTGGACGGGTTGGATCGGGGTAGGCTGAAATCTTGGCGGATCGTCTCGATCGCCGATAATGCCATCCGCCACGCCCCGCTTCATCTGTTCGGCAAAACTGGATGCAGGCGCGTTGCCGCCCCCTTCCTGGGGCATCTGTTGACCGAAGCGAAGCCCTCGAGAGGATAGGCCGTAGACCAGAACGGCGAGGAAAAGAACGGTGATACCTATCCCCACAAACAAAGGGACGCGGTTCAATCGCTTCATACCCTTGTCGTTGGCGGAAAGATTGGGGTTACCGAGTTGGAGCGATTGAACCATGAGCCATCTCCACCGTCAGTTGCGTTTCATAAGGGAAAGCGGGCTAGCGGGAGCGGCCATGCCATTGGAGACGGTATATGCCCGGCCCAGTTCGAGTTGATCGGTAGACAGTCGCGCAAGCACCTGCCCGTCCGAGGATGCAAGAGAGTAGGCCAGCTCCATGGGCGTTGTTGCATTCGCGGTCCCTGCTGATTTGTCGTCCGTCACTACCGTGTAGCCCCAGCCCTTTAATGCGGCCTCGAGAGCGACCGCAAAGTCGGAGCTGTCCCTGTGCAATCTGATCGGCGTCGCGGTCGATCCCGCCTGCTCGGCGAAGCGACCCGCCAGATCGCCTGCAATGGCACTTGCGGCCGGGCCGCTCAGGTCTGTTGGAGCAGCGCTGGTAGTGAGCCCATCGGTGGGCGTTTGGCACCCTGTGAGGCAGATAAGGACGACAGCTGGGAAAAAATGGCGCATCCGCATTGGTCACCCTCCCCTTCTGATCGTGACTTTTTGCTGTCTCGAGCCGACTCCGGAGATCAGGATTGCCCTGTCGATGTTGTAGTCGACGATCATCATGTCGTTCTTCATGCGGTAGTTCACAATCCGGTTCTGACCGCCAGAGACGACGAAGAGAACAGGCGCGTCCTGCCCGGAAATTACTCTCGGAAACTGGATGTAAGTCTTCTGCCCATCGGAGTAGACCCGTTTCGGACGCCACGGAGCATTCCCGCTGAGTGAATATGAGAACGCAAGCTGCTCGGGGGGAACGCCACCGCCCGGACCGCTCATGGATTGGATCCGGGCACTGATGTCGGATAGCTTCGTTGCCGCATCTTCCGGATATTCGAAGCCAACGCGCGCCATATACTGACTCGGATGGGACTTGAGCTGGATGTGGTAGGTACGACGAGAGGTGGTAACGACCATAGACGTTACGAGACCCGGTTCCGACGGCTTGACGATCAGATGGATCGCCTGTCCACCCGCGGCGCCTGAGGTCGCCGGCTCAACCTTCCAGCGAACCGTATCTCCGACCAGGACGTCTCGCACGATCTCGCCTCCCTGCAGTTCGATGTCGCAGACTTGCAGGGGGGAGCAGACCACGGATGGCTGGGTCTCGCCGAACAGGAAGATGACCTTTCCGTCCGGCCCGCGTGTGACAAGGCCCGATTGACCACGCCACTTTCCGGACAAAGCCGTGCCTTTGACCTCATTCCCGTTCAGGCTTTGCGCTGTGACCGGAGATGCCGCCGCGATTGCCGTTGCAGCAGCGAGAAGGTATCCTGCGGCCACTTTGCTATTGATCGTCCCCATAGCAGTCCCTGCCCTTACAGTTGCGCGGTCCAGTCGAAATCGGTGACATAGACACCGATCGGATTGAGCCGGATTGTTGCTTCGTCTTGTGGTGAAGTGATCGCGACGGTTGCGATACCGCGGAACCGACGCGTTGCCGTTTCCTTCCCCTTGCGGTCGCGCTCATATTCGGTCCAGTCGATCTGGTAGGTTTGGTTGGAGAGCGCCACGATATTGTTCACTTCAATAGCCACGGTCGCGTTCACGGCCTTCTCGAACGGGGAATTGCCACGGAACCAAGCATTGACCTTCTGGGTCGACGGATCGGAGGTTCTCAGCAGTGCGTAAGTCCGGTCGATGTACTGCTTCTGCACAACCGCATCTGGTGTGATCGAACGGAAGCTTGAGATAAAATTCCCGAGCGTGGCGCGAACGACGCGCGTATCGGCGTATTCGATCTGCTGGGGAAAGCCGCCGGAGACTGTATTGCCGAGCTTATCAACCTCCACGATGTAAGGCACCAGCTTGACCTGCGTGCTGAGGTAAAGCGCATAGGTGAAGCCGATCACGGCCATTAATAATGCTAGAATGCCCACGATCCTCCATGCGCGCGCCGCCTGGACATAGGATCCATATCGTTCCGTCCATTCCTGCCGCGCGGCAAGGTAAGGGCTGTCGGGCGGCCGGTTCGCTGCCATCGCTTGTTGCCTTCCTGTTGACTACTTGTCGTTTCGTTCGGGCGGCGGCTTGGGGCCGCTTTGCCCGGTGCGGCTCTGATCGAGCTTCGCGTTGGCGAGCCCCATGATCGATCCTGCATAAGCGCCAGGCGAACCGATCGCCTTTTCCTTGGCTGCCGACCCGGCAGCCTTCCCCGCCGACCCAATCCCGGCGCCCATCCCACGTAGTGCGGCTCCCGCTACAGAGGATCCTGCAGCGCGTGCCGATTGAGCCGCTGCGGCGCCAGCTCCGGCTGCGCCCGCGGCCAGAGATGCTGTGCCAAGCGCAAAAGAAGCAGCCTGCCCACCGTGACGGATGGTTTCCATGCCGCCCGTGACTGACGCGCCTTGGACCACCCCCTGGATAATGTTCGGGACATACATTGCGACAATAAATACAACGACCGCGATGCCAGCGATCGCAAGAGCCGTCTGGAATTGGTCGCCAACATCAGGCTGGTTCGCGAGGCCAATCAGGACCTCGGAGCCGATCCGCGAAATCATGACCAGTGCCATTAATTTCATGCCGACTGAAAACGCGTAGATAAGGTAGCGGACGGCAAAGTCCTTCGTGAAAGACGAACCGCCCAAGCCAAGCATGATCATGCCTGCGAGCAGGCCGAGATACATTTCGACCATCACGGACACGAAGATCGCGGCAACGAGTGAAAACGCGATCACCGTCACGACCATCGCAAACGCCGCTGAAATTGCGAGCGCATTGTCCTCGAACAGGCCGAATTGCACCTTCTCCGACATCTTGGTCGCAACAGCCAAGCCTGCGTTGAAAACATCGGCTGGTGACGCCGTGCCTCCATCTGCACCGATCTGGAACAAACTGTCGACGACGGCCTTTGCGAAGGTCGGCCCTTGCGTGAGGACGAACGCGAAAAAGCCTACGAACATGATGCGTCTGACCAGTTCGGCAAACCAACTGTCTAGTGAGGCAGCCTGAAGCGCCAACCAAACGGCAGCTATCCCGATCTCGATCCCGGCGAGGATCCAGAACAGGGATCTGGCCGCATCCATTACCGTGGTCTCCCACCCTTTCGCAGCAGTGGTGATCTCGTTCTGGAGGGCGGTAAGCACCGAACCCTCCTGCGCTATTGCGGGCTGGAACGATATGGCGATAAATACGACGAGCATCGCCATGCCCCTGATCTTCTGAAATTCAGAGGTCATGCGATCACCATTCGATTTTCATCTTCTCCCCGCCCGACGTCGGATACTCCTTCGTCGATCCGAAAAACTTTTCGCGCCGTTCTTGCGCTTCTTGCCTCTCTGAGAACAGCAACCAGATTCCCGTTGCTCCGAGAGAGACGACTGCGGCGACGATGGCTAGGATCAGTTTCGTTCTCACCATTCCACCTTCATCTTTTCGCCGCCGGATGTTGAGGGCGCGGTCGATTTAAAGAATTCCTCACGGCGGACCTGGGCGAGGTCCTTGTCCGTCTGCTCGGTCTGGAGCCACGTCCCCATCATCGTCATTTGCTGGGAAACCAGGCCTCGCAGCTTCTGCATCTGGGACACCTGCTGGGCTGCGATCTGGTGTCCGACCTGGAGGGCCTTCATCTGGCCGTCGGCCGATTCCGACATGGATCGCAGCGAACTCATCGTTCCCTCCTCCGTGTCAAACTGATCCGATGTCAGGCTTGCCGCCTTGAGCGTGCTGCCGATCGTGTCCCGGTTCGTGTCCGACCAGGACTGATAGGTGCTCGAGAAGGATTCAGCATTGGGCAGATTGGTTTTCAGGTCCGCATAGCTCTTGAACCGCTGCTGAAGGGCATCGTCTGCATTGCCCATTGAGAATGAGATGCTTTGTCCTTGGTCGACAATGCTACGAAGGCGGTTGAGATCGCTCTCAACCTGCCCCCAAATGTGGTTTGGGAGCTGGGCGGTGTTCTGCAGCATGTTTCTGTAAATGTTCAGCTGATTCTGGATTTGCTCGGCAAGCTGCGTGATTTGGGTGATCTGGTTTTCGATCTGCGTGCCCGACTGACCCACCAGAGAGACGAGCTCGGCGTTGTTGAGGAGCTGCGTCCACTCCTTTGCTCCCCCGGCAGCCGCGCCTGCATACGACATCGTCGGGGTAGTGATCACGCCGATAGCAAGGGCGACAGAAGCGACCGCCCATACCGCGTTAGATGACTGCTTTCCGTTACACATCGTGATTAATCCCCCTTTCGATGAGCCACTGCCTGGGCCATTCTTTGCCATGGATGGATTGGAGCGCCCGAATGCGCGCAAGGTCGGATTTCCCGGAGGCGCCGACGAAGGATAGCGTGACCGGACCGAGCGCCATGTCGAAGAGGCGCCGTCCATCCGGTGACGTCACATAATATTCCTGCTTCGGGATGGCGGTGGCCACAATCTCGATCTGACGTTCGTTGAAGCCGATACGTTCATAGAATTCGCGGGTGCCGGTCTCGCGGGCCGCACCATTGGGCAGGCAGATCTTCGTCGGGCAGGATTCCTTCAGGACATCGATGATTCCCGAGCGTTCCGCATCCGAGATGGATTGCGTAGCGAGGATGACTGCGCAGTTCGCTTTGCGCAACACTTTCAGCCATTCCCTGATTTTGTTGCGGAACACCGGATGACCAAGCATCAGCCAGGCTTCGTCGAGAATGATCAAACTCGGCCGTCCGTCGAGGCGTTTCTCAATTCGGCGAAACAAATAGGTCAGGACCGGCACGAGATTGCGCTCTCCCATGTTCATGAGTTGCTCGATCTCGAAACACTGAAAGCGGCCAAGCGTCAGACCATCGGCTTCAGCATCGAGGAGCTGCCCCATCGGGCCATCGACGGTGTAATGATGAAGCGCATCCTTGATCTCGCGCAGCTGGACGCCACTGACGAAGTCTGACAGCGAGCGGCCGGGTGCCAATGCCATCAGGCCGATCTGTCTGGAGATGGCATTTCGATGTTCGGGCGCGATCGTCACACCCTGAAGAGAGATGAGCGTCTCAATCCATTCGGATGCCCACGCGCGGTCGCCTTCTGTCAAAAGTTCCGACAGAGGGCAGAAAGCAAGATGTGCCCCCTCCCCTGCATCACCGCCAATCTCATAATGATCGCCACCGGCAGCAAGGGTAAGAGGCAGCATCGAGTTTCCCTTATCGAAGGCGAAAATCTGAGCTTCCCCGTAACGGCAGAACTGAGCCGCGATTAACGCCAATAGCGTCGATTTGCCCGAGCCGGTCGGCCCGAAGATCAGGGTATGGCCGACGTCGTCGACATGGAGGTTCAGTCGAAACGGTGTTGAGCCCGATGCCACTTGCATCAGCGGTGGGGCGTCAGGTGGATAGAATGGGCAGGTAACGGTGGGGCTACCTGACCAGACAGAATTGAGCGGCACGAGATCGGCAAGGTTCCGCGTGTTGATCAAGGGCTCTCGGATATTGCAGTACCAGTTTCCGGGCAGGCTGCCGAGAAAAGCATCCGTCGCGTTGAGTGTCTCGATGCGAGCGCCGAAGCCTTCGGCTTGAATCAACCTACGAATGGCTTCGGCTTTTTCCTGAAGAACCTCGCGGCTTTCGTCGAACAGAACAATAACGGGTGTGTAATAGCCATAAGCGACAAGCTGCGAGGACGCTTCAGCAATTGCATCCTCCGTTTCGGCGACCATGGACATGGCATCCTGGTCGATCGATCGGGATTGCGTCTGGAAAAGCTGGTCAAAAAACGGCCGAACCTTCTGCTGCCATTTCTTGCGTGTACGCTCGAGGCGCTGCTTGGCTTCTTCAGCATCGAGGAAGATAAAGCGCGAGGACCAGCGGTAGGTGAGCGGCATGAGATTAAGGCTGTTCAGTATCCCCGGCCAGCTCTCGGCCGGCAGGCCGTCAATGGCGATCACGCCGAGAAAACGGTTCTCGACCCGAGGTGTCAGGCCGTGTTCAAGTTCGGCGGTTGTGAGCCAGTCGAGATACATGGGAATTTCCGGCAAACGAACGGGGTGGTTCTCGCCAGTGATGGCAAATCGAATGAACTGGAAAAGCTCGTCATAACGCGCGATCCGTTCTCCGCCGCGCTCTCTCACTTCGCGGGTTTGCATGCGCTGCACCGACACCACATTGCCGAGGTATTGCTCGATCTCCCGGATCGACCGCCGGAACGTATCAAGGACGGTGTCGGCATAGCTCGCCGTTCGGCTTTCACTATCTGCATAGATATAGCGGGTCAGGCCGCTCCGCCGCCGTTCCGGTGGCCGGTAGGTTAGGATCAGCGCTTGTCGGCTCTCGAAATGCCCCTGCTCCCTCTCGAAATGCCGACGCCTTTCGTCATCGATCAAAGCGGTGACTGTGTCGGGGAAGTGGCTTCGCTCGGCTGACGGGTATTCGGTCGTCGGAACGCGAACGGCCTCCACCTGGATCATCCAGCCGGATCCCAGCCGCGAAAGAATGGCGTTGATTTGCCGGGACAGCTCGTTGCGCTCGAAGTCGGTCGCGCTCTCGGAATCAGGACCCGCGAAGTACCATCCGGACATCAGGCTGCCGTCCTTTAGAAGCAGGATGCCGTTATCGACCAGCCCGGCATAAGGGACGAGATCGGCGAAGGACGGGCCAGTTGATCGAAACGTGCGCAGTGCCACCATGTTGCGACCCTCAGAAGCTTCGCCAAGGAGACGATGTCGGCAGGTAATGCGCCCGATAGCGCATGTGCCGCACATAGACCTGCCGCATGAGTGGGTCGGCTTTCGCCATCATGCGGAGCGCTGCGATAACGACGATCCAGATCGCCATTCCGAATAATGCGGAGTAGAGGGTCAGCACCACAAAAATGAGGATGACCGAAGCGAGCCCGGCCAGCAGAACCAGTTCTCGATCAGCCCCCATCAGGAGGTTTGGGCGCGATAGCGCGCGATGGATACGGTTTCTCTGGAGTGTTGAGCCGGCCTCAGCCATTAGCCCCCTCCCCTCTCTCCAGGCTTCTCGCCGGTGGCACATCCGTCGCGTCGGCGACCGTGGTTATGCCAATCGACGCGCCCGTTGCACCGAACAAACCAACAATCGTGGTAGCACCGAGAAGGATGCCCGCAACGAGCACCACATATACGAGGCGTCGCGCGAAATCGTTGAGTTCACCACCGAAGATCAACATGCCACCGGCTATCGCGACGGCGGCCAGTGCTATGTACCCTGCTACTGGCCCCGTGATCGATTCCTGGATTTGCTCAAGCGGTCCCTCCCACGGTAGACTGCCTCCGGAACTGGCGAGTACCGGCGCGGCGAGGGATGTGCCAAAAAAGGCGGTGAGAATTCCCAGGCGAAGCAGACGGTTATGCGGCATGGCTGTCCTCATCGATTTGCGGATAATGTTCGGTTTGGTAGCGAGACCCGTTGAAGCCCTCCACATGGAGGACCTCCCTCACCCGCCTCCCCCGGCCCGAGCGTTCGATCGAGATCACCAGGTCGACAGCTTCGCCAATCACGGCCTGCATCGGCTGCTGGCTCGCTTCAGCGGTCAGTTGTTCGAGACGGCGCAGGGCAGACATTGCCGTGTTGGAATGAATGGTCGTTACTCCGCCCGGGTGGCCAGTGTTCCAGGCCTTGAGCAGGGTCAACGCTGCACCGTCGCGTACCTCACCGACTATGATCCGGTCAGGACGGAGGCGCATCGTGCTCTTGAGAAGCCTAGCCATATCGATCGTGAAGCTCGTATGGAGGCTGACAGCATTCTCGGCGGCGCATTGGATTTCGGTGGTGTCCTCAAGGATCACAATTCGATCATCCGGCGCTGTCTTGACGACCTCGGCTATCACAGCGTTGGCGAGTGTCGTCTTCCCGGATCCCGTGCCACCGGCAATCACGATGTTGAGCCGATTAGTGATGGCGCTCCGTATGATCGACGCCTGTGCTTCAGTCATGACTTTCGTCACGACATAGTTTTCAAGCGGGATCAATTGCGATGCGCGACGGCGTATCGTGAACGTTGGCGAGTTGACGACCGGTGGGAGAAGGCCTTCGAAGCGATGTCCGCCAATAGGGAGCTCGCCCGAGATAATCGGACGTTCGCCGTCGGCTTCCGATTGCAATGCGTGAGCAACGGAGCCTATGACCGTTTCAGCCGCCGTCGCCTGCATTTCTCCCGCCGGTGCCACACCGTGCCCAAGCCGCTCAATGAACAGCTTGCCGTCGGGATTGAGCATGATTTCGACGACCGTCGGGTCGTCGAGCGCGACGCATAAGCGCTCACCAAGTGCGTCCTGCAGTTTGCGGACAAGGCGGGAGTGCGACTGGAGCATGGATGAAATCGTCCCCTCGTTTGTGTGTGGGGAGAGACAGACCGCGAGCGCGCCGCGATGTCGAGGTGCAAATTTGCACCTCGCAAGCCACGGGTGATTCCTTCACGTTCGCGGCGATTCTTTCGTTCTCGACCGGGTTCGGGCAATATTTCCGAAAATGAATCACAGAAAAGACAAACGGCGTAAGTTGCTGTTGAGGAGCTTAACATGTTGAAATCAAATAACTGTTGCCAAATGCGCGGCTTAGTAATGGATCGCTTAAGACTTTGTTAACTTTAAATTCCTTGTCGCGAATGCGAAATCGAACGATAGTTTCGAAAATGATGGCTCTGTGGCCATTTTTTCGAAAATGACGCTAGTCAGGATATAGTTCGCAAAATGAGCCAGCTTCCCAACAGATTTGACGTTGAAATCGCCCAGCAAGGGGCGAAGATCTCAAGTGCGTTACATATGTTGCGCAGCCAACAATATCCTCCGGACGCTCGCAAGGGGCTGCGAAAATTCCAGCTTCCCGAGGTCGCCGACTTCATGGGCGTCACCCAGACTCACCTTCGTCAGATCCATGCTGATGGTAAAGGTCCCGAGATCGAATCCGTTGGTGGTCGCCGCTATTATACTGCCGATCAGATGCTAGCGCTCCGTGAATATCTCGAAGCCAATAAAAAGTCCGACAAACGCTATTATGTTCCGAAGCGCCGGGAAGGCGAGTCGATGCAGGTCGTTTCGGTCGTAAACTTCAAAGGTGGTAGCGGTAAGACGACGACGGCGGCGCATCTTGCTCAATATCTCGCTCTCACCGGCCATCGTGTCCTCGCCGTTGATCTCGATCCTCAGGCCTCATTGACGTCCCTATTTGGTATTCAGCCAGAACTTGATGACACCGCGTCCATCTACGAGGCGCTTCGTTTTGACGATGAGCGTAAACCGATATCTGAGGTCATCCAGTCGACGAATATTCCGGGATTGGACGTGGTCCCAGCCAATCTAGTGCTGCAGGAATTCGAATATGATGTACCTCTTGCCATCTCCTCCAGGAAGGGTGGCGAAGGCAGGCTATTTCATATGCGCATCGTCAATGCTCTGAAAGAGGTTGATCACTTGTACGATGTGGTGGTCATCGACTGCCCACCACAACTTGGCTATCTGACCATCACCGCACTGATGGCTTCCACGGGCATCCTGATTACCATTCACCCGCAGATGCTCGACATTATGTCGATGAGCCAGTTTTTGCAGATGCTGGGCGGCATCATGACGCCCGTCGCCGAGGCCGGTGCAGAGATCAGGGTAGAATGGTTTCGCTATCTCGTTACGCGCTTCGAGCCAACCGATATCCCCCAAGCGCAGATGGTGGGCTTCATGCAGTCGATGTTCGCACAGCAGATGCTCCGCAATCACGTCCTTAAATCGACAGCGATCTCGGACGCTTCTATCCGGAAACAGACACTCTACGAGGTCGAACGAGGAGATTTCGTTCGCCAAACCTATGATCGCGCTATGGAGAGTCTCAATGCCGCCAATGGCGAAGTTGTGGAGCTTATTCACAGCGCATGGGGGAGGAAATGACTATCTTGTCAGCCGTTTTTTTCTTCCTTTTCTCTCGTTGTCTCAATGCTTTGCTGCCGCTGAACGTGCAATTGGAGGGCGATTATGTCGCGTGAGAATCCATTCGCTAAGTTAGATCTGTCGTCTTTGTCGGAGAAAACACCCGCCAAGCCTGGCTATGGTATGACCGGTGCAGCGAAGACGGTTGTGCGGTCCATTGAGGACATGGCTGAAAATACCAGGAAGCTGATGGAGGGCGAAGCCATCGTAGAGCTCGATCCTCAGCTTCTTGACGTATCGCCCATAGCCGACCGTCTTGCAGATGAAGACGAAGAGTATCAGGAATTAAGACAGGCCATCAAGGATGCCGGGCAGTTAACCCCTATCCTGGTGCGGCCCAGTTCTTCGGACAATAAGCGGTTCATGGTCGTATTCGGCCATCGGCGCCTGAAAGTCGCGAAAGAACTTGGTGTCCCGGTCAGAGCCGTCGTTAAGAAGCTCGACGACATTACCTCTGCTATTGCGCAAGGACAGGAGAACTCGGCCCGGTCGAACCTGTCATTTATCGAGCGCGCATATTTCGCGCAGAACATGCTTGCGTCTGGGATGACGAAAGAGGTTGTTCGTTCGTCGCTTGCAGTCGATGAGGCTATGCTCTCGAAAATGCTAGGCGTCGTCGACGTGGTCCCTGCCCCGATCATTAAAGCTCTTGGCGCGTCTAAGAAAATCGGACGAGACAAGTGGCTAAGCCTTCGCCAACTGGTCCTTGCCCCTTCTCTATTGCAGGTCGCAACAGAGCATGCAGGAACCTCGGACTTCATGGCAGTGGACGAAGACAAACGCTTTGACGCCCTTCACGACTTCCTGAAACGGTACAAGGTCAAGTCGGCGGCCAAGGCACCGAAGACCCGAGCCCAGACAAGAGATTGGGTGTCTAGCGACAGTTCGCTGAGTTTTGCCATGAACGCTAAGTCAAAAAAGGTCGCGATCGAGCTCTCAAATGCAGAAGCGAAGCCCTTTGGTGATTGGCTTTCGAACCACATGGACCGCCTGTATGCCGAATACAGCGGATCAAAAACGAACAACAACGGAGACTAAACCGCAAAAGAAAAAGGCCCCCAAACGGTAAACCGTGGAAGCCTCTCTCGTTATCTGTCGCAGGATTGAGAATCGCATTTCCCGGAATCACAGTCAAGAGTCTTGGCGCCGATTTGGTGAGTGGATTTCTTTTGCCTAGAGAAAGGTGAAAGAAAAATGCAGTCGAGACACATAACGACGCCCTTTGGGCGGCGGTCGGTGAATCTTGCCCTGGTCAAAGATCAGTTCGCCATGCGAGATTCGAAAATAGGAGCACCAGTAGAGAAGTGGAAAGTGTTTCGCGACGTCTGCGAGGCAAGGGAGCGATTTGGTCTCCAAGATCGAGCCATCGCGGTTCTCGATGCGCTTTTGACTTTCTACCCAGAGCCACAGCTCGATCCTGAGAGAGGGCTTGTCGTGTTCCCGTCCAATGCGCAGCTATCGGTCCGGGCGCACGGCATCACCGAAAGTACGCTCCGCCGGCAGTTGGCCTCCCTCGTTGAGGCTGGCCTCATTCAACGCAGAGACAGTCCGAACGGCAAGCGGTACGCGCATCGTGATCGCGATGGCCAAATCGAGCATGCTTATGGCTTCGATCTTACCCCTCTTCTCGCGCGCGCATCCGAGATTGCATTACTTGCACAGGAGATTGCGGCGGAACGCATGCGCTTCCGTCGAGCAAAAGAAGCGCTGACTATCTGCCGACGCGATGTCCGAAAGCTTATCACGGCTGCGATGGAAGAAGGCGCATCAGGGAACTGGGAGCACATCGAGACTGTGTATGTCGGCATAGTGGGCCGCCATCCGCGCTATGCAGACAGGGCTCGCGTTGAGAAAACCCTCGAAGAAATGGAACTCTTGCGCGAAGAGGTGCTTAACCATCTTAATTTTAACAACAATGACGAAAATATGCATGGCAATGCCGTTCAAAATGCGCGCCACATAGAGAATTCAAATACCGATATTATAATTGAACTTGAACCTAGCTCTGGAAAAGAGCAGGGCGACAGCTTGGCGCGTAATCGTGATCGTGGAATGCTTGGTGAGCCGGGAGCTACCAAAAATGCGATCAAGGCCTTCCCATTAGGTATGGTCCTTCGAGCCTGCCCGCAGATTGGAGACTATGGTCCACCTGGAGGCATATCCCATTGGCGAGAACTCATGACTGCGGCGGTAGTGGTGCGCTCCATGCTTGGAGTTAGTCCCTCCGCCTACGAGGAAGCTTGCGATGCGATGGGGCCTGAGAACGCGGCCGTAGCGATGGCGTGTATTCTCGAGCGTTCGAACTTCATCAACTCGGCGGGCGGTTACCTGCGCGATCTTACGAAGCGAGCGGGGAGGGACGAGTTTTCGCTGGGGCCGATGCTTATGGCACTTTTGAGGAACAATGGAGGCGAAATGGGGAAGGTTGGGTGAGGCTACACATCGGACTTGTCAGCCGTTTTTTTTGGCATTTTCTCTAATTATGTCAGTAAGTTGACGTGGATGAGTGATAAATTCAGAGATCCGGAAGTTGGCCGCAGCGAGCACACTTCGCCCACTGGCTTCGTAATGTCATCCAGAAGGTGGTCTTCCGTGCGGCTCCGGCTAGCGAGGATGTCATTGGTAATGCGGTTTCGTAGATTGGCGGAAGGTTGATGAGGGGCAAACCAAAGCTGCAGCCAACACGATCAGTCGTGTTTTGTTTGACGTTGAAGCCTTTCAATCGCTGGTACCGGTACCGGAAGTTGGTCCACGCCATTATCGAGAGCGCAGGCTGGAGATCTATTTCGTCCAAAACAGGCCACTCAAGAAGCGGGGCAATCGGCAAACTGGTGCTCCACGCCCTCAATGACGAATGGGGAGCAGCCGATGTGCCTCATCCAACCCGTGGCAAACATAGGAAGGCTGCTATCGATAAGGGGTACTCTGAGGGCCGATGACGGCGTGTCCTGACGGACCGCCTAGGTTGCCGAATGATACGTGCGAAATTAAGCTATTGAAAGCGAATATCTAATATCGATCTCTGCGAAGAGTCTCCGACCGACAACATTTCTAAAGAGGCTCGACATTCGACGGCTGGAAGCCAATTGTTTAGGAGTTCAAAGTGACCGTTTCCCGCACCGATCTCGAACTGCAGGCGATGCTTCCGATAGATGTAAAGCGCGAAGCTATCTACTCGATGCGGGGATATGACTGGCAAAGATGGCTTACAGTTTTGAATTGGATAGGGTTGGAGGGCGGCGAGGCGCTTTGGATCGAGTGGGGCGAAGATCTGACGAAGGCTATACAGTCGGGTGATCTCCAGACAATTCAAGCAAAGAGTTCGCTAGCTCCATTGACGCTGGGCTCAAAGGAAACTCTGCAACTTGTCGAGAGAGCGATTGGAAGGTCGCCTGGAGTTCAGACTCTTATCTGGACGCGAGCGCAGCCAGGTCGGGAACAACAATCACCCTTTGAGGACGGTGCGATTAACGAATGGCGGCGGCATCAAGATCGGCTCGTCGATGGATCTGCGCTTCGTTCGTTTCTTTTGTCCAGTGAAGCAGCGAGCGCTGGGTTTAAGGAAGTTGTGCTCCGTGCGGATACCGAGACGAAGTTTCTTGAGCTAACGAAGCGAGTGCAATGGATGCTGGGCGAGGGCGACATCGCCAGTTTGCGCAGCAAATCTGAGAATGCACTTGGCGATCGGCTCAAAGCAATGAAGGTCCCGGGCGCTGCATTGAAGCGGAAGTTGCTATGCAAGTTACTTTTCGACGAGGTTGGGCTAATTTCAATCAACACCGATTGGTCAGATCGGAAACTTGACGCTGATCGCTTAAATCGGTGGATTGCCTCCGTTGTCCGAGCAGTTTTGGATTCAACAGCAATTGAAAATGACCATAGGGCATTTAGCGCACTTAGTGACGCGGAGCGCCGCGCCGCTTTCTCCAATACGCAACGCTCGAAGCCATTTTCGCTAGCTTGGTTCGTGTATGCGGAGCGAACGATTTCATTCGTCGGGCGCGATGACGAAATAGAAATTCTTGAAGAATTTGTCGCGGATTCCCGGCCGGTCCTTGTCCAAATGCTAGGCGGCGAAGCCGGCGCGGGCAAGAGCCGTCTTGCCATGGAATTCATGGACCGTCTCGATGAACGGTGGCGTACCGGATATCTGACCACGGCGGATATTGGTGAGTTCGCGTCTAGTCTCGCAATCGCTGGAGACCACGTTTTTCTGACAATCGACTACGCTGGATCGAGGCCAATTGAACTGTGCCGTTTTTTGGAGAAGGCATCGGCGATAGTCGAGAAAATCGGCTCGAAGCTGCGTGTCTTGCTCCTAGAGCGAAATATCTCGTCGGATGCTATTTGGAGGCAGACGATATCTGAAGACATGTCGACAGCGGCGATGGCATTCGACACGACACTTTTCGAACAACCAATTGTCCTGAAGACACTCGCTCGTTTTGATATCGAGATACTGAAGGCTTGGAATGAGGCAAGCGGTGAGCCAAGCACTCGTATCGAAAACCTCGCACCGGTCAAAATAGAAGGGATCCTCGGCCTCTGCAGTGGTAACCCACTGCTTCTGGGGTTTGCGGCAGCCGCGATTGCGGACGGCGATTTTGATTTCACCGAGGTGACGCAATTGCTTGAAGCGCTGCTCAAGCGGCAGCTTTTCCAAAGCGGGCTGACCGATCTGAGTTTTAACGAGAGGGCTGCAGTCATAGGCCTCGCAGCTTCAGCCACAGCCGCAAAGTATGAATTGGATGGCCCTCACGAAGACAAGCCTTTCTACGAGGTTCGCAATGGAAGGCCTGGTGTGTATCTCGTTGAGGCTGCCGATGGTACCAAACATGTTTTGACGGTTGGTGAAATACGACGGTCAAAAGGGTATCAAGATCTCAAGCAAGTTCTGAACGAGAAGGTGCGAACTAAGACAGCTCTCATTGCTGCCGCATTTCCAGGCGTAGCAGCGCGACGGGTGGTCAAGGCAGCACAGCAGATCTTTGGTCCAGCGTGCGTTCTGCTACCTGATCTGATGGGCGAGTATCTGCTATCGACGAGGTGGCGGTTTCCAGATGCCTTCCAGGACTCCGAAAGCAGTGGGACGGACGATGACCAGCTTCGCCGTGAGCTTTATCTGGCCTACAGCTTCTTCCCCTTTGGTTTGTTCATCAGTTTAACCATGCTTCGAGAGCGAAAATGGGCGGAGGAGGCGTACCTTAGGGCACTGATTCAGTTAGTGGCGATCGTTGTATCGAGCGACGACGTGTCGTCGGCGAGTTGGAGACAGGAATTGGTTAGGTTGATCTTCAACTCGACCATAGCCATTGGCGGACGAAAACCCTCGAATGGTGAGGTTTCGAGTCTTATCAATTCGTGTCAATTGTTGGCGGATCGCTGGCCCGCCGACCGTCAGATTCAACTCCTTGTGCTAACGGCACGAGCGATATTGATGAAACGGGATAGATCCGTCGCTGACGAGAAAGTCCTCGCAGCGTGGCTGTCGGATGCAGGAGGATACGAACCTCTTACCAATGGTCAACTCGAGTATGCTTTCAGCGTGACATACGTACAACTGGCCCAGCTTGGTGTTCATCATTTCGCTGTGAGAAGGGAAGGAAGTGAAGAGGCCTCCGAGCTTCTTCGTAAGCTTATGGCTCTATGTGTCGCCTTTCCCGAGGACGAGATGCTGAGAATTTTCACGGGCTGCATATATTCGGTCTCGATTGATGCGTTCGAACCGGCGCAAGGTCTCCCCTTTGCCCCGTCAGCGGAATTCTTTGTCCGACACCTCCTCCAACAAATTGATGAGCTTGCGCAGGGCATTTTTGACAATTTTCGAGATCGCCTCAGCGCAGAACAGTCGATGTTTGTGATCAAGGCACTTGGGAACTCCAATTTTGCCGCCGTCAAGCTAGGTGAAATAGGGATGGCGTTACGCTTCTACGAGAGCCTCAGTCGGGAGTGGAGCGTCGGATCAAACGCCGTAGATAAACTTCACGCGGAGGTTTTGGCGCTTTCCAACATTGTTATGTATGACCGCGCTAGGAGCGCCACCGATCCCGTTCGGGAATGCGTTAAAACTCTCGAGCGCTGCCGAGACTTCCTCGCTTCGAGTGAAAAGTTGGTTAGCGCTTATCTCAAGCTTTTGTTCGCTTCCATAATGTCCTTAGGTGAGCGGGGGGAATGGGGCCAAATGCGCCTACTCATACGCATGATCGCCGAAGTGCCGTTGGAGTTCGGGGAAGCCGACTTGATTGATGTCTATGCTCACGCCCTGATGGACCTTCGGGAGGTTATTTTCGTTCTTATCGAAAGGGAGCCTGAACTTTGGGCGGAGTTTGATAGCTTTTTGAGCGAACAGACGGATTCTTACCCATCGGTTCGTATCATCCAAGCAATATGGCGGATCACAGCGCGCGGAAGCTCTAAGGATGTCTATCGCTCCGATGTGGTCGAGAGGAGTCGGATCCTCTGCGCGCTCGAAAAGTCACATGTCCTGATGGAAATAATAACCCAGTTCGCTGCGGAGTACTACTTGGCAACCGAGGACGTGGGGCCAATCGAGATAAATCCGGACACGGTAGTTATGATGCGGGTCGACACCCACCCAACCCAGCATGACGTGAAGGCGCTGGTTGTTGGGCTCGCGATAGGCGAAAAGACGCATTTGTCTTCCTACCCTATGCAAACCATGGGATCGCAGTGAGTCGTTCTATGAGAGTTGCGTCCCCGCCAATCCCCTTCAAGGCATTCGCGGCGCCCGTCCGCGACATGGTGGTGCTGCACGCTTCTGACGATTGCACAAATGCTGGATATCGGCAGTGCGCGGATTGAGTCGCTCTATGGACCTACATACGGGTGATAAGAGCAACTCGACCGTCGAAGCGCCTACTGTCGAGTCTCTATTGCAACGTTGAGGGGCTGCCGGTGATCCGAAACTAGCGGATTGCTGAACCACTAGTTTCAATTGATGTGCAGCAGCCCGTTGGGATTCGATTGCAGCTTGAACAGAATGATCCGGTAGTTTTATCCAGTCGCGGGCTTAAGGGCTTCTGCTATACCATTCTGGCGGCACGGCCGGTGCGCCGCGCGGCATTATTGTAATATTCAGATGCCTGCTGCACCGAACGATGGCGTGACTGCTCCATCGCTTCTGGGAGAGGAATACCGCGATTGGATGCCTCAGTCAGATATCCAGACCTCAGACCGTGCGCGGAAAAATCTTCCGCCTTCAACCCGGCCATTTCCGCGCGAAGCTTGACGATCGCATTCACCGTCTGCGGATCAAGCGCTCGCTTCGACACCGTGCCCCAACGCCCGATCCCCCGAAACACACTGCCACTCTCGATCTTCGCAGCCACCATCCAGGCGTTGAGCGCCTCCACCGGCCGGCCGGTCAGATAGACGACATCGTCCTGTTCCCCGGAGGTGGTTTTCGTGCGGACGAGATGGATGGCGAGAGAGGGGAGGGGGGTGCCGTTTTCGACTGGAATCGGTGGCTCGACGGTCAGCTGCTCGCGGCGCAGCCCGGCGATCTCGCTGCGCCTCCGACCGCCGGACGCAAACGCTACCATCAGGATCGCCCGGTCACGCAGATCGCGCAGTCCGTCGGTGGCGCAGGTCGACAGCAGTTTTGCCAAGACGTCACCGGTGACCGCCTTGGGGCTCTTGCGACCACGCGTCCGGGGGACGGCGCGAACCGATAGGCGGATGGCCGATTTAAGCGCAGGGGAGGCGAACGCGCCATCAAGGCCGCGCCATTTGGTCAGGGTCGACCAATTCGCCAGCCTCCGGCGCACCGTCGCCGGCGCATGCGGGCCGACGGATTTCAGAAACCCTTGGCTTCGAAGGTTTTCGTCGACGTCGGCTGGCATGCCGTGATTGGCATCCGTTTCGCGGCGTTGCGGGTCCCAGAGATGATGCGCAACGAATTTTAGTAGGAGCGCTTCGGGCGCAGGCCAGGGTAGTGACTTTCCGGTCGCCGCCAGCCCCCATGCTTCGAGATAAGCGAGGTCGGACGTGAGGGCGCGTAACGTGTTGTCGCCCATGCCCTGGTTGACGAGATGGCGCAGGGTCTCGACGTCGTGGTCGGTGAGCAGCTCGGCCAGTTCGTCGCGGCGCTCCATCGGTAGCACAGAAGCGATGGTGTCGAGTTCTTCAGCGCGGCGCTCGACGGCGTTCAGTGGTGTCTTGGCTTTGGCCATGGAGGCTCCAAAAGGACGGTTCTGGCGGCCTACAAGACCGTGATTTGCCCAGATTCTTTCTGATTTGTGACTCCAGATCAACTACCATCGATAAACGTTGGTTATCGATGGTTAGAACGTCAACCGGCAATCATACCATGTGAGGAACTGCAATTATCATATGGAGTTTGTTTAGAAAATCATTTACCATAATTTCAATGGCTTACGATCTCGCGAAAATCAGCATGACAGCCCTGATGCGGCCGGCTTTCGACGCCGGCATCGAATTGGCGCGTCTCGACGAACGCATTGCCCGCTCCACCGTCGGCGCTGGCTGGTGTGAACGCCAAAATTTTAGTGACGCCTGCGCCTCTTTGTGGATTGATGGAGAATTGGTGCATCTCGAAGACCTGGTGCTGCATGATGCCACCCGTGATGTCCGTGCCCCGACCCATGAACTGACCATCGCCCGCGACGTTCTGAAAACTCGTCGGCGGATTGTGGCGCAGCCGCCGGACTGGGCGCTGTCGCCAGACGGTATTCGCAGCTTACGCCAGGACCGAACCGAGCAGGCGTGGTCTGCAGCATCGTCGGGCAATGCTAGATCGGTCGTTGTGAAAGAGATCGCGGATGACGATCAGGCTGCGGCAGGGCAGGGGACGTCTGAAGACGGTGACGCAGATCAGCCGCCTGACGAGTTTGCCGAGATTGATGCGCTCTTGGCCCGCACGGAAGCCGCCCTCGAGGACGCGCTGCGGCCCGGCCCGGCGAAAGGCAGTCATGACCGGAATTCTTTGGTCTACGATCTCGACTGGGATGAAGATGCCCGGCTTGAGGAATGGCGCACAGTATTGCGACAAGCCAAGGACTTGCCGCCGATGCTGCAGGCGATTGTTGTGCTTGATGCCTGGAACAGTCTGGATGTATTGCAGCATGCGCCGTGGCTTGGTCGTTTGTTGTCGGCCGCGCTTTTGCGGCAGGCCGGCATTACGACGCAAAATCATCTCTCCGCCATAAACACCGGCCTGAAAACCATCCCCGTCGATCGCCGCCGCCATCGCAATCGCGAGGTCCGGCTACTGGCTATAACTGAGGCATTTGTCGCCACAGCCGAGATCGGCCTAAAAGAACATGACCGGCTGGCACTGGCTCGCCAGATGATGGAGCGCAAACTGTTGGGGCGCCGCACCTCGTCAAAACTGCCCGAACTGATCGAACTGGTCATGGCAAAACCGTTGGTGTCGGCCGGCATGATTGCCAAAACCCTCGACGTCACGCCGCAGGCCGCACGGCGCATCGTCTCCGAACTGGGCTTACGCGAAATGACGGGCAGGGGGAGGTTTCGGGCGTGGGGAATTGTGTAGCCAGCCTAAGCAAAAGTAGTCGTCAACGGTATGTCGTTGTGATCGCTAAAGGACTGACCAGAAAATCGGCCGTTCTATATTGTCGACTGGTCGTGCAACATATCGCGAAATTGCTGGTGTTGGCTCGTGGTCGACATCATCGAAGTATGTCGACCTTACGCACCACATGACTTTCGACCACAAGTGGCGGACAGAGGCGCGGCCGGGCTGGAGCCGTACGTCTTGAGGAGGCATAATGGCCTTAAAAGCATCGTCTTCCCTCAATGTGATAACAAGCGACCGTCAGGCTGCTGCTGCCTCGTAGTTGAAAGACGTTAAGGTGCTGAATTTGGGTGGTTCGATGTCGACTTGTTCATGTATGTCATAAACACCGCCGCCTTCTAGGTTAGGTGTACCCTTCTGGAGTGGGAAGTTGCGCAAGTTTGCGAACGGTGAATGCTGTAGATAGTCGTGTAGCTTGCAAAACCCCCGCGCCATCGCCGCGATCTGCTCTATTCTGGCGTCGTGAGCAAAGTAGTTCAATGTATTGCACTCGCCAAACAGGATGAGAACGACCTGGTCGCCCCCCCCGAGAAATGGCATGGCGAGCCATGACTTAGCTTCTGGTCTATCTTTACCCAGAGCCTGCTGCAGCGCTTCATCGCTCGGTTGAAAGGCGGTTCGATAGATCTTTTGGTTGCCGTATGCCTCTCCCATGATGCCCTCGTTGACCGGGAAAGTACGACCTGCGGTCGGTTTTGCGGTGTTATTTAACGGAAGATACGAGCATACCTGCTGCAGGAACTCTTGACCCTCTCGGTTCATGACACGATGGATAGTGAGGCGGAGGTTCTCTACCAGACTTGCAGTAAGGAGACCTTCAACAGCAGACAAGAATGGAAGAACCGCCATTTGAGAGGCAGGCGGCACAGGCTCTGGGTTCTTAAACGCGTTCATGTTCTATCCTCAGCAGTCGGGAAGTATCCCGGTTTCCAGTAGCGTTCCGGATGTTGCGCTTGCGTCATTTCCATTTCCACGAACCTGTCCGCGACAACACCATAGTCGTTGAATATGAGTTTCAGGTGACTCTCAGTATCGCAACCGTGCCGGCATAATACATGATCAGTGCTGATACGCGCGCTCGAAATTGCTTCATCGAGAGGACGCCGGCTGATCGAGATCGCACCGCAACGGTACAATAGATAGATAAGAACGCGGTTTAGCACAGAACTCGTCGCGCCAAAAATATCATCGAGATCGGTGGGCGTGGCTAAATTCTTGCCGGCAATGTGAAGGGTGACCGCCGTGTCCTTACGCAATCGTTTGCGAAGGGCGGCTTTAGCACCTTTCAGAAGCGTCTCTTCGATTTCCGCGAAATATGGCAATAAGCCCTCATTTTCGCGTCCTATCAGGTCCATTCGCAGATTTTCTTCCGTCTTCTCGAGGGTGTTACCAAACAGTTCGTACAGGATCGTATCTTGGCGGAAACGCTCTATCGTCAGTCGGCAGACATCGACGAGTGCTCCATCACCTGATCCCGAAATCAGATATCTCCGGCGATCAACCGTCAGACCGGGCTGCCCAAGCTGCTCATTGCGCCAATACGAGTTTGTGTTGAACTGATTAGTTCGCTCCCACCCGAAGCCTGCGGCGAAAATGATCGTATCGAATTTCTCGGTCCGACCCTCGCTCTCACCTTGCGTGAAATATTGATCATTTACGACGACCTTCGTTCCGATAAATCGGATTTCCCTTGTCGCCGCTTGGACTTGCAGGTGATGAACGCCGACCAACGCCCGCAACCGATTCTTTCCATAGGCCTCGCAGTAACGGGCAAACCCGTCCAGCAACATTCGAGCCACGTCCGATGCCCTGCCTTCGCTCCAATTGAGGACTGGCAATGAGGCGCTTGGCGCTCTACTTCCCCAACCTGGCCAAGCGTAGAGGCTTGGATGCAGCCATCGCCCATCACATCCCTGTTGGACGGGACATAAATCCCACTCCTTCTCGAACAATGTAATCGAGGTTCCTTTGTCACATGCGAGCAGTGCTGCAGTTGCAGTCAAACCGGCGGCGCCACCCCCGATTACGGCGACACGGCCAAGGGCGCGAGCGTCCGATCTCTGCTGTTCGACCAGAGCCCAGACAAGGTTGTGGGCTCGAACTTGCTGGTTATAGAGCGTCACGCCGCGTTCTTTGACGCCGATGGCAAAAATGCCGTTGCTGATCTCGAAAGCTTTTAAAATCTCTGCCGGGTTCTTCTGCTGGGATGCATTCATCTTGGTTTCCGGAAATGTGGACAATGGTCAGTCAGGCGGAGCGACCATCTTAGGATGGCAATGCCAGTTCTATGTCGAATTACCCGACATTAACTATCGCGCCAATCCTGCCATGTCAGGTGCTTTTTAAATGATTAACGGTCCATAGCCTTCGCTGAGTTCCTAGATGGACAGACGAGTCTGGCTTTTGCCATACACTTGAACCTAGTCGGAAGAGTCTTGCGACAAGCAAAAAAGTTCGTTGGGCCAGCTGACAACTCTGCTGGATCACGTATGTTGATAGCAATGTGTTGAGGTATTTTCACGATCGGACCGCCGATCGAAAGGTTTGCAGATGAGAACACGGGGCGAAGACGTTATTCTAGAACAGCGTAGCTACGCGCGACTAAAGAACTTGATCAGTCGCCACGGACTGACCCTCGACGAGGCATTCATCCGCGGTATTCGGCATATTGGATATCGTAGCAACCTTCACGCGTTTGCTGAACTGATTGACAACTCCATCCAGGCTTACGCTCAACGTATTGATTTGATCTTTGGTTATGATGAGAGCAGTTCTTTAAAGAAACCCACTCGGATCGCTATCGTCGACGACGGCCACGGCATGCCGCCTGAAATGCTTCGTCTCGCCATGATGTGGGGCGGCACCCATCGCGAAAACGACCGGGACGGCCTTGGTCGTTACGGATACGGACTGCCCTGCGCGGCAGTCAGTATCGGGCGACGCTTCTCGGTTATATCCAAGATCAAGGGCGGGGTGCCTTTTCAAGTAACACTCGATCTTGACGCGTTGGACATAGGCCAATATCGCAACTCGGAAGGACATCTCGCGATGCCTGCTCCCCAGGCCGCCGATATACCGGACTTTGTAGAAGCCCATCTTGCCAGCGCCTATCCGGAAGGATGGCAATCCGGGACAGTGGTCTTGATTGAAAAGCTCGATCGCCTTGAGTGGGCCACTACTGCAGGAATCCGGACAAACCTGATCCGCCATCTAGGTGTCATCTACCATAAGATGGCAGACCTCGCAGCGCTTCATGTAGACGATACGCGCATCGAACCAGTCGACCCCTTGTTTATCAGCCACAACGCTATATTGCATGACCTGGATGAGGACCGCGCAGTCGCGTTGGAACCAATTGATGTTCGTATCCTCAACCCGGCCACGGGGCAGGATGCAATTGTCACCCTGCGCTATTCGTGGCTACCCCCGACATTTGGTGCAATAGACAAATCTCGCGATGCGGTCGGTTTGAACGCGAACGCGCGGTTTGCTATTCTGAAAGAGTTCCATGGCGTCATCTTCAGCCGCAACGGCCGACTAATCGATGTGCATAGTCGGATTCCGTGGACGATCTTTGTCAATAACGATCGCTACATACGGGTGGAGATTGAATTCTCCGCCAAACTTGACGAGTTGTTCGGCGTCACGACGTCGAAACAACAGGTGACGGTTTCGCCGTCCGTCTGGGATGCGCTTCGGCAGGCCGGTCTACATAAGGCGATAGAACAGCTTCGTGCGAAAGTCAGAACTGCCAAGGCCGTGAAATGCACCGAACTAAATCAAGTGACACTTCCGCTCCAGGGCGGACAGGTCCCGCCTGCTCGGCGCGATGAGCACCCTAACAATGTGGGACCAAATGTCCCAGCAGTCCCGGCGACACTTTGGCAGAACAATGGAGGAAGAAACATTTCTTTGAACCGTCAGCATCCGCTATTTTCTGGAGCGAAGGGAGGGAAAACAACCGCCGCCGCACTCGAAAAACTTGTCGAAATGATAGCAGACCGCGCTGGTTGTGCTGGCGTGGAGCTCTCCGATGAATATTGTGGCCTTCTTGACGCTTGGGGCGAATGGGTCCGGACCAGCGGCATTGTTGAGAGTTGATCGGAATGGCCTGATATCATGAATGAACGTAAGACAGAGTCTGTACCATCACAGGAGATGAGCGGTCCCGGTCGGGTCCGAACATTTGCGCCGTTTCTTGCGCCAGATGAAAAGGAGCAATTGCGCGCGCTTCTCGATTTTGGAGACGGACCACCACCGAGCTTCGCGGGTGAACTCCGAGATCTGGCGCGGCGATACGTAGACGATGGCGAGAGCCGCAAGTTGCGAGCAATCTGCCTGCTTGTGGCTGATCTGTTTGAACAAGGATGGCGGGTGTCAGTTGACGACGACCGCATCCAGTTCGAGCCGCCAGGTATCTCCCGCTTTAGGGATCAGACTGTTGAAGACGTGAAAGCACGCGTTCGATCGGCACTGCAGACTGCCAGGCAGAGACAACTCAAGGAGCCGTCCGTCGTCGCCTTTCTTAGGAGCATGGAACGGCGCGCTCTTCGCAAATCGGGGCATCACAGTTCGGTCCTTGACCTTATCGACGACGGTGATGATCTGGCAAAATCACTGGAGAAAGCGAATGATTGCAGCGTAGACGCTCGTAGCGAATCTCTTTCACATATCATCGACCCAGTTGTTGAAATCTGCGAAGCCGGTCGAAAATGCGAACACACCGGACTAAATCTCATCGATATATGGCGCTATTTTCGTCACACATGGGCCCACGAATATCGGCCAGTTCCTGGGCGACAGATGCTGATTCTGGTTCGCAATGCAGCGAGGCCAAAGCATCCTGTCATTGGGATTGCTATGCTCGCGAGCCCCGTCATGCGGGTCAACGTTCGGGACCGATGGATCGGCTGGTTGCGCGAGGAGACCAAAGCACGGCTCGACCAAGGTCTGTTTGAACCAAAAGCGCTTGCCACCGCTCTGTTGTCTCAATTGGAGACTTCGATCGCGAATATCCGGTTCGACGACCTCGTTCGCGCGGACGAGATTGCCGAGCCGAGCGAAGCAACGGTCTTGCGCCTCGAGCAAAAGGCAGCAGGCGCCGCACATGCGCGTGATATGGAATTGAGGGCACACTTTGATATCCAGAAGGCTGCGGGTGCATCCGTGACACCCTTGAAAGGAGCCGTCAAAACCAACGATCCCAAGGTCGACTGGAAGGCATCCTCAGAAGACTTTCTCTTTGTCCGCAAACGTGCCGAGGTTCTGGCGCAGCTACTGTTTGCTAGGCAAATGTTTAGGGCTTCCAACCTTGCTAACGATCCGGCACGAGCACTCGACCAACTTCTCGCAGGTCGAATCGGGCAGCGGGCAGTCGATATCGTGCTGACGGAATGTCGCAAAGCAGGATTATCCAGTCGGATTGCAGATGTGAGCGTGTGCGGCGCTGTGGCGCCCTATAACGAGTTACTAGGCGGAAAACTTGTGGCGCTTCTGCTCGCTTCGAGGGAAGTTCGAACCGGATATGAGCAGCGCTACAGTGGTCAGGTCAGTGTTATCGCGTCGCAGATGGCAGGCCGACCTGTTTCGAAGCCGGCCGATTTGCGAATACTAACAACCACCAGCCTTTATGGCATCGGCTCAAGTCAGTACAATCGCCTAGCTCTCAAAGCAGAAGACCATGCCGGCCTCAGCGAAACCGTGGCTTGGAAGCCGATTGGTACGAGCCTTACAGGAGGTTATGGAACGCTCCATCTCGGGGCGGATACTGCAAACGCCTTAAGGGCGATGGCTCAATCACGTCATTTCTCTCGTCGCATCAATAATAGATTTGGTGAGGGCACGAGCCCCCGATTGCGCCAAATGCGAGAAGGTCTCGATGCGCTCGGCCTCGACAGTGATACGATCTTGCACCACGCGACTCCTAGGCTGTTTTATGCCTGTGAACTCGGCTCCCAAGCAAGAGACGTTTTACTGGGCCTTGCCTCTGCGGAAGCAGGAGGTGACACCGCCGGAGCCATCGCCAATGCTTGGCGAACTCGATGGCTCTATCCGCGTAGCCGCAGGCCGGAGACCCTGGCCAAACTCCGCTTGTTAGGCCCCGCAAGTGTCCAGGATTCTCTACATATCAGTGACGGGTCGGATCTATTCAATTCATGTCTCTAAGGCTGAGATCGCCATTCGATAAAATCGCGCCGCCTCGCGTAGACGCTTTTTAAAGCAGTCTTGAGGGGGCCGGCACCATCGCCCACCTGTATGACGAGGGTGTCCATGGCCCTCGTAAGTGGAATCATGATCCATCGCGCGGCATGAGTCGTCGCGTAGTCTTCCTCACTCAGGAGAAGATCGTCTTTGACCGCGCTGGAGCGCGCCTGGTTGAATTTGTAGTTCCAGAGCTCGTCCAGACCATAATTTACTGAAATCCATGCCTCAAGGCCGCGACAAGAGTCATATTGTACAAACCGAAGCTGCTCACGATGGTCGGCAAAGTGTTCGCGTATATCGCGTGCCGTGCCATCCCATACCTGTCCGCCTGAGAGAACATAGGCGCTCGCTGGCAAGCAAAGTCCGTCAGCAGCCGACGCGCGTACCAAAGCTGGGGGGACGCATGCCAGCATGTCGACAGGATAATTCCCCAATGCCAGCGCATCTTTAGCGAGATCGTGCAAAATTCCAGGCCGCTCGGCCAACTGGCCCTCGATTACAATGACCCGGCCTCCAGCCGCATCAATATTCGGCTCCACATCCCAGTCGGACAGCCCCATGGCAGCAGCCATATCACTGGCGAATGCGGCTATATTTGATTTCATGCGCATACTACGCTTGAGCCGGCGCGGCTGCAGGCCGCCCTTCACCACACCTGCAGTCCAGTCTGCGACGCTTGGACGAACGAACTGATCGACACCGTCAGATACGGTGACCCGCTCGGACCCGTACAAATGCCGCAGGATATCGATCTCATCTTGGGGCCAATCCTGTGCTTCATCGACAAAGACGAGGTCCCAATCGAAATCGACTGGGGCTTTCTGCGACATTGATCGAATATCTGGAGCGGTAATGGCACCGGAGTTTAAGAACTCCAGCAAGTTTTCCTTGTAGCGATCATAGTTGTCTAGGAAATCGTCATAGTCCTCGATCACGCCCAGCGCGATCATCACGCGACCGAAAAAGCCGTGTGCCGTCTCAATCGCAATTCCCCCACGCTCAATGCTGCGTGGAACGCCGAGCAACGCCATCGTTCTTCGCAGGTCGGCAACGAGTGCCTTGTTGAAGGTTAGAAGGAGAGAACGATGCTGGCGCACATCATAGGAACGGTACGCCATTTGCAGCAGGTTTACGGTCTTGCCTACGCCGCCTCGACCACGCAAAATAATCTGACGTTTGCCAAGATCGTCTATCCATTCGTCAGGGACGGACTTTCGGGCGATCATATCCATTCTCTTGCGATCGAGTGGCGTCGGCTCGATCACTTCGAAGACACCGAACTTTCCTGAGAGCAATGACGTAAAAACGTCATCGCCGCCAAAGTTTAGAGTGACCCGGCTCCCGTTGCGGTAGGGCCGCGCGACCTGCCCCAAAACGTTGAGGATCCGCTCAAAACTTGCATCATAGGCAATGCAGTTATGCGGCCTTTGGGGAAGATCGCTCTCGCGCAAACCGGTAAATAAAATCAAGTCCTGAACGTGAACCCGATCGAGGCCGTGTCGATCAAGGTACTTTTTGAACTCGAACATCTGCACCCGGTTTTTCTCAGTCACACACTCCCATTTGGTTGTCCCGTTGCGGATATACCGGACGGAGGCAACCTTGTCCTCAAAATGTACGCCGGTTGCGTCATGCGATTTCACCTCGATGACGAGCGCGAAGTTTTTGACGTAAGCTTGCTTGGGCACGAAAGGATCGTTTTCTCGCGGGTAGAATTTGTATTCGACCGCGAACTCCCGCGGCTGATCAAAGGCGCCCACCACGACCAAGTCGAGATCCTCGACGCTCTGACCGTACATTTTAAAGCCAGCAAAAATTTTGACGAAATCCCGCTTGCTTTGCGCGAGATCCGGCCAAACGTTCAGGAGCAGCCGCCGAATGTGGATGGCTGCTTCGTATTCTTGCCCCTCCTGAAGGCCGACGATCTCAATCACGAGAGATCCTCGATCTTCGCCATCACCCTGCGCGTGGCATCTGACAGGTTGCCTCGAACCAACAATTCGTTGACCACCTCAACCTGAACCGCGTCAGGATCCAACTGCATTGCCGCGAGTGCTGGTTCCGCTGCGTGTCCGTCGGTGAGGGCGCCGGAAAGCGCAATGGCAAACTGCCGTCCATCTTTCGCTGTGGCCAGGATGGGAATCTCTATCTGGCCATGCCCCGCAACATTGATCGGATGATATAACTTGAAGTCAAAATCGCCGCTTTTGCGCTGCAGATCGTCATGCAACACCGTCGTCGACCTGCGAATGCGATCCGGGTTGAACGGCGCCACCACCCCGTTGACAAGGTATTCGAGCAATTCAGCACCCACATGTCGATCCAGCAAGGCGTGCTCAAATTTGTTCTTGAAGCTGCGCAGGCATCGATAGCAGGAGGCATCACAGTTATCCGGGCAGTTCTTCATCAAAATAAGAGCTCGTTCAAAAACCTCTGCTCCTCGATCCGCTAGCTGGGTTGCGAATCCGGCGCCTCCCGGCAGTGTATCATAAAGGAATACCTCGGCCTCGAGGCCACTTCGTCCCCCCGGTGTCAGCGCGGGGCGGTACTCTGCCATAAGTTCCCCCGGCTCGATTTCCAGCATGCCGCACGCCGCTTTGGCCAAGGCTTCACTAACAGTACGCAGGGCGACATCCGTTTCGAACCGAGCCGGGCGCACTTTAAGCGGTGCTGCTACCCGCAGCGAAAACAGCGCGATGTCGGTGATGAAGTCGGTTCCGAGTATCAAGTGACGTGTCACACGTGCACCATTGCACATTGGTTCTTTCTCATCCGGGTAAGGCTTAAGGTGTGGGTTGAGCAACATGCCGGTAGCCTCGACATTGCTCTCGATGCGACCGCAAAGCACGCAATAGTCATATCCCTCCCGTTTTGGGCCTGTGTTGGACACGAGGAGGTGGCTCCTGTCTGGCATCACACGTATGCGCTCGCTGACGAGGCGCCAGCGTTCATCATCGCCAGGTGTCGACATTGTGAGCTTCGCTCTCGTCGCGTAGGCTGTTTCAGGCATATCGTCGGGTGACGTAACCTCCTCCTGATCCACCGGATGCGCAAACCCTGGCGGCCGAAGCCAGAAATGTGCCGGTCCGAAACATTCCTCGGACCCGCAGGCGCGGCAGTCGAGGCGTGAGCCGGGCTTGAGACCGCTGTCCAACGGCTGCGTTTCAGCGAAACTGCATTCCGAGCATTCCATGAACAGGCGCCGGTTTGCCCAGGCGTCGAAGCGATCTTGCTGCATCGGCGAGTAGATTGCGCCGGACGTATAGCACTTGCCTGAGATCCAGACCTGTTTTCCGGGCGCGTATTGCGACAGCGCCACGGGCAGTCCCTGCGAAGGGGCAAATTTCATGATCGGTCGGTAGGATTTGGACCGTTCCTGGTCAAATACACTGAACGTGGCGACGTCGGTCGGGAATGCGTAACGAGGTAGGACCCCCTTATAGAGCAGTCTGTCTAAGAGCTTCCCGTCCGGCGCAATTTGGGGGGGTATTTCCTCGCCCTCTTCAAGCGGCACTTCCACACGATCGTCGTCCGCATCGTCCTCGTCTGCAGGGGGTGATGCCGTCGCAGTAGAAATCGCAAGCGCATTGTCGATCTCATGCAGGCAGTCTTCCATAATGGTCTCGAGTAACGCCTTTTTGTCGCTGGCCGAAAGTTCTACCGGAATCCAAGATGACGCGCGCGCGCGCAGCATGGCTATGTTGGCGCTGATCCAATTCCCAAAATCCACACGATTGAGAGCTCCGGTTCCTGACTGGAACGCGTGAACCGAACCGAGCACGGAAAAGAGATCTGGATTGGCCTGCGGATCGAAGGCGGCAATCCGATCTTGCAGGTAGCATTGGACGACGAAGGCACGAATGTGACGCCGAACAATGTCGGCGTTGTTCAGGGTCAACTTCGGATCGACGACCGGCCCCCTAATCATAGCTGCTGGATCGCTGAAATAATGCTCATCGTGGCTGTCTGCGCTTCCAAACGCAACGACAGTTGCAACAGCGTTTCCACGGCGTCCAGCGCGACCAGCACGTTGCTGGTAATTGGCTCGGCCGGGTGGCATGTTTCTTAGGGCGACGCCAGAAAGCGCCCCGATGTCGATACCAACTTCCATTGTCGTCGTACTCGACAGGACGTCGATCGCGGTGACCTTTTTTGGACGATCTATCCATGTCAGTTCGACGTCCTGGAACAGAAGCTCGTTTTCCTCCGCCTTCGAAAACACGTCTTCGCTCTGTGGAGCGTTAAGCTGGGCTGTGTGTTCCGCTGCAATCAAAGCCATGGGAGCAACACTTGCATCGCTCAGGACCGTCGCGACAGGGGACCGGTAATAGCCCTTGCGAGCAACAAAAACCGGATCATGCTCCGGATCAAGGGCGCGCACGGCGGTCGATCCGCAATCAAGGCACTGAGGGATCCGCGGTACTGGCCGATGGACAGAACGGCAGGCCTCGCATCTTACCCAAGCGCCTTCCAACTCCAAGGCGAGGTTTTTTCCGGCCAAGCGCCTGTAGCCGGCCTCCATATCCTGGGTGAACACAGAGAGGAGCTTTGACTCCCAGGATTTCTCGAAGATCTTGTAGGCGCTCTTGTCGCTAATCAGGCGCTTCATCGCCTTGAACGATTGCTTGCGACTGCGAACACTGGTGCCACGTCCCTTGCGATTGTACCAGCCGATCGGCATCAAGTTGAGCCAAAAGCCGTCGGCCTTCCAGCAGCGCAGCCAAGCCCTTACCAGCGCAATTTTCTCCTCGTCCGTCTCGGCTATCCCGGGAATTTTTGGTAAGGCAATGATGTCCTTGCGCCGGTTAGCGGTTTCTCGGATCGAAGCAAGAGCGAGAGCTTCCAGGCCCAAATGCTTGTCGCGAACAGTCTTCACGATATCGTCCAAAAGGGCACTCGGTGGGGTTTCGTGGACGAACTCCATCCTGAGGTTCATCAGTTTGATGTCGTCTTCAAGCGCCCCGTCTGTCACTGCCGCATCGACGATCGTCTCGGAAAATGTCTCGCCGGTTCGCATCTCGGGACGTAAACGAACGCCCAGCGCGCGGGATGCCAAGGCGACTGCTAGATAAATATCCTCAAGACTAGCAGTCTGTTGCAGCGCCGGTGATTGTTGAAGCTTTCCGAATCCCCAGACGATGAGAGAGCGAAGCGCATCTCGGACGGAATACATTTGAAGGTTCGGAGCCAACCGCGCAGCGACCTGGCGTGAATCCGAGAAGACGAGAACCTTGCGCCCGCGAAGCGGTGCAAAGTACGACGCGGGCTGCGGTCCCGGTGGCTGCACCTGTATCTGCCGCGAGACGAGCGCTTGGAAGGGCTGATCGCCTTTGGTCTGATGGTCTTGAATGGATGTTCTGCCGAAACTCGCCTGTTCACCGCACACGGCGCAAGGGGTAAATTGTCCTCTGACCTCAAGTCGCGCATCTGGTTTACCGTCGTCGTCCACCGCCGGTGTCACGCGATCGGCGCGGATATAGACGCTACGCATCCTCGATCCGACCAGTTCAGGATTAATTTGGCCGGTAAGAAGGTCGTAATCGGCGATCTCTGCCGCCCCTTCTTGCCTTGGTTCTTCCAACAAAAGGTCGAGATCGAGAAGTTCGCGGGTTTCACCCCCATGCATCTTTAAGCGGCGCCCCGGTTCTGACCACAGCATCCTTGGGCTATCGACGTCGTTGGTGTGGGCACGAGTGTGAGCGGCGCCGCAGTTTCGGCACGTGAAAAACTGCAAAACCCGTGCTCCGCATCCGCATTGCTCGCGGGGTTGTCCAAACATCTTGCCGCAAATCCCGGAGCGCTCCGCTTCGACGACCTCACTGCATTCGGCATCCATGCACACCCAGAGGCCTGGTAATCCACGATAGAAATTGTGCACCCGACAGGGAAGCAGCCCCGCTGCGTCGGGAGCCTCCCGCGCGACGCTTCCGAGAGCCAACAAGGACGTGAGCGCACTGTCGGCATCACGTTCGTTTTCCGGAAAGAGCATCCGGCTAAGTTCTGCGAGGGGCTGTGCTGCCTTCATTGTCGCGTTGATGAGCAGACCGATCGGATTGAACTCATCCAGCGCATCGAAAAGGTCCCTCTCAACGTCTCCGCTCGGTTTGATTTTCCGGTATGAAAGGAAGGGAGAGATTGCTGCTTGTCGGTCAGAAGGTGCTGCTGCGTAAAATTTTTCGAGATCGAGCGAGGCCAGCAATCTTCCTTCATCGACGCTGGCGGACGCGGCATTCTTTTTCAACTTAAGTTGCCCGGTTACGATCTCGAAGCTTTGGGCAGAAACGCCAGCGAGTGCCGCGCCAAAATTCGCCGCTTCTGTCTGATTGTTGAAGCTTGCCGTCGCGCAAATGATCTGAAATCGCTCCGGCGGAATCCCGAGCCGATCACGAAGTCTCCTCAATAAGAGCCCCACTTCGGCGCCGGCGGCACCACGGTAAAGGTGGGCTTCGTCGAGCACGACGGTTATTTTTTCTTCCGGGTTTGCCGCAAGCCATGCTTTAGTGTCGTCGAAAATCGACCGTTCGATCGGCCGCATCAGCATGTATTCGAGCATCGAATAGTTGGTTACCAGCAGGTCGGGGCAAGCAGCCTGCACTTCGTGACGCGTGATCATTTCCGAGTCGCCCTGGAGCGTGATGGCACGCAGAAATTCCTCGGTTTTCCGGTCGAACCACTGACTACCCTTGTTGCCGAACCATGCTGCCAGGTCCGGCTTCGCGGGCCATTTCCCGCGCTTCTTCAATTGTGCCTTTAATGTCAGCGCCTGGTCGTGATTTTCAGCATCTGGATCCGCTGCCTGCCGTTCAATTTCAACGAAGAACTCTTCGAAGGAGGCCAATTTCTGAGGGTCCTTCTTTCGGCTGCGCACGCCTGCGTATGGTGTGCGGCTCGTGTAGCGCGCGAAAGTTGCCGGGCGACCCGCCCACTTCAGAAACAGATCACATAGGCGCGGATCGCCAAAAATTGCCCTCATACGCCCTAATTGGTCGTTGACCAGTGCGTTCATGGGATAAAGCAGCAATGCCCTCATCGCTCGATTGCCCTCAAAGGAAGAGGGCCGGCTTTCGGCTTCCCTTGCGAGCTTCCCCAAGATTGGCATAAGGAACGATTCTGTCTTACCCGAACCCGTGCCAGTCATGATCATCAGATTTTTACCGGCGATCAATGCGTGCTCGATCGCATCGACTTGGTGCGTATAGGCTGGATTGTACAATAGTCTTGCTAATTCATCCTTGGGGCTGGAGAGCGCCTCGTAGACGGAGAGCGCTGCGGCGGGCAAGCCGCTGATGTCTTGAAATTGCTTGCCCGTTTCGTAACGGGGCGTCGATTCCAGGTACGGTATCTGATGAGTAACGCCGACGCGGTCCAACAATACTTGGCGCTGAGCGATCAGCTTTGCATCACCGATATGGTAGGTTGCTTCGATATAATCTTTGAGCGATGAATGAAGAGATTCGATCGTTTCTTGAATTGTCTTGGACATGGGTCACCGATCACGAAGTTTCGCGTAGCAAGAAAAGGTAGTCGCCGAGAAATCGTTCAACCGCCGGCAACTGGGTGAGCGGGACGTCGAACGAAAGCAGGCAAGATCGGGGTGCGACCTCACTGCCTGTGAAGTAAAGAGACCGCCTTGCCCAATCTGGTAGCGGCATAAAGAAATCAATGTGGCCAGCTTCGGGCGCGCTGGTGCAGCGATAGGTCTGGTTCTCGCCAAGAATTGCTTTCTGTGCGAGCAACAGGCGCCATGCCACATCGCATCCGCGCCATCGCTCACCGAAATCGGGGAACTCAAGCAGCCTTTCGACTCGACCATCGAAAATATCTGCGTAACCCCAACGGTCAGCACCGTAGCCTTGCGCCCGTCGAATGATAAATTTCCCAGTCTGCCGGTCCGGTTTTTCCCAACTCGTACGATAGCTGCGATGTCCTTTCACAGTGTTGCAGATGCGGACATCTTCGAGCAGACCGGGCTGGCCCTGTGAGGCGAGCCGATTGTCTGCGCGTGCGATCAATTCATTTGCGGTCATGGCCTTCGGATGCCGAAGCCAAGCTTCTCTGGATATTTCACGAAGACCTAACTCTGATAAGAGTGACCTGAGATCTTCACCGTCATGAGGAAATATTCGGCGTGAAACGCCTTGCATCATAACGCGGTCACGTACAGATGCCGGTAAGGGCGTTTGCTCGTCGGCCGAAAGGCCAATAATATGTGCCACCGCTCCCAGATGAATGACAAAACCTGGCGGCGCTGCAAAAAGCCACGTGCCTTTTATTCTCTCGTCTATCGCCACGACATCTGAGAGCTCGAGGAGGTCACCTACCGCGACGAGATCATCGATGACTCGTTCAAACTGCTCGGCCAGTGCGTCGTCATCGGCGACCAGGCCGCGATGGGTTTCGAGTCCTGCCCTTATCAAGGTCTTTGGCGAACAAGGGCAAACGTTTCCGGCAAGCCGACGCACAATTGCAGCCAGATAAGTGTCGTCGGTTTCACTCCCGTTCAACAGACCTAAAGATCGGTGTGCGCCAGTTAGTACATACGTGGGTGCTACTAATTTGATCATGGAGCAATCCGCTTTGTACCGTCAATGGCGTCCGTCGCCTGCGCGCAGGACATGAAACGAACTGCTCGAAGGATTGGCCGGATTTGCTTCCCAAGATTTGAAAGGGCATTCAGCGCATGCTCATCAAGCTGCAGAAGGCCGTCTGCTCTTCTGCCGACGGCCAGCGCTGCCCGGCAGGTTACGCTGTCGGCAATCTCATAGCGGGCAGCCATGTTGATGAATTGGTCGGCACGATCCGCTTCGTTGAGCGCTTGCAATTTCCCAATTTCGCGGCTGAGCAAGACTGAGAAGGAAGCACTCGTTCCCGTCTTGCTCGCGAACAGTTTCAAATCCTCGTAGGTTTTCCCGGACGTTTCAAACTGCCGCTCCGCCTCCCACCACTGGCTTCCACAGAGGAGCTTGAAGAAATGCTGCTCAAGTCGATGCACAATATGCCCGCGGCGCAACTCAGCCAACGGACCCGCAATCTTCGCAGATCCCCATCTCAACAGATGCTCTCGCGTCTCATCCAAAGCACTTTCTCCCGACGGAAAATCATCACTATCCGGATCGGGAGCAAGTTCCGAGAAACTTGCGATCTGAGGCATACTTACGGCCAGGGATTCTTTATGCGCGCCGTGTTGAAGGACAAAAAGTCCCCCTGGTGCAGGTGGTTCAAAGCCGATCTTCAGTTCCTCGGGCGTGATAGGAAGATCGCGGCACGGAGAGCCAAATGGATAATACGCTACGGACACGATGTCGGCGCCATGGTCGTCGTCGATGAGCCTTACTTGCGTTGCCTTTTCCGTGCTGTGCCAAATCAACCGCACTGGCCTTACGTCGCGAAGGAGGGGGATGCGAATTGTGCCAAGGTCATCGCTGGAAACAACAAGGTTACCGCTGCTTGCGGACAGGTAGGCCCAGGGCGTAGTCCAGCGTTTGATAAATTGGGTTGATTGCCGTTGCCAAATGTCCGGCCGATACGGAAGGCTGGCTTCAGTGACCAACTCAGTTCCTAAAGCGCTGTTGCCAGCGTCGAGAAGCTCGATGTAAATCTTCGCGGAATAACCGGCTGGTCCGAGCAGGCTTAGCACGATTCGCCCTTCCCAGAAGTCGTCGAGGCTTGGCTGGAAGGGTTCAATAGCCGGAACTATGCCGAGAAAATTGGTCGTTCCGATGTTCCATTCAGATGGAGCGGTAATCTGCAACTCGATCGACGCGGTCGAGGAAATATGGAGTCCCTCCGCGTCCACCACCTGCGCATCGACCCTCAGGAGATGACTACCAGAAGCGAGATCGGGCATTGAAAGAAAAATCTGTTGACCAGCGCCTAAGTCCTTGAGCGCTCTAAGGTGCAATCCGTCGAGGGCGACGGTCATCGTTTCGACTTCGTGGTCACTGGAGACTCCAATGCAAGGAGTTTCCCCCAGATACCACTCTGCCGAACCCTCGCCGTCCCAGCGCCTTGGCGGCAGACCTGCCGGCCAGATCGAAATCGTCCTTGCTACCTGCAATCCTGCGTCGCGAAGTCTCTTGAAATCATCGGTCGAGATTTTTGCCGGCATATTGATCTCTCGCAGTGCGATCCCGGCAGACTGGGATACGGCACGCTTGGAGAACGGCACATCAATGCGATCGTCGTCCGTGACCAAGAGATAATGCCTTTCAGGGCGGACGCGCTTCGACTGAACCTCCCATGCGCGTCCGTCCGGACCAATTTCAAACAGCCAAGGCGGTTCGGAAAATAATCGCGCGTCTGACTGAAGCAACTTTTCGATGGCCTGGTTGGGTTTCTCAAAGCTGATGAGTGGTATGGCTGGGTCAGGCCACTTTCCGAGGACCCGTCTTTGTCCCTGGGATATCAACCAGCCCGCAGGTAAAAATCCTTCCGCCCCGGAAACCTGACAACGCGTGCTTCGAAGAAACTGATTAATGTTCGGGGACAGTTCGCCAAGGGGACGATATGAGGGAAACTCCGCAAGGAGCAGCCAGTTTTGCTCCTCAGTACGCTGGAAATAAAGAGATGGTCGCAGCCGGATTTGTGCTTTGTAAGCCTCCCCGCTCGTACCGGCCACCGTCGTTTGGACACCGATCTTGCCAACACCCTTTATCTGGGCATTTTCGAAGACCTTCCGAGCGTCTCGTAGCCATGCTCTTGCGCTTTGTCCCTTTTCCAGATCCTGCACGATCCGGCTGAGCGTAAGTTGAAGGATCGCCCCCTGCGGCGAAACTTGCGGCCCGCCCAGCAAGGCAAGCGCGATGCGTCCCACAAGTTCCTCTTGCTGTAGGAAGTTTCGAAATCGCGAACTACCTTCACTATGAAAGGCGATGAGACGGCCTATCTCAACCGGCTCATCGCCGAGACGAGCGGCGATTTTGAACCGTAGGTGAAAAAGAGCGCGCGCAAATTGAGTCTGCAGATCCTTTGGAAGAATGGCGTGGGTAATCGGCCACGAGATGATTGAAAACCATTCTGCCCAAGCCCCACGAGGGCAAAAGCCCTGATATTCCTTATGAAATTTACGATACCAATTACGCAACCACGCGCGATCAGCCCCATACCGCCAGCCGGGAGTACGATGCTCGAAGCTCGACCAGTATTCTTGGCCGTCAAAGTCATAGCCGAGTTCCGCTCCGTAAACGACCCAAGCTAACCAATCCGGCGCAAGTCTAGCTTGGTTTTTGAGTTGTCCGATGAGGTAGCTCGATAATTCAGAAAACTCTTTTCTGGAAAGTCCATGCTCAAGTGCAAAAACAGGAAGGCCCGAACCCTCACGGCTCGCCCGCAATTCTGCGAAATGTTTGTCCAGGCGCTCATTCCAACCTCCCGACAAGAACTTTATCCCCTAGTCTTTCGTCACCCAAAGAAATCAAGAGAAAAGCTGCAGAACAGTCGCCCCCCCAGCGAATCAACGATGACCTAGAGTTGAGCGCGTAATTGGGCCGATTGCAACTGAAGGCTTCTTCTTCTGCGTAATTAATGAGGGGACCGTTGATGGGGCTTGAATAGAAACGGAATAGAAAACTTAATCTGGGCACACTCAAACAGATCAAAGCGTCCCGCTAAACTCGATGGCGGTCATTACGGCCCACCCAAGAAACTGCTACGCGCTATTTAGCATCGCACGGATACAGAAGATTGAGCCTGCTTCCAGACAGGGTTGCGGTGCCTGACTAGGTACCACAAAGTCTTAGTCGATGAATGATAATGCGGCTGACGACCTTCCTAGCAGGGACCGTGTTTCGAAACATTTGCTCATTGTCCTCGATGCGGGATTCGCTCAGTCCCGTGTGGACGATCTCGTTGCGTTGGCTAATGATCGGCTCCAGCCATCCGTCTGGGAAGTCGCTGATGACGACTTCAAGGCCAGCGAGGAGGCCTCCGACCTTCTCGGCCAGAGGACGGCGATTGAGTTAGGGAACTTGTGTCGTCATCGAAGCCGACCCGTCTATTTCCAAAAGCAGCGCCGTCACCTTCTTAGCGATCTTTTTGAAGCCATTCGCCGAGACAAATGTCGTGGGGCCTGGAACCGTGCTGCGCTCCAGTAAGTTCGCCAGAGCGTTCATTGCGTTGATTAGGCGGCTCTCTTTATACATGACCGGTGCGGTCAACCAACCGTGATGCAAGTCTGATCTTCTACGACTAGAATGTGATTTCATACTTCGAGGACCTTTTCGAGGAGGGCTGGAAGCGTTCGTCGATCCCCGGTTCAAGGAAAACCTGCCGCCGGTGGTCATGACAGGCGAGATGGAGACGATGATCCGTCTTGGCATGATCCGCGTTTCCCTGCGCGAATGGCTTGGCAATTGATCGTCGATGGTTTTCGGGCCGCGGCGACGTTATGAAGTGCTGTCCATGGCTTTCCCAGCCCAGAAGGCGCGCTTTAAGTCGTCGTGGATAGCAATCCGCCAAGGTGCATCGGCTTGCGCCTCGTTCCATCGCTCGCGCAGCCACTCGTACTTCGCGAGAAGTCTTGCCTGTCCAGCATAATCCGCAATGCACGTTTCAATGAAGCGCGTGGTCAACCGCGTGGCGGTCGGCGAGCGGGCATGTATCATCAGGTATTCCGGATACCAGTGATCGTCGGTGTCTTGCCCGACAAAGGTCCAATGCCTTGGGACGTTTTTCGCCTGGCGTCTTACGATCTTCTCAAGGCTTGGATCGATCACCACACGCGGGAAATTGGCGATTTTCGACTCGAGTTCATAGGCTCGATTGAACGCTGGACCAAAAGCGATCCTTCCCTGGTGAAACATCGGGCCAGCCGTTATGCCTCCACGGATCAGGAAGCCGGAAAACAGCATGCTAGACTGGAATTCTGCGACCAGCTTGATCATCCGACCGACATCGAGGTCGTGTCGAAGTGGCATGGATATGATGATGCTGTCCGAAAACTGAGCGAATTCATCTTCGGAAGGATGTTCCTCGGTTTCCTCGGTGCAGTATTTTTCAGTCAGGAGGCCGAGCGAGTGCACGGCGTTGTACATTCGCTTTCGCACCGATGCATCGGTCAGGCTCCGCTCCACGATCGACTGCCATCCCAGGATGTCGATAAACGTCACAACCCGTTCGCTATAATTTACAGGCGGATTTTCAGAGGCTTCTTCCATTTCGGTCCGGTATCCTAATCGTATCTGGCGCGTCGATTGGGAAATCACGGCTTTGATGTTAAAGCAAGACTGATAGGATCGATCGGCTCCCCTGATCTCGGGAAAATTGTCGAACCGTAAGGCTCTTTCCCATCCAAAAAGAGGGCGTCGTATGGTAAAGGGCGAGCAAGAGCCTTCGCCTCATGGCGAGGACCCACCCGGCGACTTAACGGGACCATTCGCCAGTTGTGTTGAGCAGATCTGTTGGTTTCCACTCAGAACTGAGCCGGTTAGGCAGATAAGGGGGTGCGGACGAAAACTTGGACTAACAGGAGGTAGTTCATGTATTCCTACGCAGACAGAGTTCGAGCGGTTGAGCTCTATATCCGGCTTGAGAAGCGACTTAACGCGACCATTCGCCAGCTGGGGTATCCGACCAAGAATGCGCTGAGGGGCTGGTATCGCGAGTACGTACAGCATCTCGAGCTGCGTACTCAGCCGGTCGCGCGAGCGCCAAAATTTTCAGAGGCTCAGAGGCAGGCGGCACTTGAGCACTTTCGCACCCATGATCGTTGCATCTCTGCGACGATGAGGGCACTTGGCTATCCCGGACGAGGGACACTGACTGCATGGGTTCGCGAGGCCTTTCCGGAGACACGGACATCGATGGCCGGTCGATCGTGGCATCCTGGCTATTGCGAGGATGTCCGGCAAGCAGGCGTCATCGGGCTATGCAGTGGAGATGAAACCGCTCAACAGGTAGCTGACCGACTAGGCGTCTCAAGGCCTACATTGTACAGCTGGAAAGATCAGCTTCTCGATCGTGAGGCCCCGTCATCCATGAAACGCCGCAAAGCCCATCACAAGGTGCCTGAACGTGAAGAGCTCGAGCGACAGCTTGAAGCCCTCCAGCGTGATGTCCACCAGTTACAACTCGAACATGATCTCCTGAAGAAGGCCAATGAACTCCTAAAAAAAGACCTGGGCGTCGATCTGCAGATCCTGAGTAATCGGGAGAAGACCCACCTGATTGACGCCCTTAAGGAAACCTATTGCCTGCCGGAACTGCTCACCCAGCTGCGAATAGCCCGAAGCTCCTACTTCTACCACCGAGCCCGCGTGCGCCTGGCAGACAAATATGCCGCCGTCCGCCACAGCCTAGCGGAGATCTTTGAAGCGAACCGTCGTTGCTACGGTTATCGACGACTGCAGGCGTCGCTGGCCAGGCAGAGCGTGATAATCTCGGAAAAGGTTATCCAGCGCTTGATGAAGCAGGAGCAGTTGGTCGTTGCCAGACCGCGTCGCCGGCGTTTTGGATCGTACCTGGGAGAGATCAGTCCCGCACCCGACAACCTGATTAATCGCGACTTCCATGCAAAAGCGCCGAACCTGAAGTGGCTTACAGACATCACCGAGTTCCAGATCCCCGCCGGCAAGGTGTACCTTTCCCCCATTATCGACTGCTTTGACGGCATGGTCATCAGCTGGTCCATCGGAACCCAACCAGATGCGGGTCTCGTCAACACCATGCTGGATGCAGCCATCGGGACAGTGGACGACAGCGAACAACGGCCAATCATCCATTCTGATCGAGGAGCCCATTATCGCTGGCCGGGCTGGCTCAACAGGATCAGCAATGCGCAGTTGGTTCGTTCGATGTCCCGAAAGGGTTGCTCGCAAGACAACGCCGCGTGCGAAGGCTTCTTCGGCCGACTGAAAACAGAGTTCTTCTATCCACGAGACTGGAAAACCATTACGATCGAACAGTTCGTCGCCGAGGTGGATGCCTACATCCGCTGGTACAATGAGAAGCGTATCAAAATATCGCTGGGATCACTCAGCCCGGTCGAGTATCGTCAGAGCCTCGGCTTGAACTTATGAAGCAGTCCAACTTTTTATCCGCACCCCCACCGGCTCAGTTCCGCATGGAAACCAACAGGCTATCTGTTGAAGGAGTAGGCGACACTCGGTTCCCGCATCAACAGCGCGTTCCAGTGCTTCGACTTGTCCCTTGATCCGCCTTAACCGCGTCGTTGCCCGTTTTTTGTCCTCAACTGAGTACGGCATTCGATCTCCTTCTTTCTAGAGTATATACTGGGTGCAGTATGTCAACATACAGGGGGGAGTATGTGAGGTTTTAGAGTTTCCCGCAAAACTTGAACACGGTTGTGCTGCAACAACGGAAGAGTCGGATTCCAGTCGCTTCTCGCTCGTTGCCGTACGCTAAAAATATCAATTATAGAATTTTTGGAAACTCTTCGTATCCGCCAGTGACATTTATCCGTCGGCATTTTGGCAGTAGCTAAATTTCGGTCGCTGGCCTCTGGCGTGCATTGCCTGCCAAGCGTCTGCGCGACTGGACAGCACGACTAGCCTTTCACGCCCCAATTTTCTCGAATGGCCCGAGAGCGCGACGATCGGCACGTGCCTGACCGTACGTTTCCTCGTACTTGCCATCCAGAGCCTGCTCGAAGGAGGGTATCTTGTCATCCATTTCAACCGGCCCCGGTACAAAAGTGCCTTCTGGCGCCAGACTGTTCGCTTTTTTCCTCGCCCTGATAATCTTCGCCATTGGAACCTATTTTCTCTACGGCGGGTACCAGCTGATGGTGCTTGGTGGATCGCTATATTACCTCGTCGCAGGTATTGCCCTTATCGCAACAGCATATCTTCTCGCTCGGGCAGATGCGCGCGCAGGGTACTTATTCGCGGCATTTTTTGTTGTCACACTTCTTTGGGCGCTTTGGGAAAGCGGTCTGCAGTTCTGGCCGCTCGCAGCTCGACTGGGCATGTTTACGGTGGTTGGACTGTTGATCGCTCTTTGCCTTCCAAACCTGCGTGGCGCCTCCAAAGTCAAACACATTCGATCGATATCCTATACCGTTTCTGCAGTCTTGGCGGTTTCAGTGAGCACAGCATTCGTGAGCGCGTTTAGCCCGATTTGGCTTGTAAAGCCGACAACGAAGCCAGCCATTGCTGCCGATTACAAGCCCGAGAACGAGCCGGATCAGTGGGTCGGCTTCGGTCGTACTCCTTCTGGTGAACAGTTTGCGCCATACAGCCAGATTAACGCTGAAAACGTCAAGAATCTTGAGGTTGCATGGACCTTCCACACAGGTGACATCACCGGAAACGGCAGTGAAAACCAGAACACGCCGCTACAGATCGGCAATATTCTTTATCCCTGCACACCGACCAACCAAGTCTTTGCCGTGCGTGGCGACACGGGCGAAAAGCTTTGGCATTTCGACCCAGGGGTGAAGCCTGACGCGACCGCGCACTGGATGCGTTGCCGGTCGCTCGCGTATTACGAAATTCCGAATCTTGCCGACGATGCGCCAGGCAAGAAGCGTCTCTATGTAACGACAGGTGACATGCGTTTGATCGCCCTTGACGCTGCGAGCGGCAAGCCGGTCGAAACTTTCGGCAAAAAAGGCACCGTATTTCTCGCGGCCGGCATGGGCGCAGTCATTCCCGGCTTCTATAATCCAACGTCTGGCCCGCTTTTGGCTGGCGAAAACCTCATCATCGGCGGTTGGGTGATGGACAACCAGTCAGCTGACGAGCCCTCGGGCGTCGTGCGCGCGTTCAACGCAATCACCGGTCAGTTTGTTTGGGCATGGGACGTCGGCCGACCAGGTCAGCCCAACCCGCCAGCTGAGGGTAAGAGTTATACGCGTAGTACGCCGAACATGTGGGCGACACCAAGCTATGACCCAAATCTCAACATGGTCTATCTGCCGACCGGGAACGGTACGCCAGATCTTTTCGGCGGTCAGCGCTCGGCGCAAACCGATCGTGTCGGATCGTCTGTCGTCGCTGTCGATGCGACGACGGGCGAAGAACGCTGGACCTTCCAGCTTGTCCACCACGACGTCTGGGACCTCGACCTACCGTCCAAGCCGGTTCTCTATGAAATGCCGGACGGTAAAGGTGGAAGGACCCCGGCTCTCATTCAGGCAGGCAAGAATGGGGAGATCTACGTCCTTGATCGCCGCACTGGAAAACCGATCACTGCGGTCGAGGAACGTCCGGTACCAACAAACGGCGTGCCCGGTGAAAGGCTTTCGCCGACTCAGCCTTACTCGGTCGGGATGCCATCCTTCCGCGACGACGTGCTAACAGAACAGACCATGTGGGGTATCACACCCATCGACCAGCTAAATTGCCGCATTCAGTTTAAGGATCTGTACTACGTCGGCGACTACACGCCCCCGCAGATGCAGTGGTATCTTCAGAACCCGTCCTGGTACGGTACGACCAACTGGGGCGGACAGGCGATCGACAAAAGCCGTGACATCATGATCGTAAACGACATGCGTGTCGCGATGAAAGGTCGCCTGCTGAGCCGTGAGGACGAAATCGCTCGCACCAAGGCATCGGGCAAGGCATCGCACAGCACAGGTGGCGTCGTCCCTATGAAGGAAACACCCTATGGTGCTGAACGTGGAATGGTTCAGTCCTTCCTCGGAGTACCCTGCACCACGCCGCCGTTCGGCACGATGGCTGCCGTCGACATGAATACTCAGAAGGTCCTGTGGCATCGTTCGATGGGTACGCCGGAACAGTTTGGTCCGCTCGGAATCAAGACGCATCTTCCCATCGAGCTCGGCATGCCGACACTTGGCGGTGCTACTCCGACGGCGTCAGGCTTGGTGTTCTTCTCTGCAACTTCGGATTACTATCTGCGAGCCGTCGATGTCGCGACCGGCGAAGTCATTTGGAAAAGCCCGCTGCCTGTCGGTGCAGGATCGACGCCCCTCGTATTCATGTCGCCGGAAGATGGACGGCAATACGTGGTCGTGACCGCCAACGGTGCACGTTCGGCTCCGGATTTCGGGGATTATATTATTGCTTTTGCATTGCCCAAGGAGTTTGCTGCAAGCGGCAGCAAGGCTCCCTGAGCGCTGTAGAGGCCGAAATCACGTTAAGATCGGTGGGCAAGTGCCTGCCGGTCTTTTTTGTTTCGGCGCATTCCACGGCTGAGCAAGAGCAGTCTCCGGGGCTAACTCAGATCAACACCGCGATGGATCAGAGGACGATACGGAATGCCGTAATCCTAGAAGAGATGAATGCTGCCGGATCCGAGTTGGCTAATGAGTGGGTCGAGCTTGATAGCTCTCCCGCCAAGTTCAACCTTCAAGCGGGTTCCCAAAAGCAGGAAATCGCGCATGCGTCATTTTGGCCAAGGACGCAGGTGGCTTAGCATAATCGGCCTCAGGAAGAGCGTGGACTTTATACACCCCCTTTCGTGCGCTCGCCCCTCTATCAAGTCCCGAGACTGCCGCGACGACCTTCATTGGCCAGTGCTTCAACGACGTGTCGCACTCTCGGTAGCAAGTGTCTGGTTGAAGGCCAGATTGCTGAGATTTCGATTTTCGCGCCTGTAAATTCATCGAGAACACTATTCAGACGACCGGTCCTGATGTGATCATCAACCAGCGAGCTTGGCATCTGTATAAGACCTAGGCCTGCGACTGCAGCATCGACAATTGCCGCGCCATCGCCGATTTCGTGTGTTGCGGGGGGAGTGATACGGTACGCTGATCCGTCGGCACTTCTCACGCGCCAAGCATTCGGGATGTCTCGACGGAAACCTACAATGCAATCGTGTTGTTGGATATCCTCAACGGAGACGGGTGTTCCCCGGGCTTTGAGGTAGCTCGGCGACGCGACGATCATTGCCCGCTGCTCCGCCAACTTGCGGGTTATCAATCCGTTTGTGTCTTTGGTCTCGCCGAACCTGATGGCAAGATCGACTCCTTCCTCAACGGGATCGATAATCCGGTCTGTCAGCGAAAGCGACAATGTAAGACCTGGATGCTCTTTCGCGATTCTGGCCAATATAGGTAACAGAACCTGCCGTCCCCACGCGGCGGGCGCATCGACTCGGAGACGTCCGCCCAATTGCTGACTTTTGGCGAGAAGTACTTGTTCCACGCTGCCTATTTCCTCCAAGGCGCGACGGCAACTCGCCAGATATGCTTCACCATCGGGTGTCAACGTAAGCTTCCGGGTGCTGCGATGGAGGAGCTTTGTGCCCAACCGGTCTTCCAAGCGAGCAACGCTTTTGCCCACGGCTGACTTGGTAACACCAAGTTTCTCAGCCGCCGCCGTGAAGCTTAGCAACGTCCCTGCTTCTACGAAACTTATAATCCCATTGAGCTGTTCAAGCTGTGGCATTGTAGAAATTCCCTCTACCGATCGTAGAATTATGACTGTTTATCGGCCTGAAGATTTACATTATCTTTCTGTTTGAGACAACATGTGGCACTTTTCGGACTGCCGTCCTCGGCGCAAGGAGATACTACAATGCCAAGATTTTTTTCGATTGTGGGCACACTCTCAGCGGTGTTTCTGTCTACGACCATCGCTTTTGGGGCTCCCGCGATTGAAGTCCTCGGCAAGGACTATGTTTTCACAAATAAACTTGAAGGGCTCCCGGCGAAGCTCTCCGATTTCAAAGACCTGCAGATCAATAGTTTCCAGACGGGGGACGGGGTGAAAATTTCCTACTGGGAAGCTGGTAGCGGTCGACCGCTGATCTTCGTTCCTGGCTGGTCGGCGAACGGCGCTGAATTCGTTAATGTCATGTACCTCCTGAGCAAGAAATTCCATGTTTACGTGATCGATCCCCGTAACCAGGGACTGTCTCAAAGCGTCGAGTATGGAACGCGGATCGCCCGGTTCGGTGCTGATCTTAAGGAGTTCGTTGATCATCTTGGCGTTGAGCAGGTTGACCTCACTGGATGGTCTATGGGAGCATCGGTAATCTGGAGCTATATCGATCTGTTCGGTACCAAGAATATCCGCAAGGTTGCCTTCATCGACGAGCCGGTCTCAATATACACGCACGCGGACTGGTCAGAGAAACGGCGACTTGAAGCCGGCGGGATGACGACTTCGCCCGAGCGGATGATCGCAGCATTCAATGGGGCGCCGACCAACGATCAAGTTGTCGATATGAACGCTATGCGCCGTTACAAGGAAAATAACTCGCCAGCGTTTCAAAACTCCGAAGCGTTTGCTCGCGAGTTCATCAAGAGCGACCCGAAAATGATGAGCCTCGTGCTGTTCGATCACGCGGTGAACGACTGGCGCGACGTGATAAGTCACAAGATCAATATACCGACCGCAATCTTTACCGGCGAAAACAGCAACAATGTTGCGAGCCAGAAGTGGATGCAGTCCGTGATCCCCGGATCAGAGCTGCACGTCTACACCGGGCAAGAACACGGCGATCATTTCCTCGCGTTCAAAAACCCGACGAAATTCACGAACGATCTTGCATCGTTTTTGGAGAGATAACGCGAGCAACCGGCTCGCTGTACCAACGGCCGACAGACGCCGTCAATTTGAAGGAGAATACATTATGCCAGTTGTACGCGTTTCTTGGTTCAGTGGTAAGGATGCCAAGGCAAAGAAGGCAGTTGCCGCCGAAATTACCGAGAGCATCGTTAAAAACACCGGCACGGATCCGAACTACATCTACGTCATCTTCGAAGACGTTGCGCCCTCCGATTGGGCAGGCGCTGGCAAGATTTTCGGTGAAGAACCAGAAAAGTCCTGACACGCTCCGCAGTCAGGGGGCGGACCTTGCCTTCCTGACTGCCAACCACAAGACACAACATTTATACAGGACTAACTGAATGACCGATATTACTTGCGTCTATTTCCTCTCTTTGGAGGCGGCCAACGTCGACGATTTCAAGAAGCTGATTGTCGATATCGTCGCCGCTGCCAAACATGAAGCCGGCACGCTCATCTACGAATATTCGGCAAGCGAGGACCAGCGACAGTTCCATATTGTCGAGCGATACCGCGCCGAAGCCGTTTTGCCGCATGTTGAACTGACGTTCGCTCCGTTTGCAGAGCGTTTTCTTGAACTGGCCAAAATCGAGCACCTCTACGTATACGGTGTCGTACCACGGGACATCCGTGAGAAGCTGGACGGCTTCAACGCCGTTTATATGTCGCCGGTCGCGGGCTTTTCCAAGCCATTCGCGGTAGCCTGAGAGGTCTCAACCCTGCGAAACGGCCTTGCCCCTACAGCGTCTGGCAGCGTAGCTAAGCCTGACGACCCAGACACGCCAAAGCAGGGAATGTTCAACGTGCGCAACCCAGTTCTGGCCGCTTTGGCGCTGACCGTATTGGGTTCAAGCGCGATGTTCACGGTCTTTACCTGTATCGCCCCGATCTTGTATGACATCACTCATGCTGCAACAGTCTTCGTTGCGGCAATGCTGGTGCTCTCGCTACAGGCAGGACGGTGGGCACGTTGATCAGGGGCCAGGCACCGAATGTATCTCTGTTGGTTCTGACGGTGGTACTCGGCGCCTTTGATGTTGGCAACACCATTCGCGCAGCGCTCGGTGGAGCGGTGATCGGTTTCGCATATCCGGTCGTTGCGCTTGTGCTGGCGTTACCATGCAGTTGCGGCAGCAAAACGTGGTCGTTGTCAGATCGTTCCCGGTCCGGCAACTATCGATGCCCGTGGTTGGAGAAAGCGACATCATGCAAATGAAAGCAGCAGTCATCCATATGCCAGGCGGTCCGGAAGCGCTCGTCATTGAAACCCGCGAAATACCTGATCCACAGCCTGGCTGGGTAAGGATCAAGGTCAAGGCGTTCGGTCTCAACCGCTCAGAACTGTTTACGCGCCAAGGTCACTCGCCGAACGTCAAGTTTCCACGCATCCTGGGAATAGAGGCGGTAGGTATGATTGATAGTGCTCCTACAGGCGAGTTCCTACAGGGCGATATCGTCGCGACCGTGATGGGCGGCATGGGCCGCGCGTTTGACGGCAGCTATGCCGAATATGTCTGCGTTCCGTCAAGGCAGGTGAAACGTCTCGAGACCGCACTGGCTTGGGAGACGCTGGGCGCACTTCCCGAGATGCTACAAACCGCATGGGGATCTTTGTTTTCAGCGTTGAAGCTTCAGGCGGGTGAGCGCTTGCTCGTCCGTGGCGGGACGACGTCCGTCGGCATGGCGGCTATCGGTCTGGCCAGACGCGCCGGTGCCCATGTGAGTGCGACGACGCGAAGCGAGGATCGCGCCGGTCTTCTTCTGGATCGCGGCGCGCAACGGGTCATTGTGGATGATGGCAACATTCATGCCGGGCCTCACAAGTTTGACAAGGTACTTGAGTTGGTAGGCGCGACGACCTTGGAAGATTCGCTGAAGGTGACGGATCGTGACGGAATCGTCTGCATGGCTGGTATGGTAGGAAACCAGTGGGTTTTGAAAGATTTTGCACCCATGGATTCGATTCCGAATAGGGTTGCGTTGACAATCTACAGCGGTGAGCCCGACGATTTCATGGAGATGCCATTCCAGCAACTGGTGGACGAGGTGGCGTCGAATAGAATTGCGGTCAAGATTGGAAAAGTTTTCACCCTTGATCAGATTATCGAGGCGCACGCTTGCATGGAAGCCAACGCCGCGGGCGGCAAGATTGTGATCATTACGGAGTAGACATGGATCTCTTCAACGAAACCCGGGAAATATCCCTTGAGGGTGCACATGTCGTTTATAACCCAACACCTGATTTGGGCATCTTGCCTGACGAACTATTCGATCGTTTGCGCAGTGAAATTGTCTGGGAGCAGCACTCCATCCAGATCGAGAACCGCATCATCGCGCAACCTCGGCTAAGCAGTTGGTATGGCGATGTTGTGCATACTTATTCGACACTTGCGCATGTGCTGACGCCGCACCCCTTCACCCCGCTGCTGGAGACGATACGACAACATGTCGAAGGAATCAGCGCCTCAAAGTTCAATTCGATGCTGGCGAACCTTTATCGAAGTGGCGACGATGCGATCGGTTGGCATTCCGACAACGAACCCGAACTCGGACCCGAGCCTCTTATCGCGTCGATTAGTCTCGGGGCTGAGCGCCGCTTTGACATGCGACGCCGAGACGACCATTCAAAGACCGTCAGTCTCATTCTGGAACACGGTAGCTTACTCATCATGTCAGGCGCAACGCAACGCAATTGGCAACATGGTGTGGCCCGTACCAGAAAGGTGGTGGGAGAAAGGATCAACCTGACTTTCCGTCTGACGGCTCCACGCGGCACGAAGCTTAGATCCGTTACGGCTTCTAGGCAGTGATTGGGCACGAGGCGGATCGTACGTGTGAGCTGGTTCAGCGGCAAGGATGCCAAAGCAAAAAAGGCTGTGGCTGCTGAGATTACCGAAAGCATAGTAAAGAATACCGGGACCGACCCGAACTACATTTACGTAATTTTCGAAGCTGTAGAGCCGTCAGACTGGTCCGGGGCAAGTAAAATTTTCGGTGAGGAGAGCGCGTAAGCGTCGTCTGTTCCAATCGCAGGGCAGCTCATCGTTTCGGGCTGCCCTGAGCCTATGGTCGCCATGCCATCATGGGCCCGCGCCTTGCGGCGCGTAAATTCTCGCCGGTTGATGTCGCCCCGCAACTCGACCCGTCCGAACGATCTGTCTTTGCGGCTTCAGTGCAGTTTCACATCCCGAACACTCAGTCGTTTACATCGCGTGATACATGCCTGTAGACAACGACAACGCATTTACGTCTGTCAGTTGAGGGATACGACATGCCGCGAGCCGAGAAAAATGCCGAAAAGGGCGAGCAAACGCGGGCCGCGATTCTCAAGGCTGCCGTCGAGCTCTTTGGTGAAGCGGGCTATCGCGCCACCTCTCTTAGTCAGATTGCCAAAAGAGCAGGCGTAGTCCAATCGGCGCTTCACCATCATTATGGTGGCAAGGAACAACTCCTGGATGCCGTATTGCGCCGTTATTACCCGGCCGACGCAGGTCGTCCTGATATAGAGGCGGTTGCGTCGGGAGAACGGCATTTCGTCGATGAGGTTCTCACTGCAGCCCATCGCAACGCGCAGGATCGCGATCTCGTACGCTTCTTTTCGGTTATGACAGGTGAATCGCTGACGCAAGGCCATCCCGCGCACGCGTTCTTCGTCGGCCGATACGATCTGCTTCGCCATGGTTTCGCTGGCGCGATCGCAAAAGCTGCCGGGATCGAAGACAAGGAAATACAGGAGGTCATCCTGCGCATTGTGACACTGCTGTTTGCAACGTCGGACGGACTGCAGATGCAATGGTTGCGCGAGCCATCTTTTGACTTCATTGGCGCGATGGCGCTGGCCGCAGAGATGACGCGGGAACGCCTTAACGCGATTATTTGATCTAGATCCTTGTGGAAGGTGACACAGTCCGTTAGAAAGAGGCAGGTCAACCGACCTGTATGTTGCCGGCGGTTGAACAAGTTGCACATTATTACCTTGGAGGAGGGGTAGATGCTACAGTCCGTCAATACGGCCGATTCCACCATCGAAAGCACGCCAGATCGCCATGTGAGAGAGACAGGGCAGCAGATCGATGGGCTATTCGTATTTCGTTACATCGCTGCGATCATAGGAATTTACGTTGCACTCATTACGCCGGCGTCGGTGACGCTGGCGCTCCGGGTCGGTCAGATCGATCCTGACGGCAAGGCTGCGTCATTCGCGCTTGTTTCCAGTCTGGGGGCCGCCGCAGCGCTCATCGCCAATCCCATCTTTGGAATGCTGAGCGATCGCTCGACCTCCCGTTGGGGACAGCGCAAACCATTCCTATTTGGCGGCTTCATCGCCGGATCGCTGGCCATCTACCTGATCTCCGTCTCCACCACGATACCGATGATCGCGCTTGGGTGGTTCCTTGCTCAGGCGGGATTCAATGCGGCGACCTCGTCCGTGTTTGCAATACTCCCGGAAAGAATCCCGGCGAAACTGCGCGGTCGCGTATCTGGTCTCATGGGGATGACGGGGCAGGTCGCCGTCGTCGGTGGCGTTTTTCTGATCCAGCTTTTTGGAACGGAAGGCGTCGGCATGTTCATGTGGCCAGTTCTGCTTGGCGCAATCCTTGCTTTGCCATTTCTTCTTACTTTAAAGGAAACACAAAGTGTCAGGGACGATACCGGTATCTCGCTTGCGAGTGTCTTTGGAGCTCTCTGGATCAATCCTTTCGCCAATCGCGATTTCGGATTGGTGTGGTTGGGGCGCCTGCTTGCCTGGACATCGCTTTACCTGCTGACGACGTACAAGACCTATTTTCTGATCGACCATCTTGGTTACACCACAAAGACGGTCGCCCCCATCCTGACGATCGCAATGTTCGTGCTGGCTGTGGCGATTGCGATATCTAGCATCGGCGGTGGCTGGCTGTCGGACTATTTTGGCCAGCGTAAGCCGTTCATTCTCCTGGCTTCTGTTCTGTTCGTCATCGCCATGGTGGTCGTCGCATTCTCGCAGAGCGCGGAGATGTTCCTGGTCGGCATTGTGATCGCCGGACTTGGGAATGGCCTGTATCTTGGCGTCGATTATGCTCTGGTGGCAGAAGTTCTGCCTGATCGTGACCGGTCTGCCGGGAAGGGCATGGGCGTGTTCAATCTTTCAAGCACAATCCCTCAGACACTGGCGCCGATACTTGCGCCACTCCTGCTTATGGTCGGGTCGGAAGGTGGAAAAGGAAACTACACCTCACTCTATCTCTTCGCAGCCGGCCTCGCGATGGTCAGCGCAATCTTCATCCAAATGATCAAAGGTGCAAAATGAATAGCAATGTCGGACCCAGGAACGAGGTCACCGTGTCACTGGATGAGGCGATCAGGCTTACAACCGGCGCAAATTACTGGACGACGGTCGAGGCGAAAGAGAACGGCATTCGTTCGATCAGGCTCGCCGACGGTCCGCACGGGCTACGCGTCCAGGACGACGAGAACCCTGACCATCTCGGTTTGGAACGGAGTGCGCCTGCAACCTGCTTTCCGCCGGCCGTGACCCTGGCGTCTTCCTGGGACGAGAAGCTTGTCGAAACAATTGGTGAGGCGCTTGGACGCGAGGCGCGCGCGGCCGGTGTGGACATGTTGCTTGGGCCCGGACTGAACATCAAGAGAAGTCCGCTTTGCGGCCGCAATTTCGAATACTTCTCCGAGGACCCTTTCCTTGCGGGTAAACTCGCGGGGGCTTCGGCTCGGGGAATTCAAAACAAAGGTGTGGCAGCCTGCCTCAAGCATTATGTCGCCAACAATCAGGAGACCGACCGTCTTCGCGTCAGCGTCAATATTGATGAACGCTCGTTGCGTGAGATCTATTTGCGTGCGTTCCAGATCGCGTTGCGGGAATCCACGGCCTGGTCGGTTATGTCTTCCTACAACCGCATCAATGGATTGCATGTTTCCGAAAACCCATGGATTTTAACCGAAATCCTGCGCGGTGAATGGGGATTTGACGGGATCGTCGTTTCGGACTGGGGTGCGGTACGTGATCCGGTCGCTGCCTTGGCGGCTGGCCTGGATCTTCGCATGCCCGGCCAGCAGAAGGACGGGCGCATCCGTGAAGCCTTCGAGAAAGGCCAGTTGAGCCACGACACGCTTTTGACGACACTGGAGCGGATGCGTCTGCTTGCCGAACGGACGGCGCATGAAGACTCCGCAGAAGCAGCCGACTACGAAGCACACCATGCTCTCGCGCGGAGGGCAGCAGCAGAATCCGCGGTGCTTTTGACAAACGATGGCGCTCTCCCGCTTTCCCTTTCGCAGGGGCTGCGTATCGGCGTTATCGGCGCGCTCGCCAAGGCGCCCCGTTATCAGGGTGCCGGGAGCTCGCACGTCAACCCTTACAAGCTTGTCAGTGGTCTTTCCGCATTGTCCGACCGGGCAGCCGCCGCAGGAGCGACGGTCGAATTTGCTGCCGGTTATGCGCTTTCCAAGGGGACTGATACCGTAGCAATGATTGCCGATGCCGTTGCTCTTGCCAAAAAATCGGATGTTGTCATCCTGTTCCTTGGACTTCCCGGTGAATACGAAGCCGAAGGTGCGGACCGCAGCAATATTGATCTGCCTCCGGACCAGATCGCGTTGCTCGATGCGCTCAAGGACAATGGAACGACGACGGTCGTCGCCATGAACAACGGCTCCGCAGTCACGACGGCATCCTGGCGCGACAGCATTTCTGCGATCGTCGAGTTCTGGCTTACCGGGCAGGCTCATGGCGAGGCAATCGCGGACGTTTTGTTCGGCGACGTCAACCCGAGCGGCAAGCTGGCTGAAACCATTCCGCTGCGGCTTCAGGATACGCCTTCCTATCTCAACTTCCCCGGTGAGCTTGGGAACGTCACCTATGGTGAAGGCATCCATGTCGGATATCGTTACTATGACGCACGCGAAGTCGCTGTCGACTATCCGTTTGGCCATGGCTTGTCCTACACGACCTTCTCGTATTTCGACCTTAAGGTCGCCGTGCGTCCACTCTCGGACGACATCGCATTCGAGGCATCGGTCACGGTCAGAAATACGGGCGCCCGTGCCGGCAGCGAGGTAGTGCAGCTTTACGTCCAAGATCACGCCGGCATGCTTGTCACGGCGCCGAGAGAATTGCGAGGCTGGTCGAAGCTTCGCCTTGCACCGGATGAAGCCGCAACGGTGACCATTGCCGTATCACGCGAGCAGTTGCAGCACTGGCACCCGGTAACTCGCTCCTGGCTGTATTGCGGCGGCGAGATCACCGTGAACGTCGGATCTTCGTCGCGAGACTTGCGGCTGGCGAGTAGGGTGGAGATTCCAGGGGAACCTCTGGTCATCACCTTGAATGCGTGGTCGACACTTGGCGAATGGCTCGATCATCCTGAACTCGGCCCGAAGCTGCGTGCCATTTTCGATGAGCGTGGCGGCGTCAAGGGACGTATCGGTGACCTGCTTTCGGACCAAGGGACGAGCGGCTCCGTCCGCGGCATCCCGCTGGGGACGGTTGCCGATTTCCCCGGCGTGCCGATCGAACTGAGCGATATCGAAAAGCTTTGCGCCGAGGCGTAACCAACTGACCAAAACGCACCCGCCGGGGAACCGCGGGTGCCTGTACGACTGGAGTCGAAAAATGAATGAGAATGCAATAACGCTCGAAGGTCTCGCGGCAGAACAGACAAAGCTCGAGATCACCCGCTTCGACTATGCTTGGGCATGGGAGCTTGGCACGCGGCTGCACGCCTTGGCCATATCGGAAAATGCTCCGGTGGCGATCCAGATCCGACACGGCGACGATGTGGTTTTCTCGACATTATGCCCCGGTGCAACCATCGACAATTTCGACTGGACCCGGCGCAAGGCCGCTGTCGCGCATCGTTTCCATCGCAGCTCGCTTTCGATGCGTCTCGAAGCAGAGAAAAAGGGCTATGACTTCAATACACGTTTCCGGCTCGCGCCCCAGGACTACGTGGCGAGCGGCGGCGGTGTCCCCCTCATCCTGAAAGGCGGTACGCTTGCAGGATCGGTTGCCGTGAGTGGCCTGCCTGATGTCGAAGATCACAGGCTCATCACCCGCTGCCTTCTGGCGCAACAGCAGATCTGAAAACCGAAGGGCGCTTGCCTCTCCCGCTAACAAACATTGCAAGGACACTTTAATGGAACCTGTGATCATCGGCATTATCGGCTGTGGCGTCATAAGCGATGCTTATCTAAAGGGAGCAGCGCGCTCACGCCTTATCAAAGTCAAGGCGGTCGCCGATCTGCGTCACGAGGCGGCGCAGGAAAAGGCGAGCGCTTACGGCTGCGAGGCTGTAACCATCGACCAGCTTCTGGCCGACCGCGATATCGAGATCGTCGTGAACCTGACCATCCCGGCCGTGCATGCCAAGGTCGATCTCGATATCCTCGACGCGCGCAAGCATGCCTATTCCGAAAAGCCGTTGGCGGCGTCACTGAAAGAAGCCGATGCCGTGATCGCCAAGGCCCATGAAAAGGGGCTGAGGGTCGGTTGTGCGCCAGACACCTTCTTTGGCGCATCCCATCAGGCGGCCCGACTTGCGATCGACAGTGGTCTGATCGGGGCCGTGGTCGGGGGAAGCGTGACCATCGCATCGCGTGGTATGGAGCATTGGCATCCGGATCCCCGCTTCTTCTACCAGCCTGGCGGCGGCCCCCACGCCGATGTCGGACCGTATTATCTGACGCAACTCGTCAATCTGCTAGGTCCGGTCGAAGCCGTCTCGGCCATCACCACCACGCCCTTTGAAAAACGGACGATCACCAGCGAAAAACTTAATGGCACAGTCTTCGACGTCGCCGTCCCAACGACGATTAACGGTAGCCTGCTGTTTGCATCAGGCGCCAATGTTGCACTGACGATGTCCTGGGACATATGGGCGTCGAAGCGACCGAAGTTCGAGATCTACGGGAGCGAAGGTAGCCTTCAGAACCCGGATCCGAACTATTTCGGGGGAACGCCGGAATTTACGAACAAGGGAGGAGCGTGGGAGCCGGTATCGATTTCGGAGTTCGCCTTCGGGGAGACAAACCGTACGACGATATTCGGGCTCGACGTTGCGGACTACCGTGCCGCCGGTCTTGCCGACATGGCTGTTGCGTTGCGTACCGGTCGTGCCCACCGCGCCAGCGGAGAGCTTGCCTATCACGTTCTGGAAATTCTCGAATCTCTGGAGAAATCGGCAAAGACCAAGCAACACGTGCTGTTGAAAAGTTCCTGCGCACGTCCCGAAGCCTTGCCGAAAGGCCGAGACGAAAACGTGTTGGTGTGAGCACCACACATAGTCGCTGACACGCCACCTTCATTGCCGCGCGCCGCCCCGTTGCAGCGCGTGGTTTGCCAGCAATGATCCTTGGAAGAAGTCATTCATTCCTGGCGACCTGGGAGATCTGACGACATGAATAATATGGGACAAATGTCCGGCTTCAATGTTCGGAATTACGGCAGAAAGTTGCTCGAGGGCCAAAGATCGGTCCTGACGATTTTCGATGTGGATAGCGGCGAGAGACGTGAGATATTCAGCAGCGAGCACCTCTTCGAGGCACCGAACTGGACGCCTGACGGAAAACACCTGATCATCAATGCCGGTGGCCAGTTATGGAAAGTGGGTGTCGATGGCGTTCTCGTCGGTCTCGTAGTGACGGGCGAACTGGCCGATCTAAACAATGATCACGTTCTTTCTCCCGATGGACAATCCATCTACGTCAGTTCCAATGACGGCCACCTTTATAAGGTGCCGATGTCGGGAGGTGAGCCGCTCAGGGTCTCCAACCAGCACGATACGCCCTTCCTCTACTTCCTGCACGGCGTTGCGCCGGACGAGACGATGCTCGCCTATGTTGCCATCGAGGGGACGGGCGCGCAGGCACGCCGCAATATTTTCACGATCCCGGCAAGTGGCGGCGCTGACATACGGCTCACCGATGTCGCGGCACCGAATGACGGTCCGGAATATTCTCCGGACGGTCGATGGATCTACTTCAACTCCGAGATGGCAGCATCCGTACCGGGGCATGCCCAGGTGTTTCGAATGCTGACAGATGGGACAGGCTTGCAGCAATTGACGTTTGACGAGCGCGTGAACTGGTTTCCGCATATCTCGCCAGATGGAGCAAAGATCGTCTATCTCAGCTACCCTGTCGGCACGCTCGGCCACCCGGCAAACAAGGACGTCATTTTGCGTTTCATGACACCAGAGGGTGGCGCCATGCGTGATCTGGCAGCGTTCCTCGGAGGGCAGGGCACAATCAATGTCAACAGCTGGGCGCCTGACAGTCGCCAATTCGCCTACGTTGAGTATCCGCTCGAAGTTTCGTCTGGCGAGTGACATGATCACTTACTTCCGACCGCCATGACGTAGCGAGATTTACGAAGGCACTTGGTTCGTTACCCCGTTTTTTCTCGTTGCAGCAGTGTCAACACGAGATGTTCGTGAGCGGCGTTCGTGCTACCTTCGAAGGACAGATGACGGCAAGGTACTGACATTCCGGCTGCACTGCATGGCGGCAAAAGTGAAGGTCGCAGAGCTCGCTATCTATCTTTCATTTGAAAACCGTGCTCCCGCAAAATCGAGAAAACTCCTAAGCTTGGGCGTGAGACGGCGATCAGGTGCATATAGGATATGCATCGGGCGAGGCGGAACCGTGTAATTGCTCAAGAGTGCGAGCAATCGCCCGTCGGACAGGTGCTCGCGCACAATTTCCAGGGGCTGTAACATGATGCCGAGCCCGGCGAGCGCGGCGAACAGCAAGGGCTCGCCATGATCGACCACCAGTCGTCCTGATACAGGTACGGATTCAAGACCATTCGGGCCATAAAAGGTCCAATGTGTGCGAAGCGCCGTGTGTGAAAAGCCGAGGCATTCGTGCTGCGTCAGATCCGATGGGCAGGTGACCGGCGGATGTTCCCGCAGGTACGATGGTGCCGCGCAAAGAATGAGCCTGTAAGGCGCAAGGCGCTTTGCGATCAAGCCGGTATCGGAAAGATCACCGACACGAAAAACGGCGTCGTATCCTTCATTGATGAGATCGACCGAACGGTTGGACAAGGTCAGTTCCACCGATACTTCCGGATGCAATTTCATGTAGTCGGGTAGACAGGGTGACAAAGTGTGCATGCCGAAGCTGACCGGGGCATTGATCTTGAGGCGTCCGCTCGGCACGACCCGCGTTTCGGCTGCCATGCTTTCGGCAATCTCGACCTCCGTGAGGATGATCTTATTCCGCAACGCGTCGGTCGGGTTCGAACGCCAGCCTCGCTTCCTGCGTCCCCTCATTTCCGGTGCCTTGATGGCCGCTCCTGCAATTGTCGCCATCGCCCTTGCGGTCATCGCACAAGCTTGAACCTGCTTCCATCCGGTCTTCCGGGAAACCGCCCGAAATGGGTAATCTGAAAAGGAGAGAAGAATGAAACGCTTTACCTTCATCACCGCCGCAACCGTCGCCGGTTTCTGTATGGCCGGATCTGCGCTGGTAGCCGATAGCTACGAAATCGATCCGACCCACGCATGGGTTGGTTTCAAGACCAATCACGCCGGCTGGGCAAAGGCTCATGGTTCTTTCAAGGCCGTCTCGGGAACGATCTCCTTCGATAAGGACGACGTCACCAAAAGCAGCGTGAAGATTATTCTCGAAGCTGCAAGCGTCGACACCAACGATGAAAAGCGCAACACGCATCTCAAGAGCCCCGATTTCTTTAACGCCGAGGAGTTCCCGCAGATCACGTTCGAAAGCACTGCCATCGAGAAGACTGGCGAAAAGACTGCCAAGGTGACCGGCGATCTGACAATGGTCGGCACCACCAAGCCGGTTGTTCTGGATGTGACATGGAACTCTGACTCACCGCTTCCCTGGGATGCAAACACGATCAAGACCGGTTTTTCCGCGTCGGGCTCGCTGAAGGGCACGGACTTCGGCATCGCCAAAATGACCGATTTCGGTATCGGCCCGGATATCGCGATCGACATCGATCTGGAAGCCGTCAAGAAGTAACACTGGAAGTATTATGGCCGGCAGTACGCCGACCGCGAGCGCGCATCACCACGAAGGCAAGTGTGCCGAGGGAGACAGTCAAACAAGCCTCACTTTACGGAAAAATGTTGCATAACATAAAATAGATTGCATTATGCGCAAAAAGTCATTGACGAGGCTGCTCGGTTCAAGGAGGAACGACCATGCAGGAAGGCGCAAAAAGCAATATGATGGTGCCGGATGACACGGAGGAACTGCGGCAGCTCTACGCTGACTTCGAAGCGGAACATCTGAAGCCCCTGTGGACACAGATCGACGATCTGATGCCTGTTATCCCGAACCCCAAGGCCGAGCCGCATGTCTGGAAGTGGTCAAGGCTCTATCCGCTAGCCAAACGCTCGGGTGATCTCGTGCCGGTTGGACGCGGCGGCGAGCGACGGGCGATCGGGCTGGCCAATCCGGGACTTGGTGGCCGAGCCTATGTAAGTCCGACCCTGTGGGCGGCCATACAATATTTGGGTCCGCGGGAAACGGCGCCAGAGCACCGTCACGCGCAAAATGCCTTCCGCTTCGTCGTTGAAGGCGAGGGGGTGTGGACGGTGGTTAATGGAGATCCGGTGCGCATGAGCCGCGGCGATTTTCTTTTGACGCCCGGTTGGCATTTTCACGGACACCACAACAGCACTGACTCACCCATGGCTTGGATCGACGGACTAGACATTCCGTTTTCCTATCAGAACGACGTCGGGTTTTTCGAGTTCGGGTCAGAAAGGGTTACCGACTACGCGACGCCCAGGTTTTCGCGCGGTGAGCGCCTCTGGTCCCATCCCGGATTGCGCCCTCTATCTGGTTTGGCCGCGACGGTTTCGTCTCCGATCGGAGCTTATCGATGGGAGCATACGGACCGCGCGTTGACGGAACAACTGCTTCTCGAGGAGGAGGGGCAACCGGCAACCGTTGCTCAGGGACATGCCGCTGTCCGCTATGTCAATCCCACCACCGGTGGTGACGTCATGCCGACGATACGGGCCGAGTTCCACAGGCTGCGCGCCGGGACCGTAACGCCGGGCCGACGGGAAGTTGGGTCTTCGGTATTCCAGGTTTTCGAAGGCTCGGGAGCGGTGCTGTTGAACGGCAAGGAGCACAGGCTGGAAAAGGGCGACATGTTTGTCGTTCCCTCGTGGGTGCAGTGGATATTGCAGGCCGAGAGCGAGTTCGATCTGTTCCGGTTTTCCGACGCGCCAATCATGGAGCGCCTTCATTTCGCGCGAACCCAGATAGACGAACGGCAAGCTTAAGAACCGGGGGTGTCGCTATGAGTATTTCAATCGACCAAGCGGCGAGGCAGGCATTGCGCGAAAGACAGGGATCCGGGGCGCGATATGATTCTCCATTCGCTCCCGCCAGTGATCTGGCCCTCGCTCGGCTGGGAACAGCCTATTTCGCGCGAAGGCTCAATGAAATGAATGCCGACGACCTTTCAGGAACTTCGATGGTTCCCGGCTGGACGAGGCGACATGTCGTTGCTTACGTCGGCTACCATGCACGGTTCTTGGCTCGCATCGTAGACGCGGCGAGGCGTGGGCTGCATCAAGAGGAACTTGTGGAGCCCGAGGCGCAAAACGAGGATCTGGATTTCGGGGCCACCTTGCCAGACCACGCCCTGCGTTACCTTTTCAAGCATTCTGCAATACATCTTGACGTTGAGTGGCGCGATGCGAACGAGACGCATTGGGCGCAACGTGTCGAAGCGCTTTCCGGGGACGAAGTGGCGGTCTCGGACACGCCCTGGCTCAGGGCCAGGGAGATATGGCTGCGGGCGATGGATTTGGGCGCCGGCGCTTCGGTTTACGATGTTCCGATACCGATGGCTTGGCGCCTGCTTCAAGAGAACGCTGGCGATCTCGCGCAAGGGGCGGGGTATTCAATCAAGCTGCGGCCGACCGACCACGAGGGTGAAATCGTCGTTGGCGCGGGTCAGTTTGAAGTCCGTGGCCGCCTTCACGATCTGCTACGTTGGGCAAGCGGGAGAGGCGCTGCCGGCGTGATCGTCGACCCGACAGTTCCTGTTCCGCATTTGTGGTAAGTGGCATCAACCCAGCGCTCTCGCCGGGAGCTTGGGCTATAACTGCGCGGCCGTATCGACTTTCGCCGCGCTCGATACGGCTGTAACAAACGACAGCAGCGCCTTTACGGCTGGATTGTCGGCCTCGAAAATCTGATTAGAGGTGCTGATCAGCGTCACGGCCGCCTCGGCCTCGCCCTGCCAGTTCAATATCGGCGCGGCCACCGCCCTGAGGCCCGGCACGTATTTGCCATCAACATATGCAAATCCGTCTTTTCGGATCGAAACGATCAGTCGATCGATGCTTGCCTCCGTAAGATCCAGATCGGGCCATGAGAGGCCGGCTTCCATGGCCCGCTCGATCTCCAGCCGCAGGCGCGGCGCGATCACAGTGCGTGGAAGATAAGCGAGAAAGGCACGCCCGCTCGATGATGTTAGCAACGGAAGAGTGCTTCCAAGCCCGAACGACGTCACCATCGGGCTGGGTGCCCTGCACCACCTGATGACCGTCGCGCCCTGGTTGCCCCAAACGGTCAAAAGGACGGTCATGCCGGTCTGCTCGGCGAGGTCGGAAAGGCGCTCCGATGCCTGATTGACGATGTCGATACGCCCGAGAGCTGCAATTCCGAGTGTCGCTGAAATCGGACCAAGTTCGTAGCGCCCGGAGCGTTCTGCCTGCCGAACGAAACCTGCATGGATGAAGCTTGCCAGATACCGGTGCACCTTGCTCGGAGGCATGGATACCGTTCGGGCAATATCTACCAGAGCGACAGGGCCATCGAAACCCGCGAGACTTTTCAAAACTACGAGCGCGGCATCCAGTGCCTGGATACCACCCCGCGCATTGCCGGCGCCACCCATGTCCTGATCGTCCGAATTGCTCATTCCATCCGCCTCCTGAAGTCCTCGGGTATGGCCGCACCTTTGAGAATCCCGTCGACCATTATCGCCCAAGCCCGCTGCTCGTGACCTTCCGCCACCAACGTCTCTGCGTTGAAGATCCTATAGCAGATTCGAAATTTGCGCTCTCCCCATTCGTCGATTTCGGCGAGGATACGAATGGCCTGATCGTATCGAACGGGAGACCGGAATTTCAGGCCGACGTCAACGAGAGGTGTGACCGCACCGTACTGCGCCATAAGCTGTCTCTGGCCCAGTTCGCGGGCGCGCAAGAATTTCTGGAAGGTGCTGTCGAGCCAATAAAAATAGTTCGGATAAAAGACGATGCCTGCCTCGTCGCAGTCGCCCCATTCGACCTCGTAACCTGCTTCGAAAGAACTCATTTTGTTGCGCCTCATAAAATGTGTTGCGTAATATGCAATATTGAGTAAGTTGGCAAAAAGCAATGTAGGAGGAGGATCCTATGAGGAAGATTGCTGTTCTGGGCGGTGGACCCGGTGGGCTTTACTTTGCATATTTGTGGAAGAGCCGGCATCCGGAAGACGCGGTCACGCTGTTCGAGCAAAATCCGGAGGGAGCGACATTCGGCTTCGGTGTCGTGTTCTCCGCAAAAGCGATGGATTTCTTGCGTGCGGATGATCCGCTGACCGCCGATCTCATCACCGAGCGCATGGAGACCTGGTCGGACATCACACTTGTTCACCGCAACGAAACCGTTGCGCTTGACGGAGTGGGGTTTTCCGCCATCGGTCGCCTAGAACTCATCTTGCTGCTCACGCAGCAAGCGCGCAGCGCTGGTGTCGATCTGCGGTTTTCCGAATTCGTGCAGTCGGCTGACGCCGTGTTGGGCTACGATCTTGTCGTTGCCGCCGATGGCGTAAATTCTCTGGTCCGGCGGGCATTCGAAGGAGATTTCCAGACATCGACCTCGTACCTTGACGAAAAATTCGTCTGGTTCGGAACAACCAAGCGGTTCGAGACGCTGACGCAGACATTTATCGAAAACGAAAAGGGCACGTTCAACGCTCATCATTATCGCTATTCTCCAACGATGAGCACTTTCATCGTGGAGTGTGATCGCAACAGCTGGCTCAAGGCCGGTTTCGACCGCTGTTCGGCGGATGAGACGAAGCTTCGTTGCGAAGAAATGTTTGCAGACGTGCTCGACGGGCATGCTCTTGTTGCCAACAAGTCGACATGGCGCAATTTTCCCTGGATCTGGAACGGCCGATGGTCGCACCGTAACATGGTGTTGCTGGGAGATGCCCTTCACACAGCACATTACTCCATCGGTTCGGGAACGCGTCTTGCGCTCGAAGATGTGCTGGCGCTGGTCAAGTCGCTGGAGGCGCATTCGGGCGACCTGAGCAAGGCCTTGCAGGCCTACGAGGCGGATCGCCGCCCGATTGTCGAGAAGCTGGTTCGCGCAGCCCGCGACAGTGCTGCGTGGTACGCCGATTTTCCCACGCATATGAAGCTCGATCCCGTTGAATTTGCCTACAGCTACATAACGAGATCCGGTCGTATCGATGACGACAGGCTGTGGAAAATGTCTCCGCTTTTTATGGAACGTTACGAGGCAACGCGTCCTCGCCCGGCGGCCTGAGGGAGGATTAAATGAACATGCAGGTACCCCCCAGATCAGGGATGGACGATAACATCGCCGATCGCGTTCCCCGCAATGCCGCCGGAAGCGACGAAATCGGGTTTGCATTGCCTGAATTGTACAATGCGAGCTCCATACTTTTCGACAATCTTGATCGTGGTCGTGGCGATCATCCGGCCGTCATCGGGCCTATGGGATCGCGCACCTATGCAGAGCTCTGTGCCGATGCCGCACAGTATGGTAACGCGCTTGTCACTGCCGGTTTCGAGCCAGGCGAACGTATCCTGCTGTTTCTGGATGATACGCCCAGCTATCCGGCGATCCTTTTCGGCGCCATCCGCGCGGGCTTCGTGCCGCTATTGATCAACACACTGACACCGCCGGACATCCTGAATTTCTATCTTCAAGATTCCAGCGCGCGCATTGCCTTCGTGGATGCCGGTTTCGCCGACAAATTCGATGGAACGGCCTGCAACGGCACCAGCCTTGAGCGGCTGGTCGTCGTGAACGGCGCCCCGCCTTCATTTTGTCCGGTGGCGGTGAGCGATGCGGAATTCTTCCTTGCGAATGCCGCAATTGAACTGGCGGCGTTTCCCACGAAACGCGACGATATGGCGTTCTGGCAATATTCGTCCGGATCGACCGGGCGGCCGAAGGGTATCGTGCACCTGCAGCACGACATGGCATATACCGCCGCGTCATTCTCGAAGCATGTCCTGGAACTGGGGCCGGACGATATCTGCTTTTCCGTGCCGAAGATTTTCTTCGCCTACGGTCTTGGCAACTCGCTGACGTTTCCGTTCTCTGTCGGGGCGACCAGCGTTCTGGTTGCTGGCCAGCCGAAACCGAAGGTCGTTTTCGATGCGATACGTGACTATCGCCCGACGCATTTCTTTGGGCTGCCGACCTTGTACACCGCGCTGACCAATTCGCCGGAAGCGGGGACTGCTGACCTCACAAGCCTGAAATTGTGCCTGTCGGCAGCCGAGGTTCTCTCAAACGAGGTCGCTGAAGAATGGCGCTCCCTTTCTGGGCTCGACATCATCGAGGGACTGGGTTCCACGGAAGTCCTTCATATTTACCTCTCCAACACGAAGCATTCGCGTCGCAGTGGAGCAGCGGGTCTGAAAGTGCCTGGCTACGAGATCTCCCTGCGTGATCCCGACGGCAATGAGGTGGCCGATGACGAGAGTGGCATCCTGTGGGTTCGAGGTGATTCAAACGCGCCCACCTATTGGAACCGGCCTGACAAGACGGCTGAAACGATGCGCGCCGATGGCTGGATCTACACGTCCGATCGTATGAAGCGTGACGCCGACGGATTTTATTACTTCCTCGGAAGGGCGGATGAATTCGTCAAGGTTTCGGGACAATGGGTTTATCCACTTGAGGTAGAGCTCTGCCTTGCAGATCATGCGGATGTCCGCGAGTGCGCAGTTCTTGCAGTGGAGATGGCCGACAGGCGCATGACGCTCCAGGCGTTCGTCGTCATCGACGGCGAGAACGAAGACAGAGCCGGCCTTGCGGAGACCCTCAAGCAGCACGTCAAGAAAACTCTTCTTCCCTACAAGTATCCGCGCACCGTCATTTTTCTCGATGAGCTGCCGAAAACCGGCACGGGAAAGATCGACCGACAGGCGCTGCGGCAACGCGATCTTTCGCAGATTGAAACGCACTGAATGGCAGCCGCCGCTGCCATGCGCCGCTCCTCGGCCAGTGACCCTTGATTTGCAAGATGAACAGAATGGAACACTCGATGTCTACTTTCGAATTCGAACCACAGGTACCTGCATCCATCGCGATCAGCGACAGCCAGAACCGCTTTCCCGTACGCCGGATCTTCTGCGTCGGTCGAAATTACGCCGCCCATGCTCGCGAAATGGGGAAGGATCCCGACCGTGAACCGCCGTTCTTCTTCACCAAACCAGCCGACGCGGTCGCGGACAGCGGCAGCGCGATCCCCTATCCGCCGGAGACCAGTGATTTCCATTATGAAATAGAACTTGTCATCGCGATCGGAAAGGATTGCGTCTCAGTGTCGAAGGAAGAAGCGCTGGATACCGTGTGGGGTTACGGCGTCGGAATCGATCTGACGCGGCGCGATCTGCAACTCTCCGCCCGTGACAAGGGCAGGCCGTGGGACTGGGGCAAGGCGTTCGACCTTTCCGCACCCTGCGCACCGCTGAAGCGTGTCTCAGAGGTCGGCCATGTCGATAAGGGCCGGATCTGGCTTACCGTCAACGGGACCATCCGCCAGGACGCCGACGTGGCTGAACTGATCTGGGACGTTCCCGAAATCATTTCGATCCTCTCGCAATCGATGTCCCTGAAACGCGGCGACCTCATCATGACGGGGACGCCGGCGGGTGTTGGGGCAATTGTTGCCGGAGACAAGGTGACCGGCGGAATCGACGGCCTTGGCGAGATTGAAATCAATATCCTCGAAGCGGCATCACCCGCGAACCGCCGGGAGAATGCGGCATGAGCCGACCGGTTCTGCACAATTACTATCGCAGTTCGACATCCTACCGGGTGCGGATCGCGCTGGCGATGAAAGGTGTCGACTACGACTACGAGGCATTTCATCTGCGCAAGGGCGACCAGCGCTCGGAGCGGTTCCTGAAGCTCAATCCGCAGGGGCTCGTTCCGGCGCTTACCTGGAGCGACGGGGAGATCATAACCCAGTCGCTGGCGATCATCGAATATCTTGACGAGATCATTCCGGAGCCGCCGCTTCTGCCCGCCGATCCGGCCGGGCGGCAGCGCGTCCGCAGCCTGTCGCAGATCGTTGCCCTGGATATTCATCCAATCAACAATCTACGGGTCCTCGGCTATCTGAAAGAACACTTCGGAGCTGGCGAGGAGGCTCAGGCCACATGGTTCAGGCATTGGGTGACGGAGGCATTCGACGCAATGGAGCAGCGGCTTGCGAACGAGCCGGGCACCGGCCGCTTCTGCCATGGCGATACAGTTTCGCTTGCCGATATCTGCCTTGCTGCACAATTGACCAACAACAAGCGGTTCGGTGTCGATATGACACCCTATCCACAGATCACGAGAATAGGAGAGGAACTGGAACGGCTTGACGCCTTCCAGACGGCTGCGCCCGCGCGTCAGCCGGACAACGAATGACATTTTGATCGTTTCTCTAGGGAGGAGACTATGAGACGAACGATGACCGCAGCCGGTTTCGCATTGCTTGCGAGCGGAGCGTCGGCTTTTGCCGCAGACGAGCCCGTCAAGATTGGGTTCATCACCACCTTGACGACACCCGCGGCCAGCATCGGCAACGATATGGTCGATGCCGTCAACCTCGCCGTCGAGCATGTTGGCGGAACCATTGGTGGGCGACCCATCAAGGTAATTTTCGAGGACGATGGCCTCAAGCCGGAGCTCGGTCGACAGAAGGCCGAGAAACTCTTGCGGCAGGACGAGGTTGATGTCGTCTCGGGCTTTATCTGGTCGAACGTCCTGATGGCGGCTCGAAAGTCGGTTCTGGATTCAGGCAAGTTTCTCATCAGTACGAATGCGGGGCCGTCTGAACTGGCAGGCAAGTTGTGTAGCCCGAATTTCTTCTCGTTGCGCGGCCAGAACGACATGGTGCCGATCGCCCTTGGAAAGGTGATGAACGAGCGCAAGGTCAAGAAACTCTATGTCATGGCTCCCAACTACGCGGCGGGCAAGGATATGGCGGCCGGCGTTGAGCGCAGCTTTTCGGGCGAGGTTGTCGGTCGCGATTTCACCAAATGGGGTGACGATCCGCAGCTCGATTTTTCGGCGGAATTCGCGAAGGTCTCGGCATCCGGAGCGGATGCACTGTTCGCATTCTACCCAGGCCGTGCATCGATCTTCGCACGCCAGTTCGAGCAATCCGGGCTGGCAGACAAGGTCAAGCTCTACAGCGTCTTCACGATGGACCAGATCGCACTTCCGCAACTGCAGAAAGCCAATATCGATGCGGTGCTCGGAACACGTTCGGCCGATTACTGGTCCCCGGACCTGGACACGGAAGCCAACAAGCGTTTCGTTGCTGACTTCAAGACCAAATATAACCGCGTGCCATCCAACTATGCTGCGGCAGCCTATGATCTCATCCCTTATCTCAAGGCTGCGGTCGAGCAGAGTGGCGGCGACATTTCCAACACCGATGCCGTGCGTGAAGCCCTGATCAAGGCAGACTACTCTTCCGTTCGAGGCAGCTACAAGCTTGGCCGCAATCATTACCCGATAGACCATTACCATGGCCTTGAGGTCGCAGCGGACGCTAACGGCGCCTGGAGCTTGCGCTCTGACGGGATGAAAATGGACAGCCTCGTTGATCCTTACATCGAGGATTGCAAGAACACGCAATAACACGACCTACGGGTCGCCGCGCATGGGAGGGCACGGTGGATCTTGTTCTTTTCGCAAATCAGTTGATCAATGGAATCCAGCTTGGGCTGATCCTTTTCCTGCTTGCCGCCGGCTTGTCTCTTGTCTTCGGCATCATGGATTTCATCAATCTCGCCCATGGTGTCTTCTACATGGCGGGCGCCTATATCTGTGCAACTGTCGCAGTTCTCACCGGCTCGTTCATGCTGGGTATACTGGTTGCCATACCGCTGACCCTTGTACTTGGGCTCCTGATTGAATGGGTGATCGCGCGTCATTTCTACAAGCGCGATCACCTGGATCAGGTTCTGGCAACCTTCGGTCTGGTCCTGTGCGCGGACACGGCGGTGAAGTATTTGTGGGGGCCGGAAGGCTTGTCGGTACCGCTGCCATCCTGGCTCGGCGGGCAGGTCTCGCTTGGTGGCGTGACGCTTCCCACCTACCGGCTGTTCATCATCGCGGTGGCGGGCCTTGTTGCCTTCGCATTATGGCAGGTCATCAGCCGTACGCGTGTCGGCATGATGATCAGGGCATCATCTTCCAATGAGGAAATGGCGCGCGCCCTCGGCATCGAAACGCGCATGGTGTTCGCTTTCGTGTTCGCAATCGGGGCCGTGTTGGCGGGGATCGGGGGCATCATGGTTGCACCGATCACCGGCGCTTCGATCGGAATGGGTAACCAGGTGGTGATCCTGGCGCTTGTCGTCATCATCATCGGGGGCATCGGTTCGATATTCGGCGCATTCGTCGCCGCGATCGGCGTCGGTCTGATCGATACACTGGGGCGAGCCTACCTGCCGTCTATTCTGAACCTTGTGTTTAGCCCGGACGTTGCGTCCTCGGCCGGGCCATCGCTCGCCTCCATTCTTATCTATCTGACGATGGCGCTTGTTCTCGTCTTCAGACCGGCAGGTCTTTTCCCTCCGGCCAATAGGTGAACCATGACACGTATCTATTCTAGCGCCGACGTAACGCACACCAGCGATATCCCGGTCGGAAAGCCGACGGAACGGGGCATTTCAAGAGATGCAGCGGCCGCCGTCGTCATCCTTTTGCTGCTTGCTGCCGCGCCACCACTTCTCGGTGCCTTGTCCCAGAGTTTCTGGGTCGATGTCCTGTTGCGTGCGATGATCCTCGCCATCGCCGCCGTGTCGCTGAACTTCATCATCGGGCTTGGCGGAATGATCAGTCTCGGCCATGCGGCCTTTCTGGGGATTGGCGGCTATTCAGTCGGAATTCTGTCTGACGTGGATGTCGATAACGGGTTCATTCAGCTTGCCGTCACGCTTGCGGTAGCAGCCCTTTTCGCGCTTCTATCGGGCCTCATCGCACTCAGAACGCGCGCTGTTTACTTCATCATGATCACGCTCGCGTTCGCGCAGATGCTGTATTTCACGATGGTCGGCCTGAGACAGTTCGGCGGGGATGACGGGCTGACGGTAAATTACGCGAGCGCATTCGGTAGTGCGTTTGACCTGGGAAGCAAGTCAACGCTCTTTTACGTGGTCCTGGTGGTTCTCGCGCTGACGACATTCGGCGTTTCCCGCATTCGGCACTCCGCCTTCGGGCTGGTCCTGATGGCTGCCAAGGGCAATGAAAGGCGCGTCAATGCCATCGGTTACGATCCGTATCGGTATCGCATCACCGCCTATGTCCTGGCAGGCATGGTCTGCGCCATTGCCGGGTTCCTCGATGCCAATTTTACCAGCTTCGTAACCCCGGAAGCGATGAGCTGGACGAGTTCCGCCGAGCTTATCTTCATGGTTATCGTCGGTGGGGTCTCCACCACGGCGGGACCAATCGTGGGAGCGTTGGTATTTCTGCTCCTGGAGGAGTTTCTCGGCGGTCTGACCATCTACTGGCACTTCTGGTTCGGCCTGTTCCTCATCGCCGTGGTGCTGTTTGCAAAAGGTGGGCTGGTTGGTCTGATTGCGAAGAGGAAACGCACATGAACCCCGCCCTGGAAGTCCGCAATCTTCAAAAGCACTTTGGTGGACTGCATGTGACGCGCGATGTTTCGCTGTCACTGGCGCATGGAGAACTGCACGCAGTCATTGGCCCCAACGGCGCGGGAAAGACCACGCTGATCAGCCAGCTGTTCGGTGACCTTGTGCCGTCGGCCGGAACGATCCTGGTCGATGGACGCGATGTCACGGGGCGGCCGCCGCATCAGCGCGCCGGCTTCGGAATGGCGCGTTCCTTCCAGATCACGACCCTTGTTCGTGAACTCACCATAGGCGACAACGCCAGCCTCGCGATACTCGCAAGCCGGGGACATGCGTTTCGGTTCTGGAAGCGCGTCGATCGCGATGCTCATCTTCTTGAAACCGCGCGGCACGCGTTGAGCGCGGTCGGCTTTGTCGGCATGGACCTTCAGCGCCGTGTCGCCGACCTCAGCCACGGTGAGCAAAGGCTTCTGGAACTCGCGATTGCGCTCATAGGCAAGCCCAAGCTTCTGCTGCTCGATGAGCCGATGGCGGGTCTCGGCTCGGAAGAAAGCAAGGCAATGACCCGGTTGCTGCTTGGGTTGAAAGGGCGCGTCACCATCCTCTTGGTCGAGCACGACATGGATGCCGTATTCGAGCTTGCCGACCGCATCACGGTGCTCGTTCGCGGTGAAGTGGTGGCCATTGGGACACCCGCGGAGATCCGGGCCGATGGCCGCGTGCGAACTGCTTACCTGGGGGAGGATGCCTGATGCTCAGCGTGCAGGGTTTGAAAAGCGGATATGAACGGACGCCCGTGCTGTTCGATATGTCTTTCGAGGTCAATGCCGGCGAGGCGATCTGCCTGATGGGCAGAAACGGCATGGGAAAGACCACCACTGTGCGAGCGCTCATGGGGCTGCTCCCCGTCTGGGACGGATCCATCGATTTCGACGGTCACCGTCTGGACGGCATGTCCGCTGCCCGTGTTGCGCGGCGCGGCCTTGGTCTTGTTCCCGAGGGGCGCCAGATATTTCCCAACCTCACCGTCATCGAAAACCTCAAGGTCGCGGCGGCCAATCGGGCCGGCAATCCCTCACCCTGGACGACCGACGAAATATTCGATTTCTTCCCTGCATTGCATGAACGTGCTGCTTCCTACGGCAATCTCTTGTCGGGAGGCGAGCAGCAGATGCTTGCGATCGGCCGCGCGCTGATGACAAATCCACGTCTGCTCATTCTTGATGAGGCGACCGAGGGGCTGGCGCCCGTCATCCGCGACCAGATTTGGAGCTGCATCGGCAAGTTGCGCTCGAAAGGGCAGGCGATCATCGTCATCGACAAGCACATCAAGCGGCTCATGCAGGTCGTTGACCGCTTCTATGTCGTGGAAAAAGGGCGCGTCGTCTGGTCGGGCGATCCGGGAGGGGTGCTTCGCGAGGAGGCAAGGATCAAGGCATATCTGAGCGTCTGATTGTAGACACGAGCGTGGCGGCCACCTGGCGCTGGCGTTCAGCATAGCGCAGATCAGTCGTTTTAGAGGGCGTAAACAAGGAGGAGCGAGAACCATGGATACCTATATCCACATTGATAACGAAGAGCGTCAGGCAGAAACTCGAGCAACATTCGAACGGCGCAATCCTGCATCCGATGCGATTGTAACAAGAGGCGCGGCCGGCGGTGTCGCCGATGCGATCAAGGCGGTCGAAAGCGCCCAGACTGCATTTCTTGAATGGAAGAAGTCGGGTCCGACGCAACGGCGAGCCCTGCTTTTGAAGGCGGCGGATGAGATCGAGGCAAGGGCGGATGACTTCGTCAAGGCGATGGCGCTTGAAGTTGGCGCCAACGAATTGTGGGCGCGCTTCAACGTCATGCTGGCGGCCAATCTTTTCCGTGAAGCCGCAGGTCTTTCGACACAGCTTCAGGGGGAAACCATTCCCACCGACAAGCCGGGAGCACTCTCGATGACGATCCGCCAGCCGGTTGGTGTCATTTTGAGCATCGTGCCATGGAACGGTCCGGTTGTTCTTGCCGCACGCGCGATCGCATATCCGCTGGTTTGTGGAAATTCCGTCGTGTTTCGCGCGTCGGAGACTAGTCCGCGCACCCATGAGATCATCGTGCAGGCCGTTCGCGCGGCGGGCTTCCCGGCTGGCGTTCTCAACTTCCTGACTAATGATCCGAAGGACGCACCCGACGTCGTTGATGCTTTGATCGCCCATCCAGCCGTCCGGCGCATCAACTTCACCGGCTCGACCCATGTGGGCCGCATCATCGCTGAAAAGGCAGGACGTCACCTCAAACGTTGCATCCTGGAACTCGGAGACAAATCGCCGCTCGTCGTTCTCGACGATGCCGATATCGACGGGGCCGTCTCAGCCGGCATTTTCGGCGCGTTTCTCTACCAGGGGCAGATCTGCATGTCGACCGAGCGGATCATCGTCGATGAGAAGATCGCCGGTGATTATGTGGCAAAATTTGCTCAGAGAGCGAAGACGCTTCCGGCAGGCGATCCGGCGCAGGGCGCCTGTATTCTCGGCCCGGTGATCAGCAAAGGCGCCGCCGATCGCTTGCGAGAATTGCTCGACGATGCCGTTTCGAAAGGGGCCAGACTGGTTGCGGGTGGCGCACCGAAAGGAACGGTTTTTCAGGCCACGGTTCTTGATGGCGTTACACCCGGAATGCGGATCTACTCGGAAGAGACATTCGGCCCCATTGTTTCGATCATCCATGCCAAGGATACGGATGACGCGGTCCGCATCGCCAATGACACAGATTACGGCCTGTCGGCTGGGGTCTTCGGGGGGGATATCGCGCGTGCGATCGACGTTGCGCAGCGCATCGACACCGGGTCTGTTCACATCAATGGCGCGACGGTCGCCAACGAAGCCCAGGCGCCATATGGCGGCACAAAGGCGAGCGGATTTGGCCGCTTCGATGGAAGGGCAGTGATTGATGAGTTCACCGAGCTGAAATGGCTCACGATCGAAAGCAGCCAGCAGGGTTATCCGTTCTGAAAGACGTCCCGTGGGCCATCCAATCCGGATGGCCCACGCGGATTTCAAAGCAGTAGAGTGAGGTTTTTCGTGCGGGTCCGGAGGCACGCGAAATATTCCGGACGCAATCTCGGGGAGGAGACGGAAAATGGGCAGGGACGGCAGCAGACTCGACAAGCTCGAGCACCGCTTGATTTCGGGCGCGATCACACGCAGACATTTTATTCAGGCCACGTTGGCAGCGGGACTGGTCGGTATCAGCGGGATCGATGCTCTCGCTGACGAACTCGACGCAATCCGCGCCAACCAGGAAAAGCGCCGCGTCTCTCTTGCAAAGACCTACGACTATATTGTCGTCGGTGCCGGAAGCGCCGGCTGCTCGCTTGTCGGAGCTCTGGCCAAAGACAAGGCAGCGCGCATCCTTGTGCTTGAAGCGGGAGAGTGGGACACTCCGCCGGAAGTACAGGACCCACGACTCTGGTTCACCAACCTGGGAACACCGCGCGACTGGGGCGACAATTCGATCCCGAGCAAAGGCGTCAACGATCGTGCCATCGCCGAGCATACCGGCCGCATCGTTGGCGGCGGCAGCAGTATCAATGCGACGATCTGGTCGCGGCCATTCAAGGCGGATCTTGACCACTGGGCAGAGGTTTCCGGCGACCCGCACTGGGGTTACAGCCATGGGCTTGACGTGTTCAAGCGGGTTGAGAACTGGCAAGGCGAGCCCAATGCGAAATATCGCGGCAAGGGCGGGCCTGTCTGGGTGCAGCCGGCCCATGATCCGTTGCCGCTTGCGCTGGGGGCGCTCGAGGGGTGCCGCGAAGTCGGCCTGCCGGTGGTCGGCGACCTCAATGGCGAACGAGAGGAAACAGGCAGTGGCTTCGGCCTGATGAACCAGATCATCAAGGATGGCCGGCGATTCAGCATGGCCAAGGCGTTTCTTTATCCTGTTCTTTCGCAGGAGAATGTCACGCTTCTGGTTGGTGCGCAGGTCAGCAAGGTCGTTATCGAAGGAGACCGGGCGACCGCGGTGGAGTTCCTGCAGGGTGGCAAAAAGGTGACCGTGGCTGCTGACAAGGAGATCATTCTCAGCGCCGGCGGTTTCAATACGCCCCATATTCTGATGCTGAGCGGTATCGGGAACGAAAGCGATCTAAAGGCGGTCGATATCAAGACGATCGTCAACGCGCCTGAAGTCGGCCGCAATGTGCAGGACCATATTCTGCATGGCGGATGCCTTTTCGAAGCGCCGGCCGCGTTCGAATATCGTAACAGTGCGGCCAATGTTTCGGGCTATTACAAGACCCGTTCGGATCTCGAATTACCCGATGTCAGTATCGTCCAGATTGAAATCCCATATGCAAGCGATGTGATCGCCAAGGAATACGCGCCTCCTGCAACGAGCTGGGCGCTGTGTGCCGGGCTGGTGACGCCGAAGAGCCGGGGTACGGTCAAACTGAAATCGAGTGACACCTCCGTACGGCCTGTCGTAGACATGCAGTTTCTCAGTGAGCCGGACGATGTCGCCACGCTTTCCGAAAGTATCGAGATCGCCCGTTCTATCGGCAATTCCAAAGCGATGAGGGAATTCGTCGTGAAGGAAGTCTCTCCCGGCAAGAAGTTGGAAGGTGATGCGCTGGTGAACTTCGTGCGCAACGGCGCCACGACATATTTCCACGCGTCGGGTGCGTGCCGGATGGGCAAGGACGACAAGGCAGTTGTCGATTCCAAATTGCGGGTCAACGGTATCCGAAATCTGCGGATTGCCGACTCGACCATCATGCCTCGCATCGTGGCGGTTCCGACCATGCCGGCCTGCGTTCTGATCGGCCAGCGCATGGCCGAGATACTTGCGACTTGATGGTTATGTGAGGGGTGTGATTAGGCTGCTATGGATGGCAAATGCGGACCGGGAGGCATTTCGAGCACTCCCGGTATTCGTGCCGCATCCCTTGGACCGCCGGACGTGACGGTCTGCTGCTCATCTTGCGAGGCGTTCGATGTCCCCGACGATCCGATCGCTCAGGGCTTCGATCGCAGGGTCTTTTTGTATGCCGGCTTCAAGGCGTTTCTTCAGGAAGCGGATGGGGGCGGCCAGCACCTTTTCGAGGTCTGATTCGCATGCGAAGTCACCGGCGAGCATCTTGATTTTGGTGTTGTCGAACAAGGTGGTCAATGTCTTGTCGCCAAACAATGGACCCTGCCACTCGGGATGATAACGAACCAGTACATCGCTTGGCACATGCACGATTTTGATATCCACGCCCAATGCGCGAGCGATCACGCTATAGATTGCATCCCAGGTGTAGCCATTGTCCGAGGTGATATGGAAATCTTCACCCAGGGCGCCAGGATTGCCGAAAAGCCTGACGAATGGACGCGCGATATCCTCGGAACGCGTGAGCGTCCACAGGGAGGTGCCGTCGCCTGCGACGATCACCGGCTTGTCTGCCAGCATGCGAAGCGCCACGCTGTCCCCTTCGTTGAGCATCGTCGGCATGGCGGTCCGCACGGTATGGCTTGGTCGCACGATCGTGTAGGGAAGATCCACGGCGGACCGGATCATTTCCTCACTTCTGATTTTCGCCTGGCTGTAGGACCAGAACGGATTGCCTATTCTTGTGGTTTCGGCCAGGCGTCCGTCGAACGGCGTCTTATGATAGACCGAGGCCGATGAAATGAACACGTATTGGCCTGTCCTTCCGGCGAATAGGCTGATATCGCGTTCGACCAGATCCGTTGTGCGGGCGAGAAACTGGTTGACTACATGCCAGTCCCGATTTGCGAGCTTTGCATAGGCATGAATGTCATCCGTGTCTCCGGTGATCAATTCGACGCCCTTCGGCAATGGTTCGCCTCTGATGCCGCGGTTGAAGACCGTGACCTGATGTCCGGCTTCGATTGCGGCTCTGACGCAGGGAAGCGAAATCTGGCCCGTTCCGCCTATGAACAATACTTTCAGGGTCATGCACTCCTCGCAAATTACATAATTACGCCGAAGACTGTCACGCGAGGCGCAGCAGCTTACGGCAGTTTTCAAGGTCAGTTCGCAATTTCTGTAGCCCGTAGGGCAAGGCACTTCCGTTACGAACATGTCCAAGAGCGATGCGCCATGAAATTCGGGCGCTGCTTTCGTATTGCAGCGCTGGCTCGATCAACGATGTCGGTGTGGTTGTGCGAATGATCGCCGGCTGAGCAGATGGGGCACCGGTAATATCGACCTCGAGCCTTCGCGTCATGCCGACCACATGTGCGTCAATAAACATTGTCTTGGCGTTATATGTGCCCGAAAAGACCGTTGCACCCGATTGCACTGTGTAGGAATGGTTTCGCGAGATGAAACTCTCCCGGCCATCGAACAGCGCTCCCATGAGACCCAGCATGGCTAACTGCTCCAAAAGAATTTCGCGGATATCGGTCCCGGTAATGCTGGCACTGCATTCTGCGTACACAGGCGACTCTACCGGCAATGTCCCACTCGGGAAAAGCTTCGGAAGAAAGGACAGAAGCGGCATGACCGGAATTTCCAGCTCTGCTAGGGTCTCTATGTCCCGTTCTTGCGCAAGCCATGGTTTTGCCAGCAGGATCAGATGCGCATTGGTGCAGGCTAGGCGACCCGGCTCCAGTGCGTCGGCCTGTGCGATTGCAATCCCTGCGGTTTCGTTGTCGGACCATGCCATGCTCAAGGGAAGTGAATTCAGGGTGTCCCGGTAGGCCGGATCCAGTTCGCCATTTGTCAGATCGATAACACTGACTGGAGATGTCATAGCCTCTCCTCCAGAATGCGGTCCGCAGCGCCGGCAAGTCCAAGCGCGAAATCGAGATCAGCGATCGCGATGTCCGGCGGCACTGTCTGCTCACTCCGTCCGGTTACCACATCGAGGATTTCCTGCCACAGCACCTCGTACCCGTTGAGATCGCTATGGAATGTGGTCTGGACGCCGTTCCGGACAATGTGCGCTTTCGACGAGCCACCGAGCACATATGACGGTGTGAACTCGATGTGGAGATCGGTTCGTTTTCCCGTGGCTTTGAGCATCCATCTGGCCGGCCACTCTCCGGGCGTAATGGCCGTCATCATGGTGCGTGTGAGGTCATTGGCCATGTTCAATGCGTAACCGTATGGCAGGATGCCGGCGACATTGTGCAAGGTCCCCGGATCCGCGCAAAGCTCGCGGACAAGAGGGATGTCATGAATGCCAAGCCCAAGCAGGGCTGATCTCAACATTGCCCGGCGATATTGTTGCGAGTCTGCAGGACGTGATGCGGCCGGTGCGGCGTGAGCGAAGATTTCGGTCGATTGCGCGATGAAAACCGAGTTCGCAGGAATGCATATCGAGGATTGAATAAGCGAAGCCTGTTCTTCGTGATCTTTCCAGTCCTGGATCGCTCGCCGACAGGCGGGATCGTAGACATGCATCGTTCCCACGAAGAGCGCGGTTTTGAAGGGCCGGATGGCGTCATCGATCAGGCGGGCTTCCTCTTGCGACCAGGCAAGAGGTTTTTCGCAAAGAATGGCTTTCTTTGACGCCGCGCAGGCCGCAAGAATCTGCTCGCAATGCAAACTGTTGGGGCTGCATATGACGATGACATCTACCTTGGGGTCTTCGAGTATTGGCTCAATCGACGTCGTCGCGCGGGCTTCTACCCGCCCGGCGACATTCTTTGCGACATCCGCGTGTATGTCCATGATCCAACGGATTTCACAGCGGTCATTCACAGTGGCAATGGCCGGCAGGTGGATGGACTGTGTCACCTGTCCCGCGCCGATGATCCCTATGCCGACCGTCTGCCTCATGTTGTTTGCCGCAGGTTCAGGTTCCGTCGCATCCACTGACCTGCCAGCCTCGCGCTTTCCGCCACGGTTGGTTGATCGGCTATGTCGACCTCGACCACAAACCAGCCGTCAAAGCTCGACAGCGCAGCCATCACACCATCAAGTTCAATCGAACCGCGGCCCGGTTCAGTCCATATGCCTGCAGCGCCGGCGTCGAAATAGGTCTTGCCTTCAGTCTTGATGCTTTCAGCGACCGAGTGCCGGTAATCCTTCATGTGTACGGCGCCGATGCGACCCGCATGTGTTTTCAGGAATGGCAGGAGGTCGAATTCCGCCCAACTGAGGTGGCCTGTGTCAGGCCCCAGCATGAGAACATTTTTTGCAACGTTCTCAAGCACGAACTCGGTTTCTGACTGGGTTTCTATGCGTGTGCCGACATGGGGATGTAGGCAAGGGATGACGCCTTCCGCTACCATGGCCGCGGCGGTCTGCGCGATCCCCTCAGTGATTGCCTCAAGCACCCGATCGTCACGCTTGGCACCCTGGGCAGGGATTTCGTTGCGCTCGGGCAAGATCCCTCGCACCTCGGCCAGAAAGATCCGGTCAAGGCCAAGCAGGGCATGGTCGCCGGCGATCTTGCGCGCAGTTTCGATCGTCCCCGCGAGTGCATCGTGATTGCTGAAATCGGCTGAAAAGTAACCCGGTGCGGGCAGGAGCTGGTAGCCGGTAAGTAGCTCCTGATAGGCTGCCGGTGTGCTACCGGCTGGGATGTCGGCATGAATGCCATCATAGCCTGCATCACGTACCATTTCGAGGATCACCGGGAGTGGCGGTGCCTGATCCGGTCTGAACCCCTCCCGCGTCAAAATGTAGGGGAGGGGGTTATAGGCCATTTTCCTGGACATACGTATTCCTCGGTCTTTCTGGATGTCTGAACTGAACCTCCGGTAAGCAGCGGTCTCAGTTGAGGCGTGTACCTGTCTCGGCGTCGAACAGATGGGCCCGATTTGCGAAAGGGCTGAGATGAATGGTTTCGCCCGGGGCGACCGTCAGGCGCTCGTGAAACATTCCGACGATCTCGTCACCGTTCATCCGCAACTTGACCAGGGTTTCGGATCCGGTCGGTTCCGTTACGGTGACTTCAGCCGCAAACGAACCAGGTGCACCGGCTTCAACGATGGCAAGATGTTCAGGGCGAATGCCGAGGGTAACGGGCCGGTTTGGGGTGCTGGACAGGTGCGGAACGACGATCTGGGTCCCAGATGGGCTTTTGAATACGCCATCGGACGACACCGTGCCGTTGATCAGGTTCATTCCGGGCGATCCGATAAATGTTGCGACGAAGAGATTGGCCGGGTTGTCATAGAGAGCAAGCGGCGGGCCGACTTGTTCGACACGGCCGCCATTCATGACGACGATCCTGTCGGCCATCGTCATCGCCTCCACCTGGTCATGCGTCACATACACAATGGTCGTGCCGAGCCGTTGATGCAGTTCCTTGATCTCGCTGCGCATCTGCACGCGCAGCTTCGCATCGAGATTGCTGAGGGGTTCGTCAAAGAGAAAAACCGCGGGATTTCTGACAATTGCCCGCCCCATCGCAACGCGCTGTCTCTGGCCGCCCGACAGTTGCTTTGGCGTCCTCTCGAGAAGGTCGTTCAAGGCGAGAATTTCAGCTGCCTTCCTGACGGCGGTATCGATCTCCGGCTTTGGCTTGCGCTTCAGCTTGAGTGAAAAGGCCATATTTTCGGCAACGGTCATGTGCGGGTACAAGGCATAGGACTGAAACACCATGGCGATGTCACGGTCTTTCGGAGCCAGCCGATTGACCACCTTGTCGCCGATCTTCATCGTCCCGCCGCTGATCGATTCCAGGCCTGCGATCATTCGCAGCAAGGTCGACTTTCCACATCCCGACGGTCCGACGAGAATGACGAACTCGCCATCTCGGACATCGACATCGACGCCGTGCAGAACCTGCAAGGCCCCGTATTTCTTGGTGACGGACTGAATTGTAAGAGAGGCCATGTGTTTAACCTTTCACGCCGCCGGCGACTGCGCCGTGCGCGATGAATTTCTGAACGAACAGGAAAAGGATCAGTGTCGGCAGCATCATAAGGGTGGCTGCCGCCATCAGGCTGCCCCAGTCGGTGGAGAACTGGTCCATGAACATCCGGATACCGACGGGAAGCGTCATGGCTTCCGTTGTCCTCAGGAACACGTTCGCGACAAAGAACTCGTTGTAGGAGAAGAGGAAGGCGAAGATCGACGTTGCCGCAATGCCCGGTCCGGAAAGCGGTAGCACGATGCGCAGAAACGCTTCGATCGGTCCGCATCCATCGATCAGGGCGGCCTCTTCCAGTTCGCGCGGGATGGTGTCGAAATAGCTGCGCGCCATCCAGGTGATGAAAGGAAGGTTGACCATCGCATAAACGATGATGACCGACAGAGGGCTGTTGATCAGGCCCATGGGCTGGAAGATCAAGAATAGCGGGATCAACGCGAGGATGATCGGGAACATCTGTACGGCAAAGAGCGTTGTCGAATAGCCCTGCAGCAGCTTGTTGCGATATCGCGAGAGAGCATATCCGCCCAGCACCGCTGCAGACACGCTCAAGGCAGTCGCACCGATTGAAACGATCAGCGAGTTCCGAAAGTATAGGAAGAACGGCGTCTGCGTCAGGCCGCGATAGTTTTCCAGTGTGAAGACTTCAGGGATCACGCTGCGCGACAGCAGCATCTGCTCGGTCGTCTGGAACGAATTCAGGACCATCAGGATGATCGGCATATTGAGGATCGTGACGATCACGAGCATCAGTGCTGCCAGAGACCAGCGTTCAAGTGTTGTGGTGTCGTTCATGGCGTCAGTTCCGGCGCTGAAGACGGAGCAGGAAGGAGACCAGCACCATCAAGATAAACAGGGTGACGAAGGATGTCGCTGCACCCATGCCGACGTCGTTGCGCGCAAAGGTGTAACGGTAGGCGAGGACGATAAGGTTTTCTGTCGCGTTTGCCGGCCCGCCTTGCGTCAGAAGCCATGGCGTATCGAAATCGTTGACAGACCAGATCGTCATCAGTAGGCACAGTATGATCGAGATATTCTTGATCTGCGGCATCGTCACGTTCCAGAAGGACTGCAACTTCGTTGCGCCATCGATGGCTGCCGCCTCGTAGAGACTGCGGTCGATGCTCTGGAGAGCAGCAAGCAGTGATAGCATCATGAACGGGAAGCTTCGCCAGATCTTGATGACGATCACCAGCGTTGTTGCCCATGTGCTGTCCGATAGAAAATAGATCGGGCTCGAGCCGAACATTCCAAGCAACTGATTGAACAGAGCCTTGTCGTCGGCAACCATCCATCGCCATGCGACGATCGACACGAGCGACGGTACGATCCACGGCAGAAGAAGCATGACGCGAAACAGTGCGCGACCAGGCATGTCCTTCTGCATGAGAAGCGCCAGTCCCAGACCCAGCAGGTAACAGCCGACGATGTTGAAGAATGCAAAAACGAGGCTGAACTGCAGGGAGTGATAGAAAGCCGGCGATGACAGCAGCTTCACGTAGTTGTCGAAACCGACGAGACGTCCTGCCTTCATCAGCGACCCGTTGGTAAAGCTGAAATAAAATCCCTGGACCATCGGATATGCGATGACAAGCATCAGCAGAACGATGGAGGGTGTCAGCAGAATGGCTGGCGTTACGAATTCGGGTGCGGCCATCTGCCTGGCGCGATCGCGCCAGGTCCCGGCTTCAACATGATGTGTTGCCACGGAGTTACTTCTCCAAGACTTCTTCAAGATGGGATTGAGCATTGCCAAGAGGCCCGTCGAGCGGCTGGCCCTGCCAGATCGACTGCGCGAGGCTCAAGAGGAAACCATCGCCGTCGATAGTGTTGAGCACAGGGAAAGTTCCGCCCTTCGCCTGCGACAGCGTTCGTGCGCCGGGCACGTAATTATCAAAGACGAACTTGATATCCGGATCCTTGGTGAAGTGTGGATCCTCGGCGATCGATTGACGCGCCGGGAGATTGTTCACATGCCCCTCGCTCCACAGGGTGATCGCATTGTCAGACCACCATTTCATGAACGCGAGCGTTTCTTTCGGGTGTTGGCTCTGCTGGTAGGCCATAATGTTGTTGACGAAATACAGGCCGAGCTGATCGCCATGCGGGCCTTTAAGCGGCGGCAGTATGCCGATTTTCGAACGGGCATCGCCCGCCTGGGTCGCGGCCGTAGCGCCGGCAAGCACAAACGTTGCTTCGCCACGGAAGAACGCGCCGAGCGCGTCGTTATTCGTGTATCCCGCGCTGGCTGGATTGACCGAGCCGCCCTTCACGAGATCGGCGAGGAATTGAATTCCTTCCTTGCTGCGCTCCGATGTCAATCCGGCCTTGCCGTCAGGCGTGAAAAGCCCACCGCCGTTGCCGATTGCCATATGGGAAATCCAATGCGCGCCAGAAGCGTCACCCGAGGCCACGATCCCGAATTTCCCGCCGCCGGTTGTTGCCTTCGCAGCCTGGCGGAGTTCCTCGAACGTGGTCGGCGGCTTGATCCCGGCCGCTTCCAGGATGTCCTTGCGGTAGAGGATGACCTTGACGTTCAACGCCCATGGCAGGCCGACATAATGGTCGTCGAATTTCATGGCGTTGAGCGCCGATCCCGAAAATTGCGCTTCGCCGATCTCCTTGACGACTTCATCGACAGGAAGGATCGCCCCCTGGTCATAAAACTGCACAGCCTGGAAGCCGCCGCCCGTCGAAATGTCAGGCGCGCTGCCGGATGCGATCGCAGTGACGTATGTCTCGTACCAGTTCGACCATGGCACGGATCGATAAACCACCTTAACGCCGGGGTTTTCCTTGTTGTAGCGGTCGACCAGAGCCTGCGCCGTTCCGGGATAGGCCTTGTCACCCCATATCATGTCCCAGAAATTCAGCGTGACCGGCGACTGTGCTGCAGCAGGGCAGATGCCGGTCATAAGCAATCCGGCGGCAAGAGTTAGCTTGAGTGTTGTGCGCCGAGTTGCGTCGGCGCAAGAGAGACCGAAAATCATTATTTCCTCCCGAAAGCACGAAGGCATCATGTCCACCTTCGGCACAGATCCCGATTGTCATGCAATTTCTCACCGATCGACGAAGAAGTTTTCCTCTCGAGCGAGCAAGGCCTCAATCGCGTCAGGCATTGCTCGAACCGCCTCCCGTCGGTTGATGTGGTTACGTCACCATAGTTCCTTGCTAAATGCAACAAGATTCCGTAAGGTGAAACAAATTGCATAGAGCGCAATGAAAATGATGGCGAGTTATGCTTCCTTACCCGCCGTGAAGTGTTAGGGATCGCGGTGGTTAGCTGGTAACAAGGACGTCGATGGAGAAGGCCGCCCGGTCCGCCTAGTGAGGAGCCGCGGTGTCTAAATCGGAAAGCACGCGTGTACTGAAAATGAAAAAAGCCAGAGTGTCCGATGTCGCGTCGCTTGCGGGTGTATCGCCAAGTACGGTGACGCGTGTCCTTCATAAAAATGGATATGTGTCTGAAGCAAATCGGACAAAAGTCGAGAAGGCAGTTTCCGAGCTTGGTTATTTACCCAATATTCAGGCCCGATCCCTTCGAAACCGACGCAGTTATGCTGTCGGGCTTCTTTTGTCGTCCGAAAGGGCAAACCCTTATTATACCAAGGTTGCGGATGCCATCAGGGCGGAAGCGGCCACCAGGGACTATTTCATTTTGTCTGCGAACCATAACTTCTCACCATCACTGGAGGCGATGGCGGTTCGGCAATTCATGCAGCAGGACGTTGAGGCCGTCATCGTGTGTAATGCCCTCGATCCTGACAATTTCCAACCTCTCAAAGACTCCGGAATCGCCATCATCCAAGTCGAGCGGCAGAGGCTCCAGGGAACTCATCAGATCGACGTCGAACTTGCAAAAGGTTTTGATGTCGCCCTCGAAACTCTTCGAACTCTTGGTCACAGCAGGATAGCGTTCCTGGGCTGGCAGGCGCATCGATGGAAAGCGGACGCAGGCATCGCGCTGACTGAACATCGTCGATCGGAAGGGTTTAGGCAGGCGGCAGATCGATACGCTTTTCATGCGGAGGACAGTCCGATACTACTCGGAAAATTCGATATCGGCCTCGATCCGACCGAGGTCGGCAGAGTGCTGACACGGGAACTGCTGGATCGGCGCGAACGGCTGCCGACCGCGATACTGACCGGCTCGGACGTCCTTGCCGCTGGCGTCCTGCAGGAGTTGCATGCGCACGGTCTTTCTGTCCCAGGTGATCTTTCCGTTATAGGTTATGACGACAGTATTGCCTCATATCTTTCTCCACCGCTGACGACCATATCGCAGCCATACGCGTCAATAGCCAGTTCAGCCTTCTCCATCCTTGATGCCTTTGCTTCGGACCCGTACAAGCGTGATCCAATCAGGCTGGTCATCGAGAATGATCTAACTCCAAGAGCCTCGATTGGGCCGGCTACCGTCTGTCGGAAGCGATAGCCCAGGACGTGTCCTTCCCCGGAATTCAATAGTGCCGCCCTGCTAAGCGTTTACACCCAAAACAATCCAGGCGCCCGCGGTCCTACTTAGTAATGCTATCATCAGGTGAATTTGGGCCTCGTGACCTTAAAATGTAGTTGGTAAAATTCGATTTGCAGGAGTTCACTGTGTTTAAAGTGCTAGCAATAGCCGCCGGACATCGCGACATTGCGCATGTGGCTGGTCTTCTTCCCGGGGCGATCGTCAGCGATCGTCTGGATGGATGCAGTCAGCCGCTCTGCGATGCTGGCACCGAACTGCACCACGAGACGGTCGTGCGTTGTGACTACAACATTGACGCGGAACGTGCAGCCATCCGCCAACTGGTGGAGACAAATGCTCCGTTCTCCGCAGCCCCACGGGGCCCGATTGACAATCAACGGGATGCCGCGGAACTTCGCCCTGAAGACCTGCTTTGTAAATCTCGAGCTGTGAACTCTCCGTACTTTGCTTTTATCATCGTATCCTCCCACATGTGCTTGTTGATATCACTGCAATTGATCCGACAGGACTATCTGCCGCGACTGGAGATCTTATGGTTCGTTTGCGTGGCTACATGCTCAGTTCTGGCTTCGATCGCTGTGATTACCGACATCATGTCCAAGCGGCCATTCCCTGATTCGACGCTCTCGGCGTAGAGTTGCCGGCTAAGATCAAGAAGTGGCGAGGCGATTCCAACTGCCCGTGCGGCGTAGGCAACGAGTGTAGTGCTGTTATAGGCATCGGAGGTTGCGGCCTGAACGGTCAGGTCGCGGGAAATCAATTTCGGAATCTTGATGCGGGTTAGATCACACGCCATTGGCCCCGACGCGATGGCTTCTTCGAACGTGCGCAGATCGAGATTGTTCCGCTCGGCAAAATGCACTGCTTCTGCTAGACCAGCGAGCATCGTGCAAAGATAATGGTTAACCGTGAGTTTCATGAGCGCACCGTTGCCTACGGCGCCACACACTATGGTTTCACGACACATGGGTGCTAAGAGTGGACGTATCTCGGCGAGACTTTCGGGGTCTCCGCCCAGCAAAGACACCAATTGGCCTTTTTCTGCCGGTATTCGCGAGCCGGAAACAGGGGCCTCGACATAGCGTCCGCCCGCGGCGGAAATCTCGGCCGCCAACGTGCGTGAATATTCCGCAGGGTTCGAGCCCATCGATACGATCAGGCGATCAGTAACAAGGGCCTTAAATGCAGGTGTCCCGCGTTGGAGAACGGCGTCCAGCGCTGCTTCATTGACCAGCATGCAAATGACTATCCTCGTTTTCTGAAAAAGCTCTGCGACAGTCTCAGCTACCTCCGCACCGGCGTGACGCAAGGGTTCGGTCGCAGCAGGCGAACGATTCCAAACTACGAGCTTTGCCCCGGCTTTTGCAAGGTTCAGAGCCATGGGCTGTCCCATGACTCCAAGCCCGATAAAACCAATTTCTAGTTCCGTAGTGCTGGCTTGGTTTTCAATCATACGCGCCATAATCAGAGCTCCGTCATTCAAAATATCGAAATCGTCAAAGTGGCTTAGAAAAGGCGGTCAAGCCAACCATGAGGGTCGAGCGCATGCCCGAACTGGATCAGTCAAGGCAGCCTTCAAACGCGTCACAACGGCTGCCGTGCCGCAAGCAAACGCTTCATGGAGGCGCCCGCTTTCTACATCCTTCTGCCATTGATCTACAGCATATGGCTCCTCCTTGACGGTAAGCCCCATGTCGCGGCCGATTTGGATCAACGAGTTGCGTGTAATGTCGGGCAGGATAGTCCCGGTCAGCGGCGGGGTCTGCAACGACCCATCTTCAAAGACGAAGAAGATGTTCATTCCACCCAGTTCCTCAACCCAGCGCCGCTCGATCACATCAAGGAAACTACCTGATCGCAGCCTTCGCGAAGACCTTCCGTCTGCGCCGCAAGGCTGGCCGCATAGTTGCCACCGCACTTGGCAGCGCCTGTTCCACCTGGTGCAGCTCTTGTATAATTTTCCGATAGCCAGAGTGTCACCGCTGCGGATCCGTTCTTGAAATAAGACGCCACCGGAGATGCAATCACGTAGAACACGTATTCTGAAGCCGGCTTCGTACCGAGCGCCGCTTCCGAACCAATCAAGAAGGGACGCAGATAAAGGGAGCCGCCTTCGGCCGAAGGAATCCAATCACGATCAAGCCTCACCAACGCGCGGCAAGATTCGATAAACACGTCTTCCGGCAACCTTCCCATCGCGAGACGTTCTGCAAAATCACGGAAGCGGCATGCGTTTGCATCGGGACGAAAGAGAGTCGCACCGCCATCCGGAAGACGGTAAACTTTTATGCCTTCGAAAATATCGAGGGCGTAGCGAAGAACCATCGTCGCAAGGTCGAGGTCAAGTGCCTTGCCGAACCCAGGATTTTTTAGCAAAGTTTCGCGATGGGGCGCGGAAACGGGTTCTGGATTCTTCTTTACATCGAATGTGAGCGTGACATGTCCATCCATTGTTATCCTCAAAACTTGGCAAAAGATGTGATGAAGATCTTGTATATGAAAAGCTTTGGCATTTGCGTGGGTGTATGCTGTTTTTAGCGTCCATTTTGGCAGAAAACCGGTTAAAATTGGGGAAGGGTGAAATCCACTGCTACGAGAGTTTTGGGGTGCCTAATTGATCAAGCTGGATGACATAGACCGACGCATACTACGGGCCCTCCAAAAGAACGGACGGCGGCAAAACGCAGAACTGGCCGATGAGGTCGGGTTATCCCCGTCACCTTGTCTTCGACGCATCAAGCTACTCGAAGAATCAGGCGTCATCGAACGATATGTCGCATTGCTTGATGCTACGAAAATTGGAATGGGACTAACTGTGTTTGCACGGAGATGGCTTACCGGCCAAGACGTGGAGACTGTTGATCACTTCACGAATGAGTGAAGAAGTTGCCACAGATCGTTGAATGCCATCTTATGGCGGGAGACTGCGATTTTCTGCTGCGAGTCGTCGCAACTGACCTGGACGACTATCGCAGGTTCCAGATCAATCATCTCACACGGATCAAGGGCGTCCAAAGTGTCAAGACGGAGATCCCAATGCAAAAGGTCAAACTGACTACCGAGTTGCCGATCTAAAGCGCCGGTCTTGTTTCCGGCACCAAGTAGGTGAGCCGCGCAACAAGGTGGGGAACTTCTGCGGATCCTTCGTCACCGAGATCCGGTTTGGAAGACGGCTCAGTTCCGCGTGGAAACGTATGGCCCGCCCTGTTTGCAAGTAGTTTTTTAGATCCCCTGTGCAATCGGCTTCAGCGTATTCGGTCTTACGGTCAAGCCGTAGCCAAGATGGATATCCGCACGTCCAGAGCCACGATAACCAACACGGTTTCAATGAACCATTTCCACCTGGGCTTTCTGAATGGCCGATTGACTGTCAGGCCATCTATATTCCTTTTCGCAAACATCATGGACTGCGTGTAAGCGCAGCCAACCTTGATATGATGGCGCTACGCCGAAATTTTTCTTACGTAAAGCAAAATAGGTGGGGGGGGAATATGCCAGGCCACTGCTCTCAGTAGGTTTGGACAAAGTGTTTCGGCCCGAAATCGCGCGTCAAACTCACAGTCTTCATCCGGCAACAGTGATGGAAGTCAAAATTTTGTAAGCATGTCAGCTGCGCGGTCACCACCAGGTTGGGTTCTCAGCGTACATGATCTCAATGAGTTGTTTAACAAGCGTGATGTAGCCCGAATTATCGCTTACCCTATGATACAAAATAACCGGTGAGATGGCACGCTCATCGTCTATCATTCGGTAATGAACGTCTGAACGCATTTGCCTGGCAGAGAGCGGCACTATACATATTCCTGCTTCTGCCGCCACAAGCCCTAGTGCTGTTTGGATTTCCCGAACTTCCTCAACTTCTGACGGTCTCACATCTGCCGCGTGAAGGATCTCAAGCACCTGATCGGCGTACCCGGGACGCGGTTCCTTTGGATATACGATGATCTTCTGCCTTGACAACCTCTTCAAGGGAATCGGCGTCGTGTCGTCAGCCAGTAGCGAGCTTTTCGGCACTGCGACGGCGAGCCTCTCTTCGCATAGAACCGTGCTAGAGACGTTTGGATCGGTGGGCCTCAGACGGCCAAACCCGATGTCGATCCGTCCCTCCTTCAATGCGGGGATCTGCTGAACCGAAACAAGTTCGAGAAGTCGGATATCAAGCTCTGGCGCATGATAACGCAACTTGCGTACTAGAGTGGGTAGACCGCCGTATAATGTCGATGCCACAAAGCCGATCGAAAGGATGCTGTTCTGATTGAGTCCGACGCGACGAGTCGATTCCCGCATTTGCTCAACACGGCCGAGAACCTGCAAGGACTGCTCGTAGAAAAGCCGGCCGGCATCTGTCAGTTTTATTGGGCGGCTCTTGCGAATGATGAGCGGTACACCCAACTCGTCCTCAAGAATTTGAATCTGCCGGCTGAGCGGTGGTTGGGCGATGTTCAAGACCTGTGCGGCGCGAGTGAAGTTGCGTTCGCGGGCAACTGCCACGAAATATCGAAGTTGCCGGAGGTCCATTCCGCTTCTCCAGGCTAGGGTGAAATTGCTTCACGAAAGGTATGTTGCTAGGCAGCAACCGGCTCAAATCGTTACGAACTCTGGATATCATACCTTCTAGGTATAATATAGAACCTAAAAGGTGTTGGACGATAACATCGCTTAAGCCGTAACGTTATGTCCATGAGCGAGATAGTCACCAAGCTAAACCCAAAATCTTCCGGCTTCCCCGCGGTCGAACGGATCGAAACATTGATTGTCGATCTGCCCACAATTCGACCGCACAAATTATCGGTCACAACTATGACCGGCCAGACGCTTATGCTGGTGAAGGTTTACTGCAGCGACGGCGTCTGTGGGATGGGCGAAGGAACAACCATTGGCGGACTAGCCTATGGAGGTGAGAGTCCAGAGAGCATGAAGCTTGCCATTGATAGCTATTTTGCGCCGGTTATGATTGGCCAAGATGCAACGCGCGTCCAGCTCTTGATGGCTCGCATCGGGAAAATGGTGAAGGAAAACCGTTTCGCGAAAAGTGCTGTGGAGACGGCACTTCTTGATGCTCATGGCAAGCGCGTCGGTTTGCCTGTCAGTGAACTGCTGGGCGGGCGTCAGCGCGACCGGCTCCCGGTTGCATGGACACTTGCGTCCGGTGACACAGAGCGGGACATTGCTGAAGCCGAGATGATGCTCGATCTTCGCCGCCACCGAGTTTTCAAACTGAAGATCGGAGCGAAAGGATTACACGAGGATGTCGCCCATGTTGCCGCGATCAAGAGGGTACTTGGTGACCGGGGTTCGGTGCGTGTTGATCTAAACATGGCTTGGAGCGAGACCGAAGCGACATACGGTATTGCGGCATTGGCCGATGCGGGTTGCGAGCTCGTGGAGCAGCCAGTGGCGTCCGCAAATGCTCTTTTTCGTCTTATGCGTCGCTTCCCAGTGGCGCTCATGGCCGATGAAATACTCACGGGACCTGCTTCAGCTCACGACATCGCGCGTGTGAACGGTGCGGATGTGTTCGCGGTCAAGATCGAACAGAGCGGAGGCCTTTTCAATGCGCAACGAGTCGCGGCTATCGCCGATTCGGCCGGGATCGAGCTCTATGGTGGCACTATGCTTGAGGGTGCGGTTAGCACGATAGCCTCGGCACAGGTCTTTGCCACGTTCGCCAATCTGCAATGGGGAACGGAGCTCTTCGGTCCCTTGCTCTTGACTGAGGAAATACTGGTGGAGCCACTGGATTACAGTGAATTTTCGCTGTCGATTCCCACGGGTCCGGGACTTGGGATCGAGCTCGATAATGAGCGTGTCGCCTTCTTCGCCCGCGACGGTTTGCGCAAAACCATCAGTATCGCTGGATAGGAGATTAGCATGCTTTTTCATGTCCGAATGGATGTCAATATTCCCCGGGACGTCACGGCGAATGAAGCAAACGAGATCATTGCCAAGGAAAAGGCCTATTCGCAGGCCTTGCAGCAAAGTGGGAAATGGCGACACATTTGGCGAATTGCGGGCGAATACGCAAATTTTAGCATCTTCGATGTTCAGGACAACGCGGAGCTACATGAGGTTCTCTCTGGCTTACCGCTTTTCCGCTTCATGAAGATCGAAGTGACACCATTGTTGCGGCATCCCTCCTCGGTCCGTGAAGACGATTCCTGACGACCAGTCGTGACGCTGCCTGGAGGACGCAATCCCGCCCGTTTCAAGATCAATCACATGGAGGAGTAGCAATGAGCGTAAAAATTTTTAATCGCCCCGACATTCAGGAATTCCTGGCAACTGTCAGCGGTCTTGATAAACACGACGGTAACACGCGCATAAAGCAGATCACCAATCGGATTGTGTCCGATTTGTTCGAGGCAATTGATGACCTGAACATCACACCAGATGAATATTGGGCCGGGATCGCTTGGTTGAACGAAATCGGTGCGGCTGGACAGGCGGGTCTCATCTCGCCGGGCCTAGGCCTCGACCATTTCCTCGATGAACGACTTGACGCAATCGACGCGGAACTCGGGATCGAAAATCCGACCCCTCGAACGATCGAAGGACCGCTCTATATCGCAGGAGCACCGGTTTCTACCGGTTACGCTCGTCTCGATGACGGCAGTGACGAGAATGGCCATACACTTATTATGCACGGCACGGTGTTCGGCTTCGACGGTAATCCGTTGCCCGGCGCCAAGGTGGAAGTTTGGCATTGCGACACCCGTGGGTTCTACTCACATTTCGATCCGACCGGAAAGCAGGCGCCATTCAACATGCGCCGTACAATAATTAGCGACGACAAGGGGCGTTACAAGTTCCAGAGTATCCTGCCGAGTGGTTACGGCGTTCCTCCGGGAAGTCCGACAGAAAAGCTACTATCAAGCTTGGGACGTCATGGTCAGCGTCCAGCACATATCCACTTTTTCGTCAGTGCAGATGGTCACCGCAAGCTTACGACGCAAATTAATATTGAGGGGGATCCGTTAATCCATGATGATTTTGCCTACGCAACGCGTGAGGGCCTGATCCCTTCGGTGATCGAGCGAACCGATGAGGCGAGTATTCATGCCAACAACTTAAATGCTCCGTTTGCCGAAATCGTTTTCGACATCCGCCTCACGGCTCTCGTCGACGGTGTTGACAATCAGATCAACGAACAGCGTAAGCGGGCTGCCGCCTGATCGCGCGCATCCGCGGCCCCTTTCAAAAGGGGCCGCTTGGTTTTGAGAATGGCGGACCCGTATGCCGGTGCGGAGCGAGATTTTTCTTGAATCTCGATGATTACCGATACAGGCAATATTCTCCGGACCAAACGTTGGTGACATCGTACTCGAGGTAATCGACGCGGTTCTGTTTGTGCCGTCACTTGGACGTCAACTATCGTTTTGGGCGTTGGCGCCAATTATCTCGGCTCTGTTGCCTCCTATCATTAGAAAGATAAACGCTTTGCAAAGTCTCGATCTTGCCAGCCACACAATTCATTATCGTGTCGATGGTGATAATGGGAAAAAGCCCTGGCTGTTATTTTGCAACTCGCTTGGAACCGATCTTCGCATGTGGGACCCACAGGTAGACTCCCTCTCAAGCGATTTTCGAATCCTGCGCTACGATCGCCGCGGTCATGGACGGTCGACCACTCCATCCACACCGTTTACCATCGCGGACCTTGGGAACGACGTGGTTGCACTCCTTGACGCGCTCAATATCGAAAAAACGAATTTCTGTGGCCTGTCGATCGGCGGATTAACCGGCCAATGGTTGGCGATTCACGCTAGCCAGCGACTCCATAGGATTGTTGTCTGTGCGACGGCTGCAAAGATTGGTACGATGGAAAGCTGGACCGCCCGCATCGAGGAGGTCTGCAACGACGGTCTCCAACCATTAGCATCTGCCACTGCGGAACGATGGTTCTCGCCTGCATTTCGTGTTTCGAACCCGGCTATCGTGGATGCGGTATTAAAGTCTTTTGGTGACACGTCTGAGGACGGCTACGTGGGATGTTGTGCCGCACTTGCAACTGCCGATCTGCGAGCAGATCTTGCCCATATCAGGCATCCACTACTTGCCATTTCAGGTGACCG